>Ga0316204_10008232_pt1 | contig 14635 bp, 12 predicted proteins | sample 6monrhotite_MG_2_FD_205661 | JGI IMG/M metagenome (GOLD analysis project Ga0316204, IMG submission 205661) | Microbial mat bacterial communities from mineral coupon in-situ incubated in ocean water Damariscotta River, Maine, United States -... | ecosystem: Environmental > Aquatic > Marine >...
TGAAAGCCTCGGCCTTATGGATTTCAAGGGCGCGGCCGAGATTTCCGGCTCGCGATTTGTCGCCCTGCGGCGCGATCTGGCCCGGATGGAGCGCGCACTGGCGCACTTCATGCTCGATCTGCACACGAGCGAACACGGTTATGAGGAAGTCAGCCCGCCCTATCTCGTGCGCGATGAAGCCATGTTCGGAACCGGCCAGTTGCCGAAATTCACCGAGGATTCCTTCCGGACAACGGATGGCCGCTGGTTGATCCCCACCTCGGAGGTCCCGCTGACCAATCTGGCCCGCGACACGATCCATGCCGAGGCCGATCTGCCAATGCGCATGACGGCCTATACGCCGTGCTTCCGTTCGGAAGCAGGGTCGGCCGGCCGTGACACGCGCGGCATGATCCGCCTGCACCAGTTCCAGAAGGTGGAGATGGTCTCGATTGTCGCGCCGGAAGAGAGTGATGCCGAGCTAGAGCGAATGACGGGCTGCGCCGAAAAGGTCCTGCAGCTTCTGGAATTGCCCTATCGGGTCATGAAGCTGTGCACCGGTGATATGGGTTTTGCCGCGCGCCGCACCTTTGACCTTGAGGTCTGGATGCCCAGCCAGGACTGCTATCGCGAGATTTCGTCCTGCTCGGTGTGTGGGGATTTCCAGGCCCGGCGCATGGATGCCCGCTTCCGCAAGGACGGCGAAAAGCGCCCGGTCTTTCTCCACACGCTCAATGGATCCGGTGTTGCCGTCGGACGCGCGCTCGTGGCTGTTCTGGAGAACCATCAAAACGAGGACGGTACGATCACCATTCCGGCAGCGCTTCGTCCCTATATGGGTGGCCAGGCGGTCTTGCAGGCCTGACGCGCCAGGCAGGCGTCCACACTGAATGTCATCAGGGCGGCAATCGATTGATTGCCGCCCTTACGCTTCTTGCCTAGAAGCAGGTCAAAGCGAAGCCAGCAAATAACCGGTTGATCATGATCCCTGAAAATCCCCGCATTCTTCTTACCAATGATGACGGCATCCGTGCCCACGGCCTCAAGGTGTTGGAGAAAATCGCCCGCCAGCTTTCCGATGATGTCTGGATTGTTGCGCCGGCCGAGGAACAGTCGGGGGCCGGGCGGTCGCTGTCGCTGCATGATCCGTTGCGGGTACGCCATTTCGACGAGCGACGCATGTCGGTCTCCGGCACGCCGACCGATTGTGTGCTGATGGGTATTCAGGATCTCATCCCGGGCAAGCAGCCCGATCTTGTCCTGTCCGGTGTCAATCGCGGCCAGAACATCGCCGAGGACGTGACCTTCTCCGGCACGGTGGCCGGGGCGATGCAGGGCATGCAGCTGGGAATACCCTCAGTTGCCCTGTCGCAAGCCTATGGTTTCGGCAAGGACGACCCTATCCAGTGGGAGACGGCGGAGATGTATGGCGCGCCGATCCTGCGTCGTCTGTTCGACCTGAAATGGCCGGACGACGTACTGATCAATATCAATTTCCCCGACCGCAAGCCGGATGAAGTCGAGGAGGTCGAAGTCACCCGCCAGGGACGCCGCGACCAGCACATCCTGCACGCCGAACACCGCGTTGACCCGCGCGGCATGGATTATTACTGGCTGGCCTTCAAGGGGCTGTTGTCCAATCCGCCGGATGGTGTTGATCTGCGGGCGATCTATGATGGCAAGATTTCGGTCACGCCACTGCATATGGACCTCACCCACGGTGAGACGCTTGGTAATCTGAAAAGCATGCTCGGCGGTGTGCCGCCGAAGTCCTGATCAAAGTCCACGCCCGGAGGGGTGCCGCGCATGCAATTGCCAGATCCCCGCATGATCCAGCTCGTGATGAGCCTGCGTGGCGGCGGCGTGACCGATGCCACGGTCATGGGCGCACTCGAGCGGACGCCACGGCACCTGTTCGTGCCACAGCGATTTGGCGACCAGGCCTATGACGACCGGGCGCTGCCGATCGATTGCGGGCAGACGATCTCGCAGCCGTTGATCGTCGCCCTGATGACCCAGGCGCTGAAACTTGATGATCGCTGCAAGGTGCTGGAAATCGGTACAGGTTCTGGCTACCAAGCGGCCGTATTGGCGCGCCTCGCGCGCCGGGTCTATTCCGTCGAGCGCTATCGTACCCTGTCGCGCGAGGCCGAGGTCCGGTTCGAAGGCTTGCGGCTGACCAATATCGTCACGCGGATCGGGGATGGCACGCTGGGCTGGCCCGAGCAGGCCCCGTTCGACCGCATCATCCTCACCGCGTCCGCGCCGAGGCGACCAGATACCATTCTCGAACAACTCAAGGATGGCGGCATTGCGGTGGCGCCGGTCGACCGGGAGGCGCGCCAGGTCCTGGTGCGATATCAGCGCGATGGTGACCAGATCACCGAAACTGACATCATGGACGTTCGGTTCGTGCCACTGGTCAAGGGTGAAGCCCGGGCGCTCTAGGTACGGGCTGGCCAAGCTGAGCGTTCGGCCGATCGAAAAACTCGTTCACATCAAAACTGCACCAGACCTGATCGCGACCGCGTCGTGGATAACCGCCGGTTAAGCCTTCTCTGGCTTGATGTCCGGGCTAATCCTGCCGGAGGTTGAGTCCGAAATGCGTCGTCTGTCCCTGATCTGCCTCGTTGCGGTGGTGAGTGCGAGCCTTTCGGCCTGCGCGTCCAGTCCGCGTGAGCCGGCTCGGGTCGACTATCGCAGCTTTGGCACTGGGGCCTCCAGCAATACGTCCTCACGGCCTTCGCGCCGCGGCTCGGTCAATTGTGGCTCGGGCTATACTGTTCGTACAAATGACACCCTGTCCGAGATCGCAGAACGCTGTGGCGTCAGCATGTCGGAGCTTGCCAGTACGAACGGCCTCAGCGCGCCCTACACGCTGCGTGTCGGCCAGACCGTCGCCATGCCGCGCCCGCCGGTTCATGTCGTCCAGCGGGGCGAAAATCTCTACCGGATCGGCCTGCGCTATGGTGTGCCATTCCAGCAATTGGCCAGCCATAACGGTATCGGCGCTCCCTTTGAAATCGAGGTAGGCCAACAGATACGCTTGCCGAACGGCGCGCAGGTGGCCTCGACGCGTTCGGGCGGTTCCTCGCGCGCTGCAACGACGCCATCGTCGAATGATCGTTACACGCCGCCCCCTGCCGAAGCCGGGGCGCCTAGCTTTGACTGGCCGGTTCGTGGTCAGGTCCTGGCGAATTTCGGGCGCCGTCCAAATGGCGAGCGCAATGACGGTATCAATATCGAGGCCCCGTCAGGTGCTGAAGTCCGCGCGGCCGCTCCCGGTCAGGTCGTATATGCCGGCAGTGAGCTCGCAGGATACGGGCAATTGGTCCTGGTTCGCCATTCGGGTGGTTATGTGACGGCTTACGCCCACAACTCGCAGCTGCTGGTTCGCGAAGGCGATCAGGTCGGTCGTGGCCAGATTATCGCCCGGGCAGGCGCTACCGGCACGGTTGACCGCCCGCAAGTGCATTTCGAGATCCGTTCCGGTGTCAATCCGGTCGATCCAATGTCCTATCTGCGCTGACCGCTCGCCGGGCATATTGTGCCATTAAGCTCACAGTACGGACTTCTTCCAACAGCCGACCCTTGTTGCAACCAAAGCCCGTGCCGATATAGTCCCGCGCATTCGAATTTCCGGGTGTCGTCGCATTCATGTTGCGTTACACATCCAGCAGCCGCGGAGCGCGCTTCTTCATGCAAGAGTTTCTTCAATCCCCGATCCCGATGCTCGTCCTCATGGGCCTGGTCTTCTATTTCCTGCTCATTCGTCCGCAGCAAAAGCGCATGAAAGAGCACAAGGCGCTGATCGAAGGCCTCAAGCGTGGTGACGAAGTCATCACCCAGGGTGGCATGATCGGCAAGATTGCCAAGGTCGCGGACGAGGAAGTCACGATCGATATCGGTGAGGGCGTGAAAGTCCGCATCGTTCGCTCCACGATTGCTGACGTGAAGGGCCGCACAGCCCCGAAGCCGGCCAATGATGCCAAGAAAGACGACAAGAGCGATGACAAGGAAATCGGCTGAGCCGATTGACCGTCATTCCTGATCGTTCCTGACCAAGAGGCCGCGCTGCCATGTTGCATTTCGGGCGTTGGAAACTGCTTTCCATCCTCATCATCACGCTGCTCGGCGTGATGTACACCATCCCCAATTTCGTGCCGGAAACCGACCGTTACACGATCAATGAGGCGGATGGCACGGCGACGCCCAAGGGGATCTGGCGTTTCATCCCGTCGGGAACGATCAATCTGGGTCTCGATCTGCAGGGCGGTTCGCATATCGTCTTTGAGGTCGACATGGACGAGGTCCGTGACGCCCAGCTCGAAGCCCTGGCCTCCGACATCCGGACAGCTCTGCGTGAAACACCGCCACTGCTGGCTCGCTCCGTCTCGGTGATCGGCGATGAGGTTGTCGTCCTGATGGTGCGTCCGGAAGAGCGCGACGTGGCCCGCGAGCGTATCGATGCGCTCAATACGCCGGTCGACACCGGCGTTGGCCAGGTCGGTCTGACCAATATGTATGATATTGCGGCCGACCCGGCGGACCTGTCGGCTATCCGGATCTCGGTGACGGCGCAACAATATGAGGCGATCCGCAATCGCACCCTCGAACAGTCGATCACGGTGATCCGTCGCCGGCTCGACGGTCTTGGCACGACAGACCCGACCATTGCCCGTTCGGGTGATCGCCGCGTGCTGGTGCAGGTGCCCGGCGCCGATAACCCGCAGGAAATCATCGACCTTGTAGGTACACAGGCGGCGATGAGCTTCCACATGGTCGATGAGAGCGTCGATCCCGGCCCCAATGGCCAGGCGCGAACGCCGCCGGGCGTAAGTGTCTTCACCATGGCGGATACGGGCGGTACGGCCTGGCTCGCCGTCGAGACACGTCAGCGTCTTACCGGTGAAAACCTGAACCAGGCCTATGTGACCTCGCACCCCAACTATGTTGGCCCGGTGGTAGGCTTCCGTTTGGACACTCAGGGCGCACTGATCTTCGGTGAACTGACACGAACCAATCGGGGGCGCCGCTTTGCGATCGTACTCGACGACGAGATCATCACCGCACCGTCAATCAACGAGCCGATCCTGTCCGGTTCCGGCGTGATCGGCGGCGGGTATACTTATGAGAGCGCCAACCAGCTGGTCATCCTTCTCAATGCCGGTGCCCTGCCGGCGACGCTGACGCCGGTCGAGCAGCGTGTGGTGACCGCTTCGCTCGGGCGCGACCAGATCGAAAGTGGCCAGCTTGCAGTGATGATCGGCTTCGGTCTCGTCATCGTCTTCATGGTCGCCATGTATGGCGTGTTCGGCCTGTTCTCGACAATGGCGCTTCTGGTGAATGTTTTCCTCATTCTTGGCGGCCTGTCGGGGTTGGGGATGACACTGACCCTGCCGGGCATTGCCGGTATCATCCTGACCATCGGCATGGCGGTGGATGCCAACGTGCTGATCTTTGAACGGATCCGTGAGGAGGTACGCAATAATCGAACGCCTGTGCAGGCCTTGCAGGCTGGTTATGAGCGAGCCCTGGCAGCCATCCTTGATGCCAATATCACTACCTTCATCGCGGCGGCAGTGCTGTACATGCTGGGCGCGGGTCCGGTGCGCGGCTTTGCCGTGACGCTGGGTGTCGGCATCGTGACGTCGGTCTTCACTGCTTTCGTTGTCTCCCGCCTGCTGGCGGTTGTCTGGCTGCGGGCGACGAAGCCCAAGCAGCTGCCGCTTTAAGGGGAGGAAACGAACATGTCCCTCGCACTCGTCAAATTCCTGCCAGTCGGCACCAAAATTCCCTTCATCCGCGGCCGCCTGATCGCCTTGGCGATTTCAGGACTGTTCATCGTCTTCTCAATGTTCGAGTTCGCGACGGTCGGCATCAATTTCGGTATTGATTTTCGCGGCGGTATCCAGACCGAGGTCGCGGCGCTGAACACGACACCGATCGAAAGCCTTCGCGACACCGCGAACGGACTCGACCTTGGGGAAGCCAGGGTCCAGGGCGCGGGCGGTGCCGGTGAAGACCGCACCACCTACCTGATCTCCCTGCCGCTGCAGGAGGGTGAGGGGCTTGAAGGTGAGGCGGCCCAGAACACTGCCCGACAGGCGCTTGAGGCGGCGCTGCTGGCAGCTTACCCCGACATTGAAATGCGTGGCACGACGGTCATTGGCGGCGCTGTTTCGGGGGAACTCATCGTGACCGGTTTCACGGCGATCGGTGTCGCGCTCTTCCTGATGCTCATCTACATCTGGTTCCGTTTCGAGTGGCAGTATTCGGTCGGTGCGATTGTCGCCCTGACCCATGATGTCATTGCCACGATCGGCATGTTCTCGCTGACCCAGATGACATTCGACCTCGCCACCGTTGCCGCCATCCTGACGATTGTCGGTTATTCGATGAATGATACTGTCGTCGTCTATGACCGGATCCGTGAGAACCTGCGCAAGTACAAGCGTATGCCGCTTGAGGACGTGCTGAACCTGTCAATCAATGACACGCTGTCGCGCACCATCCTGACGTCTGTGACCACGCTGGTGGCGCTGATTTCGCTCTACCTGATCGGCGGCACGGCCCTGAAAGGTTTCGCCTTTGCGATGATCTGGGGTGTCATGATCGGTACGTTCTCGTCCGTTTTCGTCGCTGCGCCAATTCTGCTCTTCACCAATGTCCAGCGTGAAAGCAATGATGGCTGATCAGGGCAGGTCGGGTGCAAACCCGCAGGCACTATCCTGAAACGCGAATAAGCCGTAATTTCTCCCCGATGACAGACTGATTCTGACATTGGGGAGGGATTACAATGGCTGGAATTCTCAGCAATCTACGCATGACCGTGATCGTGTCGCTCGTGCTCGCGGCGCTCTATCTTGGCGCATATGTCCTGACAGGTTCGATTGAGCTCAACGGCGCCTTCTGGCAGGGCCTCGCGCGGTGGACGCATGTTGTCGCCGGCATCATGTGGATCGGCCTGCTCTGGTACTTCAACTTCGTCCAGATTCCGAACATGCCGAATATTCCCGATGATCAGAAGCCGGCCATCGGCAAGGTCATCGCACCGGCAGCCCTGTTCTGGTTCCGCTGGGGCGCAGCCTTCACGGTCCTGACCGGCCTGATGGTCGCGGGACTGCGGGGTTATTCCATGGAAGTGCTTACGCTTGGCGTGGCCGCCGAGGTCTACACGCCGCAATATTCCTTCATCGGGATCGGCATGTGGCTGGCCATCATCATGGCGGCCAATGTCTGGTTCGTGATCTGGCCCAACCAGCAGATCGCGCTGGGCATGGTCGAGGCCGAGGCAGACGCCAAGCCGAAAGCGGCGCGTACGGCGATGCTGTTCTCGCGCACCAATACGCTCCTGTCCTTCCCGATGCTGATAGCAATGGCCATGGCCCAGACCGTGTTTGGCTGACCTGACGTTGATCCACGTCTGAAACGTTCAGGGCCCGCCGAAAACTTCGGCGGGCCCTGTTCACGTTCGGGGGGGTACGTGAGCAAGCGGACCGGCGAGGTAGGGGAGGGATGCAGCCCGTTGCCTCTTTTCAACGCTGGGCGATATCCAACTCCGTCGCTTGGTGCGGCCCTTTTTGCAGCCGCTCTTAGTGCGGCGCAAAACTGCCATAGACCATGGGACGGAAGATGCGCAGCGTACGGGGCTCCGGCCGATAATCGGATGGCTGGATCTGTGTCATGATCACCGCCGCTGTCCGCGTCTGCGGGCTGACGAAGAAATCGGTATCGAACAAACCGCCCCAGCTCAGATCGCCTGGAATTCCGGCTGGCTCCTGACCGTCTTCCGGCGGCAGGACTATATCCATGCCAAGCGCAAAACTGCGCCCGCCCCAACCGTCGCCCAGTTGATCGGCGGAAGTGTGCGGGCGGGCCAAATCGGCGAAGCTTTCTTCCGTGAGGATACGGACCTCACCCAGCGAACCACCATTGGCAAGCATCATGGCAAAGCGGATGTAATCGGATGCTGTCGAGACGAGTCCGCCGCCGCCAGACGCCCAGGTCGGATTGTCCTGTTCCATCGCGACCATCTCACCGCTTTCCGTGTGGACGTATAACGGCGACATCGCGTCTTCCTCGAAATCGACATCGTCGAAGAAAAACCCGGTTGAGTGCATGTCGAGTGGGGTGAAGAGCTCGGTTTCCAGGAAGTCCTGGAACGGCATGCCTGAAGCGACTTCAACGACGCGGCCGGCGACATCCAGCGAATAGGAATAGATCCAGCGTTCACCGGGGTCGACATAGAGGGGGAGCGCTGAAAGCTGCTGCATCCGGGCTTCCAGATCACCTTCGCCGGTGTACAGGGAGTTCTCGAGATAGAGGCGACCCAGATCGGTCTCGCCTTCGAACAGATATCCGATACCCGCCGTATGAGTGAGCAAATGTTCGACCGTCATTACGCGTCCCGGAGCCCGGGTCGCAATGTCGCCGTCCTCTCCCGCCATCGGCGAAACCGCGACGCGGATATCGGCGAATTGCGGGATATAGTCGCTGACCGGGTCATCCAGTGAGACGAGGCCGCGTTCGACCAGCATCATTACGGCGACGGCCGTGACAGGTTTCGTCATCGAGGCGATGCGGACCGGGCTGTCGACCGTGAAGGCCTCCCCGGTCTCCAGATTGATCTGGCCCGCCTCGGATATGAACGCAATCTGCTCGCCACGGGCAATGATGGCCGCATAGCCGGGACGCGCGCCTTCGGCAGCGAGTTCGTCCAAGCGCGAATCAAGTGCCTCGAGCGCGGCAGGCTGGAAACCCAGCGCCTCGGGATTGTCGGAGATTGTGATGTCCTGCGCATGAACTGGCAGGGCTGCCATTGTGGCGAGCGCGAGCGCTGCCATGGCTTGTTTGAACGCCATCTAACCTTCCCTTCGGGATATGTTTATCGACCGAGGGGAAGGTTAGGGCGCAAGTGGCACTCTGACGAGGCCTTATTGGGCAGTTGCGAGGTTTTCAGCCGCAAATTCCCAGTTCATCAGATGCTCGAGGAAGGTCGAGATGTAGTCGGGGCGACGGTTCTGGAAGTCCAGATAGTAGGCGTGTTCCCAGACATCCATGGTCAGAAGCGGTGTGACGCCGTCCTCGGTCAGCGGGGTTTCGGCGTTCAGCGTCTTTCGCACGGCCAGCTTTTCACCGGCGAGAACCAGCCAGGCCCAGCCCGAGCCGAACTGCGTGGCGCCGGCATCGGCAAACGCTGCCTTGAACGCATCCAGCGAACCAAAGTCACGGTCGATCATCGCGGCGAGTTCACCTGTCGGTGCGCCGCCGCCATTGGGGCGCATGGATTGCCAGTAGAAGGTGTGATTCCAGATTTGGGCAGCATTGTTGAATACGCCTGCCTTGTCGGCATCACCGGCGGTCTTCTTGATCACGTCTTCCAGCGACAGGGCGGCCAGTTCGGTACCCTCGACAAGGCCGTTCAGCTTGCCGACATAAGCATTGTGATGCTTCCCGTGGTGGAAATCGAGCGTCTGGGAGGAGATATGGGGAGCCAGCGCATCCTTGGCGTAGGGCAGATCGGGCAGGGTGAAAGCCATGGGAACCTCTTACGGTGACGAAAACTGGAAGGCTTCCGGCCCGTTGGGCCGGTTTCATGTCCGCTCATATGGTGCGGATGCGGGGCATGTCCACTGGGGAGACGCATGATGACGAAAGAAATCGGCAGCTTGCTGCAATCTGCTGATCCCGATCGATATCTGTGCGCGATGTTTGCGCATCCGACGGAGCGTGCGGGGCTGTTGGCGCTTTACGGCCTCAATCATGAAATTGGCCGTGCCGCCGATTCCAGCTCGGAGAGCCTGATCGGTGAGATGAAGCTGACCTGGTGGCGTGACGCAGTCGCTGATCTTTACGCGACACCGTCCAATGTGCGGCGCCATGAGGTCACGGAAGGTCTCGCAGCGCTGGCTGACCGGATTGATCATGCAGAGCTGGAAGCGTTGATCGAAGCACGCTTCGATGACATCTCGGCGCGCCCCTTCTCGAATCTGGATGACGTGCTGGCCTATGTCGACAACACGTCCGGTTTGCTGGCCCGCCTGGCGCTTCGGATCACGGGAGCTCAGGACAGCCTTGATCCGGAAACGGTCACGGCGGCGGGGCGCGCCTGGGGGCTGACGGGGTTGTTGCGGGCTTTTCCGCGGCGGGCCCGGATCGGTCGGGCGCCCGTCGGCGGTGACGCGCTGGCGCAGCACGAGGCTACGCCCGCCATGCTGGCCCAAGGGCTGGGCAGCGAAAAGGTGGCGAAGGCGCGTCACCCTGTTATCGATGCCGCCCGGGCCGCATGCGAAGTGGTCAAGGCTGCCGGCCCCCTGCCGGCCGAGGCTGTCCCGGCGATTGGCTATTGCCGACTGGCCGGCGGGTATCTGCGGCGCTTGCCGTCCGAGCCCTATGCGGTGGGCCCGGACATCAATCCGTTGTCGCGCAGGCTGCGGCTGACATGGCTGGCCCTCAGCGGCCGGTAGACCGCTACAGCCTCTTGCGCATTGCCATGCCCCGCGTCCAACATGGCCGCAATCAAGGAGACGACCCATGCATCATGCGCTCATAACTGGAGCCAATCGCGGACTTGGGCTGGAACATGCCCGGCAATTGCTCGAGCGTGGCTGGCATGTCAGTGCCGCCGTTCGTGACCCGAACACGGCCACAGAGCTGGCTGCGCTTCCCGTAGGCGACGGCAAACTCGACCTCCATGCCTATGATGCGGCAGACCCGGCCAGCGCGGCTGCGCTTGCCAGTGCTGTGGCCGGACCTGTCGACCTGTTGTTCGCCAATGCCGGAATGATGGCCCCTGAAACGCGGAAATTCGGTAGTGCGGCGGGGGCCGCCATGCTGGAGGAATTCAAGGTCAACTCGATCGCGCCGCTGGCGCTGGTCGAGGCATTTGCCGATAAGGTCGCGGCGTCCGAGATGAAGGTGATCGCCCTGCAATCATCCCGCATGGGCTCGATCCGAGACAATGATAGCGGCGGTGGTTACGGCTATCGCGCCTCAAAGGCCGCGCTCAACGCGATCGGTAAGTCGCTGAGCATCGATCTCAAGGACCGTGGCGTTGTGGTGCTCACACTCCATCCCGGCTGGGTGAAAACCGATATGGGCGGACCCAATGGCAATCTCACCGTCCAGGAATCAGTATCGGGTCAGCTCGACCTGATCGCTCGCGCCTATGGCAATCCGGTGATGAGCGGACGTTTCTATCACGTCTCCGGCCAGGACTTGCCCTGGTAGCGGCTATTCGCCGAGATGCTCCGCGAGGAAATTTTCCAGTTCTTCAAGGACCTGCAGCCGGGTGGATGGCGAGGTCAGCCAGTGGTCGCCGTCATCGATGGTAATCAGCTCCACATCGCCGCCAGCCCGGCTTATCGCGCGCCGCATCAACTGGCTTTGCGCGATGGGAACCACGGTATCTTCGCGTCCGTGGATGAGCAGCACCGGAATGGTGATGAGATCTGCGTGGCGTGTCGGTGACGCGGCTCTGAGTGCCGCGCGGACATTCCCCTCGCCTTGGGCGATCCATTCCATCCATGATCGGATGAACCAGTGTGACCGGCCGAAACGCTCTCGCGTATAGCTGAGCATTGCCTGGGTGTCGCTCACCCCCGCAATGGCCACAGCACAGCGATAAGTGTCCGGGGTGAAGGCAGCGCCGGCGAGCGCGGCGTAGCCGCCATAGCTGGCGCCGACGATGCAGACCCTTTCAGAGTCTGCAATTCCGGCCGTGACCAGACGTTCGACCGTATCGGTCAGATCGTGCTGCATGACGCCGGTGCCCCATTGCCCATAGCCGGCCGCCATCCAGCGATAGCCGTAACCCGACGAGCCGCGGAAGTTCGGCTGGACCACCGCATAGCCACGCGAGGCCAGGAAATGCGCGAAATAGTCGAACCCGCCCTGGTCTCGCGATTCCGGGCCGCCATGGGGCAGGATGACGGTCGGGAAGGGACCGTCGCCATCGGGCCGGGTGAGGTAGGCTTCCATCGTTACGCCGTCGCGCACCTGGTAGGTGATGTGCTGGCGAGCCTGCAGGGCGTCCAACGTCAGATCGGGATGACTGGCGCCGATAATGTCCATTGATCGTTGGGCGACATCATAAAGGTAGAAAACGGGCGGCGTGTCCGGATTTTCTGCCTGGACAACCAGGCGGGTGAAATCCGGAGTCCAGCTGACGATTTGAGAGCTCCATTCGGACAAGGCTCCGTCAATCACCGCCTGGTGTTCGGCCAGCTGTTCGTTGAACCAGTGCACACGCTCAAAGTCCTCGATCCAGCTGACGCCGACGACGAGATTGGTGTACGGGTCGATCAGTACATCCTCGATATCAAAACGCTCGTGCTGAAACACGACACCGTCCAGCTCTCCGGTCTCGAGGGAGAGGCTGTAAAGTCCCCGGCGGGAGTCCCGCTCCGGATTGGAGGGGATGATCAGGGTTGTGACCGCCAGACGACCGTCAGGCAGCAGGCCGGCGAATGCGTAGCTCGGCCGCTCAACCTCCGTCTCTCGGGTGACGGCGCTCCACCCATGTCCCGAAGGGACGCGCAATACCTGCCGGTCACGGTCATTGTTGTAGTCGAGGCGGGCGACGGCTTCCCCGCGAGCGTCGACAACCCAATCGCTTGTGTCGCGTGCGCCCCTTGCCGCGATCACACTGCCCCCGGTGTCCGGGTTGACCGCAAGGAGATTGTTTCTGCCCTCTTCGTCACGCGCCGGGATCAGCAGGTGTCCGCTCTCTGCCTCCACGCCTATGATACGGCTGACATCGAGGTTGAGGCCGAGGCGGTTTGACCGGCGTAGCAATTGCCGCGACTCCATCTCGTCATTCGCATCGAGCGCGATCAGGGTGGAGAAATCATAATCGCCGCGCGCTCCCCATAAAGCGGTGACGTCGCTGGCCGTGACCAGAACAAGCCGGTTGTCTGCCCAGCGCAGGCCGTGAGTTCGGAAGTTGCTGGTATTCGCCGCAATGACCGTGCCGGTGCTGACCTCCTTGACCACCACCACCGGCAAGCCGGTCACCCGGCTCGTATAGGCCAGCCGCCGACCGTCGGGCGACAGGACGACGTGTGCCCTTGCCGGGTCAGCCGCAAAGGTCTCGGCGGGTATAGCCTGGCCCCAAGCCGGTGACAGACTAGAAAATAAGGCGAAAACGCTGAACGCAAACCGCAACATGACATCCCCAATGATGCGGAATATCAAATTCCAGAACCGGGCTGGATACAACCTGTTTGTGTAGGTGGGGTGGGTATCAGCCCGCTGCCCAGTCTGCCAACTCGCTCAGCGCGCGAGCTGACAGTGCCGCCTTGCGGGCCGGTGTCTTGGCCTTGCCCTTGATGCGGTTGCCATCAGCGTCGATCGTCGGCTGCTCGATCGGCGGGAAAAGGCCGAAATTGACATTCATCGGCTGGAACGATCCCTTGCCCGAGATCAGGTGGCCGCCAGTGACATGGCCGATCAGCGCGCCGAGTGCGGTTGTGGCTGGCGGTGGGGGCAGGCTCTGGCCCAGACGCTCGGCTGCCGCATAACGTCCGGCCAACAAGCCCATCGCTGCACTCTCGACATAGCCTTCAACGCCGATCAGCTGGCCGGCGAAGCGCAGGCGGGGCTGGCTCTTCAGGCGCAGCTGGTCGTCCAGCAATCTGGGTGAGTTGAGGAAAGTGTTACGGTGAATGCCGCCGAGGCGGGCAAAGCGGGCCTCTTCGAGGCCGGGGATCATGCGCAGGACTTCGCCCTGGGCGCCGTATTTCATCTTGGTCTGGAAGCCGACCAGGTTGAACAGCGTGCCCAATGCATTGTCCTGGCGCAGCTGGACGATGGCCCAGGGTTTCACGGTCGGATTGTGCGGATTGGTCAGGCCGACCGGTTTCATCGGTCCGTGGCGCAGGGTCTCGCGACCGCGTTCGGCCATCACTTCGATCGGCAGGCAACCGTCGAAATAGGGGGTATTCGCCTCCCATTCCTTGAATTCGGTCTTCTCTGACGCGATCAGCGCGTCGATGAAGGCCTCATACTGGTCCTTGTCCATCGGGCAGTTGAGGTAGGCCTTGCGTTCGGCGTCGGTTTCGCCCTTGTCATAGCGCGACTGGAACCAGGCTTTTTCGGTGTTGACGCTGTCGCGATAGACGACCGGTGCGATGGCGTCGAAGAAAGCCAGCTCGCCTTCGCCGGTCTCTTTCAGGATGGCTTCGGACAGGCTCTCCGAGGTCAGCGGGCCGGTGGCAATGATGACGCTGTCCCAGTCTTCCGGCGGCAGGGCCGGGATTTCCTCGCGATTGATCGTCACCAGGGGATGTTCTGAGAGCTCTTTCGTGACGGCTTGTGAGAAGACGTCCCGGTCAACCGCGAGCGCGCCACCGGCCGGCAGGCGGGCTGCATCGCCCTGGCGCAGGATGATCGAGTCGAGACGGCGCATCTCCTCGTGCAGCAGGCCCACGGCATTGGTGCGGTGATCGTCCGAGCGGAAGGAGTTCGAGCACACCAGTTCGGCCAGACCGTCCGTGTGGTGGGCATCAGTGCCTTTCACGCCACGCATCTCGTGCAGAATGACGGGCACGCCCTTTGAGACGAGCTGCCAGGTGGCCTCGGAACCGGCCATGCCGCCGCCGATGACGTGAACGGGTTTCATCGCTTGATCTGTCATGCGCGGCATATCGAGCCG
>Ga0316204_10008233_pt1 | contig 14632 bp, 14 predicted proteins | sample 6monrhotite_MG_2_FD_205661 | JGI IMG/M metagenome (GOLD analysis project Ga0316204, IMG submission 205661) | Microbial mat bacterial communities from mineral coupon in-situ incubated in ocean water Damariscotta River, Maine, United States -... | ecosystem: Environmental > Aquatic > Marine >...
ACTAAGTGAAGAAAAAAGTGCGCCAAATTGAAAAAGTACACCCCACTGAAGTCTCAATGATTGCGCAGATTTAACACTAATGCCCTTAATTGGCTTACCTAAAACATGCAAATTACCATCAGCAAACTGCTCAAGCATAATCATCTGGCGCATTAATGTAGATTTACCAGCCCCACTACCACCTAGAAGTCCAAATATCTCACCCTCTTTAATAGAGAAATTTAATTTGTCATGAATAAGCAGATTACCAAAACGAGTTACAAGATTTTCTGTACGGATTAATACACTCATATTCCAAGCTCCGTTAACATTACTGAAATAAGTGCATTAAATGCTATTACCCAAAAAATTGCATTAACCACACTAACAGTTGTTTGTGTACCAATGCTATCTGTACTACCTGTTACTTGGAAACCTCTAAAACAACCAATTGCAGCAATTAAAAGGCCAAAAAGAGGAGCTTTAGCAAGCCCTATAAGTATATTTTTAAGTTCAACTTCTGTATGAAGGCGTCCTATAAATTCTGCAAAACTTAAATCTAGTTGCATCTGCGCAACAAGCATTCCACCAAAAACACCAACAATATCTGCTAAAAAGACAATAAGAGGCATTGCAAGCATTAGAGCCAACATTCTAGGTAAAACTAAAAAATCAAATGGATGAAACCCAAGTGTACGCATGGCATCTATCTCTTCAGTAATCTTCATTGTTCCAATTTGCGCTGTATAAGCACTAGCACTTCTTCCAGCTACTACAATTGCAGTAATCATAGGTGCAAGCTCTCTAAATACAGAGATAGAGACCATTTCAACTATAAAAATATTTGCACCAAACTTTTGCAGTTGCATAGAACCTTGATAAGCTACAACAAGTCCAACAAGAAAACTAGTTACACCAATAATAGGAATAGCTTGAAAACCTGAAGAGTGTAGGTGTTTAACTAAAGCATCAAATCTAAATCTAGCTGGAAATCTAAATAGAAGTAGCAGATGCCAAACACTTTGCCCAATAAACTCTATAAAGCTATTAAAATTATTTAAACTCTCATACACAGTTTTACCAATACGTTCAAACATATTTGGAATATGCAAGTTATGTGCATCGTTTGAGCTAACATAATGTTTTCGGTAAAATACTAACATTCGTTGATGGACAGGGAGCATATTTATGAATGTAACAGCAGTACCACGTGCAACATTTCTATTTATAGTCTCTACAATAAGTAGCATTCCAGCAGAATCAAAAAGTTCAGCACCTGTAAAATCAAAAAGTATGTTGGATAGATTACTATTTTTATTTAAAGATAGTAGTTCTCTCTTAGCATCAACAATAGTATCATGATTCCAAGCTCCACTACAACGAAGTTCAACAGAAGTTGAATTTTGAGGAATAATTTGTAAAAGTGCTTTTTTATCTAACATAAAGGAAATTATATCGCAATGAGCAATCGATTCCAAGACTTTTTAATGAACCTAGAGAGTGTACTAAATAGTAATGTTGACTTTGTTCAAAAAGTACATTACCTATCTGAGGAGTTAAAACGCTACATTGGTGCTGATAGGTGCACAGTCTACATTCATGACTGCAAAAGCGAAAGTTTTTGGAGTGCATACATAGATGGTATAAGCTTTTTAGAGATTCCTGATTCTGTTGGTATTGCAGGTCATGTATTTAAAACTGGAAAATCTGAGATTATAAATAATGTAGCAAGCCATCCAATGTTTTTTGATAAAATTGATACAAAAACAGGCTACGAGACTAAAACAATGATGACAACACCCATTTTAGATAAGCGACAAAATAGAGTTGGTGTTATTCAAATTTTAAATAAAATAGATGAACCATTTAAGTTTAGTACAGAAGATGAAGAGTTACTACAAAGTGTAATGAAACACTTTAGTGAGTTTATCTCATATATGCGACATGATTGTCAGTAGAGTCAAATGCCCAAAAAGGACATTTGAAATTATATAGTTGTATTTGTGTCAGTTGTTGTAGTGGTAGTAGTTGTAGCCGTTTGATTAATATCATCAACTGCACTGAGTGAAGTATCAGCTGTACCATCAACTGCTTCCCAAACAATATTTGCTTCATCAACATCTGTTGAATCATCACCAGTAGTTGAAGATTCAGATGGAATAGAGGTAGCACTAGTCCATGTACTAGTCACTGGATTATAAAACTTAGTAAGTGTCCAGATATTTGGAGCTTTTGTAAATTGATTAATAAGTTTCAATTTAAGACTAGAAGTTCCAGTTTTCTCAATGTCAATAATTTTCATACTTAATCTGATTTTTTTATATGATTCCTCTTTTTCATCATCACTAGATCTTACTGATTTCTCTATCTTTTCCTCTTTTTCTTTTTCATCTTTCTCTTTTTTCTCAGCTTTCTCTTTTTCCTCTCTCTCTTTTATCTCAGCTTTCTCTTTTTCATCTTTCTCTTTTATCTCAGCTTTCTCTTTTTCCTCTCTCTCTTTTATCTCAGCTTTCTCTTTTTCCTCTCTCTCTTTTATCTTATCAGGTCTCTCGCGATCTTCTTGGTCTATCGTAATGTTCAAGATGCCAGAAGCTGCAATCGTAAATGTACCACTTTTTTCGCTACTCTCACTACCTGTAACATCTGAAATGGTTACTACACCATATCTATTTTGTGTACCTAAGAATTTATATTTTCTCCCAGCTACATCCGTCCACTCACTATTTCCAATTAGTGCCATGTCAAAAACAAGTTTTGGAGCAGTTGACGCATTACCATCAGATTGTTGAATAGATGTAACTAAACTACCATTGCTATCTGCATTTAATGCCGTGTCATCAATTGTACCATTTGCATCAACTAAAGTAGTAACATCTAAAGGAGTGGCAGTTACTGTTAATTGTGAACCATTAATATCTAATGAAGTTGAACTAGCATCTATTGTAACAAGTGCTTTTTCCCAAGTTTCTACTTGACTTACAACATTTGATTTATAGCTTATTGTAAAAGGTTTTGTAACAGATACCCAGTAGCCCATACCAGGAACTAATGTTTTAACAGATGAATCTGTCTGACTTGCTGTCGCATAAGATGTCCATGCAGATGTTGTAGGATTATATATAAAAATTGATTTTACAATATCAGAAGATCCAAATAGCTCCGCAATTTTATATGTTTTATAACCAGCTAGTCCTAACATGTTCCAGCCAGCTTTTAACTCATATTTGTACTCTACTGATGTAGCACGTCCACTGGTTGTGTCAGTTGCTATTACAATATCAAACGGGTTTGGTATTACTTCTGCATAAGATGTAGTTGCCAGTACTGTAGCTGTTGCCAATGATAATAAAAATCCTTTTTTCATTACATATCCTTAATTTATTTAGTTTAATTTTACGCTGTTAAAAGTGTTATCGGAGATAAAAACAAAAACTTTATCTCTAATAGAGAAATTTCTTAAAATTTCTCTATACTGAACTTTTGACCACCAACTGAAGCTTCATACATTAAGCCACCTTTTGCCATTGTAAAAATTGCTACTCCATTTGAGTAATCAGCATCAACACTAGCTCCAGTTGTAAGTGCAACCGCTGAAGCTTGTGCTCCAAGTTCAAAATTTCCTGATAAAAATTTATTTAAAGCACTTTTATCTTTAAAAAATATCACCTCACTATAGACTTGACCACCTAACTGAAAACCAATAGTAAGTTGTGTTAATTTTACATTAGCAACAGCCTTGCCTCTTTTAAAAACTTTTCCAGAGCCGTATGCTCCACCAATTCCAATACCAGCTTTTCCAACCTCTGGAAATACAGCATAGCCATAAGCTTTATTAAAAAAGAGTTTTAAATTTGAATCTTTTTGCTTAAAACTGTTTATTGTTTTAGAAATCTCTGAAGATGTTTTAGTTGACTTTGAGCTATCATCTTCAAAAGGATTCCAACCAGCTTGTAAAAGCGTTACTGTCATGAATGCAATTAGCAATATTTTTTTCATATCTATTAATATAACTGCTTAATTTTCATCAACACCGAGCCTATATCGAAAATTAAATCTTTGCACTCTGCTGGACGTTGTAAAATTGAGGCAAGAACTTTTACTAAAGTATCAGCATCATTTCTGTTATCTTTTAACATCTGTAAAACTTTGTTTTTATACTTAATCTCTGACTCTTCTATTTTTTCAATTAGAAGTAATAATTCAGTTGATAATGCTGTAGTGTGAACACGTTTTGATGTTGGAGGAACCTCACCTATAGAGATGTTTTTTGCTAACTCTTCACCTCTGCTACTCAGTCCCAAAAACATAAAACTTGATTGAGAGAGTGAACAACCACGACGAATTAAATCATCTTCTATAAGCTTTGAAAGAAGTAACTTTACATCTATATTATTTGCATAACCATAAGATGAAAATTCAGTTAAAGGTATAACTGCTCTGCGTTTTTTTTGCTGCTCATATAAAAATGCTAAAACATAGTCAATACTATTCATGTCAGAATTTTACCAAAATAAAATGTAAAGGCAAATCATCACTTTTATATTTTTGAGTTAAAATGTCACTAATATGATTAAGATAGAAGATTCTCTTAAAAAAATAACAGATGCAATTTTACAGATGGGGGCGACTCCTGTGATAGTTGGTGGGTATGTTCGTGACTCTATAATGGGATACTCTAGTAAAGATATTGACATTGAGGTTTTTGGAGTAGATTCATTAGAAGAGTTAGAAAATATTTTAGCTCCATTTGGTTCAACAAATATAGTTGGTAAAAGCTTTGGTGTGCTAAAGCTTACAACTAAAGATTACCAACTTGACATTAGTATGCCAAGAACTGAAATTAAAACTGGTATGAGGCACAAAGATTTTAGTGTTAAAACAGATGGAAGTTTAACATTCAAACAAGCTGCTCTTAGACGCGACTTTAAGATGAATGCTTTAGGATTTAACCTAAAAAATGAAAAAATAGTTGATCCATTTGATGGGCTTAAAGATATTGAGAATAAAATTATTTCACATATTAATGATGAAACATTCATTGAAGATCCACTTAGAATACTACGCGCTATCGGTTTTGCAGCTAGATTTAATTTTAAGATAAGTCAAAAGACAAAAGCTTTATGTAAAAATATGGTGAAGCAAGGTGAACTTCTACACCTTAGCAAGGAGAGAATTTTTGAAGAGCTAAAAAAGATTCTTTTAAAATCAAAAAAGCCATCAATTGCATTCTATTTAGCAGATGAACTATCGATTAATGAGAGTATCTTTACTGAAATTGAAGCACTTAAAGGGGTAAAGCAAAGAGTCAAATATCATCCTGAGGGAGATGTCTTCACTCACACCTTCATGGCACTAGATGTAATGGCGCAATATAATGGAAAGAACAAATTAGCTTTAATGTTTGCAGTTTTATGCCATGACTTTGGAAAAGTAGAGACTACTAAATTAATTGATGGTGAATATAGAGCACATGGTCATGAAGCAGTTAGTGTACATATAGCTCAAAACTTCATGTTACGCTTAACAGATGATAAAGCTTTAATTGAAACAGTACTCCCACTGGTACGTTACCATGGAGAACCAAAGAAATTTTATGAAGTAAAAGTTAGTGATAGTGCAATAAGACGACTTGCAAATAAGGTAAATATCTCTTTATTGGTAGAAGTTAGTCGTGCTGACGCGCTTGGGCGCACAACTGAAAATGCAAAGAGTGGTAACTTTGGTGCTAAAGAGTGGTTATTAAAGCGTGCTAGTGAACTAAAAGTAAAAAACAGTGCACCTAAACAGATTTTACAAGGTAGAGATCTAATAGCACATGGACTTACTCCATCAAAAGAGTTTAAAAAAATATTATATTTAGCCTTTGAAGCACAGATGGATGGAGAGTTTTCAAATATAGAAGATGCAAAAGAGTGGCTTAAAAAATATTTAACTTAAGAAATAATTTATATTAAGATAGTTATACTCTAATTAAATAAAATTATATTATATTGGATATTAACATGAAAACTCCTATTAAATCCCTTTTACTACTAGTCATTAGCTTTTTAATTACAGCATGTGATAGCAAGATGGCTAATGAGCCATTAAGAATTGGTACTAATGATTGGCCAGGGTATGAGAGTCTTCATCTTGCAAAATCTAAAGACTTTTACAATACAGAGGTAAAGATGGTCGAAATGGGTTCAGCATCTGAAGTTCTTAGAGCCTATAAAAATGGTGCTATAGAGTTAGCAGCTCTAACCTTAGATGAGGTACTACTACTTCGTTCACAAGGATTTGACCCTGTTGTTCTAGCCGTGCTAGACACATCAAAAGGTGGTGATGTTATTATTACGAAAAATGGTATCTCATCTATGCAAGAGCTTAAAGGTAAATCATTGGGTTTCGAGTACACCGCACTTGGCGCATACATTGTATCAAGAGCATTAGAGATAAATAAGATGAAACATAACGATCTAATATTAGTTCCACTTGAATTTTCAGAACATGAAAATGCTTTTAAAGAAGGTAAAGTTGACGCTGTAGTTACATTCGAACCAGTTAGAAGTTATCTACTTGAAAAAGGTGGTACTGAAGTATTTAGCACTAAAGAGATTCCAGGAGAGATAGTAGATGTATTAGTTGTCTCAAAATCTTTAATAAAAAAACGAAAAGAGAGTTTAAATCAAATTCTACTTGGATGGCAAAAAGCACAAAACTATTTAATAGAAGATACTCAACAAGCAGCAATTGAAATTGCTGCTAGATATAAATTTACTCCAAAAGAATTTGTATCTTCTTTAGATGGTTTAGCATTGCCAACTGCAAAAGAGAACATTTCTATCTTTAAAGAATCTCTTCCAAGTGTTATTAAACAGCTTCAAAAAGTTATGCTAACAAAGAATTTAATAGATAGAGAGGTAGATACAGCAGATCTTGTAGACTCATCTTTTATTGAGAATATTATAGATTAAAATGAATTTTTTATATGTTTTACCACTGCGTTTAACTATTCCAATATTTTTTCTATTAGTTGCTATTGTAACTTCTACAATCATTTACAAGTACAATGTCCAACGTAGTATAAAACAGATTCAACAAAACTCAATAGATTCCATAAGAAGAAACCTAATTGAGCGTCAAGGAACTATGGAAGCATTCCTTAGAAAAGGTGAAATAGTAGAAGCAGAGCGTCAAATAAAAGTTTCTGCTACCAACCCTGAACTAACATTTGCATTAGTTTCAGATGAAAATAGAGTTATTTTACTCTCAACACAACGTATTCATAAGGGAAAAGATTATAATGATTTTATATCAGCTGATTATGCAAACGAACTAAAAAAAGTTACACATACTGGGGATATTAAAATCATACTAGCAGAAGATGGAAATACCATATACTCTATAGCTCCCATACTGTTAAATTCACGTTACAACACACTTCGCCCTCTAAACACTGGTTTTTATTTAGAAGAGCGAAATATAAAAAGAAAACTAGAAAACTCTAGTGCCACTGAACTAAATAATATTATTATTCAAGTAAGTATCCTCCTTGCATCTTTACTAACATCATTTTTACTTCTTTATATTCTGATTGGAAACAGATTAAGAAAAATATTATTATCAATTGAGAACTACCATGGGAATACAACTATCTCCCCATTAGTTCCAGGAAAAGATGAGATAGCAAGAATTGGGCAAAAAGTCTTTGACCTATTTCAAAGAATTGAAGAGACCGCAAAAGCAAAGTCAGAGTTTCTAGCCAGCATGAGCCATGAGATACGAACACCTATGAATGGCGTTATGGGAATGCTTAGGTTGCTACTAAAATCAGACCTTACAAAGACACAGTACCATCACGCTCAAATCGCACAAAATAGTGCAGATTCACTTTTAACACTAATCGATGATATTTTAGATTTTTCTAAAGTAGAAGCTGGCAAGCTCGATGTTGAAGAGTTGGAGTTTAACATATGCGACTTACTAGATGATTTTACTGAGAGTATCTCTTTTAGAGCAGAAGAGAAGGGAGTTGCAATAGTTTTAGATAGAGTAGATATTGAGTATGCCCTAATACGTTCAGATTCTGGAAGATTACGTCAAATTTTAAACAACTTAGTTGGTAATGCTATTAAATTTACTAACGATGGAGAGATTCTCATCAAAGCTAGTTTAAATGAAGACAAAAACAGTATTATGAGACTCTGTATTGACATTACAGATACGGGTATTGGTATACCAGAAGAAAAAATAGGGCTACTATTTGATTCTTTCACGCAAGTTGATGCTTCAACTACAAGAAAATTTGGTGGGACAGGACTTGGTTTAGCAATATCTAAAAAACTAAGTGAACTTATGGGTGGAGAGATAAAAGTTACAAGTAAATTAGGAGTAGGGAGTACTTTTAGTTTTAATATTGCAGTAAAAATATCTGAAAATTCACATCTTCAAGCAAATCATATAGAAGTAAATGATAATAGACATAGTCTTAATTGGCCAAATAATACAAAGATACTACTTATTGAAGATAATAAAACCAATCAGTTAGTTGCAAATGGAATTTTAGAGGAGTTTGAACTTAGTGCAGATATTGCTGAAAATGGTATTGAGGCACTTGAAAAATTAAATAGTTCATCTGGATATACGCTCATCCTTATGGATTGCCAAATGCCACAAATGGATGGATATGAGACAACTAAAGCTATTAGAAGTTCTAAAGGTGGTGAGGAATATAAAAATATACCAATCGTTGCAATGACTGCAAATGCTATGCAAGGTGATAGAGAAAAATGTATTGTATCAGGCATGAATGATTACATTACTAAACCAATAAATCCAGTTGAACTTCAAAATGCATTAAAAAAATGGCTTTTGAATATCGATAGCAAAAAAGATGAGAAAATAGATGAATCTATAGATAACGGACATAATAGGAATCAAATTTGGGACGAAAGTGATGCATTAAAAAGATTAAATGAAAACCATTCACTACTTATTCGTCTAATTGAAGTCTTTCTAAGTGATATTAATATTGAATTAATGCAATTAAAAGAAGCGATAGATAAAGATGATATAAAAAATTGTCAACTTCATGCTCACTCTATGAAAGGTGCATCTGCAAATCTTAGCGCATTTAAACTGCAAGATATGAGCTTAGGTTTAGAAAACGCCGCTAAAGAAAATAATCTTGATAGAGTTAAAAATGGTTATAAAGCTCTTGAAAATGCTACGAGAGAGCTAATTGAACACTTTGAAATATATGTAAAAAACAGAAAAAAGGTTGAAGTCCCTAGCAAAACTATGGATAAAACTAAACTTGAAGAAACTCTTAAAAAGCTACATACTGAACTCAAAGAGGGAGTATATATAGATACGCAAACATTAGAGATATTTAAAACATCTAATAATGAAACTCTGCGGACACAACTAAATAGATTAGAAAAAGAGATTAATCAGTTCGATAACGATAGTGCATTAAAGACAATAGAGACCATTTTAGCTTCTATATAAGCTTCTTAATAATAATTTCGCTATAATCACCGACTTATATAAAAATAAAGGCATGGCATGACATCGACCCTGCTAATAGTTCAAATTGTACTAACCATTGTGTTAGTAATAGCAGTACTGTTACAAAAAAGTTCAAGCATTGGTTTGGGCGCGTATAGTGGTTCTAACGAATCTGTATTTGGAGCAAAAGGGCCAGCAAATTTTTTAGCTCGTGCTACTTTTGTAATTGGATTTGCATTTGTTGTAAATACTATAGCATTAGGTTATTTTTACAATCAAGCGAAAAATGCTTCAGTTGTAGATAACGGCATTGTACCAAATGTTCCTGTTTCTGCAGATGCATCGCAAGCGCCACAAGCTCCATCTATTCCGAGTGTTCCAAGCGCACAGTAACTAAAACAATGCGTCATATTTGGCTGAGTATATTTCTTTCTCTCAGCCTTTATGCAGATGCTCACATCTATCTCTTTCATAGATTCGATGATTTACGTTACCCAACAACAAACACCTCCACAAAAGAGCTAAAGACATTTTTTGATTATCTAAAAAATAATCATTATAGAGTTATTCCTTTAAAAAAATTATCACACGCATTAAAAACTAATTCTAAAATTGATTCAAAGTGGATTGTTTTTACAATTGATGATGCTTTTAAAAGTTTCTATGAGAATGCATTTGAACTATTCAAAGAGTATAACTACCCATTTACTATTTTTGTCTACCCTTTAGCAACACAAGAAGGCTATAGTGATTATATGAGCTGGGATGAGCTAAATATAACCTCTGCATATGGCGAAATAGGTGCGCACTCTTTTAGTCACTCACACCTTGTAGGAAAAAATGCAAGTACAATTATAAAGGACACAAACAGGTCTTTAAATATTTTTAAAAAATATGGCTTTGACATTAAATCATATGCGTACCCTTATGGTGAGTATGATGAAGATGTATTTAAAATTATTCACTCATTTGACTTTGAAACAATCGTTAACCAAAATAGCGGTGCTATAGATGAGGAGAGTAATCGTTTTAATCTAGATAGAATTCCACTAACAGGAAAAATAGATATAGAACATGCACTACATTTCAAACATTTAAATGCTACTTGGATTAAACCATCAAAGTATCCAAAAGACTCTGTCTTAAAAGTAATCAAACTTAAAATTGATAAAAAATTTAAAAGTGTAATGCTTTATGTTTCTGGATTTGGTTGGCAAAAAGTTAAAGTAAAAGAGGGTATCATTGAGCTTTTATTTGACAAAAAGCTAAGCTCAAAAAGGGTGCGCATTATCGTCAAAAGTGATGACAACCACTACAGCACCAAAATTATTGTTAAGGATTAAACCAATGGAACTAGAAGAGATATATGAAGAGACACAGATGATGATGGACGAGAGTATTGATGCTCTTAGACGTGACTATAAAACATTGAGAACTGGAAAAGTATCAACAACAATTTTAGATGGTATAAGAGTTGACTACTATGGAACGCCAACTGCACTTAGTCAGGTTGCAACAGTACTTACAACGGATGCTACAACAATTAGTATCTCTCCTTGGGAGAAACCAATGCTTCAAGAGATAGAAAGAGCAATCTCTTCAGCTAATATTGGAGTTAATCCAAATAATGATGGAGAAACAATTAAACTATTTTTCCCACCAATGACAGTTGAACAGCGTCATGAGATAGCAAAACAGGCAAAAAGTATGACAGATCATGCAAAAGTTTCTATTAGGAATAATAGAAAAGATGGCAATGATGAGATAAAAAAGCTTGAGAAAGATAAAACGATAACGCAAGATGAATCAAAAAAAGCACAAGATACTATTCAAAAGATGACAGATGAGCATGTTGAGAAAATTGATGTATCTTTTAAAGCAAAAGAATCAGAGATATTGTCAGTATAATGTTTAATCTTAAAGAAATTTATAAAGATGCGAATGCTCTACTAGAGGGACATTTTCTACTAAGTAGTGGTAACCATTCACAATTCTACCTACAATCAGCTCGTGTACTAGAAGATCCTAAACGCGCACAAATTTTAGCTGATGAGCTTGCTAAGCAAATAACTCAAAGTGGAATAAAAGTTGACGCCGTATGCTCACCAGCACTTGGTGGAGTATTAGCAGGCTATGAATTAGCACGCTCTCTTGGTGTTAGATTTATTTTTACAGAGCGTAAAGATGGAACTATGAGCCTTAGACGCGGTTTTGAGGTAGATAAAGGTGAACAGGTAATAATATGTGAAGATATTATTACAACTGGTGGCTCAGCACTTGAAGCAGCAAAAGAGATTGAAAACTTAGGTGGTAAAATAGTCGCATATTCAGCACTTGCAAATCGTGGTTTTTGTTCACGTAATGACTCTGCATCTAAACCTGAATGCAAGTTACCAAAGTCAATTCCATTTTTTGCTTTGGATGATATTGAATTTGAGATGTATGAAGCAGATAGTTGTCCACTCTGTAAAGATGGTTCAACTGCAATTAAGCCAGGTAGTAGAGGAAACTAAAACTTCCTCTTTTATCTATAAAATGCAAAAATATCTTAGCATTAGTAACATATTAATTGCTATAAATATAGTAATTTTTATACTTACATCTCCATCCCCACTATATGGTCTTAATGTCTATTTTTATCTATCGGGTCTTTGGTGGCAACCTCTTAGTACAATGTTTTTTCATGCAGATATTAACCACCTTTTTATGAATATGGCAATGCTTTTTATATTTGGGAATATGGTCGAAAAAGAGATAGGGAAATTAAAATTTATAATTATATATTTTGGTGGTGGTATTTTAACATCACTTCTTAGCTCTATAATTTTGATAACAATATTTTACAATCATAATTTAATTGGTGCTTCAGGTGCTATCAGTGTACTACTGGGATTCTACGCCTTTTTTGATAGATACAGAAGAAAAGGGATATTTATAGCTCTTCTTATTTATAGCTTTGCACCACTTCTAATGGGTATGAATATTGCCTGGTACGCTCACCTAATTGGATTCTTAATAGGCTATTCTTACGCTTTTTCACATAAAAAAATAATTTTTAGGAATTTGTAGTATAATTTCATATATAAGGAATTCAAATGGCTTCAAATGCAAAAACTTTACAAAGTATAGCAGCAGATATTCGCCTTCTTTATGTCGAAGATGATGATAATGTTAGAAAAAGCATACATGAAACACTATCTTTTTTTTTCAAAAATATAGATTTAGCCATTAACGGTGAAGAGGGTCTAAAACTCTATAAAACAAACAGATATGATTTAGTCTTAAGTGACATACAAATGCCTAAAATGAATGGCATAGAGATGACACGCAGTATTAAAGAGATAAATAATGAACAGATGATTATGATTATATCAGCTCATGATGAAGCTAATTATCTAATGCAACTAATAAATCTTGGTATTCACTCATTTGTACTAAAACCTGTAGAAATAGAAAAACTTATAGAAACATTAATTCCATTATGTACAATTCTTTATGAGCGTCAAGAGTTGGAGCTGTACCGCGTTCAGAAGGCACGCTTTAATGCTACAAAAGAGCTTTTAAAGAATATTGCACATCAGTGGAGACAGCCCCTAAATATACTAGCTGCAAATATACAAAATATGGAGATGCTCCAAGAGGTTGATGAGCTAGATCATGAAAAGCTTTGCCAAAGCATTCAAAAGTCCATGAAGCTAGTTATGCAGATGTCTACTGTAATTGACTCTTTCCATAGTGCTTTTGATACTAAGAGTGTTGATGAAGAGTTTGGCATTCATGATTCTGTTCAAAATACACTTAATATAATCTCAGATACACTTAAATCACATGGCATAGCAGTAAAATTAAACCTCAATATTGACAGCACACTTATTGGCAAACAGAATGAATTTCAAGAGGTTATCTTACATCTATTAAACAATGCAATGGATGCTTTTGAAAAAAATGATATTAAAGACTCAGAAATTATTATTAAGACTGAGCGAGATGATGGAAAAGCTATTTTAACAATTGCAGATAATGCAAATGGAATAGACGTAAATACTATAGAGAGCATTTTTGAACCATATTCAACTACAAAATTTAAAAGTGAAGGAATTGGTATGGGTCTCTTCATTGCAAAAACAACTATTATGCATCACATGAATGGTAAGTTAGAGTTAAAAAACTTAAATGGAGGCGTAACTTGTGTTATTACTTTACCAATTGTGAGTTAAAAAAACTCAACACTTCCACCTGAAGACTCTTCATCTATCCCATTTAGCGTACTTTCTATAAGCCCAATATTTGTATAAAAAGATTTATCCATATAGTGAATATCATCAGCATTTTGGTTAATTAATACAGATTCTTTCCAATCTTGCAGATCTGATACAATAGCTTGTAAAACAACTAAAAGGCTTTTACTATTCTCTTTTCTATCCAATTTTTCTAGCTGTGAGCAGATTAAATTCAGTGAGTAACCAAGATCTTGAAACTCAAAAAGAGTATTTAGTACTCTAACGTAACCATGGAAGAAAGCGATTATATCTGCATAAAACTCATCATCTAATGAGTGTCTAAATAAAATATGCTGAACCTCTTGATCTAGCTCATGAAGTTCATCAACTGAATCATTATCTAATTTATTATCTTCAAAAAACTCTTGAGCTGAAATAATATGTGTCTCTTCACTACTTTCAATTTTAATCTCTTGTTTATTTTCAATAACAACTCTTGATTTGTAATCATGATTAAATAGAAAATATGTGTCTATAAGATGCTTTAATGAATTATTTAGATCTATAGTTGCGCTAATATAATATTTTTCGTTGTCTGTTAATGAGTAATTCCAGTCACCAAGACATTCAAGCATATAGATAAAAATATCTCTAAAATCTTTATCTTGCTTTTTAAGTAGTTCACCAAATTTTCCATCATCAACAAGAAGATGTATAGTAGTTAATAAAGATGAAATATCATTAAATATTTTAATCTCTTTTAATAGCATAACAAAATTAATAATACTCCCTGAAAATAGAAAAACCGTATTCTCATCTGACGGATTATCAATTAATTCGATACTTTTACTATATAAATCAAAATATGCTGGTTCAATATCCTTTTGTTTATATTTTAAAATAGAAAATGATTCTGGAAGATTATCGCTAAAACTATTTTC
>Ga0316204_10008234_pt1 | contig 14631 bp, 8 predicted proteins | sample 6monrhotite_MG_2_FD_205661 | JGI IMG/M metagenome (GOLD analysis project Ga0316204, IMG submission 205661) | Microbial mat bacterial communities from mineral coupon in-situ incubated in ocean water Damariscotta River, Maine, United States -... | ecosystem: Environmental > Aquatic > Marine >...
CAGCTGGTGGTTGCCGGGCATACGTGCCGGTCTCCGCAAAAATCTGGCTGGTTCGGAAATAAACTACTACACCCTGGGGGCGACACTGGCGATGGTCAATTTTGACGTGGCCTGGAGTTCGGACACCGTCACAATTGATGACAGCACTGTGCCGCGTGGTGCGATGTTTAACCTGGGTTTGGAAGTCAGTTTTTAACAAAGACAAAATAAAATATGAATTAAGGGCTAAAAACACGCTACTTTAAAAAACCATCGAGTATTTAACGCAGAGGTCGCAGAGGTCGCAGAGGTCGCAGAGGTCGCAGAGGTCGCAGAGGTCGCAGAGGTCGCAGAGGTCGCAGAGGTCGCAGAGACGCAGAGACGCAGAGACGCAGAGACGCAGAGACGCAGAGACGCAGAGACGCAGAGACGCAGAGACGCAGAGAAAAGCACGAGAAACTCTGCGCCCTCTGCGTTTATAACACGCCACTTGTCAGCATCACTAAACCCTAACTTTCCATTGTTCCAAGAGGATATTCCGGCGGTTTAACCTAAATTAATCAGTTAAACCGTAGCGAGAACGACTAAGGTGCAAAAGATAAAGTATTTTTCAATACGGTATTGCAAATGAGAATTATTACTATTAGCATAAACCGTGTGGTTAAGTACTTTCTTTACTAGCGTAACCACACGGGTAGTTTCATTCGTATTCCCGCCAGTTAATGCCAGCCACCCGGCCAAGGTAGCCAGCCCCATTGTTTAACACATGGATACCTTTGGTACAGGAGTGGTAATCGAGGCCTATCAAGCCCTCTTGTTGCTGTTTTTTCAGCATCCCCTTTCTCGCCAAACGTATTTTTTTACGCGCTGAATCCCGGTTGATCAACGGTCTGTCGGACTCGTGCGCATATAATTAGGTAAATCTGCGTAATGAGAAAGCTGCTTTTTAAAATTCATCACTATCTGGCACTGGCTGCGGTGATTCCGTTGCTGTTGATTGTGCTGACCGGCAGTTTGTTGGTATTCAAGTTTGAAATCGACAGCTTATTAATGCCGCAGGTGGTGACGTTGGATCGCCAGGGTGAGATGCGCCTCAGCTTTAATGAATTAATCCTCAGGATCAACCAAGGCTTCCCTGAATATGAAATTGGCAGCTGGGAAATTTTTAAGGACGGTCTAGAGGCAGACCGGGTTTATTTGATCAAAAAGGGCGAGGAACATTGGTACAAAGTTCATTTTGACCCTTATGTTGGAGAGGCGCTGGATCGGCCGATGTTATTAAGCAGCTATCTCACAGACTGGTTGTTGGAACTGCATTACACACTACTTCTCAATGAAGAGTTTGAATCAATGCCTCATTTGGGCGTGATACTTGGGTTGGTCTTCGCTATCGTGCTGTGCCTTTTGGGTATCACCGGTTTAATCATTTACCGCAAGTTCTGGAAGAAGTTTTTCACTCTGCATTGGGATAAACGCATGATGGCGATGGCGCGTAGCCTGCATCGTCTGTTCGGTATTTGGTGTTCGCCGGTGTTGTTGATCATTGGTTTGACGGGTGTCTATTTCAATTTAATCGCTTATCTGGAAGAGGCAGAAGAGCATGCAGAGGGCGGACATTACATCGTCAACAAACGTATGTACAACGATCAGCTCGATTTTGATGCGCTATTTCGGGATAGCCAAACGCGTATCAGTGATTTTAGGCCTACCTATCTGCTGATGCCTTATGAGCCCGGTTTATCGATCACTTTTTTTGGCGAAGTCCCTTTTAATAATCTCTTCGCCAGCCAGTATTCATCAACCGTGAATTATGCGCCTGACAGTGGTGACTTCCAAAGTATTTACGACATTCGTGAAGCTGGAATTCTCAAGCAATCGGTGGATAGTTTTCGCACGCTGCACTTCGGTAATTTTGGTGGTTTGGTCAGTCGAATAATTTGGTGCATTGCAGGTTTGATGATGAGTTTTCTTGGCATCAGTGGTTGCTACATGTGGGCAGCGCGTCAGTTCAAAAAACGTAAAAAAGCCACCCTGGAAATTGCAGGCGCACATGTATAAAAAATGATTAGGGTTAATAATTAAATAAAACCAAGCGCTTTCTGCGCGTAATTCTTAAAAAGCCAGCCCCCCAGTCCTCCGGCATCGGTAGCTAGCCATCAACACATCGATATAGCTATATGAAACAGTTGGAGAATGAGTATGGGCAATTTGCCTTTTGATAAAACGAATAAACACTCTCTTTCACTCGTGACTGCCGGGTTATTGGCAGCAAGCTTCCACTCATCTGCGGTTCAGGCTGAGGACGATATCAACGCCACATCGGATCAAGTCGGAATAACCATGGAAACCATTCAAGTCTATGGGGAACAGGGGGAAACCGATACCGCGACCCATCTTGAACTGCCCATTTTTGAAACACCACAAACGGTGACCGCCATCTCTAGCGCGCAAATGGAAGACTTTGCGCTCGATAGCATCAGTGACGTTTTGGACTACACGCCAGGTGTAACCGTTGAGGAAGTTGAGACTAACCGAACCTACTATACTGCCCGAGGCTTTGATATCGTCAATTTTCAGTACGATGGTTTGGGTGTCCCTTTCACTTACGGGCTGGCTAACGGGAGACACGATACGGCTATCTACGAAAGGATTGAAGTCGTAAAAGGGGCAGCGGGTTTGATTACCGGCCTGGCCAATCCTTCTGCCACGATCAACTTCGTGCGCAAACGCCCCACCAACGATTTACAAATTGGCACTAAGCTATCGGTCTCCGATTGGAATGGCGTTCGGGTGGATGGTGATGTCTCGGGTGCACTTTCTGACAATGTTCGGGGACGTTTGGTTGTCGCCAAAGAAGACACTGAGTCTTATCTGGATCGATATGAAAACGCGAACAATGTGATCTACGGCGTGTTAGAGGTTGACGTCACCGATCAAACCCTACTTACCATCGGGTACAGTTACGGCAAAAATGCATCCAAAGGTGTGTTATGGGGAGCCTTGCCGTTGGTATACGATGATGGCACGCAAACCGACTACGATGGCTCCACCAGTAACGCCCCAGATTGGACCTTTGCCGATAGTATCGAGCAGAAAACCTTCGTTGAAGCCAGGCATGAGTTGAATAATGACTGGACCCTAAACGGCGTCTATACACGGAATACCTTGGACTATGATTCGGCGCTTTTTTATGTTTCGGGCACACCTGTTCGTGCGGACGAAACGGGGTTAAATGGTTTCGCCAGTGCGTATGAGAGCCAGGAAGAGCAGGAAATTTACGATATCTTCGCTTCCGGACACGTTGAATTCGCTGACCATGAGCATCAGTTGGTCGTCGGTTATAACCATTCCGACATTACTACTGATGCTGCTTCAACCTATGACTTCACCAACGGTTTCCCGGTTCTCGGCAGTGATTGGGCTGAGGGAAATACACCGCGGCCAAATTTTGTTGATCACAACCCGGCCACCGATACCGCCGACATTGAACAGACACAGAAATCTTTCTATGTGTCATCCCGTTTGAATGCGACTGATAAGCTTTCTATCTTACTGGGTGCAAGGCGCGTTGAGTTGACTCAAACAGGGATGAACTACGGTGCCTCCTCTGACACCGAAGCGAAAAAAACAGTCCCTTACTATGGTGTAACCTACTTACTGACAGATGAACTGATGGCTTATGGTAGCTACAGCGAAGTGTTTAAGCAGCAGGCATGGGTTAACAGTCAGTTCCAGCCTTTGGGTGCCACCGAAGGTAAAAATACTGAAATCGGCCTGAAAAAATCATTCAACAACGAGCGAGCAATTCTGACTTTGGCCTTGTTCCAATCAGAACTGAGCAATCTGGGTGAGTTCGTTGGTCGCGATACCTTGACGAATACTGCTTTTTACGAAGCCAAAGAATTTAAAAGCGAGGGCTTCGAGGTAGAGTTTTCCGGTGAAGTGAGGCAAGGCTTGAATATTGGTGCTGGCTTTACCCAGGTCGATCTGAAAGATGACAACGGCGAACAGATACGCCCCTATGTGCCTTCCAGGCTGGTAAAAATGTCTGCGTCCTATCAAGTGCCTGCATTGCCTGCGCTAAAAATCGGTGGTGTGCTCAAATGGCAGGATGACATTAAGACCGCTGACAAACTGGCTGAGCAGAAGGCATACAGCCTGCTGGATCTGGCGCTGCATTATGACGTCAATGCCAATGTTGGTCTGGCGCTGAACGTGAACAATGTTACCGATGAAAAATACCTGAACAGCCTTTACTGGGACCAGTCGTTTTACGGCGCGCCCCGTAATGTTCATGCCTCGGTTAGCTGGAAGTACTAAGCCGCGTGTCGACCGTCAATAGGCCCTCCTGCTGACGGTTCAACTAGCTGCTTCACTGCTACTCAGGATGCACAGGTCGAAGGTAACACGATCAAAGATTTTTTTAAGTCTACATCATCAGTAGTTTCAGGTGTAATTTGGATACGCCCGGCAAAGAAATCGCCAGAATTTTGTTGTTGTAAATGGTAGGTAATGATGATGATTATCATTGCATGAGTAATTAAGCCAGCTCCCCAGTCGCGTTACGCAAGGTAGCCAGCCAGTTAATAAACACTGGAAAAGATGGGAGATCAACGTCCTTGATAGCTTTAAAGGTAGCTGCTGTTTCAGAGCGGCCCGCTGTCTGTGCCTATCAATAATCAAGCGAACGCCAGTCTGTCTGGTGGGGAAACCGGGATAGCTGTGATGTAGGTATCACATTGCAGGGCACATCATCAGAAACAAAAATTTCGCCGAGTGATGACGGTTGTATCAATGTTGATTCCAAGCGGGTGAGTCGCGTTGAAAAGGTGAGAAATTCAGGTTGACGCGGCATAACTTTAGCCGTTCGCCTAACGTAACCTATTTCATATTAATTTAGGTTCAAATGTTTATAAGTTATAAGTAACTGGTTTTTTAGTCAGTAACATATTTAATTCAAACAACGGAGGGTAACATGATTAGCAATGTATCAGCTTTACCGGAGCATAATTTTTTTCCAGGCGCGGGTAGTGTCACTGATCCTGCCGGTCGTTTTATTTTCAACAACCAAAATCTGGCGCAGTATAAACAGGCACTTCAACAAGGGCTGGACCTGATTCGCGCTAACATGGCGGTGAAAGAGCAGCCGTTTAGCGGCATCCTGCCTCATGAACTGGCGGAGCAGTTTCAGGGGTTGGATCTGGATCAATCATTTTCAAATCTCGAAGATGCGTTGGCTGAAGTGCAGCGGCTTTACTTGGATGATGCCGTCTATTTTCATCATCCCCAATACGTGGCGCACCTTAACTGCCCAGTTGTGATTCCGGCAATTTTGGCGGAATTGATTTTAGTCTCCATCAACTCATCGGTAGACACCTGGGATCAAAGTGCCGGTGGTACTTTGATCGAACAAAAACTCATCGATTGGACGACACAGAAAATCGGTTTTGATGGCCAAGCCGATGGCATTTTTACCAGCGGTGGCACCCAGTCTAATTTAATGGCGATGTTGTTAGCCCGTGATCATGTTTGTGAAAAACGTTTTGGCCAAAAGATTAAAGAACATGGTTTACCGGAAGATTATAAAAAGTTACGAATTTTTACCTCTGAGCTAAGTCATTTCAGTGTGCAGAAATCAGCAGCGATTTTAGGCCTGGGTTATGACTCGGTCGTTCCCGTGTCCGTCGATCCTTATTTCAGAATGGATGTTAATGCGCTGAGCGCAGACCTCGAACGTTGTAAAGATGAAGGCCTGATTCCTATGGCGGTGGTGGCAACAGCGGGGACCACAGACTTTGGTAGCATTGATTCTTTACCTGATATTGCTGCGCTGTGTCGTCAGTACTGTGCATGGATGCATGCCGATGCTGCTTATGGTTGTGGCCTGTTGGTATCGCCACGTCATCGTCATTGGCTGCGCGGTATTGAATTGGCTGATTCTGTCACCGTTGATTATCACAAGTCGTTTTTTCAACCGGTGAGTTGTGGTGCATTTTTTGTTAAAAACAAAAAACATTTATCCACAGTGACCTATCACGCTGAATATCTGAATCCCCTGAGTCAGCTTAACGAGGGCACGCCCAATCTGGTGAATAAAAGCCTACAAACCACACGCCGGTTTGATGCCTTAAAACTATGGCTGACACTGCGCACTATGGGTGCACAAAGTATCGGTGAAGGTTTTGACCGTGTGATTCACCTGGCGCGGCAGACTTATCTGTTGTTTTTGTCAGAACCCACCATTGATGTGATTCACCAGCCACAAATGAGTACCGTGGTATTCCGCTATCGCCCAGAAGGTCATTATCCAACGGAACTCATCGATGAAGCCAATGCCGCTATCCGAAAGTCCCTGTCCCGTTCGGGCGAGGCCGTGGTAGCAGGTACCAAGGTGAAGGGGCATCAGTATCTGAAATTTACCCTGCTCAATCCAACCACCACCATTGTGGATATCCAAGCTGTGTTGAAACTGATCAAGCAGCATGGTGCGTTATTTTTTAATGAGCAGGAAGTGGCATCAACACAAGTTGCATAACGAAAAAGAGAAATAAAAGAATGAGTGACAAAATTTATGATTACGTCGGTATTGGTATCGGCCCGTTTAATCTTAGTTTGGCTTGCATGCTTGATCCTATCAAAGAGTTGGATGGCATTCTTCTCGATAAGGGAGCGAAGTTCAATTGGCATCCCGGTTTGTTGTTTGATGATGCGCGACTGCAAACCCCGTTTATGTCGGATCTGGTGACGTTGGCCGACCCCACCAGTCCTTTTACTTTTCTCAACTATATCAAGGAACAGGGGCGGCTCTATTCGTTTTATATCCGCGAAAATTTCTTTTTGCTGCGAAACGAATACAACCAGTATTGCCAGTGGGCGGCGTCAAAACTTTCCAACCTGCAATACAACACGGAAGTGCTGAACGTTGAGTATGATGAAGTGCAATCCTGTTATGTGATTCATGCGACATCAACGACGAATGGCACAGCCAAAACCTACCGTACCAAAAAGCTGATTCTTGGTACGGGCCCTGTTCCTCATGTGCCTTTGTGTTGTGAAGCGTTGGCAGGTGATGCTATCCATGCCTCAAAATATCTATTCGAGAAGTCAAACCTGCAAGCCAGAAAATCCATCACTGTGGTGGGCAGTGGCCAAAGCGCGGCGGAGATTGTCTTGGATCTGTTGCAAGATATTCATCACTACGACTATGAACTGAGTTGGATTACCCGTTCACCACGTTACTTCCCGCTGGAATACACCAAGCTCACCCTGGAAATGACATCACCGGAATACGTTGACTATTTATACGACTTACCAGCGAAAAAACGCGAGACACTGAATCGCGACCACGTACACTTGGCCAAAGGTATAAACGGCGACACCATCAACGAGATCTTCGACACGCTCTATGCTAAGCGCGTGGTGAAAGAGATCAAGGTTAATCTGTTTACCAACTCGGCGCTGGAAAAAGTAACCTTCAATGAAAACAGCGGCCAATACGAAATGGAATTTTTGCAACGGGAAGAGGAGAAGCGCTATGCACACAATAGCGAAGGGCTGATTCTTTCCACTGGCTACGCCTTCCACATTCCAGGTTATCTCGACGGTATTACCTCGCGCATTCGCTGGAACGAACAAGGGCAGTACGATACCCATCGCTATTACACCATCGATCATCAGAACAAAGATGTTTTTGTTCAGAATGCTGAACACCATAGCCACGGTTTTGTGACACCTGATTTGGGGATGTGCTGTTATCGTAATGCGCACATTATTCGCCAATTGCTGGGCCGCGAATATTATCCCATCGAAACTCAGATCGCTTTTCAGGAGTTTGCCGTTTCTTCCGTGCGTGAAATACGTAAGCAGGCAGAACTCGCATGAATCTTTCCTTTAAGTGGATTCTGATCACGGTGACGGCTATCTCCGTGGTCAGTGATTCCATACTGATCCCGTTTTATCCGCAGTTTTTCGCCGATGTTTTCAATGTTGCAGATTCCCAGTATGTCGGCTTCTATCTGGCCGTGTACTGTCTGGTAGTGATGCTGGCATTTCCGGTTTGGGCGGCAGTGGCCAAGCGGGTGTCTTTGTTGCAGTTGCTGGTTTACACGCAATTGGTGGCCGGTGTGCTGAGTGTGTTGTGTTATTGGGCAACGTCACTGTCGCTTTTTTGGGGGTTATCGCTGGCCATGATGTTGTTTAAGGCGAGCTATCTGCTGGTCTATCCCTATTTGCTGAGTTTGGAGGCTAAACATGAACACGGTACTACCATCGGTGTGTTGGCAGTGGTGGTGGAATTCGGTGCCATCTTTGGGGCACTTATTGGTGGGGTAATGTTGCAGTGGTTTGATGCGCGCCAAGCCTTCCTGGTGATGGCTGCGGGTGACTTTATCCAGATGGCGGTCTGTTTCTGGTTGGTGACTTGGGGGAAAGAGAAGATGCCTTCGCAGGCCAACAGTGTTGACGAAGCATTGGCGGTCGAAGCCAGCCAGCAATCCGATCTGCAAACAGGGACGGCAACGATGCCCATGCGCGGCGGCACGGTGTTTAAGATCTCGGTGGTGATGCTGTTGTTTTATTTCAGCGCTTTTCTGACCTACCACTTTTTTACCCAATACTGGAGTTCGTTTTCAATATATGACGGCGAACTGGTATCGAGCGTGGTCTTCGCCATCCCCGCTTTTATGGCGCTGTTGGGGTTGTGGTTTAACCAACGATCCCAAAAACCACTTGAGGTGCATACGGGACTGATGAGCGCCGTCTTGCTGGGGGCAGTGGGCATTCTCCTGCAGGGTGTGCAACACGAAATCTGGATAGTGATTGGTCGTTGCCTGTTTGGCTGGGCAATTTTCCAGGCCATTGTTCGCCTGGATTTGCTGCTGTTCCAGTTGAGCAGCCCGGAAACCTATGCCACAGACTACAGCAAGATACGCATCTCCCAGAGCCTGGGTGTGTTGCTGGCCGCCTATGCGGCCGGTTTTATTGTCGCGGAACGGGGAGGGCAAGTGATGTTTATTGTTTCCTCTGTGGGTCTGATTATCACGATCATCGGGTTTGTTTATTTGTTTAAGACAGAAATCAAAGCGAGCAAAGAAGTCGCGCAATCTACGTAAGGGATAGAAATTGAATGACTTGTATAAGTTATTCAATTTCTATCCCTAAGGAGCGGTGAAATAATATGAGCAAGAAAGACACATTGTCCGATTTTGCTGTCCAGTATCAACAACTGATGCCAGGCATAGGGCATTTTTCCATGCGCCCGTTGTTACAACCGGAAGACATGCCACTGATTCATCAGTGGGTCACCCAACCCTACGCACATTATTGGGGGATGGAGGATTACTCCGTTGAGCAGGTGACAGAGGAATACCAGAATATATGCCAAACGGCGGATGTGTTTATCGGCACCTTGAATGGTGAGCCTGTTTTCCTAATGGAGCGCTATCACCCGGCGGATGATCAGGTGGTAGAACATTATGCAGTGGCAATGGGGGATCGTGGCATGCACATCCTCGTTGCACCGGCAGATAAACCGATCTCCGGTTTTACCTGGGCGGTGTTCCGCGTGGTGATGGATTTTCTCTTCAGCGATCCAATCGTAGAGCGCGTTGTGGTCGAGCCGGATATCCGTAATAAAAAGATTCATGCCCTGAATGCGCGGGCGGGCTTTGAATTTCAAAAGACTATTGAACTTAGCAACAAAACGGCACGGTTGGAGTCCTGCACCCGTACGCAATATCGAGCCGCTTTGCTTAAAGACAAGCAGCAGATGAAAACCCGTATCAGCCACTCCCCTGCATTGGCGGTTGGACATTTGAGCCCCGAAGTTTGGGCGCAGGTGAATCGTCTTCATCTGTGCAAGATGTTGAGTGAGTTTGCCCATGAGGTGTTGATTGAACCTGAGTTAGTGGAGCAGGACGGGGAGTGGGGCGAATATCTGTTGAAAGCAGACCAGGCAAGTATCGAATACCGTTTTCGGGCTCAACGCATGAGCCTGGATCACTGGCATATCGACACTGAGTCCATTGAAAAAACAGGGGACGGTCAGGCTGCGATGCTGGACTCACAGGCGTTTATTGTCGAGTTCGCCGCACGATTGGGCATGGATGACACCATGCTGCCAACCTACCTTGAGGAAGTGGCCAGTACCCTCTATGGCAGTGCCTACAAGCACGCCAACGCGGTGAGTGTTGACGATCTGCTCCATGCCGATTTTCAACAAATCGAAGCGGCGATGATCGAGGGGCATCCCACTTTTGTTGCCAATAACGGGCGCATCGGTTTTGATGCGGCGGACTTTCACAACTTTGCACCGGAAGCGGCAGCACCGGTGAATCTGATTTGGTTGGCAATACACAAAACTCAAGCTGTATTTGCTTGCATCCATGAACTCTCTTACGACTCATTGCTGCAGCAGGAACTGGGCGATCAAACCTTGCAGCTATTCAGCGATCAGCTTGCCCAACAGGAGTTGGCAGCGGATGACTATCTGTTTATGCCGATACACCCTTGGCAGTGGTACAACAAACTGGCCATGGTGTTTGCCGCTGATATCGCACAACGCAAGATCGTCTTCCTCGGTGAGAGTGGCGATGACTATCAGGCGCAACAATCGATTCGCACCTTCTTCAATACATCGGCACCGGGCAAGTACTATGTCAAAACCGCTTTGTCGATTTTGAACATGGGTTTTATGCGTGGCCTGTCGCCCTGTTACATGAGCAGCACACCGGCCATTAACGATTGGATTCATTATCTGGTGGATCATGATCGTTATCTCGCCTCTAAGGGGTTTCGCATCCTGCGTGAAGTGGCAGCGATCGGGTATCGCAACCATCACTTTGATAATGACGTGGTGCCAGATAGCCCCTACAAAAAAATGTTGTCGTCCCTGTGGCGGGAAAGCCCGGTGATACAGATCAAGCCGAATCAACACTTGATGACCATGGCTGCTTTGCTGCATGTGGATGGCGAGGGTCGAGCCTTGTTGCCGGAACTGATTCAGGCTTCTGGCATTAGCACCTCTGCTTGGCTGGCCCGCTATCTGGATTGTTATCTTAGCCCGCTATTGCACTGCTTTTATGCCCATGATCTGGTGTTTATGCCTCACGGCGAGAACCTGATTCTGGTGTTTGAGGGTCATGTGCCGGTACGCGCCTTTATGAAGGACATTGGTGAAGAGTCGGTGATTCTCAATCCCGATGTGGTGTTGTCGGAGAAGGTGCAGCGCCTCGCCGTGCAGGTGCCGGAAGCGCTGAAGGTGTTGTACCTCTTAACCGACGTGTTTGAAAGTTTCTTCCGTTATCTGTCGCAGATTCTGCACGTGCAACATGGCTATCCTGAAACCAGATTCTGGCAGCAGGTGGCCCATTGTGTGGAGGGCTATCAACTCGCTCATCCCGAGTATCGTGAAAAATTTGCGCGTTACGACCTGTTTGCGCCGGAGTTTGCCCGTTGTTGCCTCAACCGTCTGCAACTGGCCAATAACCAGCAGATGATCGATCTCGGTGATCCCACCCAAAAGCTACAGTTTGTCGGCACACTGCAAAACCCAATAGCCGCTTACCGCCCCGTGGAGAGAGTTATGCCAGAGCCTGCGTTAAAGTCAGTGGTGGACGCAGCAGATGTCTGATACTGAAACTTTTCGCCGCGCCTTTGACGGTTTTGGTGAATTTGTCTTTCGACCCTTTGATTTGCGCCATGACTGTCAGTTTCTTCATGATTGGGTGACGCGCGATTATGCCTATTTTTGGGGTCTGCTGGATGCAGGCCTTGATGAGGTGATTAAAGAGTACAGCGAACTGACCGGGCGCGAAGATTACGCAGTGTTTGTCGGTGAACTCGAAGACAAACCGGCCTTTGTGCTGGAGCGTTATGACCCCGGTAAAGACCTGATTCGTGACTTCTATCCGGCACAGACCTCGGATTGTGGAATTCACGTTATCGTTGCGCCGCCAGGGCAGGAAACCATTGCCGACTTCACCTGGTATGTGTTTACCGCCATCAACGATTTTGTCTTCAGCTGTTCTCAGGTCGAGCGGGTGCTGGTGGAGCCGGATATTCGCAACAAAAAAATGTTTGCTATTTGCGAACGAGTCGGTTTTACGTTGGACAAGGTGGTGGAGCTGCCCCACAAAACTGCGCAACTGGCCTTTTGCACACGCCAACGCTATCAGGAGCTGAAGCACTCCCCCAACATTAAAAGGAGAAGCGTCATGAATAATTTTGATAACGCGGTGTCACCGCAACAGGCGGTGGCGCATATTTCAACGAAAAATTGGCGAAGGGCCAATCGCCACCTGGTGAGAAAGGCTATTGCCGAATTCAGCCATGAACGGTTGATTACTCCCATCAAAAGCAAAACCCTGGAGTCGGGTTGGGGGCACTATTACCTAGTGCTCAGCGAGCAGGTGCGTTATGAATTTAACGCCAAGCCTCTGAGACTGAATCATCTGAATATCGCCATCAACTCGCTGCATAAATATCAGGATGGTGAGGAGGAGGCCATTGATGCCGTCGTCTTCATCAAGGAGTTACAACGGACGCTGGATATTCATGCCGACAAGCTGCCGCTCTATCTGGAAGAGATCATCAGCACCCTGCATGGTGCGGTTTATAAATTTGAAAACAACCGGCTAGGTGCCAAACGACTGGCTGAAGCCGACTTTCAAACCATTGAACAGGCCATGTTTGAAGGCCACCCCGGTTTTATCGCCAACAACGGCCGCATCGGTTTTAACAGCAGCGAATATCAATCTTATGCACCGGAAGCGGGTAATCTGTTTTCCTTGTTGTGGTTGGCAGGCACCAAGGAGAAGACCTGCTATGCAGGCATAGATGCATTGCCTTATGAGACCTTGATCAAACAGGAACTGGATGAACAGACCATTGCCCGTTTTAATCAGATCATCAAAGAGAAGGGTGCCGAACCCAACGACTACTTTTTTATCCCCGTGCATCCCTGGCAGTGGTTTAACAAGGTGGCCAATGTCTTCTCCAGTGAGATTGCCGACAACAGTTTGATCTGCCTCGGTTACAGCCCGGATCAATATCTGGCGCAGCAGTCTATCCGCACACTATTCAACAATAGCTCACCGAAAAAATTTTACGTTAAGTCGGCGTTGTCGATTTTAAACATGGGTTTTATGCGCGGACTGCCCATGTACTATCTGGGCACCGCGCCGAAGATGGCCACCTGGTTGGAAGCGCTGCTTTACAACGATCCTTATCTTCAGCAAACCGGTTTTCGCATGTTGAGTGAGGTGGCCTCGGTCAGTTATCGCCATCCCTGTTTCGAGGAGCTTAGCCCGCATAACGACTTCAACAAAATGCTTGCCAGTTTGTGGCGCGAGAGTCCCTGCGCTACTTTGAGAAAGGATCAAAAACCGATGACCATGGCGGCACTGTTGCACGTGTGCCCCAACGGCGAGGCCTTGTTACCCGAATTGATTAAGGCATCGGGTAAAACCCTTGATGAATGGTTGCAGGCCTATTTAACGGCTTATCTCGCGCCCATGTTGCACTGTTTTTATCACTATGATCTGGTGTTTATGCCCCATGGCGAGAACATTATTCTGGTGATGGAGAATCAGGTGCCAGTGGCTTGTTTCTTAAAAGATATCACTGAAGAAGCGGTCATGCTGAGCCAGGATGTGGCACTGCCAGAGCACTTAAAACGCATGTACGCCGAGGTACCAGAAGATGTGAAGCTGCTTTCCATTTTTACCGATATTTTTGACGGCTTCTTTCGCTACATGGTGCCGATATTGGATGAATACTGTGGTTACAATGAAACACAGTTTTGGCGTCAGGTGGCTCAGAGCATCCTCGATTACCAGGCACTTTATCCTCAGTGTGCTGATAAGTTTAAACGCTATGACCTATTTGCATCGGAGTTCAAGCTGTCCTGTCTCAACCGCCTGCAATTGAACAACCATAAACAGATGATTGACCTGGATGATCCGGTTGCCTTGCTGCAATTTTCCGGAACCTTGAAAAATCCCATTTCAGAATTTAATAAGGAACGCGTACGAAATAACGTCCCTGTTTAGCGCCCGGATTTAGTGCGTATTCGTTCGTTCTGATTGAACCTAGAAACCTCAGTTGGGCGCGAAAAAGACGCGTAAGATATTGGTGTGCATAGTGAAGCATAAAAATTCGTGCTCACCTTATTGGTGATGAGAAGTTTTTCTGCTTTGCTATGCACATTAAGAGCTTGCGCGGACTTTCGTGATCCAACTGAGGTTTCTAGGTTGAACAAAAGTGCAGGAATAGTCGTTCTATTTCGAGCTTTTGTGATTGAAGAACGGGCGAAGACGGGCTGAAGCCGGGATGCAAAACAGGGATGTTATTTCGCGCGCGTTCCTAACGTGCTTGTGAGGGAAAACGCGGTAGATTCAACTGATTAATTTAGGTTAAGCGACCATGCGCAATGAAAGTACGGCTGAAGGAATTTTGAGTGGGTTTACCCAGTTTAGGGCAAAGAGTAACAAAATGCTTATTCATTTTCGCCGTTAAAATTGCAAACCTAACTGGGCCGAGACACCTTCACCTTCGTCGCCGCTATATGCGGCGACGTCTATTTGCAGTGTACTGATTAACAGGCCAATACCAGCGGAACCATAAGTAGCCTCATTGCCCGTCAGGTTCTGGTTA
>Ga0316204_10008235_pt1 | contig 14627 bp, 15 predicted proteins | sample 6monrhotite_MG_2_FD_205661 | JGI IMG/M metagenome (GOLD analysis project Ga0316204, IMG submission 205661) | Microbial mat bacterial communities from mineral coupon in-situ incubated in ocean water Damariscotta River, Maine, United States -... | ecosystem: Environmental > Aquatic > Marine >...
AATCCTTTGATGGTTTCGATTGGTGTAATTAAGTCGAATACATAGCTACCATCCTCGATTGAAATATTTTGTGCTTGAAAATCGGCCTCTTCCTGCACCGCTACCGAAGTACCTTGTAAAGGCAGTCCCTTTTTGAACAGTAAGTTTTCTTGCTTCGGAAGTAAACGCGCGAATTCATGAAACGAAGCCTCCAAGGAAGAGGCGTCCCCATAAATATCCAGATGGTCCGCATCCATGGAAGTAATGCAAGCAATATCAGGACTTAATTGAAGAAAGGAGCGGTCAAACTCATCTGCTTCTACGACAGTAATTTGCGTTCCTTTACTAATAAAGTTAGAACCGTAGTTCTCTGCAATACCTCCTAAAAATGCCGTAACCGGCATGCCACATTCGGCTAGAAGATGTCCTAAAATTGCAGAAGTTGTTGTCTTGCCATGTGTTCCTGCCACCGCCAAGCAAAAGGTATCTTTGGTTACTTCACCTAACAATTTAGCACGCTTCATGATTGCATACGTTTCCGAAGTGAAATAATTTAAAATAGTATTGGTAGCTGGTATGGCTGGTGTATAAACCACTAAGGTATTTTGTGGATTAATAAGCGTACGGTCAATCTCTTCTATGGCATCTGTGAAGGTAATATCAATACCTTCTTGAATCAGCTCATTGGTGAGTCCCGTAGGTGTTTTATCGTAACCAAAGACTGTTTTACCAAGCAGTTTAACGTACCGAGCTAAGGCACTCATGCCAATGCCGCCAACGCCAACGAAGTAAATATTTTCTATGTCTTTAAATACGTTCAAAGTCCTATTTAAGGTATTAGTAATCGTTCAATTTCAGCCACTATGTCTTTGGTAGCATTAGGTTTTGCTAATTTTTTTATGTTTTCGCTCAGTCGAATTTGCATTGCGTCATCCTCAATCAATCCTGATACTATGGTTTCGAAATCGCGGTCGGCGTCACTTTCTTTCAATAATATTGCCGCATTTTGCTCAACAATGGCCAAGGCGTTTTTGGTTTGATGATCGGCGGCTACATTGGGTGAAGGAATAAAAAGGACGGGCTTTCCTACCAAGCAAAGCTCGGAAACTGACAAAGCACCTGCTCTCGATATAATGATATCTGCAGCAGCATACGCCAGATCCATTCTATTTAAAAAGGCGTGCACTTGCACATTTGCTGTTCCTTGATTTTGGTAAGTTTCATAATAAAACTTCCCGCATTGCCAGATCACCTGTAGTTCCTGCTTTTCAAAAAACGGCAATGATTGAGCAATTAATTCGTTGATTTTTCTGGCTCCAAGGCTACCGCCAAGTACCAAAATGGTTTTGCGATTGCTATTCAGCTTGAAGAACGATTGAGCTTCGGCTCTTTTAGTGGTGATATCCAACAGGTCTTGACGCACTGGATTTCCTGTAAGCACAATTTTTTCAGCAGGAAAAAAAGCACCCATCCCTTGGTAGGCAGTGCAAATACGTTGCACCTTCTCACTCAACCATTTGTTGGTCATTCCAGCATGACTATTTTGCTCTTGGATAAGACAAGGGATCTTTTTTTGGGAAGCAACGCGCAATAGTGGAGCACTTGCATACCCGCCGGTTCCAATTGCTACGTTGGGCTTAAAGTCATTTAAGATACGTTTGGCACGTCGTAAACTTGAGATCAACTTTAATGGAAAAAGCAGATTTTTTAGGCTTAAGCTTCGCTGAAGACCAGCAATCCAAAGACCCTTAATTTCATAACCAGCCTGGGGCACTTTCTCCATTTCCATGCGGTCTGCCGCACCTACAAATAGGAACTTGGCATCTGGATAGCGATGTTTCAATTCATTCGCTATGGCTACTGCTGGGTAAATATGCCCACCAGTGCCTCCACCTGAAATAATAAATCGATATGTTGAATTTTCTGTTTTAATCGTTTTAAATTTTACTGATTGATTCTTTTCATTTATAACGTCTGACTTAAAATATCCAACGGATTTTCATCTTCGTCTTCTTTAATTTCTATTTCTCTTTTGGCACTTACACTTAAGATCATTCCCAATGCCAAACAGGTCATCCAAATGGAAGTTCCTCCACTACTAATGAGCGGCAAGGTTTGTCCCGTTACTGGAAATAATTCCACCGCGACCCCCATATTAATCAATGCTTGAAAAATAATAGGGAGGCCGATACCTACCACCAATAACTTTCCGAAGAATGTGGAGCATTTATATACAACAATGACAAGACGAAAAAGTAGTAGTAAATAGAGTAACAGCAAAAACAAGGCGCCTAACATGCCAAATTCTTCTACGATAATGGCATAAATGAAATCGGATGAAGATTGGGGTAAAAAATTCTTCTGCACGCTTTTACCAGGACCTAAACCCGTTATCCCTCCTGAGGCAATGGCAATTTTGGCCTTTTCTATTTGATAATCCGCTTCCGTGTCATCCTTATCAGCGAAGTTTTCAAAACGACTAATCCATGTATCTACGCGGTTGGAAAAAAGGTCAGGAAATGCTTTTGCAGTAAGGCCAAATAAGAGCAGCATGAGTAATCCTGCACCCAAGATGATGGCTAAATAACGTAAGGGATATCCTCCTATAAAAACCAATACGATGACCATAGCAAAAATGATTGCAGTAGTCGAAAAGTTAGCAGGTAAGATGAGGGCCAACACGATAAAAACAGGCAACCAAAGCGGTAGTAAAGTTTCTTTAAACGTGACATTCATATCCTTAATACGTGATAAGTAGCGCGCCACATAGGTCATTAACACCACTCCCGCCAAGGTAGAAGTTTGGAAAGTAACGCCTACAAAAGGCACGCGAATCCACCTACTTGCATTGGCACCATCAATGGTGGTTCCTTGACTTAAGGTAATAAGTAAAAGGACAATCACGATGGGCATTGCAATAATTGATAGTCCTCGGAAATAGAAATAAGGAATTCGATGCACACCATATAGTATAGCAAAGCCCAATAGTAAGTGTGCGAAGTGTTTCAATAAAAAAGGTAGGGTACTGCCGTCATTATAAAGATACGCCAGATTACTACTAGCGCTGTATACAGGTAAGAATGAAAATAGGGCCAATAGGCCGACTACCGCCCAAATTGCTCTATCTCCTTTCAAATTACCGATTACCTTTTTCATTGCTCTTACTTAAGTTATAAGTTCCGGACGGCCTCCTTAAATTGTCTTCCACGATCTTCATAATTCTCAAACAAATCGAAGCTCGCACAGGCCGGTGATAAGAGAACGGTGTCCCCTCTTTCAGCCAAACGGTAAGCGACTTGAACCGCGTCTTTCATAGCATGTGCTTCCACCATTATATCCACAATATTCCCAAAGGTTTGAACAATTTTATCGTTGGCAACTCCCAAACAGATAATCGCCTTGACCTTTTCATTTACCAACGGGAGCAATTCATTATAATCATTACCCTTATCAACGCCACCAACAATCCACACTGTAGGCGATTCCATGCTGTCCAAAGCATAAAATGTAGCATTTACATTGGTTGCTTTGGAGTCGTTGATGTACTTAACATTATTAATTTTCAGCACTTTTTCGAGGCGGTGTTCCACTCCCTGAAAATCTTCCATGGATTGACGGATAGTTTCCTTTCGAATTCCTAAAAGCGTGGCTACTGTAGAAGCCGCCATGGCATTTTTAGTATTGTGTTGTCCTTGTAATCCTAGTGAGGCGATTGGCATAGTATATTGGTTGTTATTAATCTTAATTATTATGTTTTTTTCTTTTATATAAGCACCTTCTTCCAGCTTATGATGTAATGAAAAAGGTAATTTTTTAGCTTTGATTGGGTGTTCTTTCAGCCATGCTGAAATAGTTTCGTTGTCGTAATCATATATAAAATAATCAGCCGCAGTTTGGTTCATAGTAATCCTAAACTTAGCTGCGATGTATTTTTCATATTGGTATTCATATCGATCCAAATGATCAGGGCTGATATTGGTAAGCACTGCTATGTGCGGAGCAAAATCAACAATGCCATCTAACTGAAAACTACTCAGCTCTAACACATAGTTTTTATAAGCATTTTCGGCGACCAATGCAGCAAAGCTCTTCCCAATATTCCCTCCTAAACCGACATTCATTTCACCGGCTGTCAACACAAAGTTGGTAAGCGATGCCGTGGTGGTTTTTCCATTACTTCCGGTAATCCCAACGATGGTAGCGTTGGTGTACCAGCTGGCAAATTCTATTTCAGAAATCACTGAAATTCCCTTCGCCCTCAATGAAACAACTAAAGGCACAGAATCTGGAATTCCCGGACTTTTCATCACTACATCGGCTGTCATTATTTTTGCCTCCGTGTGCTTCCCTTCTTCCCAATCAATCTCATGATGTATAAGAACGTTCTTGTGCATTTCTGCCACCTTTCCAAAATCAGACAAAAACACATCCCATCCTTCTTTCTTTCCAAGTACAGCAGTACCTACTCCACTTTCTCCTCCGCCTAGTATGACTAGTTTTTTCTTCATCTATTCTGAAGGAATTGAGCTAAAAACGCAAGGCATTCCAATCCAATCCTGTTATCTAATTTTTAATGTTATGATGGTTAGCACCGCTAGAAAAATTCCAACAATCCAAAACCTAGTCACAATTTTACTTTCATGAAATCCGCCTTTCTGATAATGATGGTGTAGCGGTGACATTCTAAAAATTCTTCGACCCTCACCATATTTTTTACGGGTATATTTAAACCAGCTCACCTGCATGACCACCGATAGATTCTCAATAAGAAATATGCCACACAAAATAGGTATCAACCATTCCTTTCGTATGGCAATAGCAATCACCGCAATGATTCCACCTATGGTCAAACTACCAGTATCTCCCATAAATACTTGGGCCGGATAGGCGTTATACCAAAGAAATCCAATGAGCGCACCCACGAATGCCATAATGAAAATGGTCAACTCGCCCATATTGGGCAGGTATAAAATATTTAAGTAATCGGAAAATATGACGTTACCAGACACCCATGCAAAGAGCGCCAACGTGACCGCTATAATTGCTGAAGTACCCGCAGCTAGACCATCAATACCGTCTGTTAAATTGGCTCCATTTGAAACTGCCGTAATGATGAATATGACAATTGGAATAAAAATAAGCCAAGCGTATTTTTTATAATCTTCTCCGGCCCATGTGATTAATTTCTCGTAATTAATTTCATTTTTGCTTACAAAAGGCATGGTGGTTAGTAATGTTTTTTCAGCATCATTAAATACCTTTGCTCCACCTTCAGCAACAATTTCTTGACCCGTTACTGGATCTACTTTCTCCGTTTTTACGGTGATATCTGGATGAAAAAACATAGTTAAGCCAACAATGAGCCCTAGACCAACTTGGCCAATTACCTTAAACTTACCTGGCAGTCCAGCCTTGTCGTTCTTGAACTTTTTCAAGTAATCGTCCAAAAACCCGATGGCACCCATCCACAATGTGGTCACAATCAAAAGGATGACATATATATTTTCAAGCTTCGCGAATAATACTACTGGAATTAAGGTGGCTAGAATAATGATAAGCCCTCCCATGGTTGGCGTACCTGCCTTCTCTGCCTGTCCGTCCAAGCCGAGATCACGAATGGTTTCACCCATTTGTTTCCGGCGTAAAAACCTGATAATCCTCTTCCCCCAAACGGTGGCGATTAACAGAGAAAGGATGGCTGCCATGGCCGCGCGAAAAGTGATAAACTGAAACAGACCCGCCCCTGGCAAATCATAGGTTTTATCAAGAAAATCAAATAAATAGTAAAGCATATTATTTATTTAGGGCTGTTAGTAATTCATTTACAATCTTATAGTCGTCAAAGTCTTTTCGCACTCCTTGAACTTCCTGATAATTCTCATGGCCTTTACCAGCTATGAGAATGATATCGCCACTAGCCGCCATTTGGCAAGCTGTTTTTATCGCTTGTTTTCTATCTGAAATTGAAAGTGTTCGTTTGTAGTGTTCTGGAGGGACCCCTTTTTCGATTTGCTCAATAATTAATTGTGGATCTTCCGTACGTGGGTTATCACTAGTGAAAATAGCCTTCGTACTTAGTTGAGCCGCTATCTTCCCCATGATGGGTCGCTTGGCAGCATCTCTATCACCCCCACAACCTACCACAGTAATCAACTCCTCGTTCCCAGTACGGATGCTATTGATTGTTTCCAGTACATTTTTCAAGGCATCGGGCGTATGCGCATAATCTACTATCGCGGTAATGTTTTGCGGAGAAATTTTATACTGAAATCGACCATCGACACTTTCCAACAAACTCATATGCTGTAAAATTTCCATAGACTCCAAGCCTAAAAGTTCAGCAGTTGCATAAATGGACAACAAGTTATAGGCATTAAAATTCCCGATTAACTTAACCCATAGTTCTTGGTTATTAATTTTCAGAAGTAATCCGCTAAACTGATTTTCCAAAATCTGAGCTTTATAATCCGCGAACGTTTTTAAGGCGTAAGTGTATTTTTTTGCTGAAGTATTTTGCAACATCACTAATCCATTTTTGTCGTCACTATTCACTAATGCGAAGGCACTTTTTGGCAATTGATCGAAAAATGCTTTTTTGACATCGCGATACTCCTTGAAGTCTTTGTGATAGTCTAAATGGTCGTGTGAAAGATTGGTAAAAACACCTCCTTCAAATTGCAGTCCTTCGGTACGTTTTTGATGAATTCCGTGGGAGCTCACCTCCATAAAACAGAATTCGACCCCTGCATCCACCATTTTTCGCAGGTAGCTATTAATGGTCAGGCTATCGGGTGTGGTATGTGTCGCTTTGAACTCCTTATTACCAACCATAATTTTCACGGTAGAAATTAGCCCCACTTCAAAACCAGCATCTTGAAACAATTGGTATAGTAAACTTGTAACGGTTGTCTTTCCGTTAGTTCCTGTAACGCCAACTAACCTTAAGTTATGTGATGGGTTTTCGTAGAAGTTGGCCGCCATCAAAGCCAATGCCTGTTGACTATTGGCGACCTTCACGTACGTAATTCCATTCACAAACTCTGCGGGTAATTCTTCACAAATAATTGCGATGGCTCCATTATCACATGCCTGTTTAATGTAGTCATGCCCGTCAGAAACCCATCCTCGAATAGCTACAAACACATCGTTTAAGCCAATAGAACGAGAATCGAAATGGACATCGGTAACGGCCACTCCGGTGTTACCAACTACTTTTTCGAGTTGCACTTTATACAATATGTCTCTCAGTAAAATCACTTCAGCTGTAATGTTATTTGTTGACCTCTTTTCACGGCAGCACCTTTCGCTAATGATTGTTCCTTGACCGTTCCATTGCCTATAATTTTCACTTTTAAACCAGCATTCTCTAGCAGGGAAATAGCATCCATACCTGCCATACCAACCACGTTGGGAATTACATTCAGATTTGCCTGGGCTTTTTGGTAATAGGTATCGTAATCAGCAGCAAACAAGGCATCACTCTGATCTATGTTTTCAACCGAATCAATAAGCGGACTGTCAGTAAATATCTTTTGCGCAATTCGCTTAAAAACGGGCCCCGTAACATCAGCACCGTAATAGCCTTTTTTTGTACTTGGCTTGTGTATTACCACGATACAAGAATACCTTGGGTTTTCAGCAGGAAAATACCCAGCGAAGGATGATATATACCTTTTATTGTCTGCCCAATCGGGATTATTATATTCTGTTCTTGCTGTTCCCGTCTTCCCCGCCATTGAAAAGTGTTCGGAATACAGTTTTTTTCCAGTACCTCGAATCACAATATTCTTGAGGATGTCTCGAATTTCATTGAGCGTTTTTAGCGAACATATCCGGTCGTTCAACACTTCAGTTTCGAACTGCTGTACCTCTTTGCTCATCACACGTATTTCCTTAATAAATCTCGGCTTCACCATGACGCCGTCATTCGCTATAGCATTATAAAACATCAAGGTTTGCAGCGGGGTCATTTGAATGTTATACCCATAAGCGACTGAGGGAAGTGCGTTTTTACTCCAAATGCCATCTCCCGGTTCTGGAATTACAGATTTTCCTTCTCCAATAATCGGGATATCAATAGAGTCATTTAATTTCCAATCTTTTATATGCTGAATGAATTTCTTTGGGTCTTTAGAATAGCCTTCATCTATAATCGTGGCCAAACCAATATTTGAAGAAACCTCCAAAGCCTTAGCAGCGGATATCTTACCGAAACCTCCGTGTTTAGAATCGGTAATACTTCTGCCATAAAATCGTTTGCTGCCATTTTTAGTATCCACCACCGTGGCCGTATCTACTACATTATCTTCCAAGGCTGCCATCATAGCCATTACCTTAAAAGTAGAACCTGGCTCGTGACTTTCACCAACAGCGTAATTCAGTTTTTCATAATACTTGCCTTGCGAGGTTCTTCCAAGGTTGGCAACCGCCTTCACCTCTCCGGTACTTACCTCCATCACGATCACACTTCCGTGTTCGGCCTCGTACAATTCCATTTGCTTTAACAAAGCATGGTGTGCTATGTCTTGAATATTGACATTGATGGTTGAAATGATATCAAATCCATCTTGAGGCTCCACCTCATTTTCATCATAGACCGGCTTCCACTGTCCTTTAGCAATTTTTTGCTTCAGCCTTCTTCCTTCTTTTCCTTTTAAATAGATATCGAAAGCACCTTCAAAACCCACTTCATACTTGCCTGGCTCGTTTTTCACTTGGTTGCCAACCAATCGCTCGGCAACCTTACCCAAGGGATGTTCCCTTACGGTATGTTGAGAAACAATAATTCCGCCTTTATAAGGACCCTTATTAAACAAGGGCATATTCTTCACCTTTATATAATCTGAATAACCCAATCCTTTCGCAACCGACAAGTACCTGTTTTTATTGGCTCGGGCTTTTCGAAATAAATTCTGATAGTAAGAAGGTTTCTTCTGAAACATTTTAGCGAGCTCCGCAGACAGGGGCACAATAAATTCTTTAAAATCATCACTAGAAACGGTTACCGCATCAAACCGAATATCATACTTAGGCACCGAAGTAGCCAACAAACTGCCATCGTCTGCATAGACGTTCCCTCGGTTGGCAGCAATAATCACATTCTTCGTGGTGTTTTTAAGTGCGAGGTCACGGTATTTATCACCTTCAATAAATTGAATGCTCACCAACTTAAAAGCAATGAGTATGGCGAAGATGAACATCCCTCCAGCAATGAAGTAGAACCGATTCAATATGTTTTTGTTCAACTCTGGCACCTGCTAATAGTTCGTAGTTATGATTATTTTTTGCGGTGGCGTTTCAGAAGGAAATAAGCCCCGCTGCTCCATTGATTTTATAATTTTGGTTTCCATCTTGGATTGCATCAATCGCATTCTCACATCCACATATTCGCTCTTCAACTCCTTTACTTGATTACTCAACCGAGCAATTTCATGCACTTTCTTATCTGCCGTATGTGAACTCCCAATCATGATAAGCGCCAAGAAGGAGAGAAAAATTATAAAGCGCCAATTTTTAAGCGCGTCATCATTGACTAGAAATCGTCCTTTAATGATGTTATAAAAATTCTTTTTCATTGCATGAATTGAGTGCTTGTATTACTATATTTTTTCAGCAACTCGAAGTTTGGCACTTCGGGCTCTATTGTTCAATTTTATTTCTTCTGCGGAAGGAATCACAAACTTACCGACCAATTTAAAAGGCACTTCCACCCTGCCAAATACATCTTTCTCAGGCTCACCTTCAAAGAGGCCATTTCGCATAAACCGCTTCACTAAGCGATCTTCTAAAGAGTGGTAGGAGATCAAACTCAAGCGCCCACTTGGTTTAAGCAACTCTGGGGTTTGTTCCAAAAATTCTTTCAGCACTTCCAATTCCTGATTCACTTCAATGCGAATAGCCTGGTATATTTGCGCCAAAATCTTATTTTCTCTGTGCTTCGGCAGAAACCTACCTAGGGCTGTTTTTAATTGATTGCTAGACTTAATTGGTTCTCCTTTCCGATACTCGGCAATCATCCTCGCCATTCCTGCCGCCGACCGAAGCTCTCCATATTGAGATAAAATTCTTTTGAGATCACTTTCAGAATACTCATTGATAATTTCAAAAGCAGAAACGGCATTGTCTTGATTCATCCGCATGTCTAAATCGGCTTCAAAACGAGTAGAAAACCCGCGCTCCGGCGCGTCAAATTGATGTGAAGAAACTCCAAAATCACCTAAGATCCCGTCCACTTCCTTGTATCCGTAGAAACGCAAAAAACGTTTGAGGTGTCTAAAATTTTCGTTGATAAGCAAAAAGCGTGGATCATTGATGGCATTGTCAAGCGCATCTTTATCCTGATCGAAGGCAATAAGTTTACCGTTTTCCCCTAAGTGTTTTAATATTTCTCTGGAATGTCCACCGCCGCCAAAAGTCACATCCACATAAACCCCATTGGGTTGGATGTTGAGACCCGCTACGGTCTCCTTCAAAAGGACTGGTCTATGATATTCCATCTGTTTCACTGGCATCCCCCATTACTTCTTCAGCCAAATTTGCAAAGTCATTTGCAGCGTCATCAATGGCCTGTTCATATTTTTGTTTGTCCCATATCTCGACAATAGAAATAGCGGAGGAAACTACAATCTCTTTTCCTATGCCCGCAAATAGCATCAAGTCTTTCGGGATGTTAAGACGACCTGAGGCGTCTAACTCAACCGTGCGCACTCCAGCGGTAAATCGACGAATAAAATCATTGTTCTTTCTATTGAATCGATTAAGCTCCCCCATCTTGCCCATCAACTTCTGCCACTCCTCCATGGGATACAACTCTAAGCAAGACTGAAAAACTGCACGTTTAATCACAAAGCCAGCTCCCGAAACAGTCGCTAGCTGTTTTTTCAAACTCGCAGGCACCATGACACGTCCTTTAGCGTCAGCTTTACAGTCGTATGTCCCTATGAGATTGAGCATTATGCGTTAGAAAATTGAATGATTAATAAACTCAAATATAAATAAGTTTTCCCACTTTTTCCCACAAATCCCCACTTTGTTGATAAGTTTTACCACCTAGAGCCTGCGGAAGGTGTTTGGTCACCATATAAATACTGATTTACAGGAATTTACATTTTCCAGAGCGAAAAGGTTTTCAACAACCGAAGCCACTGTTCTGTTTCAGTAAAATTTATGTACTTTTGTTTAGCTAATTTCACTAACCCAAATGACGCACACGCTTAAGAAAGAAGGTAAGTTTTCGTATTTAGAGATAGGTGAAGGCACCCCAATAATCATCATGCATGGTTTGATGGGAGGCCTAAGCAATTTTGATGGTGTCGTTAATTTTTTCCCAGATAAAGGGTACAAAGTGGTGATACCCGAACTTCCTATTTACAGCATGCCCATTCTCAAAACAAACGTCAAGAACATTGCTGTTTTTGTCTCTCAATTTTTAGAACTCAAGGGTTACAAAGAAGTGATATTGCTTGGTAATTCACTAGGGGGACATATTGGACTCATGGTGACAAAGCTTTTCCCTGAAAAGGTCAAAGCCCTGGTAATAACTGGAAGTTCAGGATTGTATGAAAGCGCCATGGGTGAGACCTATCCGAAGCGAGGCGATTACGACTACATCAAGAAAAAGGCAGAAAATGTATTTTATGATCCTGCCATTGCGACCAAAGAAATCGTGGATGAAGTGTATGCCAGTGTCAATGACAGAAACAAACTGATACGCACCCTATCTATCGCAAAGAGTGCTATTCGGCATAATATGGGGAAAGACTTACCAGATATGATGACCCCCACATGTATTATTTGGGGTAAAAATGACCATGTAACTCCTCCTGAAGTAGCTATAGAATTTGACCAGAAGCTTCCAGATTCAGACCTTTATTGGATCGATAAATGTGGTCACGCGGCTATGATGGAGCATCCCGATACTTTTAACGACTTACTGTTCGCTTGGTTGCAAAAACGCAATTTCTAAGATCGTTCTGAACCTATAATCAACTAAAACCAATTGCCTTGAAAATTACATCCGCAGAATTTGTGTTGAGCAATAGCGATGTGGACAAATGTCCATCCAATCGGTTGCCAGAATACGCTTTTATCGGCAGAAGTAATGTGGGCAAATCGTCGTTGATTAACATGCTCATGCAACGAAAAAGCTTGGCAAAGACTTCTGGAAGACCCGGAAAAACACAGTTAATTAATCATTTCATCATTAATAAAAATTGGTATTTGGTAGATTTACCTGGCTATGGATATGCCCGCGTTTCCAAGAGTACTAAGAAGGTTTTTCAGAAATTCATTACCAAATATTTCGAAAAAAGAAAACAGCTGGTACTCGCCTTTGTTTTAATTGATTGTAGGCACGAGCCACAGCCTGTGGACACAGAGTTTATGCAGTGGATGGGAGAACAGCAGGTACCGTTTGCCATCATTTTCACCAAAGCAGATAAGTTAAAACCAAACGCTATCATCCGTAACATTGAGCATTACAAGGAAAAAATGCTTGAAACTTGGGAGGAAATGCCACCTTATTTTGTGACTTCAGCGAGCAATAGCGCAGGTAGAGACGAAGTTCTCGAATACATCGCCACACTCAATGATGAGATAAACGCTTTGTAATCTCTTCAATTAACCCTTCAGAAGAGGTCAAACCATTCAATACTTCCGCAGCAATAAACAACTCCAGCTCCATTTCAGACTGAAGTAATATGACTGGAAAATCATACTTCGGAAGCCACTTCGATTTGAATTGTTGTTGAAATTCATCCTTATGGTAAAACTCCATAGAAAATTCCGTATTTTCTCGAAACGCTTTCCACAATTCATCCTCCGTAAAAGCACCAAATGTGATGGCACATAGGTTACAATCGTAGGTCGACGGACTCATAATTTTATGGGCCCCGTCCATAATTTTATCCAATAATCCTGAATTGGCATTGTAGACAAAAATGAGTTTCATTTTTTTACAAGCTCTAATTTCTCAGCAAAATAGTCGCAGAAGTCAAGCATGGTGGCACTCATCTTCTCATCGTTTGTTGCCCGTTTAAAGGTGCCAGCCATCGCAGTTAGGGTTTGGTGAAAGAACACCTTCATTTCATCCAATGGCATCTCTTTGGTCCACAAATCAATGCGCAATGCTTCCTTGGCTTTGGGGTCCCAAACCGACAATAACATTGCTTTCGTTTCTGCATTTTGAACATCTCCACCTGGAGCTGACCAATGTAGTGACTCGGGAATTTTATTCTCGTCTAGGCCTACTGTTATTTTTATTTCTGATGTATGTACACTCATTTTTTCGGTTTGTATTTAGAGTTTTTAAATAGTTCGTCTGCTGGTAAAGTCATTAATTCCTGAAGGCTTACATCGTTCTTTTCCATATAGGATCTCACAATTTGCCACCCAATAAAACGACCAATCATTCCCGGCGATTCATTGTCAAGTTCCAGTTGAAATTTGGAAAATGGCGCCGGATTGATAAATCGCCCAGGCAATTTCGAATCAGAACTGTAGAGCAATTCCTTCTCAATAAAGTGACTCCAGATATATGCTTCATTCTCTTGCGCCCAAAGCAGTTCGCTATCTGAATATCCAATTTTTTTCGCATCGTTGGCTTGTGGCAACCAAATATCCTTTAGATAAAGCTCTTTCCCGAAGTAAATCATTTGAGACAGCAGCGTACGCTCTTTAGGCACCTTGATATAACGTCTAGAATACGCCATCGCCACATCGGAAGCAAGCATAGAGGCGTCCAAATTTTTAGCAATGTATTTCGAGATATCTACATAGAAATAATGATCACTTCCCAAGTAAGTGTCGAGTGCAATCACAAGCATATTGTCTGCGGCAATGACTTTGGTTCTGTAATCAACGTCTGAGGTAGTCGTGTATACAATTGGAATTTCAAAATCTGGAAAATAGAATTTTATGTGTTGAAAAAGAATAAGTAGTTCTTCTTCTATTTTTTCTTCGGAAGGAAATGCCTTTAGGACCTCGTTGTTTAATTCAATTTGTAAGGTGTCAACCAAGCGCTGTTCCCAAACGCTATCAGCATATTGCTCGGGAAAAAACATAGGAAATTTACTCTTTAAATCCGGCACATCCGCTTTGGCGGCATTGGCGAATATTTGATCAAAACGCACGAGCTCAAAATCAACTGGTACTGCGGCAATCTCCTCTTCTAACTTCGCATTGGAATCGCATCCTAGACAGAATAGTCCCACAAATAGGATGAAAAAAAACTTGCTCATATTCAAAATTTATAGGTCTTTAACGTGGATCTTTTTTTTAAATTTTAGTTTTCACTTACTTTTGTGCTGCAAAGGTATCTCTTTCGATTAAAAAAAAGAGCCAAAGCAAGCAACAATCACTTCCATTAACTTACTAAAAGTTAAAAACTATGCAGACCGAAAAAGTAATTGATCACATTGTAAATTGGCTAAAAGAATATGCCGTAAATGCAAAAATGGAAGGTTTTGTGATTGGCGTAAGCGGAGGCATCGACTCAGCGCTTACCTCAACACTGTGCGCTCGTACCGGCCTTAAATTGTTGTGTTTAGAAATGCCCATACACCAAACGGAATCTCAAGTAAATAGGGCATACAACCACATCGCTTGGTTACAATCCAACTACGAAAATGTCTCTATGACTCAGGTGGATT
>Ga0316204_10008236_pt1 | contig 14625 bp, 9 predicted proteins | sample 6monrhotite_MG_2_FD_205661 | JGI IMG/M metagenome (GOLD analysis project Ga0316204, IMG submission 205661) | Microbial mat bacterial communities from mineral coupon in-situ incubated in ocean water Damariscotta River, Maine, United States -... | ecosystem: Environmental > Aquatic > Marine >...
GCACCGCGTAAACACTTGGCGTTTTTACCCGGATGGCAATTGTAGCAAGTTTCCATCAAAGTACTTTCAGCCACAAGTGGATCACGAGATGTTCCAGGCGGTGGCATTATGGGAAACAAATGGCCATAGCTGTCCGGATCGGTTTGCGGCAATGAACCATGAACCCCGTGCATGGCACGAGACATACTGATATGTTGCGTTTGCTCTTTGCCATTTTCATCCGTTGGTCCTAAATGGGCCAGATCCAGTGCCGGGGAATAATGACAATTGGCACACACCACATTGGGGGTTGAGCCATCAGGATTAGTACCATTGGCTTCACTACCGGCCAAAGCCGTGCCGTATTTATGATCATGCAGTCGCACAATATTGATTTTGGCACTATTAATGACCTGCTGTTCTCGCGTCGCACCGATTGCTGTCGAAGCATCAGTAATAAAGTTAACATCACCTAGATAATTATCATTGGCAATATTATCGCAGACCAGAGTATTGTTGCTATCATAATCACAGATAGCCTGGCTGGCATGACAAATCGCACAATCAGCTTCAGAAGCGACTGGAAGGACTGCATCAACCGAAGCTAAAACAGTGTTATTCGCGTCTCTTGCCTCGATACGCATTAATGGATAAGGGTTGGAACGACCGCTATCATCAATGGCTGAAATAGGCACTCCCTCAGCGGTATAACGCTTAAAGTTATTGACGGTATAACCAAAGGGAAAGCTTATGAAAAATGGGAAATTCTCAACATAGCCGTGAAAAGGCTGCGCGTCATTCGCCAGTCCCGGCATAGCAGCCTGTTCTGCATGCAGGCCCAGACCTAATAGATACAGCTTTTCAACATCCGGTGCTGGCAAGCCCAAATCCGGGGTGGATGGGAATAATGCCAAAATACCTGGCGGATAGAGTGCTTCATAAGCTATCCAGCCAATCTTATCGATGCCGGTAGGAGATTCATGACCTGCGGCCACGGTTTCCCAGAAATTGTTTTTAAAAATTCCCGGCAGATTAAAACCGGTACTGGTAAGAGAATCCGTTGCATCTGGTAATCGGTTTGGATCGGTTAAATCAGAAAAATAATTTGACTCAACTGCTTTATAGGTAACATGGATCCCATCTGCCGGTGACATCATCCGTGGTTCGCCACCTTTGCGTAACACCTGGGCATTGACGACGTTATAGGGTGGCAGGATACTGAAAATACGGAAGTCCTGATCGGCACAGTGCATACCTAAATCGTTAGCAGCCAGAATGGTAAAGTTCCCCGCCATACCACCGCCACCGCCGCCACCATGGCCATCACAATTTTCCGGGGCGTTCTTAACGTTCATTTCATCAGTTCGACCATCAGACTGCACCGCTTTCACTCGACACGGTACAATATCTGGTTCTTCATCACGAACTCGCCATTTTCCATCATCATTAACTTCGTCGTTACCGATGGCCTCATTGGAACTGGCATTATAGACGGCGACTTTTCTGCCTTCCCGACCGACACCTTTAACCATCAATCGTTCATCTCCTGCTTCCCAAGCCACTTCTTCAATATTAAATTGAATTTCGCCATCATAATGACGGTCTCGATAACGGTCTCGATCATCGTCTGCAAAAGATGACTGGATAAAACAAAACAGGATTAACACACAAATGCCCGCTGAAATGCGGTTTTTTTTATGATTACAACACATTAGAGACTCCTTCCTAAATTGTTATCATTTTGAATAAATCTGCCGCCCTGAATCTACCCCTTGAGCTACCCCTTGCAGAAATTTTGTCCAACCTAACATAAAAAAACGATACAAACCTTAAGGGATTTAAAAAAAAGCAATATTTTTTGATTTTTTTTGAAGCCAGTCATGATTCACAATTTATTAATATTTTAATAAACAAGTGTGGCACCAAATATGCGTTCAATTTAAAATTGCGTGATTATTTCTTGAGCAAAAAGGTCAGAAATTGGTCAGCCGTTTGTGGTTTGCCATATAGATAGCCCTGGGCTATGTCGCAATCATAGCGCTTGATTAAATCAAGATGAACCTGTTTTTCAACGCCTTCCGCCACCACTTTCAGCCCCAGGTTGTGGCCCAGATTAATAATGGATTGCACTATGATCAAATCATTTTCGTCGGTATCCATATCCAGAACAAATGATTTATCAATTTTGAGCTCATTAACCGGTAATTGCTTTAAATATGCAAGCGAGGAAAAACCCGTTCCGAAGTCATCGATTGAAAGGTTGATTCCCATTGCATTGAGTGAATTTAATATTTCGATAGACCGTGCAAGGTTTTCCATCATACCACTTTCTGTAATTTCCAACGTCAGGGAAGTGCTGGGAAACTGGTGTTTAATGAGCAAGTCACTGATTTGTTCACTGAGCATCGTATTGGCGAAATCATGCACAGAGATATTCACTGAAATAGTAATGGGATACCCCTGCAAATGCCAGTTTCCGGATTGTTCCAGGGCTTTGTCAATGACCCATAGGCTTAGCTGATGAATAATACCGCTGTATTCAGCAAGCTCAATTATTTTGTCCGGCTGAATAAAACCAAGTCCCGGATGTTGCCAGCGCAATAGCGCTTCTGCACCAAAAATCTGCTCATTGGCGATATCAATTTGCGGCTGGAAATAAAGTTCAAGACTGTCGTTATTGATGGCCTGACGAAGATCATTGATTAATGCCAGGCGGTTTTGACTATAGATATCCGATTGAGTATAAAAAAATGAATAATCCTGCCTGTTTTTCTTGGCGAGATACATGGCAATATCGGCATGTTGAAGCAGGGTCTTGGCATCTTGCCCATCTTCGGGATAACTAACGACACCAATACTACTGCCAATATTGATAATATGCCCATCAATAACAAAATGGTCCTGGATAGCCTGGGTTAATTTTTCAGCCACCAGTTCAGAATCTATGCGACCGGCTTCCGGAAGCAACACCGCAAATTCATCACCGCCCAAACGGGCAATAGTATCAACCCGTCGCACTCTGTTTAAAAGACGTTTGGCTATCTCAATTAATAATAAATCACCAATGGCATGTCCCAATGAGTCATTCACATCTTTAAACTTATCAAGATCCATTAAGAATAAGCTAAAACTAACATTGCTCCGTTCAGATGTTAATATCTGATAGTCAAGTCGTTGATTGAGTAGTTGCCGGTTAGGCAAACCCGTAAGGTGATCATGTAGCGCCTGATATTCAAGTTCAGTTTGACGTTCGTTAATTTTCTGATCCATTTCCTGGAATGCTTCGATGAGATCCCGGATCTCCCGGGACTTCCCAGCGCCTAATTGCGGTGCTTCGCGATTAAAGGCTCTCGATTTCAAGGCGTGAGAAACCAATGAAATTGGTTGCAAAATCATCCGCTCAAGAGAAAATAACATAGTAAAAATAAATAATAGGAACAGAGAAATAACCACAGCCACCAGGGAAAAAAGTGTCCTGGTAGTCTGAATTAGCTGTGCTTTAATGATAGAATCTTGTTCATAGAGAAGATTTTTAATGTGGTGCAAGGTATCAGAGATGTGATCAAACTTCGGTATGATCGACTTTTTCATTAAATAGCTGTCACCACGCCATTTATCAGATTCTGAAATCTTGCGAACCAATTGAAACTGGCTATACCAGAATATTGCATCTTTTTTTAAGCTTGCAACTATCGATTGCCCTTCAAAACTTTCTTCGTTGGCATAAATTTGCTCAAATTCATCGATATATTCAAGGAATTTATATTGTAGATTTTCCAACGATTCGGCCTGAGTCTCCAGGGTATTTATCGAAAAAGAGGCAAAGCGGTTGGTGTAATAGATACGTGCCTGGGATATTTCATTCCCCCAAACAGCATAGGCTTTTAACAATTTTGGGTAGAGCTGCTTATTTACCGGCTCCAGATCGCCAATTTCGATTTCATTGATTAAAATTTGCAAATTACTCAGCACTGATTTTTGTGGTACAGTCATGGTTTCAGCCGATAACGCCAAGGCGGGAAATTGCTGATTAACATCCAGGCGCAATTCAATCAGTCGCGAAATATCACTTTCAAGTTCAATAAATTGTCTATTCAACTCATCCACCGCCAGGATCAGCTCCTGTGATTCACTGGTTAGTAACTTCTTTAGCTTCAAAGTGTGCTCAACAGAATTAACCATCTTTTGCTGGATGCGTTCAGCATGGTTACCAATGGTGGGATCAAGTAAAAAAAGTTCTATATCGCTAAAAACATCGGACTGGTCATATTCCACACGATCCAGTGCGGTCAATTTTTTATGCAAACTGGTCAGTTGATCGGTGACTTTTTGTTTAGTGGTGACGGTGTCATTAAAAAAGTATAAAACGGCTATAATAATCAACAAACCAAGAAACAGGGTCTGGGAAAAGTAGCGTTTGCGGATACTGCTCACTTTGTTATTTTTGCTACTATTAATGAATGACATTTAATTTACATTCTGGCGGGTTTATAGATTGGTATCTTCTCTATTTATAGCAGAACTTGTTGACTTAACAATGTCGAAAGCAACTTGAAATGTTAGTGTAATCACTAAAAATTAATTGATAAATTGACTCCCACAGTGGCGGGTATGATTCCATCAGCGCTTAACTATCCTGCTTATCCGCTAATTTCATCGAAAGCATTTTATGAAATGTGGTTGAGTAGCAAAATGAATTGATTAATTTCTTAGTATTTTCAAGGTCGCCTGACCAATACCTTTAAGAGCCAGCAATTCCTTATCATCGGCTTTGTCAATTGCCGCCTTGCTGGTAAATCCTGCCTCAGTCAATACTTTGACAAAATTTGCCTTGAGTTCAGGAAACTCTTCACTCAAAGACTTACTAACTGGTTCTGGGCTGGTTTCAGGTTCAGGTTCAGGTTCTGGCGAAGTAATCCCTGCTTCTGGTTCTTGCGAAGTAACTTCTGCTTCAGGTTCTGGCGAAATAACTTCTGCTTCGGGTTCAGGGGTAATAGCTTGTTCTTTTGGGGGAGAGGGTTCTGACTTTTTATTGGCCTTATTGGCCATAAAAGAATTATTGGAAGAAACAGGTTTATCTTCTTCAATTCCCAGTAATTTTAAAAACCAACTAAACATTATTTATTCCTGCTATATTTTGGACTGTATGGTTAATAATGATTACGGCAATACGCATAGCAGCCAGGTTAAGTTCAACTAACATTCTGACGTTTCTATTGCTTATATTCCTTGATAGAAGTCAATAACTTTCATAATAATAGAGAAAATGGTTTTAGCCAAGTTAAATTTCATCAGGCCATATACAGCTGCCTGAAAATTTATACTTTAATACTGTTGAGTTCCCAGCCGTGATCCTATTTAATTAGCTACTCGGGAAATTGATTTACATTTAGATCTATGGAAATTTTTAATGTCCTGACAGTACTAAACCTGGTTGCTTAAAAGAATTGAACATAATTATTAACCGTTACCAACTTAATGATTTTATGTATATAAATTTTCTGGACTTAAATACTGAAAAATGGTCATTTTTTTCATTGGGCTTAATATTACTATGCTTATCTGCCTGCAATAAAGATCAGCACAACCACCCGGAACTCACCTCTGGCAAAGAATTATTTGAATTCCATTGTGCCACCTGTCATCAGAAAAACGGCTTAGGAACTTTTTTAAAAGGGGTTCCGGCGAACATTAGCACTGAAAAAAATCAACCTGAAATAGTCTGGCATATTACCCGGGGCAGTCAGTCTTCACAATCCCGCATGCCTGTTTTCAGCAATATGCCCATTGATGAAGCCAATAAAATTGCCCATCATTTACTCAGCTTAAAACGCAATTTTAATAGCAACCCTCAAAATAGAGACAAGTTCCTGCTAAAACGACAATAGTTATTATGAGTTCTATGTCTTGCCTATTCAAACTCTCCAATCTTTGATGACCCAACCATGACCCAATTGTTCCGGAGAAATGTCTGGCTCAAAAAATTCGTCCAATAATTTAATATCAACTTGCCGCTCTTGCTGATCATATAGTGGCTGTTCATAATCATTCCAGCCCCGAATGCCGCTTCTTAAGGAGAAAACATCCCTAAAACCAGGGGCTCGCATGGTACAACCTGCCCATAAACTGCGTTTTCCAGAGCGGCAGGCACGGACAATTTTTTTGTCTCTGGCGCTGGCCAGTTGCGGTACTGTATCTTCATAACCAAAAGTAGATGCGGTCTCCAGTATACCTCGGGGGAGATTAATAGAATTTTTTATGTGTCCGACTCTGAATTTATATGGCTCTCTGACATCTACAATCAGAGTTTCCGCCCATTCAAACGATTTTTCAACAACTTCCCAGGGAAATAATTCAGTTACCTGTTTTTAACATTTTTCAGTCATTAAAATCACTCAAAGACATAAATACTTGAGTCAAGCAGTTCTTCTACCTCTGAACTTTATGGTCATCACTATGGGTCACCCTTTGGCATAAAATTCAGCCAGTTGAAAGTCTTACAGCTATTTGAAATAAGTTCATTGAAAATGACATTCACCATCGTTGCAATGGAAACCTAAGTAGTTTCCGAAGCTCAGCATGGTAGTATTACAACTTTTAAACTACCATAAAAATGGTTAACTTTAACTTTAGCTTAATAACTAAAAAGAAAACTAATGCCGTTAAAAAAACTATTAATACTTGCCATCGTCGCTCTGGCCCTTGCTGCTTTTTTTGCCTTTGATATTTCGCAATACCTGAACTTTAATTATCTTAAAGAGAACCAGATACGTTTTATTGATTACTATCAGACCCATCCGGTTCTGGTGTCCATCGGTTTTTTTATCATTTATGTTCTCTCCACGGCACTATCCATTCCCGGAGCGACATTATTGACCTTGATAGGCGGAGCAATTTTTGGCTTTGTCTGGGGACTGATTATCATTTCCTTTGCCAGTACTATCGGCGCCACGCTGGCCTTTCTGGTCTCACGGTTTTTGCTCCGGGACAGCGTACAAAACCGTTTTGATCGGCAGCTGAAAAAAATCAATGCCGGCATAGAAAAAGAAGGCGCATTTTATTTATTTACGCTGCGGCTGGTACCGGCCTTTCCATTTTTTATGATTAATCTGCTCATGGGTCTGACCACCATCAAAACCAGCACCTATTATTGGGTCAGTCAGATTGGCATGCTGGCTGGCACTATTGTCTATGTCAATGCCGGCACACAACTTGGGCAACTGGAATCTGCATCGGGGATTTTATCCCTGCCCTTGATCATTTCATTTACTTTATTGGGCATTTTCCCGTTTATTGCCAAAAGAGCGCTCACCATAATGAAATCCAATCTAGTATACAAAGGTTTTAAAAAACCAGCTCATTTTGATCGCAATATGATTGTAATAGGTGCCGGAGCCGCCGGTTTGGTGACATCCTATATTGCGGCGGCCGTCAAGGCCAAAGTCACCCTGATTGAGAAACACAAAATGGGCGGCGACTGTCTCAATACCGGCTGTGTACCCTCCAAAGCACTTATCCGTTCGGCCAAATTTAAGGCACACATTGAACGTGCCAGCGAGTTTGGTTTTCACTCCGCCCAGGCTGATTTTGACTTTAAGGCCATTATGGAACGTGTCCAACGGGTTATCCGCCAGGTTGAACCTCATGATTCCATTGAGCGTTATAGTGCCCTGGGCGTTGAATGCCTAGAGGGGGAAGCTCGCATCACATCCCCATTTTCGGTCGAGATAAACGGCCAGACGCTGAGCACCCGTAACATTGTCATTGCCACCGGAGCCAATCCCTTTATTCCGCCTCTGGAAGGTCTGGATGAGGTAGGTTACCTGACTTCCGATAGCCTCTGGGATCTGCAACAACTGCCTGGGCGTTTTTTAATTCTCGGTGGCGGTGCAATTGGTTGTGAATTAGCCCAGAGTTTTGCCCGACTGGGTAGTCAGGTGATCCAGGTTGAACGAAACTCACGGCTGATGAAACGTGAGGATCCACTGGTTTCTCAAATGGTCCAGGCGCGTTTTATTGAGGAGGGCATTGATTTGCGACTGCAGCACCAGGCGCAAAAATTTATGATTATTGATGACGAAAAAACCCTTATCTGCAGCAATCAGGATGGCGAAACAGTGACCATTGCCTTTGATGAGTTACTCATTGCCCTGGGTCGCAAAGCCAATACCTCTGGCTTTGGTCTGGAGTCCCTGGATATTCCATTGGCCAGAAACGGCACCATTGAAGTAAATGAGTACTTACAAACTAAATATCCAAATATTTATGCCTGTGGTGACGTTGCCGGTCCCTATCAGTTCACCCACACAGCAGCCCATCAGGCCTGGTACGCTTCGGTTAATAGTTTGTTCCGGGGTTTCAAAGCCTTTAAGGTAGATTATTCGGTGATTCCCTGGGCAACCTTTACCGATCCGGAAGTGGCTAGAGTCGGTTTAAATGAACTGGAGGCACAAGAACAAAACATTCCCTATGAAGTCAGCCAGTTTGACATAGATGATCTGGATCGCGCCATTGCCGATGAAGAAGCCCATGGGTTTATCAAGGTATTGACCATTCCCGGCAAAGATAAAATTCTGGGCGTCACCATTGTTGGAGAGCATGCCGGGGATTTAATCGCAGAATATGTTTCAGCCATGCGCCATGGCATTGGTTTGAACAAAATTTTGTCCACCATCCACATCTATCCAACCCTGGCTGAAGCCAATAAATATGTTGCCGGGCAATGGAAACAGGCACATAAACCGGAAAAAATCCTGCAATGGCTGGAAAAGTTTCATCAATGGCGACGAAGCTGAAGATTTTTCTGCTATTGATTCAGCCCGGAAAAGCCTCGCGTACCGGGATAGCGTTTCTACTTCAATTAGAAATTAAGCATTTCATTTTGACATAAATTGTTTTACTAACTATAAATTAAAACAACCTTTCCAATATTGTTTACCATTGCAGATGCAACCTGTATTAGAAATGTGCAAGCTACAACATGTACCTGAAACGCTTACCTGAAACGTTTGCCGGAGACCTTTTCCTGGAACGCTTCCTGGAAACATATGTTCAGCTCATTCTTTGTTGATTAGTAAAAAGTGATTCTTTAAAGGCTAAAAAGAATATGGATGAAATAGATTATTCTGCAAAGATTATCATCTGTGATGATTCTATCACCAATGTCGCGATTTTAAAGGAATTGCTTGAGAGTGAAGGTTATAACGATGTAATGACCTTAACCGATCCACGACTGGTATTGCCAAAATGCCAGGAAACTGGCTGTGATATTTTACTGCTCGATATCGAGATGCCGCATATGAATGGCCTTGAGGTGGTTGAACAGATACGCAGCGAACTCAAACACGAATTTATTCCCATTCTGATGTTGACCGGCGTCAGCGGCAATGACATCAAGCATAAGGCATTTCAGGCAGGTGCCAATGATTATGTCAATAAACCCTTTGATCAGATTGAAGTGATTTTACGGGTAAAAAATCTCATCCATGTCAGTATGGGTTACAAAGCACAGCAACTGGCTAATCAGAAGCTCGAACAGGAAGTCGAGAAGCGCACCAGGGAACTCCATCTGGCGACCGAAACCCTCATCAGTCGCCTGGCACTGGCAGGGGAGATCCGTGACAAGGAGACCGGAAATCATGTCATCCGGGTGGGAAAATATGCCCGGGTACTGGCTGAAGCCTTTGGTTTGCCCGCCGATATTGCTTTTATGATCGAAACCGCGGCGCCGATGCATGACATTGGTAAAATAGGGATTCCAGATAGCATCCTGCTTAAAAAAGACAAACTGAGTATTGAAGAACGGGACATCATGAAGTCTCACACTCAATACGGCGCCGAACTTCTGGGTGACCACTCCTCGATGGTAGTCCAGATGGCCAGCAGCATTGCCTTAAATCACCACGAACGCTGGGATGGTCAAGGCTACCCAAAAGGCCTTTCTGGCGAGTCAATTCCAGCGGAAGGCAGAATAGTTGCCCTGGCGGATGTCTTTGATGCGCTGTCGACGGTTCGACCTTATAAAAAATCGTGGGCGATTGAAGAGGTGGTCGATTACATCAAGGAGCAGTCAGGTCAGATTTTTGATCCACAATTAGTACAACTGTTTACCGACAACCTTGATAAAATGCTTGAAATTCGCGAAAGATATCAGGATGAAGCAACGCTGTAAGTCGATTCATTAACAGTGATTGTATCAAGAACCTTTGCCAGTTGTTGCCATTGTTTTTTAGTTCCTGGTAAACCAAATCGTAGCCCTTTTTCATTATCCAGCAATCTCACCAGCACACCTCTCTGGGCCAGTTCTTGATACAGGCATGCAGCAGCTTCTAAGCACACGGTTTTAAATAAATGTGTTCCAGAAATAGTGCTGGTCTCATCCAGCCGGTTAAAAAACTTGGCCAACATGGCTTCCAATTGTTGCGACTGGATTTCCAGATACTGACTGTTTTCTTTAATCCAGTTTTTATCGCTCAGTGCTTTTTTTACTATCCATCGAGCTGGACCACTGACAGACCATGGCCCCTGATGGTATTCCAGCAAAGCCAGAATCCTGGCTGAAGCAATCACAAAGCCACATCGCACTCCGGCCAGGCCAAAAAATTTTCCTACTGAACGCAAAACAATCAGGTTATCCAGAATAGTGTTATTAGAATTGATATGAGGCAGGATGCTTAATTCACCGGTGCTGTCCATAAAAGCTTCATCAATAATGATAAACCCCTGCTTTTTTTTCAGTTGCTGTTGCCATGCCAGCACAGTTTCGGCAGCAAGAATTTCACCGCTAGGATTATTGGGATTAACCAGAATCAGTACATCAAGCTGATCAATAGACTCTTGAACCATTACAGAGGTTAAATGCTTAATGACACATTTCTGTTTCTGCCATTGGTATTCATGTTCGCCATAGCATGGTGAAATGATGCCAATGGTTGGATTATTTGCTATAAGCCCATAACGTTGAAAAATTTCCGGTAACAGCTGTATCGCGACTTGTGAACCTGAAACGGCTAAAAGGTGTTGCACCTGATAATAGGATTGTGCCGCTTCAAGCAAACCATCATCCGTTTCCGGCAGTCGCCTGTAAATCTCAGCTGGTATGTCCGGAACAGGCCAGCTATTGGGATTGATGCCAGTGGAGAGATCAAGCCAGGCATCTTTTTCTATAGCGTATTTTTTTACTGCCTCATTGAGACGACCGCCATGCTTTAATATGGCTTGATTGTCTCTCACCGTTACCAACTGATCAGACTGATCAAACCTACAACGCAAGCCCAGAGTATGGTGCTGCGATTAAGTAAGCGGCATGCATGATCGATGGTCTTGGGGTCAGCTTTTTTACCGCAACCTAATTCCGGACGGTCTTTATATTCGCCATGATATTGATCACCACCGCCTAATTGCACATCCAGAGCACCCGCACCGGCAGACATAACAACTCCGGCATTAGTGCTTTCCCAGAAAGAAGCCTGTCTGGACCAGCATTTTGTGGCATTGTCCCAGTTGCCCATGAAGGCATAGGCCAATGCGGTTAGCCGGGCCGGAATATAATTCAGCAAGTCATCCAGTTTAGCGATAAAAAAGCCGAAATCATTATAACGTTCAGTTTTATGACCCCACATGGCATCCAGGGTATTGGCCAGACGAAATACCACAACTCCCGGAGCACCGGCAACCACAAACCAGAAAATTGTCGCAAAGACGGCATCATTGCCATTTTCAAGAACTGATTCAGTAGCGGCCCTGGAAACATCTTCCGAATCCATCTGTTCAGTATCGCGGCTAACGATCATTGCCAGGTCATGACGAGCTTGCTCCAGTTGATCACTTTTCAACGACGCCATGATTTTTCTGGCATGCTGCTTCAGACTGCTTAATCCCAGAGCCAGATAAAGGATGGCAATTTCAATGCCCATTCCCAGGAGATTGTCTGCAATTATCAAGTCCGTCAGCCACCAGGCCGGAAGTAGAAAAATCAATACCGCAATAAAACCATTAATGCGCTTTTGATCGATGGTTTTTTCTGCATGAGGTTCATTCAGGCGCAGCTCCAATTTCTCGGCCAGATAGCCAAAGCCAACCAGCGGATGATATTTTTGTGGTTCTGCAAAGAAATAATCGAGAAGCAGAGCGCATAATAGTACAATAAGCATTTTAATAATCCTGAGCCAATAAAAACGCCCTTATTCTACCATGCAAAGCAACAAGAAACAGGCAATAACACTCATGATTCAGGGAACCACCTCTGATGCGGGTAAAAGTGTTCTGGTCGCAGGACTTTGCCGACTATTTTATCGCCGGGGAATCAGGGTAGCTCCCTTTAAACCACAAAATATGGCGCTCAATAGCGCGGTCACCAAAGAGGGTGGTGAAATTGGCCGGGCACAGGCCGTTCAGGCACAAGCCTGCTGCCTGGAAGCGCACACGGATATGAACCCCATTCTGCTCAAACCCAATTCTGATACCAAAGCGCAGGTGATTATTCATGGTAAGGCGGAAACCGATATGGATGCCCGTGCTTATCATGATTATAAGAAAACCGCCATGGCTGCGGTACTGGCATCTCATCAACGTCTATCCGAGCAATATCAACTTATTCTGGTGGAAGGCGCTGGAAGTCCCGCCGAAATTAACCTCCGGGAAAATGATATTGCCAATATGGGCTTTGCCGAAGCGGTTGACTGCCCGGTATTACTGGTGTCGGATATTGATAGAGGCGGTGTTTTTGCACATCTTTACGGCACGCTGAAACTTCTGTCAGCTTCAGAGCAGCAACGTATTAAGGGCTTTATTATTAACAAGTTTCGTGGCGATGCAGCACTGCTGGAATCGGGTAATCAGTGGTTGGAACAGACCACACAGATACCGGTTCTGGGAGTTTTACCGTATTTGCATAACTTGCATATCGAAGCAGAAGATGCCATTTCCTACCAGGCGCGAAAAACGGTCACTAACGGTATTAACATAATTGTGCCGGTACTACCACGCATCTCTAACCACACTGACTTTGATGCCCTGCGCTTACATCCTCAGGTGCAACTGAGCTTCGTTCGGGAAGGGGAAACCATTCCCGCGGCCGATCTGATCATATTGCCCGGAACCAAAAATGTTCGCGCCGATCTGAACTGGTTAAAAAATAATGGTTGGCAAACGGCCATTGACAAACATCTGCGCTATGGCGGAAAACTTTTGGGTATCTGTGGTGGCCTGCAAATGCTGGGCAGCGCCATCCACGATCCTCTGGGCATTGAGGGCGCAGCTGGCAGCAGTATCGGACTGGGATTTTTTAGTTATGAAACGACTCTGGAGGCCAGCAAACAATTAACCCAGGTGCAGGGCTATTTTCTGGATGAGCCATCGATTCAGGTCTCCGGTTATGAGATTCATGCCGGCAACACTGTCGGTATTGACGCCTGTTCGGCACTGATACAAATCGGCAATCGAACAGATGGTATAGTCTCTGATGACAAGCAAATTATGGCCAGCTATCTACACGGTATTTTTGATCACCCCCAGGCCTGCAAATATTTATTAAACTGGTCCGGACTAAAAGCCAGTCGTGACTATGATTATCGAGAGCTGCAGGAGCAAGGCATTGAACTATTGGCAGATACCCTGGAACAGCATCTGGATATCGCTGCCATCATGCAGCATTTTCACCCTTGAGCAAGCTTGTCACCATTAAGCAATTTTAGCCACGGTGAATTGCTCCTCCCTGAGCACCGTTCATTACTTTGAATAATTTCTGTCTTTCTGGCGCTGTACCCACATTCAGCTATACTTAGAAATGCGGAGAATTACCCATTAAATTAAACATTTTTTTCAAACTGTCGATATGACTTACACAGTAATCTGACAAATTATTTTATGTGTTGACATTATATTTCCGAGAAGCTTATGAGCAATTTTATTAAATCCGTTGATGAACGTACTAACCTGGCGGGCACCAACCGTCTGGAACTTCTGTTATTCAGTCTCGGTGAGGATGTAAACACCGGACGTGAAGAGGTTTTTGGTATCAATGTTTTTAAGGTACGTGAAGTCATGTCCATTCCGGAAATTACCCAGGCACCTGATATGCCGCCTTCCGTAGAGGGTATGATCAGTCTTCGGGGGCATTTGATCCCAGTGGTGGATCTGGCCAAATTTTGTGGTCTGCAAACAAAAGAACCGCCAAAAATCATGATTGTGACCGAATATAATAATCTGATGCAAGGCTACATGGTGCATTCCGTCGATACCATTTTACGCCTTGACTGGAATACCGTAAAAACTCCGCCGGAGATGCTGTCTGAGCAAATGGGCGGCGTCGTAACCGCAGTAACAGAACTGGATGATAACCGCATTGTGATGATCATGGATGTCGAAAAAGTGCTCGCAGATACCTCGCAGGATGCCTCCAATGAAAACTGGTTCAATGATGCTGAGGCCCTGGCGAAACGGGAAATCACCATATTCTATGCTGATGACTCTCTGGTCGCCCGTAAACAGATTGCCCGGGCACTGGATCACATGGGAATCACCCATACATCGGCAAACAATGGTCTTCAGGCCTGGGAAAAACTCAATGAGATTGCCGATCGAGCCGCGACTAGCGGCCTTCCCGTATCACATTATATTCAACTGATTCTCACCGACGTGGACATG
>Ga0316204_10008237_pt1 | contig 14625 bp, 12 predicted proteins | sample 6monrhotite_MG_2_FD_205661 | JGI IMG/M metagenome (GOLD analysis project Ga0316204, IMG submission 205661) | Microbial mat bacterial communities from mineral coupon in-situ incubated in ocean water Damariscotta River, Maine, United States -... | ecosystem: Environmental > Aquatic > Marine >...
GTTATATCATGGATTATTACAACGAGAGCAGGCCACATACCTATAACGCGGGTATTAGTCCAAATGAATCGGAGCTGAAATATTTAATTAGCTCTAAAACTGTGGCCAATTTTACTTGACCACTTCAGAAGCAACGATGAAGTAGACGATTTAATCAAGTAGAAACGTCGGGTAAGGAGCGATCATTACTGATCACCCCTCCCCTAAGAACCGTACGTGCGAGTTTCCCCGCATACGGCTCAAGCCTTTATAAGTCTGTACCTAAGTACAGACCAGCGACCTATCCTTTAGGTGGGTGTGGATCATTACCATAAGAGTCTTTATCACGTATACGACCGTTAGGTCGATGAATGACAACTTCACTCTTTTGGTTTATAGCGATCTCACGTGCTGCCTGTCTCGCTTCTTCCTGAGTGCGATGATGTGAAGTATCCTTACCGTTTCCTTCACCTTTAACAGCCCAACCTTCTTCTCTTTTTACTACATGTTGATTTTTACCCATAGCGCATTTCCCCATAAAATTAGCTAATTAAGAATATAACTACCGAACTTCAATAGTCGTACACATTATAACCAATCCAGAATCAAATTACTATACACCTATACAGTATGTATAAACACTGTACAAATGTGTCAACATATAGCACTAGAGTGCAATTGCCTATGGCAATTAGGGTGTAACAACACTAAGTTACTCAGTTCATCACTACCACCTTTTACCTTTTCAACAATATGGTGAATATTCCATTCTGTTGACTTGGTAATTGGATGGCGGCACATAGCACAACATTGCTGTTGTCTAAGCCAAAGCATTAACAACTTCCGTTTACCTTGCATTGAGTCTCTCCAAATTCGCTCTTGGCGCTTTTCAAAGTATTCCTCAAATGCTAAATCATACGGATTTGCTTCTGCTTTCATCTTAATGTGTCGCTTTATCGGTATATCATTGGTATATATCAACCTGACCAATCTATCGTCAGGAACAATACCCGAAAACGTCCAATTTCGTGATCCCACTGATTTAAAATATTTAGTTTTAATCCAGCGTTTATGACGATTATTATGTCGTCGTCGGCACCACTGCCACAGAAGTTTCCACACCCGATAATCCACGTAATTAAAAGTTTCCTTCGCCACTATGTGACGATGGTAATTAGCCCAACCCCGAAGAATTGGATTTAACTGACTAATAAGCAATCCTGCTGTAATAGTCTTCTGTCCTTTAACTATATCGCGAACCTTCCCAAGCACACTCTTTACGCTTTTACGGCTAGGCTTGATTAACATCTTGCCATTGCTATATTTACGTAAATTCTGCCCAAGAAAATCAAACCCATCATTGATATGCGTTATCACCGTTTTCTCTGGTGACAACGTAAGACCACGCTCAGCCATAAAGGCTTCAACAAGTGGCTTAACTTCATTTTCCAATATCTCTTTCGAGATACCAGTGATAATAAAGTCATCGGCGTACCTCACATAATTGACTTTAGTCTTGTAGGCGGCTTTAGTGTTTTTCTTCCCAAAGTGGGCGTATAACACGTCTTCCAATCCATCAAGCGCCAAGTTAGCCAATACAGGAGAAATAATTCCTCCCTGTGGTGTACCTGCATTAGTTGGGTTTAATCTACCAGATTCAATGAATCCCGCTTTCAACCATTTCCTAAGTACTTGTTTATCCAACATTACATTGGCAAGTAACCATTCATGACTGATGTTATCAAAGCAGCCTTTAATATCTCCCTCTAACACCCACTCTGCCGAGCTTTTACGACTTAAATTGACAAAACATTGTTCTATCGCATCAGCCGTAGAGCGCATTGGTCGAAAGCCATAACTATTTCGATCCGCAGTTGTTTCCGACACTGGTTCTAGAGCTAACAGGAATAACGCCTGCATCGCCCTATCTAACATAGTAGGAATACCTAACGGGCGACATTGACCATTACTTTTAGCGATAAAAACTCGCTTTAAGGGCATAGGCCTATAACCTGTTCTACTTAATCGAAATATCGCCTTCCATTTACTATCAGGCGTACCCCATAACTCCCTATCTACACCGGCTGTCCTTTTGCCTCGATTTTCAGTTACTCTCCTAACTGCTAAACATTTAGCAGAAAATGATCGCACCAACAAACGTTGTAGAATTCTCACTCTACGCCATTCTTGTCGTTTACTCGCCTTCGCGATTCGAACCTGTAACCCTCTCACCTTAAGCTCAGCTTCATACCAATCTATGGTATGCCAACTCATAGCAGGGTGGGGGAATGCAGGTACGTTTAACTTTGTACTCATCTTGCTATTCTCCTAAATTAGAAATATCCTAATATGAAGAAAAAGATGCACCTCTCCCTAAGGGAAGATATGCTCTTCTTCCCAATTAGGGATTGGCTATTTTAATTGACGGTTTTACACGTCTTTAACACGATTAAAGACCAGTCAGAAGTCTGCACCGTTTCCAGTTGATACAAATGTATCTATCCAAATCATTACAATTTGGCATTAGCTTTCTCTGACCTCCTTTACCCACTTATTTAACAGTTCATCTTACGACTCTCCTGCTTCAAAATACGAAGCAAATAATTGGGCTTACCGAGTTCCTTAATTGTTACACGAGTTAGTTAGGTTATGCCTATTCACCGATGGCCATATTGACGACGTATCTCCAGATGTAAAAGAGATAACCGACCACATACCTTTTGGTTAAAGCGTAATCATCAACATTTCGCTTTTCGCGGTTGACGGTGTTTAACAGCATTTCACATATGTTAACCATATAACTCAGCCTTGCCTCCTAACCATTTGTTGCTAATGATTAAAGTCATTTCTTCACAGATTTAACTTGATCATAGATCGGAGTACGTTTAAGAGCGCTTAGCACAAAACCGTTACCAGTAATGCACCGCCCTATAGGCTACCTTTTGTCGTAAAAAGGGTTTCTCTACCAGTCCAAATAAAATTTGAATTGGTGAAACAATAACAACTAAAGTTGTCGCCGCTCAGCGCTATGCTAGAGAAACCACTGGTTTTTACGTAGCGTAAATTTGTTACAACGAACCACAGACTACTTAGTGAATAAACGCGCTACTCGTTTATTATTTAGTAGACGTGATTACGCCGTAAAATCACATAACGTGATTAGATTTTGAAACGCCAAACATTGTTTGGCCGAAAACGAATAAAATAAATTATGTATGTTTTCAATTAAGTTAATTTTTAGAATCACCAAAAAAATGGCTGAACAAAGACTTATATTACAAATAACTTAAGCTTTGATTATCATTTAAGATAAAGTTTTAAACACCAACAGATTGGCCGAATATAAAGACTAAATAAATAGTTCTATGATTCATTTAAGTAAATTTTGAGCACCAATTATACAATTGGCTGAAAACAAATGAATAACCATCAAGTTATCCCTGTTAATCATTTAAGTTTATATGAACCACCAAATAGCTAATTTGGCTGACTTATTGTGAATTTAAGTACTATTATCACAAGTCATTTAGGTTATTAAAATGGCTTAAAAACGCCGGGGGTTGACGCTACGTCAGGTTTTCTAAATATGCCCAACGACCTTCAAAAGAAGGTGCGCTGTCCAAAAGATAACCAATTAAACAGCGGTTTGTCAATAACTAATTTGCAGGAAAAGCAAAGGAATCAGAAAATGATCCCTTTACGAAGTAGCCTGCAGGCTAGCAACCTTGCAACTCTCGTCGCACTACATCATGCCGCCCATGTAGAGCTTATCTGTTTGTTTTTGTTTGATTATTTGCATGGGAAAAAGTAGTGAAACCCCACTTTATACCCCTAGGCTTTAATGGTTTGAGCTAACCTATTGAATTATAATGAAACATCGTTGTTTCATAAACATTGAAATTTATTTTTAATATTTACCTTTTAGTTATCCATTCTTCTATTTCAATACTACGCCAACCAACACTTCTTGTTCCTAATGGTACCCTTGCTGGAAATGTGCCTTTTGTTTCCATGCGCCATATAGTACTTCGTGATAGCCCAACCATTTTCGTTACTTCTTCAATTCTGAGTATTTTTTCTTTTGGCTGATTTTGTGGTATTTGTTTAGATTGAACTGAGTTTGTTACCTGCTGTAATAGGTACTCAAGAAGTTGGTAACCAAAAAACTCAACGTGATCGCTTGGGAGTTGAATATAACCAAGTTTTTTCTGTTTCTGTAATTTTTGAATGTTTTCAATAGGGCAACGTAAAAAAAGTGATGCTTCTACAGGAGTAAAACGTTGATACAACGCAAGACCCATACTATCGGCAATCTGACATAATTCAGGAGTGAACAGTTGATCCATTATTTCAACATATTAGGTTATTATTCTTTTCTTAACTAGAGTAATATAATATACATCATGAATTTATCGTAAGCTAGAAGATAGAGCATTCTATGGAATCTACAGCCCATTTTTATAACCCCAAAGATGATTCTCTCGATGAGAGAATACACGCCTATAAAGAGGCTTTTCGGGCATGGCAAAATGTAGAGGCTAGTTTTCGATTTCACGATGAACAAGAATGGTCTGATCGTTTAGGTTCTAAAGAAGATTTATTGAAAGCAAAAGAAATAACTGAAAATAGCCTTGATAGAGCTGTCTCAGGGCTATCAAATTCAGAGATACAACTAGCTATTGATAAAGACCTTATTTCTAGCCAAGAGTCTGAATATTTACTTTCTCAACAAGAAAATAATAATCAGCCTGCAAATAACAAAGAAGATATTATCAAAGCTCGTAAGAAAGAGATTGGTGATATTCGTAAGCAAAGTTCTCACGAAAAATCAAAAAGTAATGATTTTGATAAGTCTTAGTTTTTATGATTGGGTAACATCGATATAATGCAATTAAGAGCCAGTCAGCATACTTCAAAATTCAGATAGTAAAAAATTTTCCACAATGGAATATTCATAACCGAACCGTCGATAATATATTTTATCGACGGTTTTATTTTGACTTGATCATACAATTTCAAACCACCATAAGTGCTCATCGATTACAGCAACATAATAACCAGACGGTAGACGATCTTCCGTCTTAAAAAAATATGTATCCTCTGCTATCCTTTTTTTCAAAACCCCTTCTATTTCACTTCCTACGGCACCTAATATTTCTGTATCTGATGGCGAGTAATCAGTGCCTACTACCATCCCGTATTTTTTGCCAACCTTAGATCCTACGTATTTATAAGGGCTACTTTTCCACTCTTCGAATACCCCGAGTTTAGGTACTTTATCTATAAAATCCACCTTGTGAATGGATAACTTATCAAATGAATATAAACCTTTGATGGTTAATCCCTTAAAATGCTCACCTCTAATTTTATTACTCATACAAGAGGTTTTTATTTCGCACGATACGAAATTACTCTCTTCATTAGTCCTCCACCTTACATTAGTTTCAGATAGCTCTCGAGAATTACGAGCTTTTGAGTGGCGCCATACGTGCCACCTCTCGTTAATATCTTTGAGTCTTAACAGTTCTTTTGACTCACTTTGAATATATGCACCATCAAAATCAGGTATATTGAAATTATTCTCCGCACCACATCCTACCGAAGTTAAAGATATAATTAGTATTATAAAAATCCTATTCATTTAACATTTATTTCCTATATTTTTATTTTATTTCCGATAATTCAGATTATCAGAAGTAAATGTTTTTTTGAACAAAAAACTGTGCATTAGGCAACTTCTGAGGATAGGCTTTAGGCTGAGTCTGTATTTCAGCAAAGATTAAAGTGGATTAAGTTTTATCAAGAAACACAAAATGCAAGGCTGGTTTGCCTTCGCTGTGTTATTTTTAGATCAACGCTAAGAAAGTCATGGTCTAGATTGTAAAAGCAAGGTTTGGACGGCTTTAAGAGCCAAAGTAAACGGCCACATAATTCTCCAAACTACAACTGAACTTTATCAAACAACTTTTAAACGTGCACCAAACCAGTTTTGGTAGGTCTTATCATCCATGTAATGGTTAGCTATTTTCTTTACGTCTTTTTTAGTCATACAACCAAAAATAGCATCATTATGTTCAGCTAAATGATGGCCAATAAAAGCATAAGCAGTATGCGCAATATACTTTGTGGTAAATGCAATTAAATGAAATGATGATTTATTAAACTCTTTAATTATTTGAACTTTATCATCTGCCGATTTTATTGTTTCAATTAAGCCATTATGTAATATCCCTTTTTCCACCTGACTACAGTAAATCATAATCTCAATCAAATTTTTAAATTGGGTTAATTCAAAATCAAATCCATCGCCTTTATTATCCATAATAACATGATCATCAAATCTCGCTATTGGCATACATGACTCATAATTGATTTCAGCAGGGTCAAAATCATCATTGGGATATTTTTCGATAAGAAACTCATTAATAATTGCCTCACGCGCTGATTCAGGAGCTAAAGGTAAACGTAGAAAGTAACGCTGCCCTTTATATTCAATAAAGTGATTTAATTCCTCATGAAGCAGATAATTAACACTCGCTTTTACACGCTCCATGTCAAAATAATAATTATCATCAGTTGATAATTTGTGCCGTGTAACATTATGAATATTGCTACACACTCTAAACACAACCTTCTCAGGTGAGATCTGTTCGTTAGGGTACTCTTTACCAAGCCTTTTGGTTATTTCAGGATAAAGTGCGTTAAAAAACTCATCATCATCCGCAGGATCACGTACTTTTATTAATAAAAGAAACGAATTACTTCTATACTCAATAGCAACATTAAGTTTTAAATAATTATCCTTGTCATTATTGTTAGTACTGTTTTTCATTTTTACTTTATCCAATAAGGTGTTTTGTGGCATATATACTTGATCCTCAAATTATTCTTCCGTCTTTTAATGAGGCAATATCGCAATTAGCTAGCATCACATTAAATAAGCTTGGTATCAATATTAATAGCCTGCCATTTTGGTTGAGCGTAGTGGGTTTTCCACTGGTTATGTTTGAAGTGTTTACCAAGCATATTACCACCGCAATAAATGTACTTTTACGCAAAGTGCATTTAAGTACGGTGGAATTTTTACGCGGATTATTTCAATTTTTCCTCGTTATCAGCATTCTTACCGTTATTGGTTTGGTTGCCTTGTATAACAGTGAATATGTGTCAAAAATGCCTCAAATAGATCAAGATTTATTAACTTCAATTTTTAAATACACTATTCTCGTCAGTTTTTTTATTATCACAACGCTATTACTTTCTTCTTTATCTTATTTAACAGGGCAAGGTAATCAAGTCGCTGGTATTGGTTTCTTACTAGGTGCTACTGGGCTATTTATTGAAGCTATCCAAAATTTTGGTTTTACTGCAAAAATAGTTCTAAGTGTTACAAGCGTGTGTGGACTATTTTTATGGCATTACGGCAATAAATATAATAAATCGATGGAATTAAAGGGTAACAAACAAGAAAACATGATGACAGGCATTCAAAGACGTAGAAAACATTTAAGAAATATACAATGATAACTAAACAATCTCCTCCTAGCAGGTTATTCCATGAAACAATATAAAGGTGAGCATTTACCTCAAATTGAATATTATTATGATGGCTACGTATATCCGTTTATAGGCAATGCTGATCTAAAAACTTTAATAGAATGGCGCACTCACAAACTCAATTCTGATTCTTTTTGGTGCTACTCGAAGGATGCGCGCAACACTTATTTTGAACACTTATGGTGCATAGAAGAATGTTGTCGGATCTTATTTTCTAACCCAAATCCTGAATTTGCAATCAGCGAGTTGAATAAGCAACAGACACAAAAATACGAAAATAATCATGTGTCTGCTACACAGGCCAAATTTATATTTGATAAATTAAATTCTGATGACAAAAAAGCGCTATTAACGCTTGTAGATAATTTTTTTAAGTGAAATAAATATGCTGACTCGTATAACCATCAAAAATTCAATGTATCTGCTAATTTTAATGTTCGTATTTAACCTATCGGCTTGCAGTACAACGAGTAATGAAGCTAATGAAATATCTCACGCAAAGTATGAATATCCTCACAAATGCACATTCAAAGGTAAGCCTGTAACTCATTTTATTATTGCAAAAGCTCCTTTAACTACTGACGAATTACAACGTTTAAAACCAACGTTAGAGGAAAACTTCCAGCTTGATTACGATAGCTGTGCATTACTGCAAATAATTACCAAATAATTAAACAATTAGCCTTTACTGACACTGAATTTTCGACTAATATTTTACTCGTAGTAGTAATAGTAAATATATAATATTTTTTATTATCCCTAATTCATTTAGGACTTCATTACCTAAATGAATCATTAAATTTAAAATGCCGTTAATCCCTAATGTACTTTAGCAATACATTAGGGGCATTTTTATGCATCGACCTTGAACACTCTCTAATTTAATCCATAGCATATTATTACAGTGTGGAAGTAGTGGTAATAAAAAACCGATTTTCGTCGGCTTTTTTGGTCTCAGTATTTTTACAATGAAAACTCTAAGTCGTTTGGCATCTCTTCAGCGGCAATTTCGCGACAGTCAACGAGCTCTATTTGTAATTGTTTTTCCATCCGACGCTTTACCAGCAATACTTCATATTGCTTTTGCTCGGCTGTAGGCTCTAAGGTAAAGGTGTTGGTAAAATAATGCTCTTTGCTTTTATTTTGATCAAAGCACATAAAATATGAGGTTCGATTGCTTACTGGCTCATGCTGGATGGTTGAACAGCCAGAGAGAACAACACCAGTAATAACGAAACTAAACAAATAAACAGATCGCATTATTTTCATTCACTCAAAGCCTTAGCTTTTTAGTTTCACCTTACCGCGCGAGCGCAAAGCGAAAAAACTAGCAGTTAATAGCAAGGTTAACCAACCAAAAGCACCACCACCTGATTCTTGTTTCGCTGGTTCTGGAGTTTCAGGCGTGCCATTATCCGTACCACCTGTATCAGTACCTCCATTATCAGTACCACCACCAGACGAGCTTTCCGTTGGGCTGACTTTAGTGAGGTTACCATCGGCATCATATTCGTAGCTAACAACAATGCCATCTTTATATGTTGCTTGTGATATACGGTTCGTTTTATCATATTGATAGTCAACGGCAACTGTATTAAAGCTTGTAATTAATGTAACAATATAGAGATATTTCATTTAATTCCTTAATCATTTAATAGTGCTGGATCTTCCCATACATCTTCATAGTTTTCAGCAAGAAGAAACCTCCAACCTTCAGGAAGACCTAAGTAAGGCATAACAATTTCCGCCCACTGTTGTAAATGTATTCCATGAAGTGGTTTAAAAAAATCAGGAGCATCTGACCATTCCCCACACCAAATATACCAACCTGAGGTATCTCCTTCAGCTTTAACCCTTAACCCATGAATAGGTTGTTCACCTTTACAAAAGTTTTTTGAAATTCCAACCTTGAGATTTAAATCACATATTTGATATTTCACTTTAAATCGAGCACATAATTCTTTCTGTTTTTGCTCTATAACCATTTTATTTATTACCATAAAAATTAAAATATCGTTTCATTTTTTTCCCAAAAGCTCCTAACTGCCCCCCTTGAATAGAAGAACACTGAGGACAATGTGGTTGAACAGCACTTATCTTAGTTTGTTTTGAAATATTAACATTACCATTTTTGTAATATTCAACTACAAGAGGCAATTTATGATCTGCTACTTGTTTACTTGTAACATTGCCACAATCCACGCATGGCTGACCTTGAACGGACTTTCTCTGTTCTTTGGTAGGTCCCGCTCCCTGTGGTCTTTTATAGGGTATTTCAATATTTTTTGCTGGCTTAAAACTATCATCTGGAACACCAGACTTTATATTAGAAAGTTTATATTTTATTTTTAATTTCTTTGCTACAAAAACAGAGCACATATTAAGAACAGAAAACGAATCATCAGAAACAGTTATTCCGTCAGTACCATCTCCAACTATAAGCCCTCCCATTGTTCCTTGATAAGCGATATTTGCAAACCACTCTAGCGCATTTGCGAGAGAAGCCATTCTGTTTGTTGTATCAGAACTAGACAGACCACTAGGATCAACCAAATTAACAGGATCGCCACCGACATAGGCATAACGATTTAGTGAGCCTAAATCACTGATATCCCCACGTAATGGATCTTTACTGACAAAGCGACGTAACTCAGGCGAATAATAACGCGCGCGCATATAGAGTAAGCCGTTAGCATCGGTAATTACCCCATCACGACCGTTATAGCCAAATGGTGTGCTAATAGCTTTGTTTGCTTCTTCAAAACCTTCAGCTGCATATTGTTGACCAAAGGGGGTATAACCATAACGTGCAACAACTTCACCATTATTATTAGTAATTGCCGTTACTGAACCGCGATAGTCATAGTGGAAATAATACTCTTCAGTAGCACGATTATGTCTAATGGTTTTCTGTGAAACTAAACCATCTGGGCTGTAGATAAAATAGTAATAATCTACTGAATCGTCTGGGTTTGTAACTTGCTGCCATGCGATTTGTGGTAAGCCAAGGTAATCAGGCAGTAAGGCATATTTGATACTATATTCCCCACTCTCATCTGAGAATGATTGTGTATCACGCATACCTTCTGCGTTGTATGTGTAATGGTGATTGCCTGCACTTTCTAATTGATTTCTAACATTAAAAGTTAATGCTTTATCACCAATATTGAGTGTATTGCCATCAGCATCAAAGTCAAAAGTTTCTGAGTTTTTACTGGCAATGCGGTTATCAGTAGTATAAGTCATTACTTGTTCAGCTAATAACTCAGCAGGTGGTGCAAACTCAGGTGTTACTTCTTCTTTAATAAGTTGACCAATAGCATTATAGCTGTAGTGCTGTTCAAGTATTACCGTTCCATCAGCAGCTTTATCAGTACTACTGGTTAAACGATTTAACTCGTCATAGGTATTTTCCAATACAGTGCCATTACCACGCTTTATTTTGGTGATATTTTGGTTAGCATCGTACTCATACTCAGCGGCTAACTCTTCATTACTAACACCAAATTTACTTACGGACGTAACTTGGTTAATAGCATTGTGCGCATAATGTACTTGCGTATTTAAATAACGATCGTTATTTAAATAGCTAAGCTGTTTAACATTACCAACATCGTCAATTAAAAAGTTTATACGTTGATATTCGTCTCCATTTTGTTTGTACTGACCAGAACGATTAAATAGATCGTAGATACGAGTAATGGTGATGTCGTTTTCTGTAATGCTTAATGGATTAGAATTTTGATCATAACCATAGCTAATGGTCGAAATAGGGTCTGTTATGCTGGTTAAGCGAGACGCTACATCGTATTCATAACTGGTTTGTTGATTTCTGCCATTGGTAAAGAAACTTATTAGCCCATTTTCATTGTAGGCATATTGCAGCGATACGTTATCAGCCGTAGTTTCGGTTTCAACTTGTGCGTTATTGTTAAGCGCAAGCGTGCGCGTATCATCCGCTGGTGCGGTAACACTGGTGATATTGTTATCGTCATCGTAGCCTTGTTTTGCAACAAGTGGATCATCGGCACTACTTGGGTGGGTAATGCTGACTAAGCGAGATAATTTATCATACGCATTATGCCAAACTTGCGACAAGGCATTGGTGGTTTTGCTGATCTGCCCGAGCAAGTTATAGGTAAACGATTGCTTGTTACCTGCGGCATCTTCCGCTTGCGTGGTGCGATCCATTTCATCAAATGTGGCTTTACTGGTATTGCCTTTAGCGTCACTGGACTCAATTAAGTTGCCGTTTTCATCAAATTCAGCTTTTACTTTATTGCCCAACGCATCGGTTGTTTCGATAACTCGACCGAGTGCATCACGCTTTATTTTAATGACATTACCGTTTGGATCGGTACTTTCGATTAAACGGCTTTCACCATCGTATTTGTAGCTATGGACTATATCTGGTGTATTGTAGTGTTTGCTAACCCAGCGTTTTTCGGTCAAATCTCCTTGGCCGTTATAACTGTACTTAATTTTACCTGCATAAGCCGTAGCATCGCTGTTATAGCGTTTATCACCATATTCGACTACATTGCCTCTGGCATCGTATACCCACGTTTCAGCTAACCCTAAAGGGTCTTCTTTTCGAGTAACTCTCCCTAAACCATCACGCTCATAATAGGTTACATTCCCTTTAAAGTCTGTTTCTGAGCTAATAAAACCGTCTAAATCATAATAGATGTTACGAGTATAGCCTTCAGGGTTGGTTACACTGGTTAACAATCCATTAGTAAAATTGAAGTAAGTAGTTCTACCTTCATGCGTAGTAACACTCGCTTGTTGATTGTTTTCGTTATAAGTAAAATTTGTTGAAAAGTCTAAGGCATTAATCACTGTTTTTAAGTTATTAGTTCCTTCAAAATAACTGTAAATACTTTGTTCATTTAATGCATTAACATGTTTGATAATGTTTCGATTGTCGTCGTACTCTTTTTTATCAATTGCACCATCTGCTGTTGATAACTGAGTAATATCACCGTATTGGTTATATGCCAATTCAGTAATATAGCCGCGAGCATTGGTAATTTTTGTTGGTTTGCCGTCTGTATTGTAAACAATGTCTCGTTGTTCATTCAGGGCATCAATTTCATTTATTAACTGATAATTTTTATCAAACTTTTTAACGGTAACTTCACCAATCCGATCGGTAATAGTTGTAGTAATAAAGTCATCAGTTTCTTCATAACTTAACTTGAGTGTTAAGTTATCATCACGAGAATCTTCTTGTTCGATGGCTCTACCATGATCATCATAAATGGTAGTGCTGACCAATACAGAATCAAGATAATGATTAACTATTTGATCTAAATTGTTGTAGGTGAACTCTTCAATTGTGCCATCGGCATGATTAATAGTAGTTAATTGATTGTTTTGATATTCAAGCGATACACTTTTACCAGCAGAAGTTGTAGCTTGAGTTAAAAAACCATCACTGTTGTAATGATAGGTGATACTCACATTACTAATTGGCTCATAAGCTTTTATAAGATGACTTTGTTGGTCAAATTCAAAATTAACGCCTTGCCCTTGAGCATTTTCAATTCGGGTTAAAAAATGAAACTCGTCAAAAATGTATGTTAAACGATTTCTTCGTTCAACCTTAAACCCGCCGTTATCGAGTTTTGTAAGTCGATCTAATCGACAGCCAAAACTTTGAGTGGTATATGTACCATCGCCATTTGAGCTGAACTTATGTTGTTGGTTATCAGACCATAAGATAGTCACATCACCATTTGGCTTTTCACTTATCTGTGCAGCATAAGCATTAGCAAAATCCCAACCGACACCCACACCACTTTGACCTCGAATAAGTGAGTTGTAGCTAATATCAAAGGTAACAGGAGCAACACCATTAACTTTTAATAGTTGTTTATGTTCAACTTTTGCACCGTTGCTTGGTACAATTGGGTTTGAACTTTCCTCTGCTTTAAGCTGACACTGACTAATTACCTGTATAGTTTCATCTTTACCTTCGAACCCAGAAGCTGGATCAGTAATTATAGTTATAGCAATAACAGGAATAACCCGCTCAAAAGTGCTTTGATTACCCTCTGAATCAGTAGCGATAAAGCGAATAGTAAGGTTGCTTAAATCATTATTACTACGAGTATAAGAAAATTGAATATCTTGACCTGAAGTATCGTTAACAACAACTAGGCGATCTAAATTATTATCGCCTTCCCAATCAGCTTGAATACTGTACAAATCATTATCAATATCTTCACTTTTTACCGTTATAGTAAATTGCTCATCTAAAACTGCATAATCGGGTAGGTTATCAATCCATACAGAAGGCGCGTTACCTTGAATAGCTGGTGTAACTTCCACATACCAATACTCGGAACCTGCTATAGGCTCACTTCTATCATTAGCATCCTTTATATAGAAACGTTTAGAGCCTTTCTCATCAGGCGAACAAGTTAATGTCGCAGAAGTAGCATTACTATTAATATCAGTGCAATGCCCTAACGTGCCTTGAATGTTTGCAATGAGTTGTTCAGGTAAGTTTTCACCAATTAATGTAAAGGTTGTGCTACTCCCTTTTGGTGCGCGTTTAGGTGTAAAGTCAATCAGGCGAGGATCTGTAGTTGGTGTTTCTTGTTCAACAAATACAGCGGTAAGCGCAAAATCTTCAGTTATAAGTAGTTCACAAGATAAAATAGCAGTACAATCATTTTGTGGGAGCATACGACTATAATCCCAATAGCTGAATTCCCAACCAGCTTCTGGTGTTGCTACTAATGTAACTTTAGTATCGTTTTTATATTGATAACTACACTTGATACCACAATCAATCTCGTTAGAAGGTGAACTAAAGACTTTGCCTTGACCTATTATGTTAACTTTTAAGTTTGAAGTTGTTAAATCTTCTTCTTTTATTTCAAAGGTAAACTGAATTTGGTTACTCGTTTTATCTTTATCATCGTATGCAAGAGCACTAACTGTATATGTTCCTGTGCTGCTGAATTGACGATTGAAAGACTGTATTGAATTGTTCGTCGTTGCTCGACCCTCAACTTCGTTGCCTGAGCCGTCATTCCAGTCAACGTCAATTTGTTTTAAATTACCATCTTGATCGTT
>Ga0316204_10008238_pt1 | contig 14623 bp, 8 predicted proteins | sample 6monrhotite_MG_2_FD_205661 | JGI IMG/M metagenome (GOLD analysis project Ga0316204, IMG submission 205661) | Microbial mat bacterial communities from mineral coupon in-situ incubated in ocean water Damariscotta River, Maine, United States -... | ecosystem: Environmental > Aquatic > Marine >...
AAGGTAAACTAAAAACATGATATAAATCAACGAAATAGTGCTATAATAATACAAAGTTAAACTTGGTTATAGATTAGACTATGAGGTTCATAACCTGAAGGTCGTAGGTTCAAATCCTACCCCCGCAACCAATTAAAGGGCCGCCCACCTGATGGTGGACGACCCTTTAACTTTGTTGTCTGGGTCCGTGAAGGAGTGCGTATGCATAACCTTCCAAAGCTGATCGCAACGCCCTGAAACCATCGCCTTTATGGCCGGGTCATATCAAGAACGACGATTGCAATGTCACTACGTCGTTCAGCTGGCAACAAGGCCTGTAGCGCAAGTCTCATCTCGTCTGCCGAAGCTGGCTTGGGCGCTTTATTAGGGGGTGCCTTGAGTCTCTTGCTCTTCGGAATGTCCGGGCCAAATCAAAACACGACATAGATGCCCTTTGAGATTGAATATCCCGTGTTTAAGCGGCAAGTAAATCTTGTACCGATGTTGTCAAACTGCGCATGCATGTGAGCACTCCCACACCGCAAACCGCCGTGACCATCAGGCTAATTGTGCCGCCAACCCAAAGGAGGTCTGGCTCGTAAGTGAGACCAAACTGTGCCTCATAAATCAGTTGTCCGGCGATCCATGTGCCTGCTATGGCGCCAGTCGCTGCAATGACGGCTGTAATCGCCCAATCATACAGACTAAGTCTCAGGCAATCGCCATGCTTGAGGCCCATGCTCATCAATAGGCCGTTTTTACGCTGGTCATCGGCTTCAAAGCCTTTGCTTGATGCAACAAGAACAAACATCGCAAGCAATAACACCATTGCGGCATAGCCGGACGTGAGCTTGATAACCAAACCGAGCATCTTGTCCAGACGTTCGGTTATCTCTCTCAGAGGCACAAGTGACAGTGTCGGATGCTGTTGCCAAAGGGCTGTCAACTCACTCCAGGCAGTTTCTGGCAGTTCCATACTGCCCATAAACCGGGTGTCGGCCTCTATTTGGGCACGCGCTGCCGCAGGGACCTGAAACCAGAAGGTTATCGAGCCACCGCCTGGCTTGTAACTGTGGCTCGCCACCAGGGTGAAACTGTAAGAGCGGCCATTGATCTGGTACGTCAATGTATCGCCGTAAGACAGGCCCAAGTCCGTCATGACTTCCGGTTCAGTTGAGATTTGCTGCCAGTTACGGGTGTCGCTGGGCCACCAGGTGCCACCTGAAAGTGTATTGTTTGTCGGTATCTGCTCTGACCAGCTTAGGCGGATGGGGCGCTTGAGCGTAGATAAAGTATCGCTTGGTTTTTGCATATAATCTGCCAATGCAAGCTTGTTAACCCGAATGAGTTTTGCACTGACAAAGGGGCGCATCTGCTTGAAATCGCTGCCGGTTTTTTTAGCCCAGACCTCGATGTCAGCCATCTGGTCTGACTGCGCTTCCGAGACCAAAAGGTTGCCGTCATGATGCCTGGCGTAGTTTTCGATCATATCGCTCAGGTCTCGCATTAACATCAGCGTGAACAGTAGCAGCAAGGCACATAAACCCAGCCCCAGCACTTGCGCTGATTTTGCAAATAAGCGTTGCCGCATGAAGAAAAAGGCGAACGGTAGAAAACCGGGCCGACCGGCGCCCCATTTATCGCCGATCGCGACCGTCGCCCAAGTGAGGAAAATCATCAATGCCAGCGCCATGCCTATGGCACCGAGCATAAGCCCGGTTAGAAGTAGATTGTCGGAATAAGCAGCTGCCAGTGCGCTTACGGCGATCAGGCCCCAAAGAAGCCGAAGCCAAGCGTATGCGCCTTCTGGCGCGCTGCGAATAAGGTCAAGAATAGAGGCCCGCTTTAACTGAATGAGGGCGGGCACTTGAAGAGCAAGCAGAAGCCCAAAGGTAAGCATAACCGTTTTCGCAACCGCGTCGCCGCTCCACGTACCCGCGAGTCCGGGGAAAAAGGTCTGTAATTCGCCAACAATAAGATGGTGGGCAACTGCCGTGAATATGCAGGCAAGGCCAAGCGATAACAAAAATCCGATGAACCACTGCAGACCTGCCATGGTTAAAACTGTACCAGTACTGATACCAAAACTGCTATATAGCGAGAGACGGTACCGCATCTGCACAAGCCAGCGCCGGTTTGTCATGTCCATTGCAACCGCTGCCATAAAAAAGAGAATAACAGAAGCTAGGCCCAGAAAATTCTCGGTTCGTTTCCAAAAGCTGGCCAGCGGATGTTGTCCGCCCTGTTTTTTGATCAATGTTGCTGCGGGCAAGTTTTCCTCGGTCCATGCCTCCAGGTGTTTTTGGGCTTCCGCATCCGCTTCAATGAGAAAGCGCTGACGACGCCCGCTTGTATCAAGCGAACCCGGCGTGGCGCTGCCTGTGCTAATCATGGCCCTGTATGCTACGCTGTGTCCTTCCATGATCCGGTCAGGTTCATGAAACAGAATGGCGGTGACTGTATGGGCAGTGCCAGCAAGAGAAATCTGATCGCCCACGGAGGCTTTCAATTTGGTGGCAAGCCTTGGTCCTAGCCAAATTTCACCAATGCCAGGGCCTTTGGTAGTCGCTTTTTGTTCCGCAGCTGGCGAGGAGCCAATCATCAACGTGCCCTGCAGTGGATAGGCACCGTCCACTTGCTTCAACTGCACGCGTTCCCAGTTTGAACCGTGCGTAAGTGTTATGCCCACGAGCTCTGTTTTTGAAACCTTTGGTGCTGCGGCGCGGATTTTGGCTTCTTGTTCTGCAGTGAGGGTACCATGCTGTTCGATTACCAAATCCGAGCCAAGCATCTGCGTGAGGTTTTTGGCAAGATACTGTTGAACAGACGCAGTGGACAGTGACAAGGTCAGCAAGAAAAATACAAGCGCAGCCTGCGTCATGATTGCCAGTTTGCCGTCACTTGCCTGCAGGTCGTGTCGGACATTTTCAAGAATTAGGGAGAATGGAGTCATTTAATCGCCTCCAATTTTCCGTCGGAAAGTTGCAAGGATTTATCTGCCTGCATTGCCAGATGCTTGCTGTGAGTTACGATAACGAGCCCGCAACTGCTGTCGCGAGCAAAGTCAAACATCAGGTCTGCAACATTTTCAGATGTCTTCATGTCAAGGTTGCCGGTGGGTTCATCTGCAAAAATGAAACGGGGCCCACTAACAAATGCGCGCGCAACGGCAATGCGTTGTTGTTCGCCGCCGCTGAGTTGGTGGGGGCGGTGCTTGGCGCGGCCTTGAAGGCCAACCTTTTTGAGCCACCCGGCGGCAATATCAAATGCGTGCCGGTTGCCTTTAAGGCGGAGGGGCAGCGCCAAGTTCGACAGAGCATCCAGTTCAGGCATTAAATGGAACTGCTGAAAAATGAAACCGGAGTTGGCGCGTAGTGTCAGCTCGTCCACCTGTGATCCATCAACGTTAAAATGAACGCTGCCGTCAGTAGGTTTTTCGAGGCCTGCTGCTATGGACAACAGGCTGGATTTGCCCGCGCCAGACGGGCCAACAATCGATATGATTTCACCGGTTTTAATTTCCAAAGCCAGATCGCGGAACAAAATGATTTGCTCTGCTGTCGTATTGAAGTGATGGCTGATTTTTCTCAGCTCGATTTTGTCTTGCATGGTCTGCTCCTGTTTATGGCTGCCACCCTACAGAGCCGATTGTCAAACGAAGGTGAAATGGACGTTGCCGTTCGCACTGACTGGTTGACACATGTTTGACATAGGTGCGCTTATGCTGCTTTCTTCACGCAGGAGAAAGGGCTCAGCATGCGCATACTGATTGTTGAAGACAATTTGGATATTCAGGCGAATATTGCGGACTATCTTGAGGACGCTTTTACGCTAGACTTTGCCTACAGTGGCGACCAAGGGCTAGAGCTCGCTTTGGCGCAGGAATATGATGTGATTGTGCTTGATCTCATGTTGCCAGGGCGTAGTGGCCTTGAAGTTTGTGCTGCTTACAGAAAGGCTGCAGGTGTGCAGGCGCCTATCATTATGGTTACAGCGCGCGATACCATTGATGACAAGGAAGCAGGCTTTGCTGTCGGCGCAGACGATTATTTGGTGAAACCATTCTCGCTCAGGGAGCTGAAAATGCGCATCGACGCGCTTGCGCGGCGCCCAAAATTGCGCACCAAACAAGAACTTTCTTTTGATGGGCTGGACCTCGATGTGGGCAGCGCCATTGCGTGTGCAGAAGGTCTTTCAACGCAGCTATTGGATAAAGAGTGCCGAATTTTGGCGCTTTTACTGGAAGCCGCACCTGAAATTGTATCCACCAACAGCATCAGTTATGCGCTTTGGGGCGATGAGCCGCCTGAATCAGGGGCCCTTCGGACGCATATTTACAACCTGCGCAAGTCGCTTGGCGAGCTGGGCCTTGCAGATATGCTCAAGACGGTGCGCGGTAAAGGGTATTTGCTGCAGGAAGGGTTGCGCTGATGGCTGGACGTTCGCGGCGGGTACGGGGCTTGGTGATGTGGAGCTACATCAGCTCTACATTCGTCAGCTTTCTGGTGTTCAGCTTGATGATTGTAATGTTTGGCTTTGATTTGGAAGATCAGATCTTTGACTATCAGGTTACGCGGGCGCTGGAAAACCTAGTGGAGGCAGATGAGCTGCCTGGTGAAGCGAGCGGGGCTGTAAAGTCACTGGAAATGCAATATTACATTGGGCTCGAATCTATGCCCGCGTGGCTCCGAGATGAAGTCAATCCTGAGTGGCAGGACCGTAGCTTTGAAGTTTTTGCAGAGCAACGCGGACATTTTCACGCTGCCGTACGAACACTTGAGAACGGCGACAATATGTATCTCCTGTTTAATGCGAGGCCTTTCATTCGGTCCACCCCGCAAATCAAGGCTTATCTCGTGATTATAGGGACTATGGCGGCACTGGTTTTTCTGGTGTCGTTGGTATTTATGTTGCGGATGACACGAAAGGTCTCAGTGCCCCTTGAAGATATGGCGGCGATTTTATCTGAAGGAAAAGACACAACACCGGCTTTTGATTTGCCTGCCGCGGCACCAGCTGAACTACATGCGCTCGCCCGTGCCATTGAAGACAGAGACGCCCGCATCGGCGCACTGCTTGAACGCGAACGGGAATTCAACAGGGACGCCAGTCATGAGTTAAGAACGCCGCTGGCAGTTGCTTACGGTGCTTTAGAGGTTCTTGAAGCGACTGGAACCAAAAGCAAAGCCATGTTTAGGCTCAAGACAGCGATCAAAGACATGCAGCTTTTGACGGAAGGTATTTTATGGCTTGGGCGAGACCCAGGGCGCGCGCAGGGGTGTGATGCTACCGCAGTGTGCCAAAAATGCATGACAGCCTATAGTCACCTTGTTGGCGACAGGAAAGTGACAGTGCGGCTTGATAGCCAAGGCGACATTGAGATGCTGGCACCGGAGGCCGTGGCCCTTGTTATGATCGGAAATATTCTTCGAAATGCTCTGTCTTATACGGATGAAGGAGAAGTGGTTCTGATTGTTCGTGACGGATCTGTTGTAATCACAGATACCGGCGCGGGATATGGCAAGGTGAACAAAGACCGCGAGGGCTTCGGTGTTGGGCTGACGCTAGTTACCAGATTGTGTAGCCATTTTGGCTTTCGTTTTGCCGTAGGTGCCAAAGAAGGTGGTGGTAGCGAAGCAAAACTAAGCTGGACTTCAGCCTTAGATGCGGTTTGACAGTCGCTTGACATAGGTGCCGCTAAAAGGTCTCACAGAAGGAGACCAATAATGAAAACAAACCTTATAAAAACCATTTTTGTTGCGTTAGTGATAGCAACGTTAAGCGCGCCTGGTTGGGCGCAAACTTTTGTTCAGCAACTGGGGTATGATGCACCGGACGGCAATCGTATTACCGGTTTTGTTTACCAGTCGAAAGATACGCGCAAAGACGCACCGATCGCTGTTTTAATGCATGGCCTTATGGGGTCGAGCCTCCATTGGCTGGCAGCTGATAACTTAGCGTACGGCGATGATGTTACAGCAATGCTGCTGGCACGCGGTTACCGTATCGTTGCGCTGGATGCCCGCGCTCACGGTGCTCGGCGTGAAGAGAAAAAGCCGATGGCGCTGGTTAAGGCCGCCCGCCGGGGTAATTCTGAAGCCTACCAGAACATGATTAAGGGTACGGTCAAAGATTACCAATTTCTACTCGACAAGGTGATGAAGAATTACAAAAAGACAAAGCATGTTCTGGTTGTCGGCTACAGTATGGGCGCGCAGATGGGCACGCTGCTAGCTGCACAAGACGACCGTGTAACGCATCTTGCAACGATGGTACCACCAGCTGTTCGCAATGTGCCTGAAGTGTCGCCAATAAAATTTGCGTCAGATGTGCAGGTGCCGTGGCTTCTAATTACATCAACGAAAGACGAGTTCTCAACCCACGAGCAAAACGCTGAATTGATTGCGGCTGCAGGGAAAACACCAACAAATGTATCTTTTGATAGCGGCCATATGCTGCCGGAAGGCTATGTGGGTTCAATCGAAAATTGGTTAGATGGGCAAAATCAATAATGTTACCGATCAAAGCTTGGGGTTAGGTTTCGACCTAGCCCCTTTGTACCAATAACCGATGTCTGGCATGTACTGAGTTATATGCCCGACAAGTAGGCTCATAACCTGAAGGCCGTAGGTTCAAACCCTACCCCCTCCGCAATCAACATTAAGCCCTTTAACACATAGTGTTAGAGGGCTTTTCCTGTTCCCTGGGTGGAAGCGCTCAAATTCCAAAAGGAGTGACAACGAAGCATGTGAGAACCCAAATCAGCACAAATAGCGTGAAGGGGCTTTGTTTATTCAATATCTGGATGATCTGCTCTTCCGTGAAACGGCTCTTCTTCATGCGTCTGTCGCCTTGTGAGAGATCTTATTTTTAAATGGAGGGGTAAGGCTCAAGTCACTAGCTCAAGCCTTAACGCCATCCCGTAACAAAATGACGACTTGTCGAGCGCGCAGCGTGTCTTGGGGGGCGCCCACGTGCCGCACCAACATTGCAATATGCAACACTAGAAACGGTAGCGTTTTGGTGAGCTCGTAAATACAGAGTTGTAACCAACATCGGCAATGACTTGGAAAGTAGATTTGTTAGGTACTGCGTATAAATTTAAAAATAGTAGAAATTTATCATACCAATAGCCGCTGCAATGCCGAGGAAAGTTGCGGCAAATATGATTGGAGTGAAAAACCCGCGCCAAAAGCTGTGCTGTTCAAATTTGATAATGGCGCGTTGCATGGGGTCGGTGAAACCTTCGGAAAAGTTTGGGTCCTCAAAATCAAGGCTGTGACCGGTTATTGTTTTTTCACCGGTAACAGGATGATACCAATAGGGAAGCAATATGGAGATAGGCACAAAGGAAAACAGCAACACTACAAACCCGTAGAGCAGATAATTACCCACGCTCCAATAGCCAGGGCCGCCTGTTGCAATTGCGGTGATAACGGCCAGCACCATAATGCCTAATGCCGTCATTAATCCTGCCTGACTAACTGATTTGAATTCTACAGTCGCGCTGCATGATGGACATGCGTACACTATGGTGGTTTCCATCCCGGTAAATTGACGTTCTTCCGGTACCATACCTGCATCACCGCAAGCCCGGCATTTGCGGGTTTTTACAGTGAAAGCAGCAGGCATTTCAATAGCTACCTTTGTTTGCCTGTTTTCTACCTCAGTCAATGATTGCACCGCCTTCCTGTTTCAAAATAGCAGTGACGCCAGGTTCAATCAATCGTCCATCCATGGTCCAGTAGGGTGCAGGTTTAATGCGCGCCTCTGGTATTTTGGGCAAGCCTTCTGGCTTTACACCTAAAATATAGGCCAGTTTTTTGGGTTCGTTGTGCAGGTCGGTAAAAAAGTCAGGGTACCAGGTGAAGTGATTGACGCCCCAGTCTTTGTCAGCCTTCATGGATTTTTCGGAAATCAGCAAACCAAAAGCAGCTTTCATGTTGCCTCTATTGGCTTGAGCAACAGCGCGCAGCATGACGATCATCTGGCGGGTTGTATCCCCTAGAATACTGTCATACCGGGTGTAGAGTTTCCTCTTTAATATTTGGTCAATTTTGGTAGCCGCCATGTCGGAAATATCGGGGTGCCCCGCAGCGTTTCCAGCCAGACCATACCAGAACAATAGGCGTGAAGCGGCTTGCTGGCCAGAAGCACTAGGCACTTCCTGCGCAATGTAGGCGACAGTGATGCGTTTGTCTCCGCGTTCAATTACCATTTTCATTTTTTGCCCAGCGGCTATGCTATCATGGTAGGTTTTCATCTCAGGGGTGTTGGTGGCAAAATACGGCCTGCCGTTCAGGCTAACAACACGATCACCAATTCGGGCACCCGCTTTTTTCAGAGCTGAATCGAATAAGGTAAAGTCTTCAATAATGGCCTTGCCGGTTCCGGGTTCGCCTTTATGGTCTTTGAAGAAAGCGCCAACAGTAACAATGTCTATTGCGTCCAGGGCCACTTCAATTGCCGCCTTTAATGCCAAACCGATGGATGTTGCATCAATCTCGGTGCGGCGTTCCAGCAACTCAAGTGACGGGCCTATTTGCGTAGGGTTTTTGGAGACGATTTCAGTAAATTTCTCGATAGCCATTTCACCAAAACCAGCTTCGAACATTGCCAGTACATCTTTAATTTCTTCATAAGCGCTGGCAGTAGTTTTCAGTGCTTCCAAATTTTTGGCAATAGTTTCATCGTCGGGTGGTGAATAGGCCTGAATGAAGGTTTCCTTCAATATGCTGTCAGGTCGTACACCGTTGGTGGCAATCATGGTGAAATCAGGAGAGAAAATGTCTCTGTAAGATATATCGCGAGGTATATCATAAGGTGCGCTGGATACTTTCTGAATAGAGGCGCCCTGCATTAGGTATGTATTCACTGCATCACGGAAAAAACGTACCAAAAGGGGCTTCCCGGCGATGGTCACAAAACCCAAACCGGCCCGCGCCGCGTCGTGTTTGCCCAGCATTTTCTTTTCTTTCAGATCAAACAGAGTTTCCGGCATCACCCAATACCGCTGGTCAGGCGAAAAGGTGGAACTCTCCATTTCAAGACCTTCTATGCCTGTAGTTCCATGCCAAAGAGGGACGCGCTGGTAGCTTACTTCAGGAGCTTCTTCTCTCGTGGCAGCTTCTTTATCATGTGCTTTGGTTCGGGTAATTACGTGCTGGCCGTTAGGGCTGATGATACGTGTTTGGTCTTTATAAGCGGAGTGAATACTTTCCCCGGTTTTGAGGTCAAACACAAAAGAGCGATATGGAATAAGATCATCCCCACGACGCCTTTCCATAACAGATATATATTTTCCTCCCTCTGAAAACCTTGCTCTCCAATAGGCTCGTTCCTCGCCTTCCTTCAACAATGTAAGTAGCTGTTTGCCTGTTGACGTTTCAAGAACAGCAAGGCTTTCATGAACATCACTGTCAAAGATGTTTTTCCAGTATTTATAGGTGTTGTTCACCACGGCCAGTTTCTTGCCGTTTGGTGACACGGCTTGTATGTGCAGGCCTGCCTCAAGCGCCCGCATACGGACAAGTTTCTTTGTTGCTACGTCCCAATCTGAAATAATAATCTGCGTGCCTGTATGTGCAGAAAATTCATGAGACATGGTCAGGGTTTTATTGTCCTGACTAAAATACAGCAGTTTGCCAAATTCGGAAAAACCATTTTCAAGCGTTAAAAGTGTAACGGGCGAAAGGGATTTAATATAGCCCATCAGCATAAAGTCTTTGGCGTATTCTACCGCTCCCTGATTACCGCGTGCGGCTTCAGCAGCCAAGTAGATCAGGTCTTTTTGGGTGTAAATACCCGGTGCAATGCCAATAATCCGGTCTCTGCCATTGTCATCTTTAGGGCGCCCCGAGCGAACCTCATTCAGGTATCGTTGATTGTTCAAATTAAGTGATAGTGCCTGCTGGTAATAGTATGTTTTTTTGAGCAGACTGGCGCTGCGAGCATAACCAGCAAACCCCAAGGCAGATCCTTCGGCGACTGCCATGTCATAATATTCGGCGGCGGTATCTTTATTGGTGCTGGCATAAATATCACCCATGCGAATGATAGATTGAATATCCCTTTTATCAGCCCCGTATTGGTACCATTGTTTCGCTACGCCGCTGTTGCGTGGTCTGCCTCGGCCTTGTTCAAAGCAATATCCAATCGCATGTGCCGACCGACCGTATCCCATAATGGCGCTTTCATGGAATTTATCGCAAGCTTCGCGGTGTTTCTTGTTGCCCTCGGTTAGCAAGACTTCGCCAAGCCAATACATGCTTTTAGGATACTTTTTATCCGCGCCTTTTTTGAAAAATTTCCGTGATTTTTTCCGGTCTTTTTTAAAGCCGAATGATCCCGAACGGTGAAATAGACCCATTAGATACAGTGCTTCGCCGTCATCTTTTTTAGCCAGCTTGGCAATGCCCGGTATTGCTTTCTTTTTGAGCGCCAACCCTTTTGCGCGGTCACGGGGCACTTCATTTATACCGTCGTTGTTAACATCTAGGCCTGTGAGGTAGTATTCACCCATTTGGTAAACCGCCATTGCATCGCCTGCGGCAAAAGATTTTTGGTACAGCTTGAGCGCGCGGCTTTGGTCGCGTTTTACGCCAAAACCCTGTTCGTAATATTCAGCTAGTGCCGCCATTTCGCGTGTGTTTTTTCTTGCTTTCTTCTGCAATTTTTCCAGTTGCTTGGCTTGGTTTTTCCGAACTTTTTCCGGATTTATATCTTTGTTGGATGAAAAAAGGTTTTTCAGCTTTTTCGGAATTATATCCGCAGCTGCTGGTTCCGGTGCCGTACCAAGAACAAAGGCCGCAAGTGAGGCTGACATAAGTATACGGGTTAATACATGATTGGTCATTGGTGGTCCTTGGTCGTTCGGTGGTCAATCCGGGGTGGTAGTAAGCCGTTAAAACATGTCTTTTCTCATTTGGCCATTATTTGCCAAGCAGGTATGGAAAGCTAGTCATCATTGTCACCGGGAGGTGGTTTTGAAAGCCCTGCTGTAAAGGTGTATTTTCCCCAAAAGAATGCTCCTTGCTTGCCTGACGCATCTTCCAGGGTAATGAGAACTGGTACTGTTTTAGCAAAATATTCTCTTTCGTCATCTTCTCTAACCTTGGGGGCATTTACTTCCTTGGCCCACGCCTCCAGGTCTTCAGGGCGCATTTTCACATCAAGCCCTTCCGTATAATAGAAGCTTAAGCCCATCGTCGACGTTGTATAAGGCCCATCCATAATGGCAGGCGGAATGATGGTACCAACTTCTGATTTTTCTTCAAAGCCAGAGGGGGCTTTAATGAAATTTTCGTCACTTTCCAGAAAATAAAGCCACTGTGTGGTTGTTAGGTCGTGTTCGGTTTTATAACCCTTGTCGTCTTCCACCGTAAATTTGGTTTCAATGGTTTTTTTAAAGTCCCGCTCCGGCTCAATGTTAGGGAAGATAGCTTTCAGGTCAAATTTCAACGCGGCCTGATCAAGTCTCCATTCCAGCTCCGTGGACTGTTTGGGGGCTACTTCTATTGTCTTTGTTTCGGAAATTAGCGTCTGCCCTGTTTCTTTTAAGGTGGCCAAGACTGTTACTTTGACCTTCACATCAAAATCACTGGAGCGAACGCGAATGCCTACTTTATCACGGATCCAAGGGTACCCCATCCAATCAGGCAACCGCTTTTTTTTACCGTTCTCGCCAACCTTTTCATTCTCATCATACATTGGCTTGTCCCCACCAAGTGTAGAGGCATAAAAGGGCAGGGAAACACCAAATTTTGCACTGTAAAGCCGCTGAGGGCGCCTTCTGGGGCTTTGGCGGTAAAACAGTACGGCACTGTAGCTGCTTGTACTTCCCATGGTGCGGGCATCAAAGGTAAAGCCCCAATTGTTGTTGCTGCCGTCCAGCGCAATTGGCGGTTGTCGCTTACCATCAATGCGCCAGTATAAAACGCCTTCCAGTCCCTCTGGGTAAACAGGTGGGACGTTAAATGTAACTGACGAATCCAGTTTTAAGGGATTGGTGTTTTTTGGGTCAACCTCGTCGCCACCCTCACCGGCTGTGGTGATGCGCCCTGTAACCTTAACCAGCTTGAGCATATCGGGTGGTGGCTTTTTTGCGTAGGTAAACTTGCGAGCGGATTTTGCCGTTTCAAAGCCTGCACCGCTGAAGAAAGTTTGCAGGCTGTATTCGGCCCCTTCTTTCAGCATTTCCGTTTCAACCGGCAAGGTGATTTTATCGAGCGCTGCGTCTTTTTGGTTTTCTTGAGTTACAGTGGTTTCCAGAATGGTTTCACCATCTTTAATATTGGTCAGGCGAAATAGCACATCCATGCTATCCACTGTTTTTGTTGCCTTATACCAGCCGGTTAGAAATACAGTAGGGGACACAGCGATAGTTTGCGGTGTGCTTTTTGCAGCGGCATCATTGCTGATAACAAGTTTGTCTATTTTGATGCGCTTGGGTTCATCGCCATAGAAAAACGTTATGTTGTCTTTCACTGTCTCCAGTTTTTCCTGTAAGGAATTTGGGTCGCGCAGATCGTCTTTCAGTGATAATTCAAAGCGGTACTCGTGGCCGACGGTCATTTGGGTTTGTTCCGGGTCAAGCACCACACCAAATCGCTGCTGTGGCGCGTCAGGTTTTATTTTTTTTGTGCCTTTTTTTGCGTAAATGGTTTTGCTGTCTGTCATGTCACGTACGCGGAAGTCCGCAGTCAGTGCTTTGATGTGTTCAGGCGCTTCAAAATAGGCGAACATATAAGGGAATGCTCCCTCAGGCAGAACACGCTGATGTTCATCGCCGCTACGTTCATCGTCGATCACCATTTTGGTGATTTTTAGGTTAGACAATTTACCCAAAGTAAAACTGGTGCTGGCTTTAAATTGTTGTTTTTCTGCGCCGACAACGGCGTGAACCAGTTCCATCTTGTAGGTGCCCAGTTCCATGTCGGCTGTATCAATACCAAAGCTGTATGTGGCACCTGTACCTGCCCGAACTTTGTCCTCTGATTTATGTAATATTTCGGACGGTGTGCCATCAGGCAGCATCAGCGCCCAGCTTAACCGTGTTTCCATACCTTCTGGCAGTACCGCATGCTTAATGTCGGCTGTTAAGTAAATTCTATCGCCAGGTCGTGCGCTAGACACTAAAGGCGGCGTGTCTTTGGCATCCTTGTGCACGGTGATTTCGAAAGGCATGACCGGATTATAATTAAGCTTTTTAATCAGTATCGCCAATTGCGCAACCAGCCCTTCAAGGCGGGCTTCCAACGTTGCAACATTTTCCGCAATGTCGGCCATGTCTTTGCCAAGCGCCGGGCCGCCATATCCCAGCTTTAGAATACGGTCCAATTCTGCGCTTTGGTCTGTCAGCTTTTGTTCAATTTCGGCGTAGGCTTCTGTAAGTTCGATTAGCTCCTGATCGTTATTAGTGTCGCCGTCTTGTGCTATTGCTGGCACAGACAAACACAGCAGTAAAACGAGGCACTGAAGAATGCGGGCCTGTGGTAAGCGGATATATGCCAAAGATTGCATACCTAAACTCATTTTGCGGCATCCCCCACGGCTTGGGTGATTTCTGCGGTGGTCTTATAGCCGTGCCGGGCATTGTATGGTGGCCAGCCCCAGCCTGGATGCGGATTAAAGCCTGAATATCCCTCTTGTTTTAGAACATGAAAGAATTCTTTGCTCCATTTGTCCGAGTCACTTTCCGGCCCGCGCAGGATCGATTTCACATCACCGTTTGGCATATAAACAGTCACGGGATAGTCAGGTTTGTCTTTCCAGAAGTTGGCAGGGCCGTGGTGAACAACATTGCCTTTAACGCCGGTCTTTCTGATTACGGCATCATTAATATCGGTCATCGTATCCAGATTGGCGCGGCTCAGCCCGCCTATGTCCGTGAAGAAGTTGGATTCTTCAGTTATCACCTCGCCGCCCTTGGCAATGGATTTACCATCAGGCCCAAACTTGTCGCCTTTTTTCAACATAACAGAGTCGTTGGCTCGAGCTTTTGATCCCACCGCAAACATGTCGTAGTCAGGCAATATCTTTGCGGAATTGGGGTCTGCTATAATCATTACCCGTTCGGCCTTCGTGGCATCAACACCAAGCGAACGCATGGTTCTCGGGTCTACCAAATCTCCTGCGCCGTCCAATATGCCCATTACCGGATTTCCTGCAGCGTCGGGCGCCCACATAACATTCATTGCCTTGCCGTTTGCATTTATATGCTGTGCGGGCATTTGGGTAACAAGCCGATTGCCTTTACGGTCTGCTTTTTCAAAAAGCTCTTTAACTGTATCGCGCATTTCTGCGATATCTTTTTCAACCTTGGCAATTTTTTTTGCATCTTTTGAAGCATGGGCAGCTTGCAATGCATCGTCAAATTTAGAAAGGCGAGGGTTGACGGGAATGGCCCCGCCCAATATTGGATTGCTGGCAGATTTTGGCTTTACGTCCATCCATTTGGTGGCAAGGCGCCCGCCTCCTTCACGAGCTTTTTTAATGGCATCAGCCATTGCCTGTTTACCAAGCGGATTGAACGGCCTGAACATTATAATTTCACCACGTTTCATGGCGATTTCGCGCATTGCATCTACGTGCGGGGCAATCATGTTTGAGGCTTCTTCTGCCATCTTCCGTGTGCGCCGTGCAC
>Ga0316204_10008241_pt1 | contig 14621 bp, 16 predicted proteins | sample 6monrhotite_MG_2_FD_205661 | JGI IMG/M metagenome (GOLD analysis project Ga0316204, IMG submission 205661) | Microbial mat bacterial communities from mineral coupon in-situ incubated in ocean water Damariscotta River, Maine, United States -... | ecosystem: Environmental > Aquatic > Marine >...
GTTTGTGGAGTTAGTGTTTTAACAACAGCTCTAGCAGCAAGTGGATTATGTCCAACATCAACAACAATATTTTGAGCAACAACAGTTAATCTTCCAAATGGTTTATTTGGAGTGAAGCGCATTGGATCCATATTTAAAGCTCTAAGTGTCGCCAAAGCAGTACTAAGATTTTGTTCATATATCTCACCTAATACATACTCATCACTTAATTCTCTAATCATCTGCTTATCTTCATTTCGAAGAAGCTTATCTGTATGCTCTAGCCAAAAGCCACTCTCTTTAGCTAACTCTTTTGCAATATCTACTACTTTTTCATCTGGCTGGCTTGCTAATACTGCATGAAAATTTATACTTCTTAATTTTGTAAGAGCTATTTCTTCAATTGTATCACCTAAAAAACTTTGATGATCTATTCCAATAGGTGTAATAACACTAATCTCTGAATCAAAAACATTTGTAGCATCATACTCACCACCAAGTCCAGCTTCTAAAATAATCCATTCACAAGATGAGAATGAGACAATGGCTAAAAATGTTGTATATTCAAAATAGGTCAATGAAGCAGAAACTTCTTCCCCTAAAATAGCAAACAGTTTTTCATGTGACTCCTCTAAAGTAGAGTTATCAATATTGGATCCATTAACCCAAATACGTTCATTAAACTCTAAAACATGAGGAGAGCTATAATGTCCTACAATAAAACCTTGAGCAGCTAATGCAAGGGCGATAAAACGTCCTGTTGTACCTTTACCATTTGTTCCAACAACATGAATAACTTTTGGAACAATAAGTTGCTCTTTTATATGCGCGTAAACATTTGACATTCGTTTAGTATCAATTTCATCATAATACAACGGTTTATTCTCTAAAAAATTTTGTAAACTCATTAAGCTGGTATAACCTGATTCCTTCCACGTTGTTTCGCTAAGTATAGTGCTTTATCTGCTGCTTTAATAGCTTCATCTGAACTCACATGCTCACTTCTTAAAGAGACACCTGCGCTAACTGTCACTAAAATAACCTTCTTTTTATACATAAATTTTGTTTTTTCAATGCGCTTTCTAAATTTATCTGCGAGTTTCATTGCGCCATCTTTTTTTGTTTTAGGCAATATTACTAAAAACTCTTCTCCCCCAATACGACCGACTACATCTTCACTTCTTGAATGATCTTTTAATCCTTGCGCAAATGCTTTAAGTACAATATCTCCTGCATCATGTCCATACTTGTCATTTATTGTCTTAAAAAAGTCAATATCAAATGCTACAAATGTAAAATCATCTTTATGTCGTTTGAACTGTGCGTCTATTACATCTAGGTGTTTTTGAAAACCTCTACGATTATATAACTTTGTTAAAAAATCTTCATCACCCTCTTCTTGAGCATCTTTTAACTGTTTTTCTAGCATTTTCACACGCTCTTGCATCGCAGACATAATATTATGCTGTTGTGTCATTGCACTACTTAGCAAGGTGCTCTCTTTCTCTAAGGATGTAGCAATTTCAAAAAGATTTTTACCCATCGCTTTTACATCTGTTAAAGTTTCAGTTTTTTTAAGACGCTTTTTTATCTCAACTAAATGTTCACTACTACCATCAGTTGTCTCTATAATATTAATAAGTTGAGATGAAATTTTTTCAATAACATCATCAAGTGTAGAGATTGTCTCCATAAAGGCGGCACGATCTAACTCCACACGACGACGTATCATCATGTCTGCCTCTTCTTGCATTTTGCTACTATTTAATGAATCTGGATTTTTTTCTAACTCTAAGGCTAATGTCTCTATCTTCTCATCATATACTAAAGATGGTTTTAAAGAGTGTTGCAAGAGAGAGAGTGCAACACTGCCATCTACAACTTCTGAAGCTGTTAGTGGTGAGTAGTAACGTGTTGCTTTTTTAATAAGTTCTTCTAGGTTGTCTTTATCTATTTTTTCAGGCAACAATGTCTCTAAAAATGAGTCATCATATGTGGTTAAAAAGTTCATCCACTGATTTTTAAGAGAATCAATAAGTTTTTCATCTGGTGTGGATGAGAGTTTTTTAAGTGAATCATCTGCTAATGTAGATGCTTCTTTATTATGTAGTGACGCTATACTGTTTAAAAGATGTCTTGAAAGTCCTACAAGCATTTCAACTTGCTTTTGTGCTACATCACCATGAGTGCGATTAATACGCACAATTGCAAAATCAAATAGATCTTGTAATGTTTCTAAACGATACTCATGCAAACTATCTTGAACTTCAGGTTCTAATTGAGATATAAAATTATCTATTTTATTACAATCATCAATCTTAAATTTAGCACGTTTGGCCTCTTCACAAAAAGCCTCTTCAAAATTATCAGGTGACCACCCTTTTCTTCCTTTTTTAAGTTTTGCAAGAGCTAGTTTTGCAAGTTTTTCTATCTGCATTATTTAGCTCCTAATAGCCCGCGAACTGCAAGTTGAGATATTAAAGAGTCAATAGCTTTAAAAGATGCTTTTTCAATCGCTTCAAAACGTAAACTATCTGTAATAATAGCATTTGGTTCAACAGGAAAATCAAAATGTCCAATAACTTTAAATGCTTCTTTCTCTTTTGAAGCTATTACGTTCATAGAGATATTTGTACGATAAAAAACAACATAGCCATTCCTATCAAATTGAAGAGGTAAAAAGGTCAATTTATCAAGTTCTAATCGTAATGAAGTTTTAGCACTATCCTCTCTTACTGGACGAACACCCATTCTAATCTGAAGAGCCTCACTCAAAGCGTCTCTAATTAAAACTGAATTTTCAGGATCTTGCTTAAAGGTCTGAGTAGAGATATAAATACTCTGATCTGTTACACTACGAGCATAATGCGAAACTGGACGATAACCACAACCACTTATTAAAAAAATCAGAAGTGCGACTTTCAAAATTTGTAGCATACTCACTCTTCTCATAAACTATTCTCCATTCTCATTTAAAAACATGCCTCTTTTTAATCCTATTGCGTACATTTTAGTTCCTTACAGGCTCAATAAAAACAATAAACTATCAGAATTCTTTATTTAAGTTTGTATTTTACTCTATTTATTCCAATACTCTATAAAACTACTGACATATAATATGTTTTATAAATTAAAGATTTAACAATTTAATAAAATTTTTTGCGATTGATTCACTGTTTGTCTTAAATACATGAGCTACCTCTTTAACATATAGTTTATCTACAGTCTCAGAAAAAAGCTCTAACCACCTCTCAAAAGATTCTCTTTTTAATCCTTTCATATGCATATGTGGTCTTATAGGTTGCCCTTTGTAACTTCCATCATTTAAGACAATTGATGCCCAAAAGGATGTTAGAAGAGTTAGATGGTTTTGCCACTCGTCTGTAATCATTTCATCACCAAGCTTTTCAATAAAAAAATCAGCAAGGAGCTCATCTTTTAATATCCTACTATAAAAGCGGTCAACCATACTTCGAATATTTTTTCTAGTGATTGTTTGATGCTTTACCACTCCCGTTATTACCTCATATAAATGTTTAACTTAATTTTTATGATTATACATGAAAGCTTGTTAAATGACAAAATATTTGGCATTTATCTTATAATTTAAGATAATAACTTTTTATAATATAAATCTAATAGGTGCCATCAAATTTAGATTTACTAGACTACTATATTTTAAGAACTATAAAAGTAAAATCGTATCATGACTATAGACGATATGACACTTACAAACTCCTACCTTTCATTAGATGAAGAGTTTTATACTTTAACCGACCCCATACCACTAGATAACCCATATTTAATAAGCTTTAGTGATAGTGCTGCAAAACTTATTAACCTTGATATTAGCAGTAGTGATAATTCTAATTTTATTGAATTACTTAATGGGACACTCATCCCTAAAGGTTCGCGCCCTTTTGCAATGTGCTACGCTGGACATCAGTTTGGTCACTATAACCCATGGTTAGGTGATGGTAGGGCAATAAACCTTGGAACTGTTTTTGATTGGAATTTGCAGTTAAAAGGAGGTGGTGAGACACTCTATTCGCGTATGGCAGATGGGAGAGCTGTTATAGCATCATCTGTGCGAGAGTATCTCATGAGCGAAGCGATGCACCATTTAGGTATTCCCACCACTCGTGCACTAGGAGTTATAGGATCAAATACAAAAGTTATTCGCAATAAAATTCACAATGCTGCTATCGTAATGCGAATGTCTACTAGCTGGGTACGCTTTGGTACGTTTGAGTACTTTTACTACAATAATGAACATAGTAAGCTTGAGATTCTTGCTGAGTATGTAATTAAACAATCTTATAAACATTTGCAAAATGATGAAGATCGTTTTTTTAAGATGTTTAGTGAAATTGTTGAGCGTACTGCGACTTTGATTGCAAAATGGCAAGGAGTAGGTTTTAACCATGGTGTTATGAACACAGACAACATGTCAATCGAAGGGCTAACAATAGATTATGGTCCATATGCTATGCTTGATGATTATAACTACAACTATATTTGCAACCATACTGATAAAATTGGTCGCTATAGCTACGGTGAACAACCAAATATATCTTATTGGAATCTTACAATGCTTTCACGTGCACTCTCTCCTATCACCTCAAAAGAGAGAATGCAAAAGAAACTCGATGAGTACGGTGCTAGTATCTATCCAAAAGCCTATATAGAGGTGATGCGAGATAAACTTGGACTATTATGTAAACTTGATGATGATATTAATCTTATTGAGGAGCTTGTAGTAACACTACATGAAGTTTTAGTAGATCACACTCTTTTCTTTCGAACTCTAAGCCGTTACAATGGAGATAGAACACCTTTGTATGATATTGTCATGGAACCTGTAATACTAGATAAATGGATTAATTTATATGATAATCGTCTATCACAAGAGGTACGCACTCAACAAGAGCGTCAAAAAGAGATGCTAAAGATTAATCCAAAATATGTTTTAAAAAACTATATGCTTCAAAAAGCTATTAATCTAGCAGAAAAAGGTGATTTCTCGATGGTTGAAACACTATTATACATTGCTACACATCCATATGATGAACTTCCTGAGTTTGAGCATTTTGCACAAGATACTCCACAGGAGTATAAGAATATTGGACTATCTTGCTCATCATAATATATCTTCTAAATAGGTAAACCCTATTTCACTACAATATTTATTAATTTATTAGGTACTACAATTACTTTAACAATAGTTTTCCCATCAGTCCATTTTGTAGCTTGCTCTAATGCAATTTTCTCTATTTCTTCTTTTGAAGCTTCAACTGCTACTTTGATTTCTAGCCTACGTTTTCCATTAATGCTAACAGCTAATGTCAAACTAGAAGCAACAAATACCTCTTCTAATATTTTTATAGAAGAAAAGTTTGCACGATTGAAAAGCTCTGTACTTAGCTCCCACGCAAGATGTGGCACGATTGGCTCTAACACATGAAGTAAAATAAAATAACCCTCTGTCCAGACACTACTATTTTTTTGCATATTCAAAGCGTTTAATGCTTCCATGACACCAGCGATTAGTGTATTAAAAGCATGACTATCTGTAAAAACATACTCTGAGCGCTTTAGTGCTTCATAAACTTTTTTACGAGCCTCTTTCTCTTCACTGTTTAAACTACTGTGATCAATTGGAGGTATTTTATCTGTTTTAACAGCATTTGAAGAGCGTTCTGCAAATCGTTTTAAAAATTTATATGCACCCTCTACACCTTTATCATTCCACTCTAACTCTTTTGTTGGAGGAGCTGCAAAAAGTATAAACAGTCTTGCAGTATCAGCGCCATAATCTTTAATAATTCCATCAGGATCTACAACATTCCCCTTAGATTTGCTCATCTTAGCGCCATCTTTAAGCACCATACCCTGCGTCAAAAGATGTGAAAAAGGTTCATCATTTTTAATGTGCCCTAGATCTTTCATTACTTTTGTAAAAAAACGCGCATATAGCAGGTGTAAGATTGCATGTTCAATCCCACCAATGTAATGATCTACATTCATCCAATAGTCAATCGACTCTCTGTCAAAAGCCTCACTTTGCGCAAGCTTAGGATCTACGGCATATCTTAAAAAATACCAACTAGACTGCACAAAAGTATCTAAAGTGTCTGTCTCACGCTCAGCGTCACTTCCACATTTTGGACATTTAACATATTTAAATGTAGGATGTGAATCAAGAGGATTACCCTCACCATTTATCTCAACATCTTCAGGAAGTGCGACTGGTAAATTCTCTTTTTTCTCGGGCACAACGCCACAAGAGCTACATTTAATTAAAGGAATCGGAGCACCCCAGTAACGTTGACGACTCACTCCCCAATCTTTTAATCTAAAATTTATAACTTTTTTACCAAGTGCTTTCTCTTCAAAATGTCTAATTATTTCAGCTTGAGCCTTAATGTTATCAAGCCCACTAAACTGCTCACTATCTACTAAAATAGAATTTTCATCGATTACACTTTTAATAGGTAAATTATATTTGCCAGCGAACTCTTCATCTCTCTCATCATGTGCAGGAACAGCCATAACTGCCCCACTTCCATAATCTGTAAGAACAAAATTAGCAACCCAAACAGGCACACTTCTACCAGTTAATGGGTGAATAACTGAGATACCAAGTGCCACACCCTCTTTTTCTAACGCCGCGCGATCACGCGCTGGAACATTTTGCATATCTTTAATTTTCTGAGAGACATCAGAATCTAAAATACTGTTCTCTAACATGTAAAGTACAATATCATGCTCAGGAGCAAGTGCTGAATAACTTACACCATAAATTGTGTCTGGCCTTGTTGTAAAAACATCAAAACCATTAAACTCTGAGTTCAGTAAATTTTTACTCTCATCATCGAATTTAAAATTAAACTCTAAGCCCTCACTGCGCCCTATCCAGTTCTCTTGCATAGTAATAACTTGTGATGGCCAAAGCTCTTTTAACTTCTCTAAATCATCCAATAAATCTTGTGCATAATCTGTAATACGAAGATAATATTGGTTCATTTTACGCTGTACAATTGGAGTATCACAACGCCAACAACAGCCATCTACAACCTGTTCATTTGCTAAAATTGTTTTATCATGAGGACACCAGTTAAGTAAGCCCTCTTTTTGATAAAGCAGACCTTTTTCAAACATCTCAATTATAAATTCTTGCTCAAACTTAGTATAAAGCTCATCTGAAGTTGCAAACTCTCTTTCTTTACTAAATGAAAGACCTAAAGAGCTAAGCTCTTTACGCATATAATCTATATTTTCGTAAGTCCATTTTTTAGGATGAACTCTATTTTTAATAGCAGCATTTTCAGCAGGCATTCCAAAAGAATCCCAACCTATCGGATGTAGTACGTTGAAGTCTTGCTGACGATAATAGCGCGCAAAAGCATCACCAATAGTATAGTTTCTAACATGACCCATATGAATACGTCCACTAGGATATGGAAACATGCTAAGAATGTATTTTTTCTTTTTTGAAAAATCAACGCTAGGTTCAAAACTTGCGTTATCGCTCCACCAACTCTGCCACTTTTTCTCTATTGTCTGCGCGTTGTATTGCATATAGTATCTATCCTACTTTAACTTTTTAATGCAGAATTCTATCTTTTATAGACTTGAATTATGATAATAGGCTATTGCTCTCATCGTATTTATTAACTCTATGATTAAAATACAAAAGCATGGTCAACTACTACTTTTTGATTTTCTTCAATAAAAACAGCTTCAGCGACAAAATCACCTTTTACTTTAGAAAAATTTTGTCTCCAAATAATAGCTATTGAATCTTCTCTTTTAAATAAAGATACAAATTCACGTTTTGTAAAAAAGCCCTTTTTTGATTGATAATCTTTGCAAATTTCATTAAGACTTTTTTCAGTTGTTAAGTTTTTCATTCTCTGTGAAAAATCTACAATAAATTTCTCATAATCTATGTCACTTGAAGCATCCATCAAATTATCCATAATTGAGTTTAATGTTTTTAAAATTTCTTCATCTGTTTTTTCTAGTAATTTCAATTCATATCCTTTGAGGAGTTAACTAACATGCAAGTGAGGGACTACTTAATTTAAAATTTGCACTTCAGATTTAAATTTTGGATCTTTTACTAAGTGTCTCTGGATTTTGTCTAGTATGGAAAATAGCTAATATCATAATTATATCTTCAAATTGTTCATATATAATGATGTACGGAAATTTATCCATAACAACTTTTTGAGATGTTTTAGTTTCGTATTGATAGGTCTTAGGCGATTTTAAAATATTATTAAATTTATTATCGATATGAGACAAAAACCTTTTTTCTAGTTTAGGACTTATTTCATAAAAATAGTTCAATGCAATTCTTAAATCATTTTCTGCAAGAGGATGGAGCTTTAAAGTCAAAATTATCTTTCTAAATCGTTTTTAATCTCATCCCAACTTCGACCCATTGATTGGTTTTTATGAAAAGAACTTATTCTTAAATTAAGCTCTTTTTTTTGTTCTTCACTAAGCTCAGAGGTATTATTAATTGGAGAAAAATCATGTATCTCATTATCAACAATGAATTTTAATGCTTTTATGATTTCCTCTTTGGAACTATTAAAGAACTTTTCAATTTTTGGCTCTTCAATTGATAGTTGTATCATAAATATCTCCAAGTTTTTATTTTGATGTATGATTATATCATATGTTAATTTAGTACAAAAATATAGCTATGACATAATAGACGCTCATTTATCAGCTAGAGGTGGAAATAAATCAAGCTATTAAGTTGTCTTGATTTTTAGGGGCATTATAACTTTTAGAATTTTTATCTCTTCTTCACTCATGTGGAACAAAACTCTATATTTTGATATTCGTAGTCTATAAATTGGAGGTGTCTCATTTCCAATCATTTTTTTAATATCTCCTTGGGGAATGCTATTTATTGCTTCAAAAATTTTGACTTGTAGTTTCTTTTGGTAAGTTGCAAACTTTTTTTCAAATGTTTTTGAATATAAAATTTTCATAAATTAATTTTTTTTGCAAACTCTTCTTGTGATGTAAAACTATCATCTTTTAATATTGATAAAATTTCTTTTTCATCATCTGCTTCCAAAAGAAGTTTAGCTTGAGTTTTTTTCTCTTCACTTTTATTAAGATATTCACTTAAACTCTCACGAATCATCTGTGAAATTGATTTATTCTCTAAAAAACTAAATGCTCTTGCTTGCTCATACAAAGCTTCATCAATAGTTAAATTTAATCTATGCATTTATGCTCCTTTACATCATGATGTATAGATGTATTATAGCATAGGTGCATTATATGTCTCACGGATGAGTGAATACTAAATTTAGAATTTGTTTTATAGTTTAGTTTTTTGATACGAATGAGATAGAGTTTTTCACTAAGTAACCAACTATCCCATCTATAAGTTAAAGGTGAAAATAAATCAAGCTAAATGAGTGTCTTGATTTTTGGGGGCATTATATTTTCGCACTAGGGTAAATTATTAATCTCCTCGTACTTCCTATAGAGCTACTTTATGATGTTCAAGTTGCATAATTTTGTCGGCTAACCAAGTTTTAATAATAGCCTGACGACTTACACCAATATGTTGTGCTTCTTCATCAAGTTTTTTCACCATCCATGTAGGAAAATCTATATTGATTCTTTTTGGCTCTAAGTTTGGTCTTTTTATTGTAGATAAATCAAGATACTCAATAATATCTTCTTCATTATCATCAAATATTTTATCAAATTCTTCAGCTTTCATAGATTTCAATCTCCTTTTTTCTTGCTCTTCGTGCAGAAATAATTCTTATATTTTCTTTACGACAAGTTGTTACAACTGCATATATTTTTGCAGTTATTTTTCCAATAGTAATAAATCTGTCTTCATCTTCATAAGATGTTTTGATTTCGACAATTTTGTCATCATTCCAAAGAAGCTTTGCTTCTTCAAAATCAATGCCATGTTTTTGCTTATTTGATAAGCTTTTCTTTTCATCATATTCAAATTTCATATAATAAGTATATCATTTTTGTATTGAATTGTAAAATATCTAATAGACTTCTTTAAGTATTTACACTTGATAATTCTTTAGAAAAAGGGAGAAAAAGGGGACAGTCCCCTTTTTTTTATCTTAAATTGAGCTATAACGGGCGCGCGGGTGAGTGACTGCCATCATAGAAAATTTATTTTCATTGATGGTTGTTCGCTCCTCCCGCTTGTTGTTCGATGCTACTGCATCGGGCAATAAGTGGGTGTTCAACCCGCGCGCCCGTTGTTCGAACGCTTCGCATTCGAACAACGTTTGAATAGAGCTAATAAGTGACCGCTAGGTGACTTATTAGCTCCTATGTTTTGTTATACTTTTTTTATAAGTTAATTAATCTTTTGACATCTTTATAATCTTCATCTAATTTAGTCAATACATAAGTAGAAACCCACTTGAATTTTTTATATAAATTAGTATTATTGTACATATTGTTTTCTATATTTTCTATAATATCATCGATATATCCTTCTTCTAAAAAGCTTGTTGTAAAATCTAAATAGTCAATAAAAAGAGGAATATCTTTTTCTAATAGAATTGAGCTGTTTTTTACATTATCCCAATCATATAAAATATCTACTCCCCAGTTATTTACTTGAACATTATTAATTTCTTTTATAAGTAAAGCAGCACTTTTAAATTTTAATTCTTTTAAAATTTTATTATCTAAGATTACTCTAGGTGTAATAGCAAGTTTTTCTTCAAGTAAGTATGCATTGATGTATGCTTCACCAACAACTTGATTATTATCTTTGTCAAAATAAGTATCCCCGAATGATATGGCTCCACGAAGCCATATGTCTTTTACTGAAAGTGCAAATTGTATAAGTGCTATAGCTATGGATAATTGTTTTAATTTTTCAATGTTCTCTTGCTTTGAATTTCCAAAAGGAACAGATAAAATAATAGAATCACTAATTACGATTGACCCAATATCTCGTTTAGCATCTATTGTTTTTAAATAATCAATGGCGGAGTTCACTATTCCAAAATAACTCTCTACCTTATTTTTATCAGCTTTTTTATTACTATAGATAAGATTTTTAAATCCTAATACATCTAAAAATGCGACATAACTTTTTGTATAATTAATAGGGTGTATTGCATGTATATCTATAACATTTTGTTCTTCTGACATTTTTATCCTTTAGTCAGTATAACTATTTATTCAACGAACAGTATATTCAAAAACACCTAATATAAATTATTAAATAATAATCATAATGTCCTATTAATAAAATAAATTTTGCTAAAATGTACTATTTCCTATTTAATTCTAATAAAGTTCCAAATTAAACCTAAAGGAGACATGTCTATTTAATACTAAAATTCTCGTTATTTGAAAAAAATGTTGAGTTATTTTACGAATAATTCATTAAAAATAGATAATATCGCTTAATCAACACAAACTTTTAAATATTAAAAGGTTTAGAAAAACGTCAGGAGTTAGGTCAAGTTATGAAACTCCTGAATTAAGTGTAAGTACAACCTGTTAGGTTATTTAGTGTAGTAGTTAATACTCATCTCTTGTTTTTGAACTCTCGATTAATACTAATGCCATCGAGAAGATATTTGCTATAAAAGCACCAATTGCAAGTGCTATTGCCCACTCTAAATTATCTTTCATTTGAAGATAAAGAAAAGCTGGAATTAGGTGTAAATCTGCAACTAGTGAACTAGCTAACAGCTCTGCACTAAGTAAGTTTCGTACACCAATTTTTAAAACAGTAGAGACTAAGTTTAGACTCCCTGCCATAAAAAGTGCTAATGCAGTGTGATCATATAAAAAACCTGCAATACTAGTTATACTCATCAACGTAAAAAATACGTATATTACTTTTCCCCAATCCATCTTAGCTCCTTAAAGTGTCCCCTGCTCATACATAGCGCGCATATCATTTTTCTCTTTTTCTAACTTCTGCTTTTCTGCCTCTTTAGCCCTAAAAGTACTTACATTGAAGCCACTATAGATTAAAACTACAGAAGCTACAAAAATTGAACTATATGTCCCAACTATTATACCAACTACAAGAGTGAATGAAAAACCATGAATAATCTCTCCACCAAATGCAAAAAGCGTTAAAATAACAAAGAATGTTGTAAGAGAAGTAAGTGTCGTACGAGATAGTGTTCTAGTAACTGACTCATTAACAACATCTACAAGCACGCTGCTTTTAATTGTTCTAAGACCCTCACGAATACGGTCAAAAACGATAATTGTATCATTTAAAGAGTACCCAAGAAGTGTTAGAAGTGCTGCTAAAATATCAAGATTTATATCAACTGCAAAAAGTGACAATGCTCCTAATGCTATTGTTACATCATGAATAAGTGCAAAAACAGAAGCTAGTGCAAAACGCCACTCAAAGCGAAATGTTACATAAATCAAGATTCCTAAAACGGCAAGCAACATTGCCATTATCCCTTTTTCGCGTAGCTCAGAACCAACTTTTGGTCCAACAATATCTACACGTCTAATCTCAAAGTTACCAGTTCCAGTAAGTGCAGATCTAGCAATATCACCAATGTCACTACCTAGTTCTTGTGTTGTAGTTTTAATGCGAACTATCACCTCTTCATCAGAACCAAAACGTGTTATTGTTACACCATCAAATAGTTTTTCACCTTTTAACTTTGTGCGCATCTGTGAAATTGGTGCAACTGTGTCATATTTAACTTGAATTACGGTTCCACCTGCAAAATCAATCCCATAATTTAACCCACGAGTCAAAAGTAATGCAATAGATGCAGCCATTAAAAGTAGTGATAAAGCCACAAATATTGGGCTTTTTTTCATAAAATCATAAGATTTAGAATATTTAAAAAATTCCATTATTTAGCTCCTTTAATGCCAAACAACTTGTTCAAATTTATACTTTTACCACGTGATAAAAGTGCGTCATAAATTCCATGCGTTCCAACAATTGCTGTGACCATTGAGGCCAAAATACCAATACTAATAGTAATAGCGAACCCTTTAATTGGACCACTTCCATATACATACAAAACAACTGCTGCAATTAGTGTTGTAATATTTGCATCCATAATCGCACTAAGTGCATTACTATAGCCCTGCTCAATAGCTTTTTTAGCACTAGCACCTTGATTTATTAACTCTCGAATTCGCTCACTAATAATCACGTTTGCATCAACTGCCATACCAACAGTAAGTACAATCCCAGCCATACCAGGAAGAGTAAGAGTAGCTCCAAAAAGAGCCATAACTGCAATAATTACAAACAGATTTGCAACAAGCGCAATATTAGCAATAAGCCCAGCTTGAGTGTAATAGAAAAACATAAAAATCACAACAAGCAAAAATCCACCAGCTAGTGCAATAGTTGCAGACTTAATACTATCTGCTCCTAAACTTGGTCCTACACTTCTTTTTTCCATTAAAAATACAGGTGCTTGAAGCGCTCCACTTCTAAGTGCAATAGATAAATCTTGTGCACCTTTTATTGTGTAGCTTCCACTAATTTGACCGCTTCCACCACCAATTCTCTCATTTATAACTGGTGCTGACATAACTTTACCATCCAAAACAATTGCTAAACGTTTACCAACATTCTTGCCAGTAAAGTTTCCAAAAATCTGAGCGCCTTCTGAATTTAGGGTAAAGTTAATTACTGGCTGATTAGCATCATTAAATCCAACACTAGCATCAATAATTTTTGAACCATCAAAGATAGGAACCGCATGAAGAAGATGTTTTCTATTCTCATCTTCAGCATCAGGAAGTAAAATATCGCCAAATGACTTTGCTTCACGCTCTGTCATATTTTGAGCACGCATTGCACGCTCTTCATCAACTGCCATCATCTGCAAGTATGCAGCTCTTGCAATCAGTGCACGTGCGCGTTGCTCCTCTTCACCTGTTTTAATACCTGGAAGCTCAACTAAAATTTTATCAACACCCTGACGAGCAACATTAGGTTCAGCTAAACCAAATTGATCTAACCTATTTCTAATAGTCTCAACAGCTTGTTCAATAGCTTGAGTCTTTGTAATTTCTGTTTGAGCAGGTGTTAGTTCTACTGTAAAATGCAGACCAACTTTAGTAATTTTAAGACCCTTAATCTCTTTTAAGAGCTTATCAATAGAGGCTACATCGTCATTATCAAGCAGAATAAAATCTAAAGAGTGTTCATTAATCTCCAAAGATTCTAAAAGAATGTCCTCTTTTTCACTAAAATAGCGTACACTTGATCCAAGAGATTTCATCTTTGATTCTATTGCTTTTTCAGATTTGATTCCAAGAAGCATGTAAAGACCACCTTGGAGATCTAGTCCAAGAGTTATCTTTGCGCCTTTTTCTGTTTGTAACAAAGTAGGGAGCGAGAAAAAAATCCCAAAAGCTATTGTTGCTATAAAAACAACAAGACGAAAATTAATCATCCCCAAGCTTTCTTGAAATGGCATCTCTATCGATTTTTACAATCATAGAATCTGTCATTTTAACTTTTAAAGAATCATCTTCAACCTTAACAACTTCAGCATGAAAACCGCCATTAGTTACTATTTTATCGCCTTTTGAAAGCGCACCAATCATCTCTTTATGTTTTTTAGCTTGAACTTGCTGAGGACGAATTACTAAGA
>Ga0316204_10008243_pt1 | contig 14618 bp, 16 predicted proteins | sample 6monrhotite_MG_2_FD_205661 | JGI IMG/M metagenome (GOLD analysis project Ga0316204, IMG submission 205661) | Microbial mat bacterial communities from mineral coupon in-situ incubated in ocean water Damariscotta River, Maine, United States -... | ecosystem: Environmental > Aquatic > Marine >...
TGTTCTTTCAGCACCCCGGCCCAACGGCCATCTGCTACCGCCGAAACTCGATTAACGCCGTTTCGACGGGTCAATAAATAACTCTATTGTCTGGATCGGCCCCCTTTTGAGAATTACTTTTAACCTTTAAAATCAACGCAAACCAAAATAACGCACAAAGCATTTACATCATAGAGAACTGCCAAAACGATCACTTGGTTTTAACGACAACCCCTGAATTCTTTACTTAAATAATTATTCATCAATTACTTTTTTACTGTAATTTTTGCGACTCGAATAAATACTTGCCCCCATCAACACAATATAACCCAAATCATGTCCAGATTTCATACTTGATTAGGACTCTGGGGCGATTGTCTCGACGGCTTGAATATTACGTATCGAATCTCAATCTGACAACAGGTTCGAAAGGGGAACACGCAAAATAATCTTCTTGACTTTCGTCTTCATCCCGAGTCCGCAGCGGTCCTCTCAGGACTAATATCCAGACGCAAAAAAGCCGTGCGGAATGAACCACACGGCCCCATACAGGACGCAAAAAAAAGAAAAAGTTAGGCGGCCATCGCCTTAATTCGCTTGGACAGACGAGACAGTTTACGCGACACCGTATTGGCATGCATAACACCTTTGCTGACACCGCTCATCAATTGTGGTTGAGCTTCGCGAAACGCGGATTCAGCCACTGTTTTGTCACCTCCAGCAATCGCTTCCTCAACCTTGCGCAAGCCTGTGCGGATGGAGCTGACACGTCGACGGTTCACTTCCGTGCGGCGTTCTGTCTGGCGAATTCGTTTCTTAGCCGATGAATGATTGGCCATGGGGTATCAAACCTTTGTAATTCCGTTGAAGGGCAGGCTTATAAAGCCCGTTAAAGACGACGTCAAGCGCCGACTGCGGCGATTTGGCCGGTTATTTTACTGTCTCCGGTGAAACCTGGAAGTGGACTTCGACGCCCGCGCCATTCTGCTCCAGTTCCAGCACTTCCAGAACCAGAACTTCGCCTTCGCGCTGGTAGCGTGTCGGTGTCTCCAGCTGCCACCCCAGTTGCGGCAATGTATGGCTATAAAATTCGATAACGGCACTGGCTGTCCCCGCTCCCGAGGCTGTGGTTTCAGCGATCCGCCCGGCTTCTGTCTCAAATTTTAAGGCACCGTCCGTGTCTTCGACAAACCCCGGCATTAAAGGTAAATCTTCGATCACGCTCAAAAACACGGGCGACTGGGCACGCAGAGGTAGCGAGGCCAAAAACAAACCGCAGACCAAAAGCCCTATAACCAGAATATTAAACCGTTTCATTGTGACGACCTGGTCTCCTAACGTTGGCAGCGTGAACAAAAAAAGGTCGATCGTCCCGACTGCGTCATCTGTTTGATGGTAACCCCGTCACCGCAGTTGGGGCAAGGTTCTCCGGTTCGACCATAAACGTGAAACTCATGTTGGAAGTAACCGAGCTCTCCCGACGGTTGTCGATGATCTTTCAGCGATGAGCCGCCAGCGTCGATGGCTTTCATTAAAACATCTTTGATTGCTGTCGCCAGCCTATCGACTCTGGCGCCCTTGATACTGGCTGCTTTTCGTTTTGGCGAGATCCCGGCATTAAACAGGGCTTCACAGGCATAGATATTGCCAATCCCGGCAATCACAGTTTGGTCCAGGAGTGCCGCTTTAATGGGTGCTGCGCGACCCGCGAGCCGTGCTGCCAATTGTTTGGCATCGAGGCCAGGAAACACCGGCTCCGGGCCAATTTTATGGAGCATCTTGTGATCCGCAAGCTCCGCACGCGTTGTCAGTATCATAAACCCGAAACGCCGCGGATCGTTATAGCGAATCTCCTGCCCCTCCGACGTCCCGAAGACCACGTGATCATGTTTGTCCAGTTCAGGCGGATTCTCGGGATAGATCCGAAAGCTGCCTGACATCCCCAAATGTGATATCAAAATCGTTTCATCGTCGAGCTCAATGAGCAGGTACTTCGCGCGACGGCCAACAGATGTCACGGTCCGTCCGGTCAGTCTCTGACCAAAACCGTCTGGAAAAGGAAAGCGAAGATCCGCTCTGCGTATCTGTACACGCTCAAGTCGCTGGCCTTCCAGTACCGGTGCCAGACCTCGTCTGACCGTCTCTACTTCGGGTAACTCTGGCATGGCATCCGGCCTTCGATCAACAACACGGGATCAATGATAATTTAAGGGGTCTGACCCTAGATTACGCCGAAACCATAGGCTATGGTCCGGCCATGTCAGTAAAAAACACAAGCGACCCGACAACAACCCATTTCGGCTTTCAAGACGTTCTGGATAGCGAAAAAGCGTCGCTGGTAAAAGGCGTCTTTGACCGCGTTGCATCAAATTATGACGTGATGAACGATTTGATGAGTTTGGGTGTTCATCGTCTCTGGAAACAAACGCTGATAGAAGAATTACGCCCGCGACCGGATATGAAACTTCTGGATGTTGGTGGCGGAACCGGCGATATCGCCTTTCGCTTTCTTGAGAAGGGCGGCAAATCCGTTACGGTTTGCGATATAAATCGGGAAATGCTGAACCACGGCCGTGACAGGGCCATCGACAAAGGATTGCTCAAGGGTTTGACCTGGGTCACCGGCGATGCCGAGCAATTGCCCGTTGCCGATAACAGTATGGACGCTTTTACCATCGCGTTCTGCATCCGAAACGTTACCCATATCGACCGCGCGCTTTCGGAAGCCCGGCGCGTTCTGCGACCAGGTGGGCGCTTCCTCTGCCTGGAGTTTTCTCGGGTTGCGCTACCCCTTTTGGAAAAACCTTACGACGCCTATTCTTTTAAAGTTTTGCCGTGGCTGGGAGAGATCATCGCCAATGACCGAGAAGCCTACCAGTATCTGGCCGAAAGCATTCGTCAGTTTCCGGACCAACAGCGGTTTGAGCAAATGATCGCTGAAGCCGGGCTTGAGCGCGTTAGCCACCGAAATCTCTCGGGTGGTATTGCCGCCATCCATTCCGCTTGGCGTATATAAGTCGTATCCATGTTAGACGCTTTCACCCACATTGGCCGGTTCATCACAATCGCCCGCATCCTGGCCCGCCATGACGCGCTTTTTGCCCTCGAATACTTAAAAGTGGCACCCGGTTACGTGGCCCTGGCCCGGCTCTTGTCAAAACGCAATGTGGAGGGCCGGCCCGGTCAGCGATTGGCGCGCGCCCTCAATGAAGCCGGCCCAAGCTTCATCAAACTGGGTCAGGCCCTGTCTACCCGCTCCGACCTGTTGGGCGAAGAGCTTGCCGAGGACCTGTCTGAGTTGCAGGATCGCTTGCCGGCATTTCCAGGGACCGAAGCACGCCGGATCATTGAAGAAGAGTTGGGCGAGCCCGTTGACGACCTGTATCGGGAATTTCAAGATGATGCGGTAGCCGCCGCTTCCATCGCCCAAGTCCATTACGCGATAAATATCGACGGCAATCCCGTTGCCGTAAAAGTCCTGCGCCCCGGCATTGAACAGGCATTTCGCAAGGATCTGGGGTTGTTTAGATGGGTTGCACGGCTGGTCGAACGTGCGCGTCCCGATTTGCGCCGTCTCAAACCGGTTGAAATGGTTGAAACCATCGCGGATACAGTCGAGCTGGAAATGGACCTGCGGTTTGAAGCAGCGGCGGGCGCCGAACTTGCCGACAATTTTCATAACGATCCCGATTTTATTGTTCCTGAAATTGATTGGGGTCTTACTTCCGGACGCGTCCTGACCACGGATTGGGTGTCGGGATGTGGACTGAATGACCGCGATGCAATTATTGCCGCAGGGCATGATCCTCTTAAAATACTGGAGAAAGCGTCAGCTGCGTCTTTTCGCCAGGTCTTTCGAGACGGCTTCTTTCACGCCGATGTTCATCCCGGAAATATGTTTGTTACGGAATCGGGACAAATAGCTGCCGTTGATTTTGGGATTATGGGACGCCTTGATTTAAAGACCCGCCGTTTCGTCGGGGAACTGCTATTGGCCTTTTTAAACAGGGATTATCGACGGGCGGCTGAAATTCATTTCGATGCCGGTTGGATTCCTCGAACGAAATCTATTGATGCGTTTAGTCAGGCCTGTCGCTCCATCGCGGAACCCATTCTGGACAAACCCCAAAACGAAATATCAATCGCCCGGCTTCTGGGTCAATTGTTTCAAGTCACCGAAACTTTCGAGATGGAAGCGCAACCTCAATTGTTATTATTGCAAAAAACCATGCTGGTTGCTGAAGGCACGTCGCGCGATCTTTGCCCCGAAGCCAATATGTGGTTTTTGGCCCGCCCACTCATTGAAACCTGGATGATTGAAAACTTAGGGCCGCAGGCGCGGGTCCGCGATACGCTGGAAAACCTTGTCGACGCAGCCGAGCGGCTGCCCGGTATGATGCAAAGCATCGAAAAGGGCTCGCAATTGATGGCTGAAGGCCAGATTAAGCTGCATCCCGATACCATCCGCGCCCTCAAAGGAGAAAGCCCACACCGGTCGGTACTGCCGTCGCTGTGGGTCATTGTCTTGTTTCTGGTCTTGCTGGTGGTTGCGATCAAGTTTTTTTGAAGACGCGCCCCTCATAAAGACCTTGAAAGGGAGCTGCGTGTTATCTAACTTAACAACACTAATTTTTCGTGAAATATAAAGGGTTAACCTGTGCGGAACGGCAAACGGATTTTGTTGATCGTCGCTGGCGGTATTGCGGCTTATAAGTGCCCGGACCTGGTCCGCCGTCTGCGCGAGCGTGGCTGTCAGGTCCGATGTCTTTTGACAAAGAGTGGTGGTGAATTCGTCACTCCGCTCGCACTCCAATCTGTTAGTGAAGAGAAAGTCTTTCAGGATTTATTTTCGCTAACTGACGAAAATGAAATGGGCCACATCCGGCTCTCGCGTGAATCCGATCTCATTTTGATTGCCCCCGCAACCGCCAATATCATTGCGAAAATGGCTCATGGAATGGCCGACGATCTGGCGACGACGGCGCTATTGGCGAGCAACAAACCGGTTATGATTGCTCCCGCTATGAACCATCAAATGTGGGATCATCCAGCAACCCAGGAAAATTTATCAACGCTCGCAACCCGTGGAGTCCAGGTCATTGGCCCGGACGAAGGTGACATGGCCTGTGGCGAGTATGGCATGGGCCGAATGAGCGAGCCGCTGCAAATTGCCGATGCAGTCGCGAAATTCTTTTCCCGCGACCTGCCGCTAGAGGGAAAACACGCGCTTATCACAAGTGGCCCTACCTATGAAGCCATCGACCCTGTGCGATTTATTGGAAACCGGTCGTCCGGCAAACAAGGGCACGCCATTGCTCTGGCGTTGGCGAATCTGGGTTGCAGGACGACGCTGGTATCTGGCCCGACGCAGCAACCCGATCCCGAAGGCGTCAATGTGATCCATGTCGAAGCGGCCCGGGACATGTTGTCAGCTTGCCAATCTGCACTTCCGGCTGATATCGCGGTCTGTGCCGCAGCGGTCTCGGATTGGCGGGCGGCTGAACAACAAAACGCGAAAATCAAAAAAGCAGCTGGCAGTACGCCACCCCAACTGGAGCTGACGGAGAACCCGGATATTCTGGCTTCCTTATCTAAAGCGGGCAATAAACGTCCGGCTTTGGTCATAGGCTTCGCCGCCGAAACCGAAAACGTCATTTCAAACGCCACCGAAAAACGGCTCCGGAAAAAATCCGACTGGATCGTTGCCAATGACGTATCGCCCGAGGAAGGGGTCTTCAACGGAGATGCCAACCGAGTTCATCTCATTACGGCTTCAGGCAGTGAAGATTGGCCAGAAATGAGTAAATCATCGGTCGGCGAAAAGCTCGGGCAAAAAATTGTTGAATATTTCGGCGGCGCTTCATGAGCCCCGTTTCGGTTGCCATCACCAAATTACCGCACGGCGAGGACTTGGCCCTTCCCGCCTACGCCACACGCGATAGCGCTGGCGCCGATTTATTGGCCGCCATTGACGGCCCCCTGACGCTAGCACCGGGTGCACGCGCACTGGTTCCAACTGGGATTCAAATTGCGCTCCCGTCTGGTCTGGAAGCGCAGGTGCGTCCCCGGTCCGGCCTCGCCATAAAAAATGGCATCACCTGCTTGAATGCGCCGGGAACCATCGATGCAGATTACCGCGGAGAAATTGGGGTAATCCTGATCAACCATGGTGACGAGGATTTTGTTGTTGAACGCGGCATGCGAATTGCTCAGTTGGTCGTTGCAGCTTACCGGGTTGCCGACTGGAACGAGGTTAGCAGTTTGGACCAAACCGATCGTGGCAGCGGCGGCTTCGGCTCCACAGGCACTGAAGGGAGTAATGCCTAATATGTTAAGACTATCTAAGAAGGTCCTGTTTGCGATTGAGGCCGTACTTGATATTGCCTACCACGCAGGCGCAGAACCCGTTCAAAGCCGCGAAATCACCCGTCGTCAGGGCATTCCCAGACGATATCTGGAGCAAGCCCTGCAGCAACTGGTTCGTCATGATATTCTTGTGGGCACGCGCGGCCCAAAAGGTGGATATCGACTGGCTAAAGAACGCAGGCGTATATCTGTTGCAGATATTGTTGCCGTGGTTCGTACAATGGAAGCTGGCAAAAAGGACACCGAACGGGCCGACGGATCAGAGCTTGGACAGAAGGTCGTATACCCTCTTTGGAGTGAACTACAAGATAGCGTCCTTGAGCAACTCGGGGAGACATCAATCGATGATCTGTGCACGCGCGCGGATAAGGCGGGCATCCCCAGTGAAGGCCGCCAGAACCTGGATTTTATTATATAGGAAACAGCCATGACCGAAGTGAACTCCCCCGAATTCCGAGGCCGCATTTATGACAATATTACCCAAACAGTTGGCGCCACTCCGTTAATCAAACTCTCGCGTCTGACGGCGGATGCAGGCGTTGCTGGTCATGTGATCGCCAAATGCGAGTTTTTTAATCCACTGAGCTCGGTTAAAGACAGAATCGGTCTGGCAATGATAGAAGCCGCTGAACAGGACGGCCGGATAAAAGAAGGTGCTATCTTGGTTGAGCCGACATCCGGCAATACCGGAATTGCCCTGGCCTTTGTTTGTGCGGCCAAGGGTTATCGACTTATTTTGACAATGCCGGAGAGCATGTCTGTTGAACGAAGGAAAATGCTGGTTCTGTTGGGGGCCGAAATCGAGTTGACCCCGGCGACACTGGGCATGCGCGGCGCTATTGATAAAGCCAGTGAATTGGCGTCAAGCCTGCCCGGCGCTGTCATTCTTCAACAATTCGACAACCCGGCCAATCCCGAGATCCATCGCACCACGACGGCCGAAGAAATCTGGCGAGATACCGGTGGTCAGGCTGACGTTTTGATCAGCGGCGTTGGCACCGGCGGAACCCTCACCGGATGCGCTTCCGTGCTCAAATCTTATAACCCGGATTTTCGCGTCATTGCCGTTGAACCCGAAGACAGCCCGATTTTATCTGGGGGAACACCGGGGCCTCATAAAATTCAGGGAATTGGCGCCGGGTTTGTGCCTAACAACCTGGATGTAGATCTGATCGATGAAATCCTTAAAATTGGCAACGAGACCGCGTTTGCCATGTCTCGAAAAGTTGCTCGCCTGGAAGGAATTGCCTGCGGCATTTCCTCAGGTGCGGCTCTTGCAGCAGCCCTGGAAATTGCCGAGCGCCCGGAGATGGCCGGGAAAAATATCATAGCAATCTTGCCGTCTTTTGCTGAACGCTATTTATCTACAGCCTTGTTTGATGGCCTCGGGTAATGGACTTCACCGAAGCTCAAATCAACCGGTATGCGCGCCATATTCTGCTGCGCGAGGTCGGTGGTGTGGGGCAGGAAAAACTCTTAAATTCTAAAGTGCTGGTGATCGGTGCCGGTGGCTTGGGCTCACCCCTGATTCTTTATCTTGCCGCAGCGGGCGTTGGAACAATTGGTGTGGTCGATGACGACGTCGTTGATCTGTCAAATCTGCAGCGCCAGGTCATCCACACAACAAATGATGTGGGACGATTAAAAGTTGAAAGTGCGGCTGCGACCGTAAAAGAAATCAATCCGGACGTTAAACTGGTGCCACACAAAACCCGTTTCAACGCGGCGAATGCCATGGAGTTGATACAGCAATACGATCTTGTCGCTGATGGCAGTGATAATTTTGCGACCCGCTTTTTGGTCAACGACGCGTGCTATCTGGCAAAAAAGACATTGGTGTCCGGCGCAATCCTACGCTTTGATGGCCAACTCGCCACCTTCAAGCCCCATGTTCACGATGAAGAAGAAGGAGCAGGCCCCTGTTACCGGTGCATTTTCCGTGAACCGCCGCCGGAAGGTCAGGTTCCGTCCTGCGCACAAGCCGGGGTTCTGGGAGCGCTCTGCGGTATGGTCGGGTCCATGCAAGCGTCTGAAATCTTGAAGGAGCTGATGGGAATTGGCGAAAGTTTATCGGGATCCTTACTCATCTGTGACGGCTTGAGTACGACCTTTCGGAAAATCAAAGTGAAGCGCGATCCGGGATGCCCGGTCTGCGGGGATACACCTACAATCACGGATCTCGCCATTCATGACCATTAGTCCGTCTCCTGACAAACTGTCGATCCTTGTCTCTGACCACCACTTCGATAAGGTTCATTATGCTTTAGTGATGGCCTCTGCGGCGGCGGCAATCGGTAAACCGGTAACTTTGTTTTTTACGATGGGTGCCTGTCAGGCATTGATGGATTTTCGTTTGAACCCTTGTTTGTCGTGGCGCGAAATGCCGCTATCCGACGAAACGGGAACTGGCGCTGAGCGTGATCAATTTTACGCGGACAACGGGATCGGTGGTTTTGAGGAACTGCTTGAAGCCAGTTCGGCATTGGGCGTCACATTTATGGTTTGCGAGATGGGAATGCGGGCAAAAAACTTTCCAAACCCGTCGCTACGTAAAGATCTGAACATAGAGATCTCTGGTGTCGTTACATTTTTGAACGATGCCTCCAAAGACGGCTCAATTATTTACATCTGATCGGAGCTTCCACAAACTGCATTATGGGTAATCAACCGGACGACACAATTACCAAAGGGGCAGCGCTGCCTACCGTCGAGCGCGAAGTTTTCGACCTGCTCGAAAGCGCGCCTTACTATCACAATTTGAAGGGGCTAGATGGCCGGTTTCTCTATGTGAACCCAACTTGCGAAAAGTGGTTGGGCATTCCGCGAACAGACATCATTGGCAAAACTGCGCAAGAGCTATTTCCCAACCTAATGGATCTTGAACTTGTCGAAGAAAACGAAAAAGAAGTTTTGGAATCCGGGAAAACCGTCGTTTCAGAGGCCGAGATCAGGCAGCATGACCATCAAGTTCAAAACAGCATTCTAGTAAAGTATCCCGTCTTTTCCGACCGAGATAAGATCGTTGCCATTGGCACTCTTGCTTTGGATATCAGCGTTCTCAAAAAAGAAAAATTTGCGCTGGTACAAAGTGAAGAATTGTTCCGCCACGCCTTCGATAACGCCCCTGTTGGCATGGCACTTATCGATCTGGAAGGTCGACGCATCCGTGTAAACCAGGCGCTCGCCGATTTTCTCGGATACACCATTGACGAAATTCTGAATACGCCCATGGCGACCACCAACGGCGATCTGGGTCAGCTAGATAAGAGTATTGAGTTAAGGCAAAAAGTTATCGATGGCGAAATTCAGTCTTATACCAACAAACGAACCTATCGTCACAAGGAGGGACACATCATCCATGGCGAGGTTACCGCATCTCTGGTTCGAGATCAGGACCTAAATCCAGTGTATTTTGTTGCCCACACCGTTGATACGACAGAAGACGAAATCGCCAAGCTCGAACTCATTGAAGCGAAAGAGGCCGCTGAGAAGGCCAGTCAGGCGAAGTCAGAATTTCAGGCAACCATGAGCCATGAACTGCGCACACCGCTTACATCATTGCATGGTGCGCTGGGATTGCTGAAAGGCACTGTCGCAAACGACATCCCTGAACATGGAAACGCCCTGCTTGATATTGCGCTCAGGAACAGTCAACGCTTGATCAATCTGGTCAACGATTTTCTTGATTATGAAAAAATTGTCGCGGGCAAAATGGTATTCGATATGTCGGCCTGCGATCTAAATAGCTTGGTTCTCAAATCTGTCGAAATCAATCAAAACTTCGCCACGGAATACGGGACACGGTTTGTCTATAAACAACTTGAGCAACCTGTAGCGTTAGTCGTTGAAGAGCGTCGGTTTGAGCAAGTGATGTCAAACTTGTTATCGAACGCTGCCAAGTTTTCCGTCGATCAGACAGACATTCTGGTATTGGCATTTGAGGAAGGCGACCAAGCTAAGGTTCGGATCGTCGACAAAGGGATTGGCATCCCCAAGGAGGAACTGGGTCGGATTTTCGAGCGGTTTTCTCAGGTAGATTCGACCGACACCCGTGAAAACGGAGGCACCGGTCTCGGTCTTGCCATTACAAAAGCGCTGGTTGAAGGAATGGGAGGGTCGATCGAGGTCAAATCGGCCCTTGATGAAGGATCGATATTTACGATTTCCTTTCCCAAACTCCTATCCGACTAATTTTAATCGAGATCTATTTTTTGTCGCTTGAGGAAGTTGGCGAAACCTTCCCGCTCGGGCAAAGAAAGTTGACGCGCAACGTTTTCCGACCATGTACACTTTTCCAGAACACCATATTTATCCGTGTGGCGCTGTTTTGCAGGTGACAGGGCAAATCGGTCGTGTGCACGGTTATCGTAATCTTCGATATCAGTTTGCAAATCATCATCATTATAGTGGTCGTGATGAACAACGATCTTTTGTGGCAGTCGCATGGACACGTACCCGTCGTCATCCGGGTACCCGAGACAAAGCCCGGCAATGGGGAAAACACCATCAGGCAGCGACAGAATTTCGGCAAGATCATCAATTCGATTTCGCACATAACTGATTGGGCAGGTACCAAGGCCCAGATGGTCGGAGGCGGTGATGAAACACTGCATCGCCAAAGCGGCATCGACCGTTGCGTTCATGAAGGTGTCCGCATTGTTATTCTGGTAGGTATGACCCCGCATTTGTGCGAGGCGCCTGATCCGGCGAACATCTCCCAGAAAAACCGCAATTACAGGAGCCGTCTTCATCCACGGCATGGACGGAACCAGATCAGCAACTTGATCTTTAACCGCAACATCGCGAACGATAACGATTGAGTATTGCTGTAAATTCGATTTGGTCGGCGCCGACTGGGCTGCACCCAAAAGCAGCGACATGATTTCCTCTGATATCTCGTCGGCTTTGAATTTACGCACAACCCGGCGGTTTAAAAGGGCACGAACCGGGTCTGGGATTTCGAAGGGAAGTTTGATCTCCAGACCATAGCGACCGAAAGCCGGGTTTACTTTGTCCGTCATGTCGTACCCTTTGTTTAAATATGCCTAAAATGTATCGCTGATAACCCGGTCCGGTGGTGTGTGACCGTCACTAAAGGTTTTGATATTGACCAAAACCTTCTCGCCCATATCAATGCGCCCTTCAAAGGTTGCGGACCCCATATGTGGGAGCAGGACAACGTTTTCCATGGCAATCAACTTTGGGTTTACAGCCGGCTCATTTTCAAAAACATCGAGCCCGGCACCAGCAATTTCACCTGCCGCCAACATGCGCGTCAGAGCGTTTTCATCAATAACTTCACCGCGTGCCGTATTCACCAAAACCGCGTGAGGCTGCAACAGTTTGAGCCGACGGGCGGACAACAAGTGATAAGTGGCTGGCGTATGTGGGCAATTGACAGATATGAAATCCATTCGCGCCAACATCTGGTCCAGACTTTCCCAATAGGTCGCTTCCAGGTTATTTTCCGTATCCTCGTGCAACCGTTTACGGTTGTGGTAATGAATGGATAATCCAAAACCCTTCGCCCGACGTGCGACAGCCTGACCGATACGGCCCATACCAATAATGCCCAATCGTTTGCCGTAAATACGGTGGCCCTGCATATATGTCGGCGACCAACCCGTCCATTTTCCAGCCCGCAAGTTACGCTCGCCTTCCGACAAGCGCCTGGGGACGGCCAGGATTAAGGCCATGGTCATATCGGCGGTGTCTTCGGTCAATACATCGGGCGTATTGGTAACCAGAATTCCCCGCTGCCGTGCCGTCGCCAGATCGATATGGTCAACACCGGCACCATAGTTGGCGATCAGTCTAAGGTTTTCTCCGGCTTGAGCCAAAACGCCCGCATCAATTTTATCGGTGACCGTCGGTACCAAGACATCGGCTTTTTTTACTGCTTCGACCATCTGTGCTTTCGAAAAGGGCGTGTCATCCAGATTGAGTTCAACATTAAACAATTCCATCATGCGGGTTTCGATGGAATCTGGAAGTTTGCGCGTAATCACCACGCGGGGTTTTGCATTTGGCATGCGTTTACCTTTCGAATTGCGCATCTATCCTCTGCCCATAGCAACACCTACAGGGCTTGTCCAGTATGCTTTGGGCCCGGTCATCACCGGGTTTTACAAGAAAACCGTTTCAACGGTGCGTGGTCTTTTACATAATGGAGCCAACACAGCAAACAGGGGTACATAGTGCAAATTAATGAGAATAAAATAGCTCTTCCACAGGGCATTCGGTCACGGTTCATCGACAATGGAAATGGCCTAAACATGCATTTTCTGGAAGCCGGGTTTGAAGTTTCGGGTCGGCCCTGCCTGATCCTGCTACATGGATTTCCAGAGCTGGCCTATAGCTGGCGAAAAATCATGGTGCCACTGGCGGAAGCCGGGTTTCACGTGCTTGCCCCCGATCAGAGAGGGTATGGTCTTACGACCGGCTGGAACAGGGATTATGAGGGCGACCTGGCACCCTTTCGATTTGCCAATCTGGTAACGGATATTCTGGGACTTATGGCAGCCCTTGAAATCGACAAGGTTCATTCTGTCATCGGTCATGATTTTGGCTCGCCCGTTGCCGCTTACTGTGCACTGATACGCCCTGATCTGTTTAGGTCCGTGGCCATGATGAGTGCGCCCTTTGCAGGCTCGACGTCGTTGTTGTTCGGGTCAGATGCCGCTCCAACACCTGATATTCACGCCGAACTTGCGAAACTTCCGAGACCACGCAAACATTATCAATGGTATTATTCGACCCGCGAAGCCAACCCCGATATGCATCATCCTCCGCAAGGGCTTCATGCGTTCCTGCGCGCGTATTACCACCACAAAAGCGCCGACTGGGACGGCAACAAACCCTATCGACTAAGTGGATGGACCGCGGCAGCCGCTGCGGATATGCCCACCTACTACATTATGGACATGGACGCGGGCATGGCGGAAACCGTTGCTGCGGAAATGCCAACTCAGCAACACATCGATACCCATACCTGGTTGCCGGACACAGAACTTAAAGTCTATAGCCAAATCTACGAACAAACGGGGTTTCAAGGTGGATTTCAATGGTACCGATGTGTCACCAGCGGATTAAATGCAGCAGATTTGAAAATCTTTGCAGGTCGGGCCATTGATCAGCCCTCGCTTTTTATCGCGGGCTTGCAAGACTGGGGTGTCTATCAAAAGCCAGGGGATTTTGAAAATATGCAAACCCGGGCCTGTACGGATTTTCAGGGCTACCATCTCATTGACGGAGCCGGACATTGGGTGCAGCAGGAACAGCCGGATCAGGTTCTGTCTTGCCTGCTGCCATTCCTGACACGTTAACGGTCTGTCAATTCAAAGGCTCTATATTAGCGGGCAATTCATGGTCGATAGACTATGTCATGACATGTTCGTTAAACAGGAAGCAATTGGTATATGAAGTTTCTATCCCTATTCACCCGCCCGGCACTTCTTGCGCTTTTAATCGTTGGCACCTTACTGCCAGCCCTAGAGGCCTTTGCGCAAAACAGAAGCTCCGGTCTGCCATTGCCAAGATTTGTCACATTCCGAGCTGACGAAGTAAACATGCGGGCAGGGCCGGGTGTGCAATATCCCGTGGAATGGGTTTATAAACGCCAGGGTTTGCCTGCAGAAATCATCGCCGAATATGGCACCTGGCGAAAAGTTCGGGATTGGCAGGGCACACAGGGCTGGATCCACCAGTCAATGCTCAGCGGCAAGAGAAACTTCGTCGTCATTGGTTCAGACCGGACAGTGCGCAAATCGCCGGACAGTGAAAGCGAGGCCAAAGCCCGTGCAGAACCCGGTGTCATCGGCCAGTTTCTGGAATGTGAGGGGTCCTCAAATTGGTGCAGGGTCGAGATCAGCGGATTAACAGGCTGGTTGCGACGGGTTGATGTCTGGGGCGTATACCGAGGTGAAGAGGTAAAGTAAGGCCCCACCCGTCTACAACGCCGCCCTGAGAACATCCGGCTTCAGGTGAATTTTCGAAACATTCGGGTACGGTCGAACATATCTTCCAGCGATTCCATTCGCGAACGTGTGTCCGACCACATTCCTTCCTGAACACTGGCAATCACAGTCTCAAGTAACAGAAGGATTGCTACTGACGAATCCCACGCCGACGGCACAGCAATACGACAGCTAAAACAATGGTCTGCATACTTGTTGACTGGCGAACGCCATTGATCCGTAAAAAGGATGATTTTGGCACCACGTTCGACGGCCATCTCTGCCAATTTAAGCGTGCTGTTTTCATAACGACGAACA
>Ga0316204_10008244_pt1 | contig 14617 bp, 14 predicted proteins | sample 6monrhotite_MG_2_FD_205661 | JGI IMG/M metagenome (GOLD analysis project Ga0316204, IMG submission 205661) | Microbial mat bacterial communities from mineral coupon in-situ incubated in ocean water Damariscotta River, Maine, United States -... | ecosystem: Environmental > Aquatic > Marine >...
TCAGGTCGGGGTTGGAAAACAACACCGCCGCCAACGCCACACGCATTTGCCAGCCACCCGAAAAGTCGGAACAGGATTGGGCTTGTGCTTCTTCGCTAAAACCCAGACCGGCCAGGATAATGGCGGCGCGCGATGGTGCCGAATGGGCGTCGATATCGGCCAGGCGATTGTGAATGTCGGCGATGCGTTCGGGGTCGATGGCGGATTCAGATTCAGCCAGCAGACGGGCCCGTTCGGTATCGGCCGCCATGACTGTATCAAGCAGGCTTTCGGGGCCCGCCGGGGCTTCCTGGTCGACGGTCGCGATTTTTGCGCGCTTGCGCACAGAGACCGAACCATCGTCAGCGCCAACGTCGCCCAGAATCAATTTAAACAGGGTTGTTTTGCCCGTGCCATTGCGTCCGACAAGGCCAACTTTGTGGCCTTCGGGGATGGCAACGGTGGCGTGATCAAACAGAACACGGCCGCCAATTCGGTAGGTGAGATCGTTTATATGTAGCATGGCCGGGGTGATAACATGGAAGGTGTGGGCTGTGCTATTTTTATATTCGCGGACCCTTGCTTAAATTCAAGGATAGGGCTATAAACCGCCGCCTCATAGCGGATTTCGGTGGATATCCCGAAACGTATTTTATTCATCAGACAAAGAAAATGGAGGGACCTGGGGAATGGCCATCGAACGCACCCTGTCCATCATCAAACCGGACGCGACCGAACGTAACATTACCGGCAAAATCATTGCCAAATTTGAAGAAGCGGGGCTGCGCATCGTCGCTCAGCGCCGCATCCGTTTGTCGCGCGAACAGGCAGAAGCCTTTTACGCAGAACATAACGAACGCTCATTCTTCGGCGAATTGGTCGATTACATGATCTCTGCCCCCGTCGTGGTGCAGGTTCTTGAAGGCGAAAACGCCATTTTGAAGAACCGTGAAGTCATGGGCGCTACAAACCCTGCCAATGCCGACGAAGGCACCATCCGCAAGGAACTGGGCGTCAATGTGCAGGAAAACTCCGTGCATGGCTCCGACAGCCCGGAAAGTGCCGCACGCGAAATCAGTTTTTTCTTCAGCGATGCAGAACTGGTCGGCTAAACTTCCAAGCCGCCATTAAGAATTGAAAAGCCCTTCGGCGAAAACCGGGGGGCTTTTTTTGTGGGGTTTCAGATGTCCGCTTTACCGCCCGCAGCATATCAACGGCAACCGCTGGTTATTATAACAGATTTTGATCCGAAGCGACGGTCAACCAAATTTCTCAGCGCTTTAGATCTGAGCTCAATTCTGTCTTTCATGCCCCTTATAGGACGCGGTTCATATGTTAATTATTCCACTGATGGCAAGGGACGAGTGCCTTTACATTGCGGATATCGTTTGCAACCTAGGAAACGTTCCCCCGAGCGCTTATTGGTCCGCTCAACCATCTCTGTACCGCAACGGCGGCACGCCCTGCTAGAAGCTTGCGCCTCGACATTGCGGACATGAGTGAAGTTTGTCCGCAAACCCGGACGCAAACGATCATTCATAAGGATGTCAATAATGCCCTGCAGATCATACTCGGCTAACAAAGGAACACGCTTTGACTTGATGAACTTGGCAAGGGCGAAGACGCCATGCACCACCTCAGCTGGCATCGGGGCTTTGAGAGTGCTGCCACCAACGAACACAACCACATTGTATACCTGATGCGATCCTAAACTGAGCAGTTCCTGCACAGCAGCAACGTGTTTGTAGTTTTGTCTGAGTGGGTTTTGAAATTTTTTCTTATACCGATAGAGCTGTAGCGTCCACTGTGCTTGGTTCGGACTCCCAAATATCCACCCATTCATGTTTTTGGTTTCAATAACGAAAATGCCGTAAGGCGATACAATTAGCTGGTCGATTTGGGTGGTTCCCTCACCGACTGGCAACGTTATGTTCTTGATGAGGTGATAATCTCCTCGGTCGAGAAGAAATCGAATGCCAAAATTAACTTTGAATTCGCCCAGTTCTCCTTTGAACCACGAAGACCGAAGGACCAGAACCAAAACAGGGGCAAGGAATAGAAACCACAGCTCATGCAGATTCATGAATACGCTCCGGATGCTTGTGTTTCCTAGAACCTAATCTTCTCTTTTGGTGCTATAATGTCCATACATTAAAAGGCTAAGACCTGCGAATTAAGATGAAGCGAGACAAAAATAAAGCCCTCCGGCGAAAACCGGGGGGCTTTATTTTTTTGGCACAAAATTATTCGGCGCTGACCAGGATGTGGGCCTGTTTCGATGTTTGATGATCGACCAGCAGGTGAGTTAAGGCGGCACCGGCCCACATGGCGCTTAAGGCGACCCAGGCGGTCATCGAGAAAACAGAACCGCCCGTGACGCCGGCACCGACCGCGCAGCCACCGGCCAGCATACCGCCAAACCCCATCAGGGCGGCACCGCCGACGTAGCGGGGCATACGGCGTTCATCACTGAAGCATTCCATCTTCATGTCGCGACTGATCAAGGCGGCGAACAGGGAACCTGCGAAGACGCCCGGCACCAGTCCTAACGAGAAGCTGAACGGCAGGGTCGGGCTGGTGATCAGCGTCATCAGGGTATCCGCCGAAGGGCCAATGAAACTGACGCTCATGACCTGTACCGGTTCGAACGACTGGTAAGACATGGAATAGGTGAACAGCCAACCCACGGCGATCATCATGCCGACGCCCAAGGCTCCGATGGTGGTCCAGGGGGCCAAGCGGTTGCGCTGGGTAAAGAATAGCGCCACGGCAAGGAAGACCAGACCGGCGACAAGCGCCATGGGGCGGCCCAATCCCAGAATAGCGATTAAATCGCGACTAAATCCGCCCTCAACCGTCCACAGTTCGGCCAGGTACAGGCGCACAGGGGACAGGGCGCCGCTTAACGAGGCCTGGGCGGTTATGGTCAGGATCAATCCGGACATCAGTGCGCGAAGGTTACCCGTCGCGGAAAGAACCAGCAGGCGGCTGGCGCAGCCACGGGCCAGAATCATTCCGGCACCAAACATCAGGCCGCCAATAAGCGCCCCTGACAGGCTGCCGCGGTTAGCCAGTTGGCGGGCGTTGGAAACGTCGAGCAAATCGCTAGCGATTAATAGCTGGGTTCCTGCAACGGCGGCGGAAAACGTCAGCAACCAGATCGTGACCTTGGGGCCGATAGTGCCGCCGGTGAATTCGATGACTGCCGAGCGCAAGCAAAATTTGCTGCGTTGGGCAAAGGCACCGAACAGCAATCCAATCACAAAGCTGCCGAGCGTCAATGCGACACCGTCACCAAGCGTATCAATATAGGTTGCGATATTCATTGATTGTCCCCGGCATCTCCGAAGGTCAAAGCGCCACCAGAGCAGGCGACATATTCAATTATACTAATATAATGTGAGAAAGAAATCAAGCCGCTTCAGTTCGGTGACGGGTTTACCAGGCATGTTTCTGTATTAGTTGAATTTTTTACGGTAACACATTCATTTATAATGGTAATTCTGTTTTCAGAAATCAGTTTTACCGCCAGGGGGTAGATAATGTGTTCCTGCCCCAAAATGCGGCCAGCCAGGGTGGCAGCATCGTCGTCGCCGTGAATCGGCACGGCGGCCTGGGCGATAATTGGGCCGCAATCCATGTCGGGGCGAACATAATGGACGGTGCAGCCGGTAAACCGGACGCCCGCGTCAATCGCCCGTTGATGAACGTTAAGCCCCTTGAATGCAGGCAGCAGCGAGGGGTGAATGTTGATGATCTTGTCGTGCCAGGTTGTTACGAAGGTATCGGTCAGCAACCGCATAAATCCGGCGAGGCAGATGAGCTCGGCTCCCGATTGCACCAGGGTATCACCAATCGCAGTTTCGAAGGCATCTCGATTGGCGAAGGTGGTGTGGTCGATAACCGTGCTCGGGATGCCCGCTTGTTTTGCCCGTTCCAGTCCTTTGACTCCCGGAACGTTGCTGATGACATGCGCGATTTCGGCAGGAAAATCAGCGTCCTTGCAGGCGTCGATCAGGGATTGAAGGTTCGACCCGCGACCCGATATTAAGACTGCAAGTTTCAGTTTTGCCATGACGTTTCGACATTGGACAGAACGACGTCGCCGGATTCTCTGTCGACAATTTTCCCAATAATATAAGTGTCTTCACCGGATTTTTTAAAGTCATCTATAAGAGTTTTGACGCTGTCTGGTGCCACGATCACGGCCATGCCAATACCGCAATTGAACGTCCGGGCCATTTCATTGGAGACGATACCGCCTTCTTTTGCCAGCCAGGAAAATACGCCGGGCAAGTGCCAGGCCCCGACGTCGATGTTGGCTCCAAGATTTTCGGGCAGGACACGGGGAATGTTTTCCAGCAAGCCGCCACCGGTAATATGGGCCAGTGCCCGAACGCCGCCAATGGCGATGGCGGAAAGGCAGCTTTTGACATAAATCCGGGTTGGTTCCAGCAAGGCTTCGGCCAGTGTTTTATCAGGCGCGAAAGGTGCCTGGGTGGCGTAATCCAGGCCAGAGCGTTCAACCACCTTGCGGACCAGGGAAAAGCCGTTGGAATGAAGTCCGCTGGACCCCAGTCCCAGGATGATATCTCCAGCCTGAACATTTTCACCGGTCAGGATGGCATCCCGTTCCACGGCACCGACGCAGAATCCGGCCAGGTCGTAGTCTCCGGTGGCGTACAATCCGGGCATTTCCGCAGTTTCCCCGCCGATCAAGGCGCATTCGGCCCGTCGACACCCTTCGGCGATTCCCGATACGACGGCGGTACCGGCTTTTACATCCAGTTTCGCCGTGGCGTAGTAATCCAGGAAAAACAGGGGTTCGGCGCCTTGCACGATCAGGTCATTGACGCACATGGCGACCAGGTCGATGCCAACGGTATGGTGAATGCCGGCTTCAATGGCGACTTTCAACTTGGTGCCGACGCCGTCGGTTCCGGCGACCAGTATGGGGTCTTTGAACCCTGCGCCTTTCAAGTCGAACATGGCGCCAAAACCGCCAAGGTTGGAGGCAACGCCGCTGCGCGTCGTCGATTTGGCCAGCGGCTTGATCGCCTCGACCAGGGCTTCACCGGCGTCGATATCGACGCCCGCATCCTTATAATTCAGACCGTTAATGGCTTCCTCCTGCGAATTCATACTGCTAGGGTCCGGACTGGCTATTTTCAGGTCCAGATAGTAGCTCATATTATGAACAAAATTGGACACTAAAAGAACGCTTCATGCTTTATGGGGCGAAACATACTTTATCTGGTAGCGTTTGCAATGATCGATCATCGGAACTGTTCAAAAGAGAAAACATTAATGACCTTGCGCATTCTGTTGGTACCGGTCCTTGGGGCTCTGTTTCTTTTTTCTGCTAATCTTGCATTCGCACAATCGGCCGCTCAGCCCGGCGGTGTTTTTGAAGTTCACGGGATCAATGTCGATGTCACGGCGGCTTCGACCCAGGCGGCGAGGGACAAGGCCCGGGTAGCAGGTGAAAGTACGGCGTTCAGAGGCCTTCTGGAGCGCCTGACCTTGCGTCGGGATTATTCCCGCTTGCCCCGGTTCTCCGGTGGTGAAATCGCCTCCTACGTGCGGGATTTCGAAGTTGCTCAGGAAAAGGCCTCGGCCGTGCGCTATCTGGCGACCCTCAATTACCGCTTCAAGGCCGACAAAATTCGGGAATTACTGATCGATTACGAGATTCCTTTCGCCGAAACCACATCCAAACCCATATTAATCCTGCCAGTCTATCAGGCGGCCGGAGCCTTGCTGTTGTGGGATGAACCCAACCCATGGCGGGATGCCTGGTTCGCCAGGCCCGAGGACTATTCCCTGGTACCGACCATGTTGCCTGAGGGGGACCTAGCCGACATAGCGGCAATCGGCCCAGAACAGGCCGTTGCCGGGGACCTGCAGCGTCTGGCGGTGATTGCTGCCCGCTACCGGACCGCAAATACCCTGGTTGCCCATGGTGTTTTGAAAATGGACCGGGGTCGCCCGGACCTGGAAGTCCATATCACACGGTATGGCAGCGACCAGCAGGAACAATCGGTGGTCAAGAGTTTTGAATCCCGCGACGCTGAATCCCTCAATCAACTGCTGGGCCGCGCAGCACGAGAGCTCACCAGCGAAATTGAAGACAACTGGAAACGAGATAACCTTTTGCAATTCGGCAACAAGGCAGTGATCGCCGTGACGATCAGGATCGGTGGTCTGGAAGATTGGTTAACTGTTCGCAAAAAGCTTGCAGGTGTGGCGGTTATCAGAAGCACGGACCTGATTATCCTGTCGCTCGACGAAGTACGGGTCAATCTGAACTATATCGGTTCCTTGCAACAATTGTCCCTGGCTTTGGAACAGGCGGATTTGAAATTGATCCAGGAAGGCGATGGCTGGGGGCTTGAATTGACGAGCGACGGCGGTAAATCTTGATCAGGCTGGTTCCCAATATCATAACGTTTTGCCGATTGGCGGCAGTTCCCCTCGCCGTATGGCTGATCCTCAATGAAGAGATCCTGCTGGCGTTCTGGCTGTTTGTCATCGCCGGAATCAGCGATGCTGTCGATGGCTATCTGGCCAAACGCTTCGATGCTGTAACGGTTCTTGGGTCTTATCTGGACCCCTTGGCCGACAAGGCGCTACTGGTCAGTGTTTACATAACCCTTGGCGTCGTTGGACACCTGGATAACTGGCTGGTCATCCTGGTGGTTTTTCGGGATTTGCTAATCGTTGGCGGCGCGCTGGTGTTTCAGACAATGACCCAGTCGCTGATCATGCAGCCCTTGTTCATCAGCAAGATCAACACTGTCGCCCAGATTGTTTTGGCGGCCCTTGTATTGGCTGCGGTAGGATTTAAAGTGGACCCCAACCCATTCATGAACATAATGCTGGGGGCGGTGGCGATTACGACGCTCCTCTCGGGCGTCATGTACGTCGTAAAATGGACGCAGAAAGCCAACGCCATGGAGGACAGGCAATGAGCCCGGACACTTCCGGATCCGATCAGCCGAAATCTGAGATTTCCTTGATCAATGCCGAAAAACAGGCGGTATTCTGGATCGTCCTGTTGCTGGTCCTGGGGGGGCTGATCTACGCCCTGAGTGGCGTTCTGGCACCCTTCATTGCCGGCTTGGCCGTCGCCTATTTTTTCGACCCTGTGGCCGACTGGTTGGAACGATTGGGCCTTTCCAGGGGGGCGTCGGCGGGAATTGTGATTGTTACGTTCCTCGGCTTGACCATTGCCGTAGCGATGCTTTTGTACCCATTGCTGCAAGCCCAGATCATGGGATTGCTGGCCCGCATTCCTGACCTGATTGATAATTTACGGCATGTGATGGCGCCGATGATCGAACAGGTGAGCGACCGGTTGGCGACATCCGAAGCGGCGGACTTAAAAGGTGCTGCGAAGGATTATGCTTCGGGAATGCTGACGTGGGCCGCTGGCCTGTTGCGAAGCTTGTGGAGCGGTGGACTGGCGTTCTTTAACGTGCTGTCTCTGATGATCATTACCCCGCTGGTCGCTTTCTATCTGTTGCGTGACTGGGACCGGATGGTTGCCCGGTTCGATGATTTGTTGCCGCGCAATTCGGCGGCGACCATTCGTCAGCAGATGGTTGAAATAGACAGCACGATCGCGGCATTTGTGCGAGGACAGGCAATGGTCTGCCTGGTTCTAGGGATTTTCTATGCGATTTCACTTAGCATCGTCGGGCTGGATTTTGGCCTGTTGGTCGGTCTGGGCACCGGGTTATTGGCTTTCATTCCCTATCTGGGAGCGGGAATCGGGATGGTGATCGGGGTGGGTATTGCCCTGCACCAGTTTAGCGACCTTGTTCCGGTTGTCATCGTTGCCGCTATTTTCCTGACCGGGCAAACGGCGGAAAGTTACTTTTTAACGCCCCGACTTATTGGCGACAGGGTTGGCCTGCATCCGGTTTGGATCATTTTTGCGTTGCTGGCCGGTGGCGCCTTGTTCGGGTTTACAGGTGTCTTGCTGGCGGTTCCGATAACGGCGGTGATCGGGGTGCTTGTCAGATTCTGGATTTCCCGCTATCTGGACAGTCCGTATTATCAAAGTGGAAAGTCCTGAGACCATTACCGTGAACGTTCCGTCCCAGCTTGTTCTTGAATTCGACCACCGGCCTGCTCTTGGTGGAGATGACTTCCTTGTTGCACCCTGCAATAAAGAGGCCGTGGGTTGGCTTGACCGTTGGCAGGATTGGCCCGGCCCCGCATTGGTTGTTTATGGGCCTGCCGGCTGCGGCAAAAGCCACCTGGGGCAGGTTTTTCTGACTCAGAGCGAAGGCGTCAGGATATCTCTGAAAATGCTGCTGGGCGGTGATCCTCCGTCTCTGTTGGGCGATGCACCGGCTTGTCTGATCGAAGATGCCGAACAGGTGGTTGGACCCGAATGCGAGCAGGCGCTTTTTCATCTGTACAACTGGTGCCTTCAAGAAGGCCGACGGTTGCTGCTCAGCGCGACAAACGCGCCATCGCGCTGGCCAATCACGTTGCCTGACCTTGGTTCCCGGATCAGGGCGGCGGTGGCAGTCGAAATCGGATCCCCCGACGATGCCCTGATTACGGCCGTGATGGTCAAGCAGTTTGCTGACCGGCAACTGAGTATCGATGGCGATGTCGTCGCCTTCGTACAGGCGCGCATGGAAAGGTCTTTCGCCTTTATCCGGGCTTTGGTAGAAACCACCGATAAAATGGCCTTGGCCGAACACCGGGCGATTACCGTGCCATTGATGCGCCGGGTGCTGGAACAACTTGAAAAGAATAAAGGGACATAACATGGATCTTGGAATTGTCGGAAAAACCGCCCTGGTGTGTGCCTCAAGCAGGGGGCTAGGCCGTGCGTGTGCGTTTTCACTGGCCCGGGAAGGCGCCAACGTCACCATCAATGGCCGATCTGCCGATACCCTTGAAGCTACCGCAGCAGAAATACGTGCCGCAACCGGTGCCGTCGTTACCGCGGTTGTCGCCGACATTACAACCGAACAGGGCCGTGCTGCGGTACTTGAACAGTGCGGTGCACCAGATATTCTGGTCAATAATGCAGGTGGCCCACCGCCGGGCGATTTTCGCGACTGGGACCGTGATGATTGGATTGCCGCGTTGGACGCCAACATGCTCAGCGCCATATTCCTGATCAAGGCGACGGTCGATGGTATGATCGAGCGCAAGTTTGGCCGGATCGTCAATATTACGTCCGTCGCGGTCAAAGCGCCCATCGATATTCTGGGGCTGTCCAATGGTGCCCGCGCCGGGCTAACCGGTTTTGTCGCCGGGCTTGCCCGCAATACGGTGATCGATAACGTCACCATTAACAATATTTTGCCGGGACCGTTTGATACCGACCGCTTACGACAAACCCAGATTGCCGCGGCAGAAAAATCCGGCAAGGACCTGGATGATGTTATTGCCAGTCGCAGGAAGGCCAATCCCGCCGGTCGCTTTGGTGATCCTGCCGAATTCGGTGATTTGTGTGCCTTCGTTTGCAGCGCACAAAGCGGTTACATTACGGGGCAAAACTTCGTCATAGATGGTGGCGGCTTCCCCGGAACATTCTAAAAGTAACCTGGCCCGTTCAACCGCCATTTTCGAACGGCCTGAGTATGGAATTGAGCGTATCATTCACCGGCGTCGGGATGTTCAGTTCCCGCCCCATGCGAACCACGGAACCGGTCAGCCAGGGCGTTTCCAGGCGATAGCCGTTTTCAAGGTCCTTCAGTGACGACGCGGTCATTCCCGGAGGCAGGGAAGCGGCGAATTTCATGACGCGATCGACGATACCGTCAGGTAATGAGATGCCTTGCGCTTTCGCGATAGCGACGATTTCCGACATTGTCGCCCGGTACGTTGCTGTCATTTGGGGATCGGCAAGGATTGCACCGATAGAGCTGCGAGTTGCGGTCGTAACGCCACTTAATGTTGCCAGGCCAACGAATTTTTCCCAATGGGCGACACGAATGTCGTCGGGGATAATGGCGTCGATTCCGCTGTTCTGACAGGCTTTTTGAAAAGCGCAGGCCCGGTCTGATGGTCGGTTATCATCCTCTCCAAAAACCAGTTTGGCAAAATTTCCAAAGTGCTGAATGACACCGGGTTCGGATATCACCGATGATATATAGGCACTCCCTGTCATTGAATGTTTAGCGCCCAGTTCGCTGCGTATCACGGCGCTGCTCTCGACCCCGTTCTGAAATGAAATGACGGCGGTATCTTGGCCCAACATAGGCCGACACGCCCGGATAGAGTCCTCGGTGCTCCATAGTTTTACAGCGAAAATGACGATATCGACGGGCCCTACTTGGGCAGGGTCATCGGTTGCGTTGACCTCTTTTAGCTGCAGGTCGCCAAGCTCGCTTTGAATATGCAGGCCACGGTTGCGAATGGCTTCTAAATGTTTGCCTCTGGCAATAAACGCGACATCATGACCGGCGGCGGCCAGCCTGGCCCCAAAGTATCCTCCGACCGCGCCAGCGGCCATGACAGCAATTTTCATGTCTGCCCTCCCAAACGATTTACCATCAGCGTAGAAAGGCTCTGGCGTTGGCGGCCTTCCACATCAAAATTATCGGGCGAGAGCCATGTCTCAAAGGCCGTCTTGGTGTCGGGCCATTCGGAATCCAAAATGGAGAACCAGGCCGTGTCACGGTTCCTGTTCTTGTACACAGTTGCCTGGCGGAAGATGCCTTCGAAGGTAAAACCGTATCGCCGGGCGGCTTTCATGGAGCGTTCGTTCAGGGCATCACACTTCCATTCATACCGGCGGTATCCCAATTCATCGAACACCCGTTTCATCATCAAATACATGGCTTCGGTAGCCCCCGGCGTTCGTTGCATCGGGGGGGCGAAATTGATGTGGCCGACTTCTATGACGCCTGATTCCGGCACGATCCGCAAGTAACTGGCGATGCCAACGGGTTTGCCGGATGATTTGTCTACAATGGTGTAAAATAGTGGGTCTTCGCCCAGACACGTCTGCGTCATCCAATCTTGATAATCAGGCAGTTTTTGAAACGGCCCATAGGGCAGGTATGTCCAGATACGGTCTTCGGTATCGTGCAGGTTTGCTTCGTATAGCCCTGTGGCGTGTTGGGTGGCCTCTGTCGGCTCGAGCTGGCAAAAGCGGCCCTCCATTGCCGTCTTCGGTGGGCGGGGGACGGTCTTCCAATTTGGAACAGCATTCCCGATGGGAAGGCCCAAGGCGTTTAAATATTCCGCCATGTCAGTAAATCACTACCGAACGGATGCTTTTTCCCTGATGCATTAAATCGAAGGCTGAATTGATATCCTCTAGTCCCATGGTATGGGTGACCATTTCATCGATCTTGATCTTGCCTGCCATGTAGTCTTCCACGTAGCCTGGCAGTTCTGTGCGGCCTTTGACGCCGCCAAATGCGGTTCCCCGCCAGACCCGTCCGGTAACCAATTGAAAGGGGCGGGTACTGATTTCCTCGCCAGCCCCTGCGACGCCGATTATGACCGATTCACCCCATCCTTTATGGCAACATTCAAGGGCGGCGCGCATGGTTTGCGCGCGACCGATGCATTCGAAGGAATAATCGACGCCGCCGCCGGTCAGGTCGACGATGACGTCTTGAATAGGGGCGTCGAATTTGGACGGATTGACCGTGTCGGTCGCGCCCAGCATTTTTGCCATTTCAAACTTGTCTTCGTTGATATCGATGGCGATGATGCGGGATGCCTGGGCCATGACGGCACCCTGAATAACGCTCAGGCCAATACCGCCCAGCCCGAAAACGGCGACCGTGGCGCCGGGTTCGACCTTGGCGGTATTAAGCACCGCACCAATTCCGGTTGTGATCCCGCAGCCCAGCAAACAGGCCTTGTCCAGGGGGGCTGATTTGTTGATTTTGGCCACGGAAATTTCGGGCATGACGGAATATTCAGAAAAGGTCGATGTGCCCATGTAATGAAAAACCGGTTTCCCGGCAATGGAGAACCGTGATGTTCCATCGGGCATCAGGCCTTGCCCCTGGGTGGCGCGAATTTTCTGGCAAAGATTGGTTTTGCCAGATGTGCAAAAGGCACATTCGCCGCATTCAGGAGTATACAACGGGATAACGTGATCGCCGGGTTTGACCGATGTTACACCAGTGCCCACTTCTTCGACCACGCCCCCCCCTTCGTGCCCCAGGATGGCCGGAAAAATACCCTCGGGATCGGCACCGGACAGGGTGAACGCGTCGGTGTGGCATACTCCGGTCGCGACCATACGGACCAGGACTTCGCCTGCCTTGGGGCCAGCGACATCGACATCGACGATTTCCAGTGGTTTTGCTGCTTCAAAGGCGACGGCGGCGCGGGATTTCATATTATCTTTCTCCAAAGCATTGAGTTCGGGCGAATAGGGCATTGATCTTGGGAAACCTTACCCAAGTTCGCACGGCTTTTGAAGAGGGGCATACAGGTGCTGTCCATTCTCCCAATTGTTTGCCATGCCAAATGCATTCTTGATTCATGACAAACAGGAAATTTTGAACGAAAGCGTCCCAAAGACATTGAACGAAAAAAAAAGCCGGCCCTCTATACGAGGGGCCGACCTTTTTTCGTAACTTTTGCCTTAGTCGTTTACTTCGCCGCCTGCACCATGGTTGCGGCCAAAGTACCGTATACGCTCGTCCATGCATCTTCGGCTTCGGCGGTAAAGGCGCTGCCCAGCCCTTGCCCAAGGGTCCACAGCAAGGCTTTGCCAACGGTATCGTAGTGGCTGTCGATGACGCCGTATCCGGCGTGACGCTTTCCAAGGCTTTCAACTGCCGGCAAGATGGCCTCCAGATTGTCAAGGCCGGCTACCGCCGTTTTGATCATGGTCATCAGCTTACGGCCTTGCTGAACCATATCTCCCTTGAACATGGCGCGAACGCTGGGATCTAGTTCAAACAACTTGTTGTAGAACAGCTCAGCGGCCTGATCGGCAATAGGTTCAACCTGGGCAAATGTCGAGCGAACGACCTCAATTTGGCGGTCCGAGAACGGCCCCGTGTTGCTAGACGCGGGCGCGGCTTCTGGGCTAACTACTTTTTTTTTTGTGTCTTCTCCGTCAGATCGAATTTCGACCAGGAAATCATCCACTTGAGTACCAAGGTGTTCGGACTGCTGGGAAAGCTCTCGTGCGGCTTCAAGGACCTGAGTAGCCGCCTGTCCGGTTTCGGCAGATGCCGTCGTTACGCCGGTAATATTTCCGGTAACTTCCTGGGTTGCGGCGCTTTGTTCTTCGACGGCCGCAGAAATTGTAATGGCGATTTCGCTGATTTCGTTGATGGTCGCGGTAATTCCCTGAATGGATTTCACGGAATCCGAGGTCGCCGACTGGATCGAATTGATCTGGTCCGAGATTTCCTCGGTCGCTTTGGCTGTTTGGCTCGCCAAGTTCTTAACTTCCGAGGCGACAACCGCAAAACCTTTACCGGCTTCCCCTGCACGGGCAGCTTCAATCGTTGCATTCAGTGCCAGCAGGTTGGTTTGCGAGGCAATATCGGTGATCAAGCCAACGACCTGACCGATCTTGCTGGCAGCTTCGGCCAAACCCTGGATCATTTCATTAGAGCGTTCTGCCTCGGTCACAGCGTTTTTGGAGATATCGGAAGAACGAGAAACCTGTTGTGAAATCTCGTTAACGGACGACGTCAGTTGTTCTGATGCCGCGGCCACGGCAGAGGCCTGATTGTTGGTTTCTTCAGCCGTCGCCGCCATGGATTCAGCGGTCGATTGCATTTCGGTCGAAGCGGCGGAAACCGACCCGACAACGGCGCCGATGTTTGATTCGAAATCATCCGCCATTTTAACTTGTCGGGTAATCACCGACCAGGACAGCATGGCACCGATGTATGTCCCTTCCTTGCTGTTGATGGCATTGACCCTCAGATCAAGGGTTTCATTCCCAAGGGGAATTTTGGCATTGTGAGGCAGGTTTTTCGGGTCAACAAGAATGCCCCGTTGATGGCCGGGATTCTTATGGAAAATATCGACGCATTGGCCAAGCAGGTCATCGACTTTGCAGGGTAACAGCGATTCCAGAGGCCTCAATGTATCGTAACTGGTTTTATTGACATAGGTGATGGTGAAATTTTCCGGCTCCAGGAACATCACGTTAATGGGCATTTGATCGAGCATCTGTTCCTGACGGTTGGTGGCTTCTTCAGCCAGAACTTTGTCAGTTATGATGCTCCATGTGAGCATGGGGCAGACATAGCCACCCTTGGAATCGACGATCGCAGTTACCAGCAATTCCAGGGTCTCATCACCTAGCTTGATATTGGTCTGCCAGGGCAAGTTTGACGGATCACGGAGCAATTCACGCTGATGAGAAGGCGCTTTGTGGAATATGTCGATGCAGGTTCCGACGATATCTGCGGCCGCTATGGGCAAAAGATTTTCGATCTGTGCCAGCGTGGTTCGGCTGGTTTGATTGACGTAGGTAATGCGAAAGTCTTTGAGGTCGCACAACATGACGTTAACCGGCATGTTGTCGACCATCTGTTCGAACATCTTTAAATCGATCGGTGATTTTTTCAACATCTCTCAAAAACCCTGTTTTTATAAGGTGAAACACATACTGCGTGTGAATGTGGGTTGTTCTTAAGTCGTTTCAAGTAATTATTGTATCAGGTGA
>Ga0316204_10008245_pt1 | contig 14615 bp, 13 predicted proteins | sample 6monrhotite_MG_2_FD_205661 | JGI IMG/M metagenome (GOLD analysis project Ga0316204, IMG submission 205661) | Microbial mat bacterial communities from mineral coupon in-situ incubated in ocean water Damariscotta River, Maine, United States -... | ecosystem: Environmental > Aquatic > Marine >...
GAACAACTTCCTGCTGACGATGCGGACCGTGATGGCGGGCCACAGCTCTCCCTTCTGGATGACGCTGCCGCAGGCCAATGCGTTGGACGCAAAGGTCCGCAAGGGCGAAAAGTCCTCTGTCGTCGTTTATTACGGTCAAAGCCGGAGAGACGCCGGCGATGAGCATGATCACAGCGACGGGGATGATCACTCCGAGGAAGCCCGTATCTTCCGCTTCCAGAAATCCTACCGCGTGTTCAATGCCTGCCAAATCGAGGGCTTGCCCGACAGCTTCTTCCCCGATCCGGAGCCCGTGCCCGAGCATCCGCCGTCCGAGCCCATCCCGCACATGCAGGCGTTTTTCGATGCCATCGACATCACAACCGTCTTCACGGGCACGGAGGCGTACTATTTGCCGCCCGTGGACAAGGTTTACATGCCGTCCATCACGCGGTTCCAGGACCCGCGCAATTTCTACGGGGTCTGGGCCCATGAGCTGGCCCATGCCACGAAGGCCCCCCATCGACTGAACCGTGATTTCGGGTTCTCGAAGTTTGGCAACACGTCCTATGCGCGCGAGGAGATCGTCGCGGAATTGACCTCGGTGTTCCTGGGTCAGACGCTCGGCTTCACGGCGCATACGCTCGAGATGAATGCCGCCTATCTCCACAACTGGTTACGCGTTCTTCGGTCGGACAAGGGCGCGATCTTCCGGCACGCCGCGGATGCGCAGCACGCCTGCGACTATCTGATCGCCAGATCGGAGACGGGCAGGGCAGGGCGCAGTGCCGAGGCCGCCTGACCACACGGAGAACGGAGACTCGCATGTCACGCAAGGAATCCAAGACGCTGCGGGTGGCCTGCTTCGAGGACGGCCGCCGCAAGATCATCGTCTTCAAGCGCGGTGCCTATTGGTGGAGCCCGTCCGAGGGCGCTTACCCGCTCTCGGCGGCACTCGAGAGCATCAAGGAACAGGGCGGCTGGATCGAAACCATCCCCAACCCGAATTACAGACCCAAAGGGCTGTTCGGGTAGGGCGCCTTCGGCCTCGATTCATCCGCCAAGCGGAAAAGAAAAAGCGGGCTTTGAGAAGGGTGTTTCAAACCTCTCAAAGGAGATTTCCATGTGCATGACCGTTCAACCCCAGCCAGACCGTCCGGATCAGAGTGTGATCGCGGCGCAGAACGACGCGTTTCGCAAGCTCGCGTGCCTTGGGGTGCCGCCCGCGCAGCCCATCCAGGGCCGGATGCATGTCACCCGCTCGCTCATGGAGGCCGGCGATGGCTTCATGGCCGAGGCGGTGAAGGCGACCGGTGAGTTTGCCACATTCGAGCCCGAAAATGATCCCGAGGGATGGCACGATTTTGGGGTGGTCGAGATCCGGGGCGAGACCGTGTTCTGGAAACTGGATCTGTATGAAGCAGGCTCGGATTTCCGCTACGGGGCCGAGACCCCGGACAACCCCGCCACCACCATGCGCGTGCTGACCATCATGCTGGCGCGCGACTGGTAAAGGGGCAGGGGACGCCTCCCCCTGACACCTCAGACGATGAAGGCCCGCTGCCCCTCAAAAGGCAAAGCGGGCCTTCTGTCGTTTTGATCCCCGAAGCCGGGGATTGGTCGCGCGCGAGCGCGGGCCGCACCATACCCATCGAAAAGGACATCCTATGACCGCAAGTTTCAAACCCGTCTCCGTCGCTATCGGCGATCTGACCGCCCATCCCGCCAACGTGCGCAGCAACTCCCCGGAAACCTATGACCCCGAGAACATCGCGCATCTGAAAGCCAGCATCGCCGTTCTGGGCCTGCTCCAGCCGCTCCTGGTCCAAAAGCTTGACGGCAAATACGCCGTGCTGGCCGGTGGCCGACGCCATGCCGCGCTGAAGGAGCTGGTCGCAGACAAGGCCGCGAAGGGGTTCACGGCGAAAACCAAGGTCGACTGTCGCCTTGTCCCTGACGACTGCGACATCACCACGGCGCTGTCGCTCGCCGAGAACATTACCCAGGCACCGATGAACGCAATCGACGAGTTCGAGGCTTTCGCCCGGATGATGGAGGTCGACGGCCAGACGCCTGAGACCATCGCCAGGACCTTCGGCACCACAGTGGCGGCCGTCAAAGGCCGGTTGCGCTACGGCCTGATCCACCCCGACATCCGCGCCGCGGCCCGGAGCAAGGTGATCACTCTCGACACGATGAAGGCCTTCGCCGAGCACCCGAGCCAAGAGGCGCAGCGCGAGGTCTTCGAGGCGCTCACGAAAGACGGCGGCTATCTGCAGGCCTACACCGTCCGTCAGGCGCTCAAATCCCGTGGGGTGCAGGTCAGCGACGATATCGGAGCTTTCGTCCACGAGGACTATGAGGCGCGTGGCGGCGCCGTCGCGGCTGACCTTCTGGAAGAGCATTCCGTGCTCGAGGATGCGGCGCTGGTCGAGACCATTCTGCTAGAGAAGCTCGGTGCCGCCGCCGAGGAAGCCCGTGTGAAACTGGGTCTTGCCTGGGCCGATGCGATGGTGCGCTATGATTACGCGACCATGGCCGACTATGGCCGCGTTTATCCAGGCCCGATTGAGCCCGATGAGGCCGCCCAGAAGCGCGTGGATGAGATCGCCGCCGAGCTCGAGCAGCTGCAGCGCGAAATGGAGGATGAGGGCCTCGAGGACGATGCCTACAATGCCCTCTACGAACGCGTGGACGCTTTGGAAGAAGAAGCGCGCGACCTGCAGGAGGCCTACAGCGCCGAGGACCTCGCCCGCGCAGGCGTGATCGCTTCCTGGTCCGGTGGACAGGTGACGCTCCACGTCGGCCTCGTGCGCCCGGAGGACGCCGTCAAAGAGGAGGGCGCGCGCGGCTCCTCGGCCAACCCGACCGGGGAGGAGGCCCCGGACGCCGGCGAAATCACCTATCCAGCCTCAGTGGCCGAGGATCTCAAGACAGAGCGTGCCATGGTCCTTGGCGCTGCGATGGCGCTGCATCCGGAGGCCACGCTCGATCTGGCGCTCTTCAAGCTGGTGAGCGACGTTCTGGGCAGCGGAATGAGTGTCACGCAGGCGATCAAGATCGAGGCCCGCAAGGAATACCGCAGCCATGCCAAAATGGACGAGATCGACGAGACCTCGCTCGAGCAGGTGGCGGCGGCGCATGATGCGCTGGACCTCTCGTGTCTCGATGACACCCGGTCCCCTGCCGATCAGTTCGCGGCGTTCCGCGCGCTGGAGGCAGGCGAGAAGGTCAAGCTCGTCGCCTTTGCGACCGCCAGCACGACGCAGTCCTGCTTCGCACGGGACCGCCAGCGTGACAGTCTGATGCATGATTTCGAAATCGAGATCATGCCCGATATCCGCGCGCATTGGACGCCGAACGCGGCGCTGTTCAACCGCTTCAAGAAGGCCTGGCTGCTGAAGATCCTCGGCGACGATCTGGGTCTGGCCCAGGAGGCGGTGACGCTGGCCTCGTCGAGCAAGAAGGAGATCGTCGCCTTCTGCGACAAGCTCTTTGCAGAGCCCTTCGCGACGCTCACGGCCGCGCAGCGCGCTGCCGTGGCCGCCTGGTGCCCGCCGATGATGCAGACCGCCGGTGTCGCCTTTGATGAGGCGGAGCCCACTGCGGAAACCCCCGAGCCCGACAGCGAGGTCGCGCAAGCGGCCTGAGTCCTCACGCGACCCGCGCGTGGACCATGCCGCCCGCGCGGGTCGACCCTTCCAAACCGAACAGAAAGACATCCCCATGGCTATTCTCAAGTTCTCTGCCTCCGCAGTCGCGGCGCAAATCGCACATGCGCGCGCCTGCAGAACCTTCCTGCCCAACTGGAACGGGCCCGTGGACAGGCCGGCCCTGATCCTCATCGTCGGCAATGGTGTGCATCTGCGCTCGAACGGCATCGATGGCACGACAACCCGCATCGTCACCACCGAACAGGCCGATCCCTCCTTTGCCTTCGCCGACGGCATGAACCCGTTTCGGGACACCGACTGGATGGCGCAGCGCCGCATGGCGTTTCGCGATCTGACCGGCCAGTTCTACACCGACATCCTCGACGATGTGCAGGTGCTCATCGACCGGGGGCAGGGGGCGATCCGGCTCGCCACCGATGGCCACAGCATCCGCGTCTTCGTGCGCCGGGCCTCGGACTATCTCATCGGCGGGACCTACGAAGTGCCCTCGGGCCTCGGCGGCACCTTCCGGGTCATTCTCAAGGATGCCTGCGACACCTTCGCGATCGTGCAGAACTGCGGCAATTCGGCGTTTTGGGAAGACGAAGATGATGAAGCAGCACCAATGTCCCGAGAGCGCGCAGCGCGGCAGGGTATTGGTGCTTCAACTTATTCCCATAAACGCTGCGAGGATTTCGACGCCATGCAGCCCTACCGCGTGCCGCTCGATGCGCTGATGGAACTCGATGACCGGAGGGTGGCGTAACGCGCCCTTTCTCAAACAAGCATCGCCAATACCCTGCCGGGCCTGCGGCCCGCTCGGGACATTGGCGACAACAATTCCCCCAATGAGAGAAAGGACTCTGAAATGGGATGGCTCTTCTATACCGATCGCCGCGTCCAGACATACGCGGATGAGAAAGCGGAAATCGCCCGGCTCTGCACCTTCGAGAGCGACACGCGCAAGACGGAACTGGTGAAAGCCTGCAAGGTCGGCTCCACCTGGTATGCGGCGGCAAGGGTCACCAATCTCGACGGCACCGCTGTCGAAGACGCAACCTATGTGACCGATCCGGATGGCTCCATCACTTTCGGGGCTGTCTTCCTCACCCGATACGATGACGGCTGCTGGGGCTATAAGGACATGGAGGAAAGCGCTGGCCCGAACGAATCTCGTGCTCCGCTTGGGTTGATCGAGCTCCTCTCCGACCTGAAAGACCCGGACAGCTACGCCCATGCCTGGCGCCAGCGCTGCCGGGACTGGGCTTCGATCCCGGACTACGAGGAAGGCGACAAGATCAGGCTCGCCACCCCTGTGACGCTCACCGATGGCAGCACTTGCCAGATCGTCACCGTGACGCACTACAGGCGTGGGCGGCAAAAACGCCGATGCTACCGCATCGAGGAAACCGGCGGGCTCGTGCGCCTGTCTAAAGCGACGCTCGCGGGCTCGGAGTTGCTCAGCTCTGCGAAAGGTGCTGCCAGTCCTGTGCTGGCGGAGTTTTTTGGCAGGGCAGGGGGGATGAATCGGAACTAGCCGACGACTGGCCAAAGCGGACCTTCATCATCAATCAATTGAGAGGCAGCTGCGCGGGACTTAACCGCCTTTTGCTCAAACGGCTATTGCTAATGCAGAAAACGTTTGCGCATGCGGCGTGATTATTGCTGCATTGCAGACCGGATCACTGAAGCGATCATTGCTGTCGGTGCGTTCGGCCTTTCAGAGTGCAGCTGTCAGCCGGCGCCTATACCCAACGTTGGAAAGCGAGAACCTAGGCGTGCGGGTGTTTGTGATTTAGAGCTATTTCTCTCAAGACCGAGCAGTTCTAAGTCCGATTTGCGAAAACGGCTGGAGGCGAAAACGGTCAAAACAGGAACTTCCAATACCTATCTTCTTGAGTAACCGCACATGCCCCAAATGCAAACAAGGTGCGAGTCCTTAGACTCGGATGCCTCAAGTGCTTTCAGATACTGATCATGTTTTCTAACGTCCTGTATTCCTGCGTTCATCGCGAACGCTGTCGCAAGACAAAGCGCAAATCCATCTTAACTGGTTACCAATCCACCGCCGTAGCATTCACCTCAACCATTCGTAAGCCATTCGGGAAGATCTTGCAGGCAGACGGGGCGCAGCCATCGTCTGATCGCGATGGTTCCCACGCTGCTGTGGCCAAAGTTTGTAGATGCCGGATACGGGCCGCCATGTACCATCGCGCCAGCAACCTCGACACCGGTTGGAAATCCGTTTGCAAGAACGCGGCCTGCCTTTTGCTGGGCGACAGGCAGAAGGGCTCTAGCCTCCATACGGTCTGCAGGATCGATCTGAAGTGTGAAGGTCAACTGACCATCGAGGCTCCGCGCAAGTTCCAGCCGTTGGGCCGCGCTATCCGTTCGGACAACCAATCCGAATGGGCCAAATACTTCGTGGCCAAGCGATGCGTCATTTAGAAATGTCGCTGCATCGGTTTCTGCCAATGCAGGGGCAGCTATTCTTGCGCCGGCCTCTACGCTCAGAAGGGACGTGACATTTTTGCATGCGGCGATTGCATCACGACCGTAAGTGTAAGCTTGGGCGATGCCTTCGCTGAGCATCGGCTGAGAAGAAACTTTGGCAAGTGCTTTGCACGCTGACGCGACAAAGCCGTCTCCTTCTTCGCCAGCGGGCAGAACCAAAAGGCCCGGATTGGTGCAGAACTGACCCGCGCCCATCGTCAGGGAAGCGGCCCAAGCTGTCGCTATATCGGTGCCACGAGCGGCCAATGCGTTTGGCAACACGAACACCGGATTGATCGAACCGAGCTCTCCGAAAAACGAGATCGGTTTGGGTCGCGCGGCACATAGATCGAACAGTGCCCGCCCAGCCCGCAATGACCCGGTAAAGCCAACTGCCGTCGTCAACGGATGGGTGACCAGCGCATGACCCAACTCGTGAGTGGCGCCCTGGATAATAGAAAACACACCTGCGGGAAGATCGCAGGCTGAAACTGCATCCGAGATGGCTTTCGCAACGATCTCGCCGGTCGCAGGGTGTGCGGGATGACCTTTCACCACCACCGGGCATCCTGCCGCGAGAGCCGACGCCGTGTCTCCCCCCGCTACCGAGAACGCGAGGGGAAAATTGGAGGCCCCGAACACGACGACGGGACCAACGGGGCGCATTTGCATTTGCAGATGCGGTCTGGCCACGGGTACACGATCCGGCAACGCTGTATCTTCACGCGGCTCGGCGTCCTTGCCCGCCTCGACGAAGTCCGCGAACATGCGCAACTGACCCGTTGTTCTGCCGGTCTCACTGCGCAGGCGTGCCTCTGGCAGACCCGTTTCAGCCTGCCCGTATTTCGCGATGTCATCACCACGGGCCTCGATCTGTCCGGCGATTTCCCTGAGCAGCGCGGCTCTGCCCGGCCCATCGACCTCTGAGAAGACGGCGAACGCCCCTTCGGCCGCCTGCATGGCTTGGTCGACTTCATCCGCGCCGCCTTCCGCCACCGACAGGGATGGCCCGTCAAACGGGTTGCTCTCAAAACGCGGTGAGGCAGCGCCTCTTACTTCACCAGCGATAAAGTGGTTGCCCGTCAGCGCCATCAATTGGCCTCCAGTACTTTGGCCAAAAATTCCTTCGTGCGGGAATGCTGCGGATTCGAAAAGAATGTATCGGGGTGCCCCTGCTCTACGAATTTGCCGCTCTCGAAAAACAGGATCCTGTCGGACACTTCTCTTGCAAATCCCATCTGGTGGGTCACCAGAAGCATCGTATAACTGTGTTCGGCGGCAAGTGTGCGGATGACCGACAGGACTTCGCCGACCATTTCCGGATCGAGAGCCGAGGTCGGCTCGTCAAACAACAGGATCTCCGGGCGCATCGCCAAGGCGCGGGCAATGGCAACCCGCTGCTGCTGGCCTCCGGACAGCTGCGAGGGGTAGTGATCCTCCTTTTCAGCCATGCCGACCATGCCCAACAGTTCGCGAGCGCGTTCGACCGCTTCGTCCTTGCGCAGCCCCAGCGACTGCACAGGCGCTTCGATGCAGTTCTGAAGCGTCGTCATGTGCGGAAAAAGGTTGAAGCTCTGAAACACCATCCCGATTTTTGTGCGTAGCTTGCGAATATGTGCAGGTTTGGCGGGCACGAACCCGTCCCCCTTCCGGACGTGGGTAAAAGGCTCACCGTCCAGAGATATGACGCCCTCCTGAATGCCCTCAAGGGTCATCAGCACGCGCAACACCGTTGTCTTGCCCGATCCCGAAGGCCCGATGATCGACACGACTTCGCCTTCCTCGATCTCAAGGTTCAGCCCGTCCAGCACAGTCAGGTCACCGTAGCGTTTCGTCACGTTGTCGAAGGTAATTTTCGGAGCCATCAGTGATAGACCTTTCGAATGACGTATCTCTCAACTATGCCCACCAGCGCAGCCGCGATCAGGCTGAGGATGAGAAACAGGATGCCTGCGATGGTGATCGCCTCGGTAAAGCGGTAGGTTTCGACCCCGATCCCCTTGGCGACATGCATAATTTCAGCAACGGCGACAAAGGACAAAAGCGGCGTTTCCTTGAAGATAACGATTAGATAATTGCCCAGGGCGGGAACGATGGGGGGCAGCGATTGCGGGATGATGATCGCCGTCAACGTCCGTCGCGGGCTGAGGTTCAGGGCTGTCGCAGCCTCCCATTGGCCTTTTGGAACAGCATCGAAACCCGCGCGAAAGACCTCTGAACACAGCGCGGCGTTATAGAGGCCGATTGCAAGGATGCCGGTCAAAAGCGGGGGAAGCGTGATGCCGAACTCGGGAAGGACGAAGAACAGAAAGAAAATTTGCACCAAGAGCGGCGTGCCGCGGACGAATTCAATGAACTCGCCCACGACGACAGACACAAGCCGAATACTGCTCTTGCGCAAGAGCATCAGCGGCAGGCCAACCACGACCGCCAGAACAAATGAGAAAACGGTGGCTTGTATCGTGACGGGCAACGCTTCCAGCATGGCGGGCAGCACGCGGTTCCAAGTGAACTCCCAATCCCATTCCATGCCTAAAACTCCAGCGCACGAAAGCGCGATGCCTTGGCTTCCAGCGCTGCCACGCCAAAGCGGACCAATTGCGACAGGATATAGTAGAGCAGCATCGTGATCGAAAAGATTTCAATCGTGCGGTAATGGATGTTGTTCTGCAATACGGAAGCGTATGTGATGTCGACCAGCGTCACGGCAGAAACCAGCGCCGTGGATTTGATCAATTCGATGGTCTGGTTTCCCATACCCGGTAGCATGAGCAGCACCGCTTGCGGCAGGATGATGCGCACCATCCGCTTGCCTTTTGGTATATTCAGCGCGACACCCGCCTCGATTTGGCCCTTGGGCACCGAACCCAATGCGCCACGAACGATTTCGGCTCCGTAGGCACCATAGTTCAGCCCGATCGCAAGGATACCGGCGAACAACGGCGACAGCACGATCCCGAATTCTGGCAGAACGAAGAATAGCCAAAACAGCTGGACCAGCAGGGACGTCCCGCGAAAAATCTCGACATAGATGGCGCAGAGCCAACGCAACGGCCAAAAGCCAGAGGTTCGACCGATCCCGGCCAAGACAGAGGCGACGATGAAAACCACTATGGACAGCGCCGACACCTGCAACGTCACGACCGCGCCGTTCAACAACGCCGGCAGAAAGACCCGCAATTCCGAAAACGTCGCGAATACCATCCCCGCGACAAAGGCAAGAAGCGCGCTGACAATCGCGATACGTGCGACAGAAGCGCTCACGCGCTTTCATCCAGCTTCGGGCCGGATGGCGGTTTCGATCCGAATGCGTCGAGGCCGGAATAATTCCAAGCGTTGTAAGATTTCCCGCGACGCAGATAGCGCTCACCGCCCCCGGCAGGATCATGGCTATCCCATGAATGGAATTTGCCATGCGACAGGGCGTCCGCGACGAAGGCCCTGATTTTCTGACTTTCCAGAATACGTGTCTTGAGCTCGGGCAACGACCCCCAGGTGGCCTCGACATGCGCCACAAGTGTGTTCAAGACCTCGCCATATTCGGGATCGGCGGCAAGGTTCTGTGTCTCGAATGGATCACTGACCAAATCGTACAGCAACGGCTCGGCCTCGGCGGAAAAAATGAGCTTGTGCACCCCGGTGCGCACCATCACGACCGGTTCGGGCACGCCCTCGCAGGTGATTTCCGCACAGGCAATTCCGGGGTGTTCCGATGCATCGCCCAAGACGAATGGCAACAGGCTGTGACCGTCAAGTTGGCCAACCGCGCGGGTCCCGGCGATGTCGAGCAACGTGGGTAGCAGATCGACCAACGATACGACATCGGCGACACGGTGTGGCTGAATGCCCGGGTACGAGATCATCAGCGGAATGCGAACCGCGTTGTCAAAGAAGACCTTCTTGAACCACATACCCCGCTCGCCGAGCATGTCGCCGTGATCTGATGCCAGGATCACGATGGTGTTGTCCGCCATACCGGCGCTTTGCAGGGCGTCGAGCAATCCACCCAGTAGTCGATCCGCGTAACTGAGCGAGCCGTAGAAGGCGCGGCGGGCGTTTTCGACCAGATCGGGGGTAATCTTGCTACTGTCGAGATTGTAGTGATCGTAGATACGAGAGGTATGCGTATCGCGTCCCTCCTTGGGAGCGCGCGCGATGTGAGGTTTGTCTATCTCGACGCCCGCGTAGAGATCCCAATCGTCCGGTTGGCAGATATAGGGATCGTGTGGGTGCGTGAAGCTTGCAGTCAGAAAGAAGGGGCGCGTATCATCCGAACGGGCAAGATCGAAGATCTTTTGACGCGCGGCGGCGAATACTTCGTCGTCATAGTCCATCTGAACCGTGCGAGGCGCTGTTCCGGCCTTCTCGAGCGCCTCCGAAGCATCCGAGGCGAACTCGTCCACGCTTGGATCGGACCAATCGGGCAGGGTCATCAGATCCGCCGAGTAGATCTCGGGCGTCAGCCGTTCCTCAAATCCATGCAGCGGATCGGGACCGATGAAATGCATCTTGCCTGCGAGGGCCGTCTGATACCCGGCGGCCCGCAGGTAATGCGCCAGTGTCGGCGTCGTCGCAGCGAGTTCCGCCGCGTTGTCATATGAGCCGATATGGGATGCCAGCCGTCCGGTCATCATGGACGCGCGCGATGGCGAACAGACCGGAAAATTGCAATATGCGTGATCGAACGTCGCCGAACGCGCGGCCAGCGCATCAATCGTCGGCGTCACACTTACTGCATTGCCATATGCTTTCAGCGCGCTTGCAGGCAGTTGATCAAGCTGCAGAAATAGAATGTTCAACTGGCTCATGATTGTCGCGCACCTTTCGGTTTGGCCTGCCCGTATGCCGGGCAGACCGGGATCATTGCTCCAAGTGACGTTAGCCGCCGCAAAGCTGCGAGGTGCTCAGCTGAGGCATTTCGGAGGCCTCCATACCATGCGCCTCGAGGGTAGCCAGATGCGCACCCGACGCAATGCGTTCATTTAACAGCTTGTTGAAGGCTTCGACGAATGCGGCATCCTCTGACCGGAACGCAAAGGCACCGTGCGCCATGCGCGGCTCGCCCGCCACATCTGTGAAGGGCGCGACCATCTCAAGGTCCTTCTCGGGCACCCCTGCAACAAGGTTGCGCGCACCCGGAGAATTGAGCGCGTAAGCGTCCGCGCGACCGGCCCGCATCGCGGCGATGGCGGTCGGGTTGTCAGGGATTTGCATGATGTTGGCGTCATCGATTCCGCTGTCCCGGGCATAGCCGACATGCGCCGATCCGCTCAGAACAGCAATGGTCAGACCCTGTTCCGCGACATCGTCAAAGCTGGTGATGTTGTTGGGATTCCCTTTCGGAACCACCATGGACTGCGGGATGCCGAAGATCGGCTCGGAGAAGGACACCTGCGCGCAGCGTTCCGGCGTCACGAACATTCCGGCCGCCACCACATCAAACCGTCCCGCCTTTAGACCTGGAATAAGAGCACCCCATTCAGTCGCTTGGGCGGTGTCGATGGATGCGCCCATTTCCTCAAGCACGCTTTTGAGCGTGTCCACGTCCGTGCCGGTGAGCGTGCCGCCGTCATCCTCGTAGGAATAGGGTTTGAAGTTGAAGAATGCGACCTTCAGACCGTCGCCCTTGGCGGTTTCCATGAGATCGGCCGCGGCGGGCAATGCCACTGCGCAGGCCAGAACGGCCCCGATGAACGTATGTTGAAAAATCATGTAGTCAGCTCCCTTGCGTTTATTAGATCGACGAGGGTCTTACAGTTAGCTTCCGAACTCTCAGAACAAACAAGTCACACAAACAGCTCTGACCTTTCCCGTCGCTTTTTGGCGATGCACCGACTTTACTGCGCTGTGATATTCTGTCAATCCTTTTTGTTATACCAAGTGCATATTAGTGATAGACTAAGTTGAAGATTTGTGCTGATGATGTAGGAACATGTTGGTGTAGGGAGGATCGAATGCCGCGGGACCACGGACTGAGCGAACGACTGAAAACTGTTGAGTGGTCGGGTATCAGAAAGATGCATGCGATGGCCGAAGGCCTCGATGATGTCATCAACCTTGGCATCGGTCAGCCGGATTTCGACACGCCGTCGCATATCATCAAAGCCGCAAAGCAAGCGCTTGATGACGGCTACACACGCTACCCCCCTGCACGCGGTTTCGCGGATCTACGCCATGCTATTGCAGCAAAGCTGAAACGCCAGAATGGTCTTTCCGTTGATCCCGATCGCGAGGTTATGGTGACGGTCGGCGCAATGCAGGTCGTTTTCAACACCATGCTCAATCATATCGAACCGGGCGACGAGGTCATCGTCATGGACCCCGGATACGATTACTTCAGTCAGATCCGCCTGTTCGGCGGTACGCCTGTGTCCGTTCCCTTGCACGAACACAACGGGTTTCGGTTAAATGTGGAAGATCTGGATGCGGCAATCACGGATCGTACAGTGATGATCGTCGTCAACTCGCCTTCGAATCCCACGGGTGCAGTTTTTGACCGGACCATCCTGCAGGCGATCGCCGATATCGCGATCGAGAAGGATTTGCTGGTGTTCTCGGACGAACCCTACGAGGACCTGTGCTTTGACGGGCGGGAGCACTTTTCCATTGCATCCCTGCCCGGCATGTTCGACCGCACGGTCACGGCGTTCACGTTGTCCAAGACCTACGCAATGACCGGATGGCGCGTTGGATATGTGGTGGGTCCGCAAGCCATCGTCGATGAGATGGAAAAGCTGATGGAGCATCTCGTTTCGGGCGTCACGGCCGTATCGCAGCGCGCCGCGCTCAAGGCCATCGAAGCCCCGCAGGACTGCGTTGCACAGATGATGGAGGCCTATGCACGCCGGCGTGAAGTCGTGGACGAGGGGCTGAATGCCATTCCACGGGTGTCCTGCGTGCGCCCCGAAGCGACGTTTTACGCCTTTCCCAACATCTCGCTGACCGGCATGTCGTCGTGGAAACTGGCGGAGCATTTGCTGAATACTCAGCGCGTCATCACGATACCGGGTCCGATCTTTGGTCCGAACGGCGAAGGCTATCTGCGGATTTCCTTTGCGGTACCGGATGATCAACTTCGCGAGGCCATTGCGCGCATTCGCACCGGCATCGAAGCCCTTCCGTCATCCGCCTGAGAAAGGACCGTACACCATGCCCCTCGACCTTCGTTCCCGCATAGGTGAACTTGAACCTGAATTGATCGCCTTGCGTCGCGACTTTCATATGCACCCTGAGTTGGGGCTGGAAGAACATCGGACCGCGGGCATCATCGAGACCTATCTGCAAGACCTTGGTCTTGAGACATCGCGCATGTGCGGCACTGGCGTGATCGGGATGCTCCGCGGTGGCCAGCCGGGCAAGACGTTGATGATGCGCGCAGATATTGACGCGCTTCCGATACTCGAAGAGACCGGGCTGGACCATGCCAGCACTGTGCCCGGCAAGATGCACGCCTGTGGGCACGATGGACACACCGCGATGATGCTGGTGGCGGCCAAGATTCTGTCGGAACGTCGTGAGACCCTGAAAGGCGACATCAAGTTCGTATTCCAGCCAAATGAAGAGCTGGGCTGCGCTGCCGATATGGTGAAGGCGGGTGTTCTGCAAAATCCCGATGTTGATGCTGTGATCGGCACACACCTGATGACCGACCTGCCCACCGGCACATTGTCGGCGCAGGAAGGTGCAGTCATGGCCGAAGCCAACGTGTTCAAGATCAGCCTGCGCGGTCGCGGCGGACATACGGCCATTCCCGACGATGCCATTGACCCGATCGCCGCTGCCGCCGCGGTCATCCAGGGCGCGCAGTCACTGCTGGCGCGCGAAATTTCTCCGCATCGCGCCTGTGCGATCGTCTTTGGCTCAATTCACTCAGGCAGTGCGGCGAACATCATACCGGAAGAGGCCGAGCTGACTGGCACGGTGCGCTGCCTGTTCGAATCGCGCGCGGACAAGGGTGAAACCGTACTCGAGCGTTTTGAGCGTATCGTGCGCAATATCTCTGCCGCCTACCGCGTCGAGGTCACGTTGGAATGGACCGCTTTCGACCCCCCGACCGTCAACGACCCGACCCTGACCGCCGCAATGCGCGAAGCGGCGGATCTGGTAACCCGAGGTACCGATCGCCAGCTTGTGCCATATGTCACGATGATCGGCGAAGATTTCGGTGAATTTGCCATGCATGTACCCGGCACCTTCTACTTCATAGGCGTCGGCAATGCCGAGAAAGGTACCGACTGGCCCCATCACCATCCGCGCTTTGACATAGATGAAGACGCTCTGGCGATCGGTGTGGAGATGCACGTCACTGGGGCGCTGACCTATTTTGATGGTCAACTGCGCAACACGGTCTGCTAGGTCCAAATCTTCAAGGAGAACTCTGATGCCGAGACGCAATTTCAATCCCAAGAACTTCGAACTGGACGTCGACCATCCATGGACGATGGCCATTCACACGAATGACATGATCGTGCTGAACCCCCAACTGGATCT
>Ga0316204_10008246_pt1 | contig 14614 bp, 12 predicted proteins | sample 6monrhotite_MG_2_FD_205661 | JGI IMG/M metagenome (GOLD analysis project Ga0316204, IMG submission 205661) | Microbial mat bacterial communities from mineral coupon in-situ incubated in ocean water Damariscotta River, Maine, United States -... | ecosystem: Environmental > Aquatic > Marine >...
TCGTCCCCCTCGCCCCGCAAGGGGCCAGGAGACAGGGAGAGAACTTCAGAGACAGCGACGAAGGAGCGCTGAAGGGCGAGCCGATACGCCTTGCGGCGAGGCATCTGACGTCGCAACACCCTCTCGCCTGAGACGCTGGGACGTCACGTTCCTCACAGGTATCTCTTCGCAGTTGGCGCGCGCCGTGCGGCGCGGTTGGTGCCGCTCTGGAGGAGGAAGATGGGGACTTAGCCCGCTCCAAGAAAAGAATTGTCCCGTGCGGCGTGCAGGGTCGAGCTCAGTGGTTCTTTGGAGACGCAGGTATGACGGGTCATTCCAAGACTCCAAAGAACCGCTGAGCGAAGGCACTGCGCATCGCACGGGATGATTCTTTTCTTGGAGCGGCCTTAGCGAGACCGCGTCATGAGCCGCAACGGTACGGATTCGCAGTTGGCGCGCGTCGTACGGCACGTTCAAGCATCGTGTGCGAGCCGCTCTGGAGCCGCTGGAGTCGCTGTGAAGCAGCCGCTCGGAGCCGCTCTGGAGGAGGAGGAGGAGGAGGAGGAGGAGAGGAGGAAGATGGATTCGAGAGCCGCCGGTCTTGATCTGGATTTCGCCTCGCGGAGAGGCATCCCAATCAACGGTCTGTCATCCACACCGCACAGCGGGTATGGCGGAAAATCACCAGCGGACGCGTGAATCCGATGCGCTCCCTCGATAGGCGTCCCTTTCAGGAGGAACCTGTGAAATCGCTTGAAGGGCTTGAGCTTCAGGAAGCTCTGGAGACAGCGCTGGTGGGGCTGCTCAATGGCAACATCAAGCGCGAGGCCGCCGCGAGCTGGGCGACGCGCACGGTGTCGTGGCGTCCGCTACTTCACTCACCGATGGGCAACCTCCCCGGCGACGCGCACCTCGCGTTGTTGATGGTCAACACTGATGAAACCGGCTGGGGCGAGGGAACCTCCGGGAATTGGTTCCTCACCACAACCCACCTCTCCTCCTACCTGGAGGCGCTACGCGGCCAGCTGTCCGCGACACCGCTGGAAGGCGGCTGGCACAACGCACCGTTCCAGGTCGGCCTACCAGACGGCTTCAGACGCCTGGGCTGGTGCTGGCTTCGGGACCGCGCGGGGCTCGCGCGGCGGCTCGGCGCTCCCACGCGGGGCAGAGATGACTTCGCCCCCTTTGAGGCGTGGGATCTGCTCGCGCCCACGAAGCACCACTACTCAGTCTTCCGCTACATGCCGCCCCCTGACTACCCCGACACCATCGAGCTGCTCTGCTGGGACGCGGCGGGAGACCCCGCATCGGAGGCTCGCGAGGCGGCGTTCTGGCCGCTGGCTGAGCTGCTGGCCCTCGACCTCGACGCGATCGGTGTCCTCGAAGACGGCCCCCCGACCCCCACTCGCTGGGCGCTCTGGCGCAGGGATGACAACAACAATGAGTTCCGTATCTCCAGACACCTGACACAGTCCGCCGCCCAGGCCCGCGCCGACCACTTCGAGTCTCTGGGACACAAACAGGACTACTGGGTCCAGCCGATCGAATGACCGACGAATCCTATGAACCACGGACAATTTTCGACCCACCGGGCGGATACGACTTCCCCTCGGAGGTTCAAACATGGGCAGTTTCTTCACCAGCGTTCAGGTCCAGCGCGGGGAGCTGCCCCACGATGAGGCGCGGCTTCGCCTCGCTGAGGTGATCACCACATGGCTGACGACGCAGGGCTATCGCTCCGCCCTGGAGGAGGAGCCCCCGGACCGCGAGGTCATCATCCCCAGCGGCGGCGACTGGCTCTCCATCTACGACTCCGCCACGGAGAGCCAGGATGACCGCCTCCTGGCCGCCCTCGCGCGCTCCGCCTCCTCGGCCCTGGGCGACGCCGTCGGCGTCCTGGTTCACGACAGCGACGTGCTCACCCTCTCGCTGGCCCGGGGCGGCGAGACCGTCGACACCTACAACAGCGCCCCCGACTACTTCGACCCCGTCCCCGAGGCCGCCGCCCAGGAGCTAGCGGGTCGGCCCGAGCAGTGGTCCGAGCTCGTCGAGGACACCGAGAACCTCTCCGAGGTCTGGCGGCGCGGCGCGGGCGAAGCCGAGGGCATCCTCTGGGAGATGGCCCCGCTGGTTGGCTGGGAGCGCGATCGCGTGATGATCGGCTTCAACCACCGCGAGGAGCAGGACGGCGACCTCCGCCTCACCTTCCGCCTGACCGAGCGCCCGCACCACGAGGCGCGCGCCGAAGGGCCGCCCCGCTTCGCCCCAGGGGGACACCCCATCACGGTCGAGGCCGCCGCAGGTGATGAGCTGTCCATCTACTGCAGCGCGCAGAGCGCCGGCGGCCCCGGCGTGGGGCTCGCCATCATGGCCTGGGGTCCGGCGCTTGAGGAGGGGCTGATCACCCTGGAGCGCGCGGCCGTCGTGCTCGACTCACTCGGCCAGCACAAGCGCGTCGAGGTGAGCTTTGAGACGCGCCCCGACGGCGCGCGCCTCGCGCGCTTCCCGAACCTCCCCATCCCCGCCGGGGTTCCCATGGACGCCGTCATGCGCGCGCCCGCCGGATCACAGAAGGCCGCCAGGGAGGCCCTCTTCGGAGCCCTGCTCGGCATCCAGACCTTCGGTCGGGCCGCGGCGCCCGGGGGCCGGGCGCTGCACCTCGGAGTCGTGCCCATCTCCCAGCGCGACGGCATCGCGGTCCACACCATCGGGATGACGATCAGCCCGCCGACCCGGAAGCCCCTGCGCTGGTGCGGCCGCCCCGAGGCGAACGAGGCCCTGCGTGACCTCTCGACCCCCGACACCCTCTTCGCCTCCGTTTCGCTGGCGGACAGCACGCCGCACGAGCTCGTGGCCGAGGTGCTGGAGGGCTGGCACGAGCGCATCAAGGATCTCGCCGAAGACTCCTGGCAGGTCTCGAAGTACCTGAAGAACAACCGGCTGAAGTCCGGCAAGCTCTCCCCGAGAGCGGTGCCGCGCTGGAAGTCATGGAAGGCGCTGCTGGAGGTGCTGCGAACCGGCGAGGGCTTCTCCGCCAACCGCGCCACCGGCCCCTGGCTCCCCGGTCAGGATCCCGTCTTCACCAACGACGGCTTCACCTGCAAGCGCGCCTTCGAGTGGGGCCTCCGGAACCAACATCCCGCCACACACCTCGGGCTGTGGGTCGATCTGAGCAGCCGCTCGCAGGCGCTGGGGGACGAGCTCTCACCGCTCCTGGTGTCATTGCTGGATCGCCTCTGCGAGGCCGGCGCGGCGCAGGCGATGATGGGGCGCTGGCGGTGGTCCCCCGCTGGAGGCACCGAGCTGACCCCCTACGAGCGGGCCTGCGGCATCAACGGCCAGTGCGCCACCACCCGGGGCTGGTCCCGTCGCTTCTTGCGCGGCCTCACCCCGACGCTGTGGCTGGGACCGGAGCTGCTGGAGCGGGTCGCCCCCTCCCCACACGCCGAGCGGACCCCCTGCGGCCGCGGCGCCCGCTTGGAGCTCGCGGAGGGCTCGACGCTGGCTGATCTGGAGCAGGCGCTGGCCCCCATCCTCCCCTCCGAGGAGGACTGGCGCGCCGCGAATACGCCGTAACAGTGGTGCGCCAGTCCTCCTCGGAGGGGAGGGTGGAGACTACTCGGCCTCCATCGCCCCGGAGAAGGTCACGGACTCCCCGGCGATGCTCTTCCCGGCATCCAGCACGCGCATCGTCACGCGCCCCTCGGCGCAGATCTGCCCCGCGTCATCGGTGATGACGGCGCTCCAGACCGGGTACCCCACCTCGCCGCCCGCCGGGGTGGCGACCACCGTGAGCGTGACGCCAGCGCGGCAGCCCTTGCGAAAGCGGGTGGTGTTCTCCAGCCCCACCGCGTTCTTGCCCTCGGCCATCACGGCCATCGCCGCGCCGACGGAGCAGGCGGACTCCACGAGCGACGCGTAGACACCGCCGTGCACGAGACCGTAGGGCTGCACATGCCGCTCATCCACCTTCAGGGTCGCCTGGAGGCTGTCGTCGCCGAGCCGAACGAAGCACACCCCGACGAGGGCGTCGAAGCCGAACATGCTCTGGTTGAACAGGAGAGCCCGATCTTCGGGTGACAGCGGCGTCAGCACCGCGGCGATCTGACGAGGGTCCAAGACAATCTCCGACAGGATTCTGATGAGATGCGGGGCGACTGTGAGGCACAATCGACGAATGCTACGACGCGCCCTCACCTGGTGTCTCTACCCCGCCGCGCTCGCGGGCGCCCTCGTGACGACCTGGGCGCTGATGCGACGCGGCGTCGCGCCCGAGGCGGCGGTCTCAGGGGTGAGCCTCGTCGCCGGCTTCACCCTCTACGCGCTGCAGTTCGTGCACCCGGCGCACCGCGAGTGGCGCGGGGTCACCGCGCGCGGCTTCGGCCTGGATCTGGTGCACGCGGTTGTGTCGATGGGCGGCAGCACCGGGCTCTTCAAGGCGCTCTGCTTCGGCGCCCTGGCCGCGGCGTCGGCGCACCTCTCTGGCGCGCTGGGCGGCTCCCTCTGGCCCTCGCAGTGGCCCGTCGCGCTGCAGCTCGCGCTGGCGCTGGTGCTGGGAGAGCTCGGCAGCTACTGGGTCCACCGCCTGTCCCACGAGCACACGCCGCTGTGGCGCATCCACGGCCTGCACCACAGCAGCGAACAGCTCCACATGCTCTCGGCGGGCCGCAACCACCCCTTCAGCGTGATCGCCTCCTACGGCGCGCAGATGACGCCGCTGATCCTGATGGGCGCGGGGGGCGAGGTGATCGCCCTGCAGTCGGTCTTCTCCGGCGTCCACGGCCTGCTCCAGCACGCCAACGTCCACATGCGGACGGGCTGGCTCTCCTGGATCCTGAGCACCCCGGAGCTGCACCACTGGCACCACTCCCGGGTGATCGCCGAGTCCGATCACAACTACGGCAGCAACCTGGTCTTCTGGGACGTGGTCTTTGGCAGCCGCTACCTGCCGGCGGATCGACCGCCGCCCTCCGATGTGGGGCTGCCCCAGGGCTCCAGGTTCCCCCAGAGCTTCGTGGGGCACATGCTCTCTCCGTTTACGTGGCCACGCTGGGCGCCACCAAAGCCAACACAGCCCGTCAGCTAACCGTCCACAGCGGGCAGGCTCGCCAGCACGCTCGCCAGCGCCTCGGGATCGAAGCCCCGCGGCCCCGGCGCGCCCTGCCACGTCACCACCCCGTCCGCGCCGATCACGTAGAGCCTGTCCGGCCAGGCCCCGTAGGCCCGGTTGACGCTGTCGTTCATGTCGTCGGCGACGGTCTGCATGGTGAGGCCCAGCGCCTCGGTCGCCAGCTTCGCGCCCTCTCGACGCTGCTCGGCGTCCTTGGAGCTGGGGAGCGCGCCGCGCCCGCCGACGTCGGGCTCGTTGCTCGCCGCGCCCGCCGGAGGCGGCCGGCCCGGGTTGTCGGAGGGGTGAGCCTCCTTCAGGTAGACGAAGAGGAACTTCGCCCGATCGCTGTAGGTCTGATGGAGCTCTTCGACGCGCCCGGCGCCTTTACAGAAGGGGCCTCACGTAAAGGAGCCGAAGATCAGCACCACCGGTGTGCCCGTGTAGAGCTGCGAGAGCTGGATGACTTCGCCGGTGTCGACGTCGTTCAGGGCGAAGTCGGGGGCGATCGCGCCAGCGGCCACCCCCGGTGAGCGGCCGGGGCCGCGACCGGGCGGCCCCGCGAGGGCCGGCGCGGCGGCGGTGAGGGCGAGCCCGGCGAGGACGGAGCGGCGTGAGATCAAGGGTGCCTCCAAAGCACATGCTCGCACGAGACCCTCCCGCGCCGGGCGAAATTCGATGTTTGCACACTCGAAACAGAGAAATACATAGGGTGACAACCCCGAACTGGAGGGCAGACCGCCCCGGTCCAGCGGCCTCGCCGCAGGCCCCTCACGCCGTCGACGCCGGACACATCGGCGTACAGACCGACTGGGGCGAGGTCCAGACCGAGTCCCTCAGCGAGGGTCTGTATTGGAAGGGGCTCCTCGGTGAGGAGATCATCAACATGGACGTCCGCGTCCAGAAGCGCACCGCCGAGGCCAGCGCCTCCTCCAAGGATCTGCAGGTCGTCACCACCGCCATCGCGCTGAACTACCGCATCGACAGCACCCAGGTCGTCGACATCTACCAGAACATCGGCACCCTCAAGCAGGTCGAGAGCACCATCATCGATCCCGTGCTCCAGGAGGCCGTGAAGACCGCCACCGCGCGCTACAACGCGGAGGAGCTGATCACGAGCCGCACGGCCGTGAAGGAGGAGATCACGAAGTACGTGACCGAGTCGCTCGAGCGCTCCTACGTCAGCGTGACCGACCTCTCCATCGTCAACTTCCAGTTCGACGCCAAGTACCAGGACGCCATCGAGGCCAAGCAGGTCGCCGAGCAGAAGGCGCTCACCGCCACCAACGATCTGCGGCGCATCGAGGTCGAGGCCCAGCAGGCGGAGGCCGTCGCGCTGGGCGTCGCCAACTCCATGCTGATCGAGGCCCGCGCCGAGGCGGAGCGTCAGGACATGCTGAACCAGACCCTGAACGACGAGCTGCTCCACTGGCAGGCGATCCAGAAGTGGGACGGCAAGCTCCCCGTCGTCGGCGGTGAGGGCACCGCCATCCTGGACATCAGCGCCATCGCCGCGACCCGCTAACCGCGACCCGCCAACCGCTCAGAGCTCCAGCCCGATGCCCACGCAGGCCTCGGGCGGGTTGATGACGCAGGCCTCCTCCAGCGGGAGGCCTGCCACGCGATCGAGGATCCAGTCCCACTGGTTCGGCAGCGAGTCGACGGCGCCGTCGACGTGGCCCGCGCCGGCGCACTCCAGGTGCTGGATGCGATAGCCCATCTCGCACAGTCGGGGGATGTCGTCCCGGGTCGGCGTCGCGTGCACCAGGGTGTCGTTCTCCGCCAGGATGATGAACACAGGGGTGTCCGAGGCCAGCGGGATGCGCTCGTCGCTCAGGCTGGACTCCTTCAGGTAGCAGGAGAAGGGCTCAGCGCCCGCGTAGTCCCCCGAGGCCAGCGCCGCGGCGACGTCCGCCTGGTAGAGCTCCTCGACGACGCTGATGGAGCCCGCGGCGTCGTAGTCGTCGCAGGTGTCCTCCAGGAGCAGCGGGAGGTTTGTCGCGAAGTAGTAGGGCTCCTCGTCGGTGAGGACCCCGCTCAGCGGGGCGGGCTCGCCGTACCACGGGTTCACCGTGGAGAAGGCGCCGGCCAGCGCCCAGGTGGTGTCGCTCACATAGGAAGTGGCGACCTCGGCGAGGCCCAGGAGGTCGGTGGGCGGGACGGCGGCGACGACGCCCTGGATGCCGAACTCGGGCGCGTAGTACGGGGCGTAGCGATCGGCCCAGAGCGCGGCGAAGCCGCCCTCGGAGGCGCCCCAGAGCACCGTATTTGACGGATCCGGGCGGGCGTTGGTCGCCTCGGAGTCCGCGAACTGGAGCATGGCGCGCATGGCGTCCAGCGAGGCGATCGCGGTGGGCTCACCCAGCGCGTAGGGGTGCAGGAAGTCGCTCGGCTCCCCCCAGCCGTTCATGCCCAGGTAGTCCGGGGTCGCCACGGCGAAGCCCATGGCGGCGAAGAGGATGTTGAAGGCCGCCCCCTCCAGGCCGGTCGCCGAGGGCGCGCACTCGCCGGTGAAGCCCATCGTGGGGTGAGCGTAGAGCAGCAGCGGCACGTCCGCGGGCTCGTCCATCACGGGCACGGAGACGAGGCCCGTGGCCTCCACCTGCTGCCCCCGATCCTGGGTCACGTAGCGGACGCGGTAGACGTCGACGCCGTAAGGCACCGGGCCGTAGGCCTCCAGCCCGTAGGCGGACAGCGCGAAGTCGATGACCGAGGCCTCCCAGCTCAGGGTCTCGTCCTTCTCGAAGTCGATGACCGCCCCCATCCCCTCCAGCGGCAGCCACTCATAGGCGGGCGCGCCGCAGCCGGCGGTGGGGAGGTCCGGGTAGGTGAGGACCGGCGCGGTGTCGCCGGTCTCCCCCGCCCCTCCGGTGTCGTCCGGGCTCGAGGTGTCGTCCGGGGGCGTGGTCCCCGTGTCATCGGTTGGATCGGTGATGACGGTCTCGTCGGTGGATCCGTCGAGATCCGCCGTGTCATCCGCGGCCGGGGTCGCGCCCTCAGCCGTGTCCGAGGTCTGCTTGTCGGCGCAGGCGAGGAGCGAGAGGAGGAGGGTCAGTGTGCTCATGGCGCGGAAGATACACCGCAATCCCCCTCCGCTTCACCCCTTCTTCAGAATCACCGCCCGCACCTGCTCCGGCTCCAAGCCTCGCCCCCGGCACTTCTCCTCGAAGCGCAGATCCTCCACCTCCAGCGCCACCATGATCTCCCCGATGGCCGCGTAACCGAGCAGGGTCGTCCCCTCCTCCGACTTCAGCAGCATGTCCTGGTGCCCCACCCCCAGCCCGCTCAGCGGCGACGGCGGGTCCAGGGTGACGTGGCAGCCGAAGCGGGTCACCGTGCCGTCGCGATCGTGGCCGTGTGGCGAGCGCCAGGAGACCCCGTAGAGCAGCGGCAAGAAGACGATGGCGTCCGTGTCGTCCTCGAGGAACAGCCGGGCCGCGCGGAAGAGCGTGGGGGCGCCGAAGACCACCCCGCGCACATCATCGAGGCCGATGAAGTGGATCGACGTGGGCTCCCCGGCGGCGTCCAGGCGAAGGATCTCCAGGCAACCCAGGTGACTCAGCGAGGCGTTGCTGAGCATCCCCATCACCTCGGGCGGGCGAGGCTCGGCGGTCGATCCCGGCTCCCCCTTCCAGACCATGCAGCGACGGGGGCGGTACGGGCTGTCCGGCCCCATCAGCCTCGCCAGCAGGGCCTCGTAGAGCCCCGCGCGCTCGCCGAGCAGCCGCGCGGTGTCCCTTCCGTCGTCGCCGCCAGCCAGATCCTGTGAGAGATCCGCCCACCCGGCGTCGCTCTCCCAGGCGGCCAGCCCCAGCAGGTGATTGAGCCGCAGCCGATCCTGCCAGCTCAGCGCCTCCACCCCGCGCGCGGCGAGCGCGTCCAGCTCGTCCTCGTTCGGCGTCCAGTACGCCTCCTGCAGCGCCATCGCCCGCTGCCCGGTCTCGGGGATCTCCAGCGCGGGCGCCGCTACATCGTCAGGCGGCGGCGCGGCGCCAAACAGTCCCTTCAGCCACTCGAACATCGATCCTCCAGGCGCCGGCAGAGTACACCCGGCAGCCTGTGGTAGCGTCCTACAGACTTTGAGGCAGGGGAACTGAATGCTCTTATTGACGTTGTTCTCAGCGACAGCCTGGGCTGATCCGGTGCTGGAAGCGCTGACGACCGAGCTGGATCGAACGATGACCGCGTGGGAGGGCGAAGAGGACGCGCCCTACTACCTGACCTACCGGGTCAACGACTACCGGTCGTGGAGCGTGACCGCCCGACACGGCGCGCTGTCGAGCTCCCAGGAGAACCGGGGACGAATCCTGGATGTGTCCGCGCGCGTCGGCTCCTACGAGCTCGACAGCCGGCACGCGGTCCGCGGCGGCAGCTTCTCCGACACCAACATGCACACCGGCGTCTCCCTCCCGGTGGACGCAAGCTCCGACGCGCTGCGCTCGGTGATCTGGACCGCCACCAACAAGGAGATCAGCGACGCCAGAGAGGCCTGGACCCAGGTCCAGGCGCGCCAGATCGTGCGGGTCGAGGAGGACGACACCTCCGCGGACTTCAGCCCCGCCGAGGCCGTGGAGGATCTGCGGGAGCCCGCGGAGATGACGGTCAACCGGGCCGCTTGGGAGGAGATCCTGCGGGAGCTGTCCGCGTCGCTGAACGACCACCCGCTGGTCTACGGCTCCAACGCCAGCCTGAGCGCCCGCGCCGACACCAACTACGTGGTCACCAGTGAGGGCACGCAGATCCGACAGCCCCGGACGTGGCTGCGGGTCTCACTGTACGCGGAGACCCGCGCGGAGGACGGCATGGAGCTGGGCCTCTACCGCTGGAAGGACGTGCGGGCGCCGGACCGGCTGCCCGACCGCGAGCTGCTGGCGGACTGGGCCGACGCGCTGGTGGACGACCTCGTGGATCTGCACGACGCGCCGCTGGGCGAGCCCTACTCCGGGCCGCTGCTGCTGAAGGGGCGGGCCGCCGGTGTGTTCGTGCACGAGGTGATGGGCCACCGCCTGGAGGGCCACCGCCAGAAGGACGAGGACGAAGGGCAGACCTTCCGGGACAAGGTGGGCGAGCAGCTCCTGCCCGCGAGCGTCACGGTCTACGACGACCCCACCCTCGCCGAGTACGCCGGCGAGGATCTGAACGGCCACTACGCCTACGACGAGGAGGGCAGCCCCGCCGCCCGCGCCTCGCTGGTCGAGGACGGGGTGCTCCAGGGCTTCCTGATGAGCCGGGCCCCCGTCGAGGGCTACCCGGAGAGCAACGGCCACGGGCGGGCGGCTGTCTGGCGGCTGCCCGTCGCCCGCATGGCCAACACCATCCTGGAGACCGACGATCCTCAGACCTACGATCAGCTCGTGGCGCAGATGCGGCAGGAGCTGAAGGCCCAGGATCGGGAGTGGGGCCTGATGGTCGATGAGATCGGCGGCGGCTTCACCATGACCGGCCGCATCCGCCCCAACGCCTTCAACGTGCGCGCGACCTACGCCTGGCGCATCTACGCCGACGGCCGACCGGACGAGCTGGTGCGGGGCGTGGACCTCGTCGGCACGCCGCTGGTGGCCCTGTCGTCGGTGGTCGCCGCCGGAGACGACCCGGCTGTGTTCAACGGCTTCTGCGGCGCCGAGAGCGGCAGCGTGCCCAACAGCGCCATCGCCCCCACCCTGCTGCTTCGGCAGCTGGAGATCCAGAAGAAAGAGAAGGACAGCCAGCGTCCGCCGCTGATGTCGAAGCCCGTGCCGGAGGGGGACTCATGAGCCCGCTGATCACACTGCTCGCCCTGCCCGCCCTGATACCAGCTGCCTCGGCGGCCCCCGTTGACCCCGTCCTGGACGCCCTCCAGGATGAGCTGAACCGGGCCTCCGAGGCGCTGGTGCTCGATGGCGCCGAGCAGCCCTACTACATCGCCTACCGCCTGAGCGACGTGTATCGCGTGGGCGTGACCGCCCAGCTCGGTGGGCTCATCGGCTTCGGCGCCCGCCCGGACAGAGACCTCGGCGTCGAGGTCCGGGTCGGCGACGAGACCTTCGACAACAGCAACTTCCAGTCGAACCGCTGGGACAGGGACAACGGCTTCGGTATGACCAGCCTGGTGGTCGACGACACGGCGCTCGCCCTGCGACACGACGCCTGGCTGGAGACCGACACCTGCTACAAGGAGGCCCTGGAGACGCTGGCGACCAAGCAGGCCGCCGCCCGACGGCGGGCGAACGGCGACGAGCTGCCGGACTACGTGCCCGGCCCCGTACAGACCGCCGAGGCCCCCGCCGAGGCCCCCGCCGACGCCGACGCGCTGGTCGAGCAGGCGCGCGCGCTCTCAGCGGTGTTCCTGGAGCGGCCCGAGGTGGAGCACTCCATCGTCTACGCCAACGCCTCGGCCGGACGCCGCGCGACCCTGGACAGCTACGGCACCAAGGTGGTGGAGCCCGTGAGCGCGGTGGTCATCCGCGTCGTGGCCCGGGGGCGCAGCGAGGACGGCGCCACGGTGGTGGACCACGCGAGCTGGACCGTACGGACGGAGGCGGATCTGCCAGACACAGCCGAGATGCTGACGGCCACTGAGGCCATGGCGGATCGGGTCGAGTCATGGCGGTCGCTGCCGCAGTTCGAGGACGAATACGTCGGACCGGTGCTCTTCGAGGACGGCGCGGCCATCGCGCTGTTCCGCTACCTGCTGCTGCCCTCTCTGGAGGGCACCCCCGCCCCGGAGCAGCCCGCTCAGGGCTCCCGGGTCGTGGTCTTCTCCGGCGACAGCGGCGACGGCGACGGCGCCCTCCAGACGCGGCGGCGGGTGCTGCCGCGCGGCTTCGATGTCGTGGACGATCCCATGGCCAACGCGGGGCTGCCCTCGGCCTACGCCTTCGACCTGGAGGGGGAGCCCGCCCAGGCGATCACGCTGGTGCGAGATGGCATCGTCCGCACCCACTACGCCTCCCGAACCCCCGGGCAGGGCACGGAGAGCAGCAACGGCCACGGCCGGGGCACGATCAGCGAGCTGGTCCGCGGGAAGGCCGCCATCACCACCGTCGAGGCAGGCCGCCCCGACCGGGCGCGCCGCGTCCGCCGGGAGGCCCTCCAGCTCGCCTCCAGCTACGACCTCGACCACTACCTCGTGGTCCGTCAGCTGAGCGATCCCACGCTGGCCAGCGCGGATCTGGGCGCCATGCTCAGCCTCGGCGGAGGGGGGGCCAGCGGCAGCCTTCCGCCGCCGATAGCGGTCTACCGGGTCTACGCGGACGGACGGGAGGAGGCGCTCCGCGGCGCGGACTTCGCCAGCGTGGACGTGCGACTGCTCCGAGACATCGTGGCCGTCGGCGAGGTCCACACCGAGACCTTCCTCCAGCCCTCGGGGAGGCGCGGCGGCGGGCCGACCAGCGGCATGCCGACCACGCTGACCGCCCCGGATGTGTTGATCTCCGAGGTGGTGCTCACCCCGTCCCGCAAGGACGTGGAGCGGCCCCCGAAGCTGCCGAACCCGCTCGCTGACGGGGGGTGAGCCCGCTCCGCCAGCCCCTCTGGGTTGCGCTGCTGGCGCTGATCGCGCTGCGGACTACCTGGATGCTGGCGGCGCTCTGGCCCTTCGAGGTCGACGACGCCTGGATCACCCTGCGCTACGCCCGCCACCTCTCCGAGGGGGCGGGGCTCACCTGGAATCCGGGTGAGCCCCCGGTGGAGGGGTACTCCAACTTCCTCTTCGTGCTGCTGGGGGCGGGGGCGATGGCGGTGGGCCTGCCGCCGCTGGCGGCGCTCAAGGCGACGGGGTTAGCCGGGCTCGGCGCCGCGCTGGCGGGGCTGTATCGGCTGGGGCGGCGGTGGCTGGGGCCGCTCGGAGCGACGGCGCCGGTGATGGCGCTGGCGGCCTATCCGGGGGCGGCGGTCTGGGCCGTGAGCGGGATGGAGACCCTCGCCTTCGTCGGGGTGGCCGTGGGGGCCGCGCTGGCGTTCGTGCGCGGGGTGGAGGGCTGGGAGCGGCGGTGGTTCGCGGCGGCCGGGGGGCTGGTATTCGTCGGGGCGCTGCTGCGGCCGGAGGGGCCGATCATTGGCGCGGCGCTGGCGGCGGGGCTGTGGCTGGCGGCGCGCAGTGCCAGCCATGCCAGCCATGCCAGCCATGCCAGCCGCGGGTCGGCGCTGTCGATGGCGCTCGCATTCGGCGCGCCCTACGCGCTCTATACGGCGTGGCGGATGTGGCACTTCGGCCAGTGGCTGCCCAATACAGTCGCCTGCAAGGCTGCCTATGACGCGCACCCGCACTACCTCGTGTTCACCATGGCGGCGGCCTTCGGCTGGGCGCTGCTGCTGGGGCTCTGGTTTGTGCGCCAGCGCCGCGATGGGCGGGCGCTGGCGCTGGTTCTGCCGTTTGTGCTCTACGCGGTGACTCTGTATCGGGTGGATCCGGTGCTGGGGTACTGGAACCGGCACGGGCTGGCGGCCATCGCGCTGGTGCTGGTTCCGGGGGTCGCGGGCGGGGTGCTGCTGTGCAGTCGGGTGTTCCCCAGAGTGTCGCGGGCGGGGTGGGAGCGCGCGGCGGCGCTGGTGGGCGCGGTGGTGCTGCTGGTGACCGCCCCCTCGCAGGCCACTAAATTCCATACAGTCGCCGGGGAGGCCAGCGCGCAGGCAGGCGATCGGGCTGATCTGGCCGACGCTCTCGCCGAGCAGGTCGGGCCGGAGGACAGCGTGCTGGTCGGCGCCGCCGGGGTCATCGCCTATCCACAGCAGGCCCGGGTGCTCGACGCCTTCTGCCTGAACGATCCAGATCACCCCCCGCTCAAGGGGGAGCCGGAGGCGATCGCCGCGCACTTGATGGCCCAGACACCCGATGTGCTCGTTATCAGCAGCACCGCCCCGGACCGCCTCGCGCCGCTGGAGTACCTCGGCGTCTTCCCTGCCCTCGTGGCCCACCCGGACTTCGAGGCGCACTACGCGCTCACCCAGACCCACGCGCTCGGTCCAGACCTCGCCTACTTCATCTACACCCGCGCCAGGTGAGCGTGTGTGTCCGCAGCGCCCATGAGCCCCCTGTGACCCCCATTAATCCACCAGACCGCGCCGCATGGCGCGCGCCAACATCGAAGGCGTACCTCTGAGGAACGTGCCGTCCCAGCGCCTCACGCAAGAGGGTGTTGCGACGTCAGATGCCTCGCCGCAAGGCGACATCAGGAGGCAAGACCTTGCGAACACGTGGACGGTTTTCGACGGAGACGAGCTGTTGTTGTTCTGCCATCCCACGCTGTAAAACCGGCCAGGTTTCGCAATGGATGCAAACCCAGGTGGGCATGCCAGACGACCCGAGAGTCACTGCACAGGGTCCTCCAGACCGGGGGGTAGCGCGACGACGAGGAACGAGGAGACTTGCGCGGGAGGGGAAGCGCAGGTTCCCCTCCAGAGACAACGCTGGTTGGCAGCGCCGAATCCGTCAAAGTGGTTGAAGACCCGCACTAACCGCCACGATCCATGCGGCAGCCGAACTCCCATCAAGTTCCACGAGCCATGCGGTAGCGCCAACCCGTGCCCCACCAGGCCCGCAGAGATGAG
>Ga0316204_10008247_pt1 | contig 14613 bp, 13 predicted proteins | sample 6monrhotite_MG_2_FD_205661 | JGI IMG/M metagenome (GOLD analysis project Ga0316204, IMG submission 205661) | Microbial mat bacterial communities from mineral coupon in-situ incubated in ocean water Damariscotta River, Maine, United States -... | ecosystem: Environmental > Aquatic > Marine >...
TATCCCGCTGGTCGCGACCGCCAAAGAATTGTCGATCCTTAAAGCCGCGGTATCGCGCATCGCCTCTGATGTGGAAGCCGAGAGCGGCAAGGCGCCGGTCTATCTGATCGGCACGATGATCGAATTGCCGCGCGCTGCCTTGCGGGCAGGTGATATCGCCGAAGAAGCCGAATTCTTCTCCTTCGGCACCAATGATCTCACCCAAACGACGTTCGGTCTGTCGCGTGATGACGCCGGCAAGTTCATGCCAGACTACATTGCGCAGGGTATTTTCGAGAAAGATCCGTTTGTGACCCTGGACCAGGACGGCGTCGGCGATCTGGTCAGGATTGCTGCGGAACGCGGGCGCGAAACCCGTTCGGGATTGAAACTCGGCATCTGCGGAGAACATGGCGGCGACCCTGCATCGATTCACTTTTGTGATTCGGTCGGCCTTGATTATGTGTCTTGTTCGCCATACCGGGTGCCGATTGCGCGATTGGCGGCCGCACAGGCTGCCTTGAAGGCGCGCGGTTAAGCCTCTGAATCCTTAATGTGATTACTTGATGGTGTTGAAATAGCGCCTTGAGTGACCTATTTGTAATCGTCGCGAACGATTGACCTTGACTGGTAGGCGCTATAATCGGCGGCACCCTTCAGCTTAACTCTATTCAGTGATTGGTCATCTAATTGCATAGAATAGATTTCGGGCTAAACGACGCAGGATAGAGCTTACATGACGGCAGACACGATAAAATTGACGGATGCGCACAAACGCATTGCGAAAATTGCGTCTGTCGTGCTGACTCTGGTGCTCTGTGCCGCGGTTCTGCCGCTTGCCGGAATGCGGGCGAGTTCCCAGGATGACGCCGCCTACTGGCGCGAGCTGGCGAGCCGTCATGTGGAATCCGAAGATTTGCTGGGTTGGTCGGTGCCTTATGGGTTGCGTGCGGCCGCGCTTTCTCTGGCGGCTGACGAATCCGAAGGGGCGCGAGTATTGATGCGGCCTGTTGGCGAAGATTTGCGGACGTTTGACGCCACCCACATTACCCGTGCGCGGTTTAGTGCGGCCGAAATCAACTGTCTGTCCGAGGCCGTCTATTACGAATCGCGCGGTGAAACTTTCGCCGGGCAAACAGCGGTCGCCGAAGTCATCGTGAATCGCGTCAATCATCGGGTTTACCCAGATACGATTTGTGGCGTTGTCTATGAGGGATCAGAGCGGACAACGGGCTGCCAGTTCAGCTTTACCTGTGATGGTTCAACAAGCCGCACACCACGTGGCCGCGCCTGGCGCCGGTCGCAACTGGTGGCGGAACATGTCGCTATCGGGTTTGCACCGCCGCGCACGCGCCGCGCAACGCATTATCATACGACGGCTGTTGATCCGCACTGGAATGACTCGCTGGTCCAGACCGGACAGATAGGTGTGCATATCTTTTATCGCTTCCCGAATAGCCGCGAACGTCGGGAATTGCGCGAGCGCGATCTCTAGTCCGTTTCTGATTTTCCACTTTATGATGTAATATGCTTCCAATTGCGGAGGGTATTATGCGCTTTCTTGTATTGGTGGCATCGGCCGGGTTCGTTCTGTCAGGGTGTGGCGAGATGGCGGCGAACTTGCCGCCAGATTACGCGTTGGGGGAAATTGATGGCCCCAACGTCTTTGATGCGCCCGCAACCCAAACTCTACAATTCAGCGATATGTCACCTGGACGTCCGATGGGATTCCGCATCGATTCCGTGATCACCTTCGGTCAAAGGCAAACCTATCAGGTCGTGCTGACCCTACCGCCGGAATATGTATTCAACGGATTTGATTCCTTCGGTCCGGTTGGAACGCGAATTGGCGCTTATGGATTTGAATTCAATAGCGCTTCACCGGGCCCAGATCGCCTTTTCCCGGTCTATTCTACCGATGCAAACGACGCTTGGGTCGATGCCAACCTCGACGGTGCATTCAATGTATTGAAGCCGCAAATCCAGCACAGTTATGACGCGCAGCAAAGCAATGTAATCACGATCACGCTTCCACGTGGCGGTGATGGGACAACCGGGGTCGGGACGGCGACTTTCAGTTCTGACGTCATGGCCTCTCTGCGAAGCGGGATATTCACAAACCCAGCGACGGCAGGTGATTATTCTGTGTCCCTGTCCTTTACGTCGGTCGACCCGGAGACGGGCGATGCTAATGACAATGCGGGGGCCCCACCCGAGACATTTTCCATTCCAACGGTCGTGACAATTGCGAATTCATCCATGTCCGCTTCCGTGTTGCCCAATAGCAGGGCTGTCCCGTTCAATGCGGCAGCGACGGCATTTGCGACCATCGCAAATGGTGGAAATACCGCTCTGAACAATTGCCGCATCGAACTGCTGACCGTCGTTAAAGGTGGCTTCTCCTATCAAACGACGGATCCAAATACGAACGCCTTGACCGGTACGATCAATACGCCGGTCAATATCCCCGCCTCCAGCAATCAAAGCTTCGTCATTGCATTCACTCCGACGCAGGAATTTTATAATAGCGCCGTGGATTTTACGCCGGAGCCGCTCGAATTCGCCTTCGTCTGCAATGAGGCCCAAGCGCCAGTTATTCCTGGCGTCAACACATTGCAAATGAGTTCAGGTACGGTTGCTTTGCCGGACGTGATTGCAATCGCTGCGACGCAAAGCGGCGGCGGTGTACTTTATCTCGGCGGGACGACTGAACGCGGCGGTATTGGCGTTGCGGGTATGAATATCGGGGCTGCAGGAACGATCTCCGTAACGCCTCGTTCCGGTTTGACGGCCAGCGCCCCTGTGGCCGCACTGGATGGCGCAAACGCGATTGCTACGCCTGCTTTGAGCCTCGCCATTTGCGAGACAACCAATCAGGCTGGAGGTGCATGTATCAGTGCTCCTCAGCCTACCCTTTCGGTGAGTTATGCTGCGAATGAAGTGCGTACATTCACGATTGTCGCCGTTGGTCAGGGGCAAGTTATTGCCAACAATCCGGCGGTGAACCGTGTCTTTTTGGACTTTACCGAGGGTGATGAGGCACGTGGCGGAACGTCTGTGGGTGTTACTACCGAATCGCGGCCACGTTAGGCTGCGTCTAGTCCAAAATCGAAGTTTGTTGCCGAGTGCGTTAGTGCACCCACCGAGATAATATCGACGCCGGTTTCTGCGATGTCTCGAACTGTTTCGAGATTGACGCCGCCAGACGCTTCTAGAATGACTTTACCTGCGGCCTGAACAACGGCAGCGCGCAAATTTTCCAATGAGAAATTGTCCAGTAAAACCACATCTGCGCCTGCTGTTATGACGCTGGAAAGATCTTCCAGACGGTCGATCTCGCATGAGACCCGCATCATATGACCTGCATATTCCTTTGCGCTCCGCACAGCATCGGAAGGACTTCCGGCGGCGGCAATGTGATTGTCCTTGATCAAAATGGCATCGGACAGATTATAGCGATGCGGTGCGCCGCCACCGGCGCGAACAGCCTGTATCTCAAATGCGCGCAAGCCCGGTGTGGTCTTGCGTGTGTGCACAATTTTCGCCTTTGTGCCGACAATGACATCAACATATTGGCGGGTCAGGGTGGCAATCCCGCTCATACGACCAAGAAAATTTAGCGCGGTGCGTTCGGCGAGCATGATTTCGCGGACCGGACCATCTACGCTCAACACGACTTCACCGGGTTCTACCGGATCACCGTCATTGGCGAGCACGTCGAGGGACAGATCAGGTCCGGCCTGGATGAAGGTCTCCATAGTTGGCTGTAGTCCGCAAACAATGCCGTTATCGCGACTGCGAATTTCAAATCGTGCCTTGGCACCCGCTGGAATGACAGCGAGGGATGTAACATCGCCAGCACCGGTCAGGTCCTCGGCAACGGCACGTTTTACGGCGGTACGGACGATATCGGTCGGTAAATGCGGGATCATTCGGCGGCCACCAGTCTTTGTTCGTGGGCAGAGTTTAGCACGGTGTCGATAGCCCTTGATCGGGATCGAGGATAGTCATCGCGATAATGTCCGCCGCGACTCTCGGTCCGACCTAGCGCGGCTTCTGCTACCAGTCGAGCTGTAAGAATTTCATTTGTCTCGCCATATCGGGCCTGCAGGCGGTCAATCCGGACAAGAAGATCGCTCAAGCTGGAACGGTTTCGCGTCACGCCGGCTAAATCGCTCATCGCTCGGCGCAGTCCGTTGAATGCGATGCGCGGCAATTGCGGCGGCTCGTCTATGTTTGATGGTTCAGGCGTCCACGCTTTTTCGGGCTCGCCTTTGATCGCAAGCGCGGCGCGGTGGCCGAAGACCAGCCCTTCAGCCAGTGAATTTGAAGCCAAACGGTTCGCTCCATGCAATCCATTGCAGGCGCACTCGCCGATGGCCCAGAGACCATTCATGGAGGTGCGGCCGTCAATGTCGGTGGCGATTCCGCCCATTGTGTAATGCGCAGCGGGTGCAATGGGGATCGATTCACAACGTGGATCAATACCCGCGGCCATGCAGGCGGAAAACACGCCGGGAAAGGCCTGCGGGAATTTCTTTCCCACAGCGCCGCGCGCGTCCAAAAACGCGCCGCGCCCGCTTTGTATCGCCAGATGTACCGCGCGGGCGACAACATCACGAGCGCCCAAATCCTGTCCATTTGTTATGGACTGGCCGTCGCGGTCCACCAGTTTCGCTCCGTCGCCGCGAAGCGCTTCGGTTGCCAAAGGAAGCGGGTCTGAACCGGTTTGAATGGCTGTTGGATGGAATTGGATGAATTCCGGATTTCGGACTTCGACCCCGAGCCTTGCGGCCATGGCCATAGCTTGTCCGGTCGCGCCATGCGGGCAGGTCGTATCGGCAAATAATCCGCCATAGCCCCCGGTTGCGAGGACGGTTTGACCGGCGTTGATTATATGTTGAACGTCGTCATCATCGCGTGCCATCACGCCTGCACATCCGCCATGCGTTGATGGCATAAGTGCCGTTGCCCACCAGTTCTCACGGACGGTGATGTGATCGGCGTTACGGACGGCGCGAACCAGCGTGTCGAGGATAAGTGCGCCAGCCTGATCGCCCTTGATGTGGGCAATGCGCGGATGGCTATGAGCGGCTTCTAGCCCCATCGACAGCTGACCGCTCTCATCCATTTCGAATGGCACGCCAAGCGTTCGTAAAGCCCCGACTTCACGACCAATTCCGAATGCCAAAGCCCGCGCAGCGTCAGGGTGCGTCAGACCGGCTCCTGCTGCAATCGTATCGGCGGTGTGTGATGCGGAGCTATCGCCACGACCGGCTGAAACCGCAACACCGCCCTGCGCCCAACCGGTAGCTGCGCCTTCACCCAGTGGCGACCCGGTCAGCAGGATCACTGGGTGGGGTGCGAGTTTCAGCGCGGTCCAGAGCCCGGCAATTCCGGCCCCGATGATGAGGGTGGGGGCGGTCATCTACCTAAACCAGTCCAACCTCGACCGCCGGGCGATCCTTGTCGAATTGCGCCGGGCTGTCGGGTTTTGGCAAGTCCAGCATCCGTTGAATGGAGACGCGCGCACGCCGGGCGATGTCCTCATCCACTTCGATGGCATAACGGCTATATCGCAGTGCATCATAGATATTCTGCAACGTAATCCGCTTCATGTGGGGGCAAAGATTACAGGGGCGAACAAATTTCACACCCGGATTTGCGACCGCGACATTATCGCTCATCGAGCATTCAGTCAGGAGGACAACTTTCGCCGGACTGTGATTTTTTACATAGGCCGCCATGCCCGCGGTGGAGCCAGCATAGTCCGCGGCCTTTACGACATCCTCCGGGCTTTCGGGATGGGTGAGGACGATTACGCCAGGATGCCCCTCGCGAAGCGCGTCGACATCTTCTGCTGTGAAGCGCTCATGAACTTCACAGGCACCTTTCCAGGTGAGAATGCGGACGTTGGTATTGGCGGCGACGTTTTTCGCCAGAAACTCGTCCGGGATCAGGATGACGGTGTCCGTCCCCCATTCTTTTGCGGCCCATTCCGTCACTTGAACGGCATTGCCGGAAGTGCAGCAGACGTCGGCTTCGGCTTTTACGGCGGCGGACGTGTTGACGTAGGTGACGATCGGATAGTCGGGATATTTCGCCTTGATTGCGGCAACATCCTCGGCGGTGATACTTTCAGCCAATGAGCATCCGGCGCGCAAATCCGGGATCAGAACGGTCTTGTCCGGGCACATGATTTTGGCGGTCTCCGCCATGAAATGCACGCCGGCCTGAACGATAATATCTTCCTCAACGCCTGCCGCCATCCGGGCGAGGGCGAGGCTGTCTCCCGATAGATCGCCGACGCAATTGAAAATTTCCGGTGTCATATAATTATGGGCCAGAATGATCGCACCACGTTCCTTCTTCAGGCGGTTGATCGCCGCGATGAGCGGCGCATGGGCGGGCCATTCCTCAGGCAGGATAACGTCTTTGACGCGGGCGTAGAGGTGATCCGTTTCAGCTCTGACAGCGTCATCATAGATGAATGCATCTTCCGGAGAATGGTCCATTGGTTCGGTATCGCAACGCCAATTCGGGCGGGTCCAATCCAAACGGTCCATATCGGTTTCTCCAATTATGCTCATTATGAGCATTTGTAAGGTTCGGAGAAAGGCGGCTCATCGCAATGACCGCCTTTTGCTCCTATTGAGCCTAAATAGGTTGGGCTTGCATGAAGGTCAAGCCATGGTGGCAGGCTCGGCGTAGGGTTTACTTCAGGCGCGGGGTGGTGATTCCCGTTGCCGGTGTATCTCTCAAAACCTCGCGTCGGTAGCGGAATAGCTCAGCCGGGCGACCGCCTGTGCCAGCCAACATTTTCCCCGTGCCTTCGACAAAACCGGTGCGGTCCAAGGCACGCCGGAAATTCTGCTTGTGCAAAGTGAAGCCGACAATGCCCTCGACCACTTGTTGGAGACGCGAAAGGGTAAAGAGGTCTGGCATCAGTTCGAATACGACGGGTCGGTATTTAATCTTGCCCCGTAGGCGGCTTATGGCCGTAGCAATAATCCGTCGATGATCGGATGCCATTGAACGGCTTATAGGCGACATTCCTTGCGCCTCTTTTCGGTCTCGAGCGGCCTCTGCAAGCAAGCCGGAGCTGTAAAGCAACTCGTAGCGATCCAGGCACCGTTCTTCGTTCCAGCCGCGCCCATCCAGCCCGAATGTCGCGCGCGCTCGGTCTCGCCTGGCGGTCCGCCGACCCTCGGTTTCGGCCTCGTCAATCCAACGGAGCAGAGCAGGCTCGATTTGATCTGCGAGAATTGTGGGCTTTCCCGTGCGCCAGTCCTCCCATGGAAAGTACCGATACCAGCTCTGCCACTCGCCACCGCCGGATGGAAGATCGGCTGCTTCCGGGGTTAGCGCCAGATAGCCGATGGAGATGATCCGCGCTTCATCCGACGAAGAAAGGTCTGCCAGCGGCGCTTCCCGGCCACGGTCGCCGAATGTGTAGAGCTGCTCGACATAGCCAAGCTGGAAATGCGCTTGTTCGCTCACCCATTCACGCAAGCCGATCTCGAAGGTCCGATGTCGAGCCGGATCAAAAGGCCCAAATGGCAATGCGGGCTCGTCCTTGCCCCGTGGGACAACCAGCACTTGAGGAGCGTCTTCACCCGCGGCCATCACAACCGCATTCAGGCCGACGGCAACGGGTGGAATACTCATGAGGAGTGCCGTTGCTTGGCCGGCTCAAGGCCTGACATCAATTCATCGAACCGAGTCAAAAACATGGATTTAGCTTTGTTGGCTGGTACCGGCCGAATCTCGATGTCTATTTCATGGGGAACGGGTCCAAAAAATTGCCGCGCTTCACTTTCTTCAAACCCTGCGATCTGAACCGCTTCGAGATGAGCACAGATGCGGTCGGCGCGCTTTATTTTGCGTTTGATGTCAGCCGGGATTTTTGGCGGCAACCCAAAACGAATTTGGACAGCGGCCTCCAATCGATCTTCGAATTCGCGATAGTTTACGCCCAAAGCAGCTTTGAAAGGGCTGATCATGTCGCCGATCACGTATTCAGATGAATCGTGCAGCAGGGCTGCCAAATACCAGCGTGGATCAAGCTTGGGATAGAGTGTGCGAACTATATCTTCAACGATGACGCTATGTTCCGCGACTGAAAAGGCATAGGCGCTGCGTGTCTGGCCATTCCAACGGGCCACACGCGCCAGGCCATGCGCGATGTCATCAATTTCGATGTCCAGTGGAGATGGGTCAAGCAAATCCAGACGCCGCCCGGACAGCATGCGCTGCCAGGCGCGAGGTGGAACATCCTTTGCGTGTGATGGCTTTCGCAATTCCCTTTATCCTTGATTAGTCAGTGGCTACTATCTCTGTCAGTTCCTAAACTTGATCCTTTGCAGATCAAGCCTGTCTGTTAGCTGCCGGAGAATATCATGGCCAAAGAACGGATCATCGTCACCCTTCAGGGAGATGAGTGCGATCTGATACCCTCGCGGGCTGCGGCGCGCCTGGCCGCACGGTTTGATGCGACACTGGATGCCATTTTGCTGGAGCCTGATCCAAGCGATTTCATGATGTGGGCCGGGCCAAGCGGGGCAGCAGCATCGGTTATGGCGGGAGCACTGAGTTCCATTCAGGTTGAATCGGACAAGAGTGCCGAAAACGCGAAGAACACATTCATTGACGCTCTGGAGTATGCTGAATTGACCGCAGTGCGAGGCCGGTTTTTGCGTATTTCGGACCAGCCAGCAGATGCCGCCGCGGAAACGCGTCTGTCTCGCCTTGTGGTGACTTCACACTATGCAGCATCGGGAAATGGCCCGTTGGCAGAATTGGTAACAGCCATCCTTATTGATGAGCAAACGCCGGTTTATGTTTGTAGTGACAAAGATGCGCCGCCAGAGAGCGTTGCCATTGCATGGGACGGATCAAGAGAAGCGGCCCGCGCCATTTATGCCGGTGCGCCTTTGATTGCTGCAGCGAAGAAGGTCAGAATTCTTCAATCCGAGCGCGGTCTGGAATACCGTGACCGCCGCGCTGCCTCCATAGACCGATTGTTTGACTGGTTATCCGTGCGTGGCAAACGATCCGATATGATCAATATCGATCAGTTCGACGGCAATATCGGGGAGCGTTTGTTGCAAGGTTCCCAGGGCGTAGATCTTTTGGTGGCCGGGGCTTATGGGCACTCTCGCCTGCGGGAGTTTGTTTTTGGCGGCGTGACGCGCACACTTCTGGCTGCGGCAGATGGTCCGGCCATGCTGCTTGCTCATTGACGGGACCGCGGATTAATCCCCTCATGTATTTGTGGATATATATGGAGGTTTGAATGGCGCTGTCACGTGTTGTGATGAGATTGACCCGAAACCCGGGAACACGTCATCCAGAGGGCGATGATCATCGTGGATACACTGTTGTCGCTCCGCTAGATAAAACCGGTCACCTTGATCTGGATATGTGGCGAGCGAACAAACAACTTTGCACAGTCTTTCGGTTCTCGCCCGATGATGACGAGAAAGCCGATGGCTGGCTGACACATCGTGGCAGCCACTGGTTTTTCCACTATGATGAGGATGATGAAGGGCCAGATGAACCGGTTTTTCGCCTCGGCGATCATGCGTTGCGGCTAGGTGAATACCTCACCATCCACGAAGCGGATGATGAGGACCTCACCTATAAGATAACAGACATCGTAAAAGTCTGACCCGCTATTCTTCTGCGACAATTGCAAGCTGGCTGGCGTCTGGTGAAACGGCCAGACGAGAAATGCCGGTCAACCCCATCGCGGCCAAATCGTCGATTGGTTGCCAGTCGGACTGCGTGGCACGGTAGTAAAGCGTGCCGTCAAACGCCGCCAGCCACGCCAATTCGCCATCGGGATTTGTGAATACAGCATAGTCTTCAGTTACGCCGGGCAGGCGAAAGACCGGCGTGATCGAGGCGTCGGCAAAGCTGAACTGATTGATGATAAATCCACCTTCGGGATGTTCGAGCGTGAAGTAAGCCGATTGGCCATCTGGCGCAGAATAAAGCGCTCTGCCCAGGCCGGTCGTGACTTCCTCTTCGGTCCCCAGTTCCAGATCAACCCAGCGCAGGCTAAACGGATCGGTCAGAGCGAAGAGCAGCATTTGTGACTGATCACCGGCCAAAGCATAATAACCAGCAGGGCCGTAGCCGTGAACGGGACTCGTCGATGAGCCGTCTAGCATGTTCCGGAAAACCTGACCGCCATATCCGTCCGGCGCTTGGTGAATGTAGGTTACTGAAGCGCCATCTGGTGATGGGCGAGGCGAATATTCGCTTTCGTCCGGCGTATTGGTTACCGCACGGGCGGACCCACTTGCCAGATCGAGATAATGAATATCGGTTTGGCCATTTGCGGTCTCAGTTGTGAAGTAAAACCCGCCATTACCGTCAAATGCCGGTTGATTATCGTAGAGGTTCTCGCTGGTTACGACGATGCGATCTGCGATGCGTGGCGATCCATCGATCCACACCAGATTTGATATCGAGATATCCGTTCCAGGAAGCCCGTCGGCATCGGTGTCTTCAGATGCATCACCTTCCGACTGCTCATCAGCAATTTCGGTTGCACCGCCATCAGAAAATGCAAGTTCCTGATCGGTTTCATCTGGAGTTTCGCTGGCCGTAGGCGTCTCGGCCGGGCCACTACATGATGCCAGAAGCAAGGCTGCAAACCCGGCTGTCCACTTGAATTTATGTTTCATGGAGCGTCCCTATCGTTTCTGAATGATCGCAGCACCACAGCCATAGCCGGCACCAAAAGCGCACATAAGCCCACGTTCACCGACGGCCATGTCACTGGAATTCATGTCAAAAGTCATCAGTACGCTCGACGAGGATGTGTTGCCGTATTCGTTAAGGATGATCGGTGCCACGTCTGCGGTTGGTTCGCGATCCAGCGCTTTTTTCGCAATAGCCTGAACAATCCGGATATTTGCCTGGTGAAGCCAGGCGCGGCGGATGTCGTGGGGTTGATAACCCAGATCCGAAATCAATTTTGACGAAACACTGGAAGCCATAGGAATGACATCCCGGAAAACACGGTGCCCATCCTGATCGACGAAGGCTTCAAAAGGCTCGTCGTCTTCAAATTCGGTATGGTTCATAAAACCAAAGTCGGACCGAAGCGCGTTGGACCACTTTGTTTCCAATCGAACGCCTTGCAATTCCCATCCACCCGCTTCGCGGTCGCCAGCTTCCAGCAATATGGCAGCGGCGGCGTCACCGAAAATGAAATGAACTTCACGGCGGCGATAATGGTTGATCGCGCTCATGATTTCCGGGCAAACGATGAGAATGGCATCGGCCTGACCGCTACGAATCAACTCGCGTGCTTGCTGCATTGCAAAAATGGCCGATGCACAGGCCATGGTCATATCGAATGCCCAGCCGCGCTTCATACCCAGCGCATTCTGGATCTCAATCGAAACGCCCGGGAAATTTCTCTGTTGAGCAGATGAGGCCACGATGACGCCATCGACATCGTCAGCCGTGCGTCCGGCTTTCTCGAGGGCTTTTTTGGCCGCAGAGGCGCCAAATTCAGCTTGAAAAGCCAAAGCTTCTTTTTCGCGGTGCGGAATACGTGGACGCATCCGGTCGATATTCATCAGGCCGGGCTTGTCAACGACGTGACGGTTCATGATGCCGGAGGCTTGCTCGATAAATTTCTCGCTTGAATGCGGGAGTTCAACAGCAGAACCGGACGCAATCGCATCAGCGTTCTCGGCGTTGAACTGATCCGCATAGGCGTTGAAAACCTCTACCAGCTCCTCATTGGAAATACTGGCTTCGGGGACGGTCCAGCCGACCGATCGAATGACGCAATCTCTCATTGGGCACGTTTCTCCACAATCACAGAGCCTATCGAATAACCTGCACCAAAGGAACACAGGAGACCCTTTTCGCCTGCAGCAAAGCCATCCGCATGCCGATGGAAAGCGACAAGTGAGCCCGCACCGGCGGTATTGGCGAACTCATCAAGAATGACCGGCGCCTCTTCAACCGTGAAATCCCGGTCGAATACTTTACGCGCAATCATCATATTCATATTGATGTTAGCTTGATGCAACCAAAGGCGCTTCATATCAGATGATGATAGATTATTTGCCGCCAGTTGCTCCAAAATCAATTCCGCCACCATGGGGCAGACTTCCTTGAATACGCGGCGTCCTTCCTGCGTGAAGTAGCGATCTTCAAAGGCGGGTTCAGGGTTTTCGCAAGCATTCAGAAACCCCAAATTCGAACGAATATTGTTCGAATAGGAAGTTTTCATACGTGTATCGATGATCGCCCACCCGTCTTCCGCCATGTCGTCACGTTCGATCAAAAGCGCAACTGCGACATCGCCGAAGATGAAATGGCTATCGCGATCGCGAAAATTAAGCTGCGGGGTCGTGATTTCCGGCGTCACCAGAAGGATGGAATTTGCCTGACCGGTCTTGATTGAGTTGATGGCGTTGATCAGGCCAAAAGTTCCCGAAGAACAAGCGACGCTCATATCATAGCCAAAGCCTTCGATACCCAAGGCACTCTGAATTTCGATGGCGATGCATGGATAGGTTCTCTGCATCGTGGTTGCCGAACAAATCACGCCATCAACATCTTTGGGATCACGTCCAGCGCTTGCCAATGCCTCGCGCGCGGCAGCTAGCCCTGTCTCTGCCATAATGGATATTTCGTCATCGCCGCGCCGCCGCACTTCAGGGCGCATGCGGTCAATGTCGAGCACGCCAGCCTTATCAACCGAGTACCGCGATTTGATGCCAGACGCTTTTTCAATGAATCCGGATGATGAGGGTGACTTCGCGCCAAGCGCTCCGGTTGATATCGCATCGGCATTTTCGCCATTCCATTTTTCAACCCACGCATTGTAGCACGCGACCAATTCGTCATTGCTGACGCTATCTGGCGGGGTCCACAGTCCGGTTGACCGGATAACCGCATTTATCATGAATTCAGTCCGTCCAATTTCAACGTTGATCGTTTCCAAATACCGGGTTTTCAGACTGGCGCTCGACTTCGCCGGTGCGCGGGTTTTCGCAAACCCATTCACCGCGACCAACGGGGTCAGACGGCCGTGCCAGGCGGCAATCGGCATTGCCGAGTTCCTGAGCAGTCAGATCGTCTTCGTCGCGCTCTGTTGGCCACTCCAATGTGGAGCACCCTGCCAAGCTGAACAGACAAATGACTGAAATCAATCCTCGAAACATCAACGCGCTCCCACTTTCTGAACAACCGAATGGCGAGGGCAGGTAATCAAATGATCATTGACCATTCCGACAGCCTGCATAAAGGCATAAACGATAACAGGTCCGCAGAATTTGAAACCCCGCTTCTTCAAATCTTTTGCGATGGTTTCACTCAAAGGCGTTTTTGCTGGCACGTCGGCCATACTTTGCCAAACATTCTGGATCGGTTTCCCGCCCGTATAATTCCAGAGAAATTCCGAGAAATCCTCGCCTTTACTTTGCATCTCAAGAAAAAGGCGCGCGCCGCCGATGGTGGCATTTATTTTTGCGCCCGAGCGGATGATTCCAGCATTCCCCAGAAGGCGATCCATATCAGCGTCGCCGTAAGCTGCGATTTTCACAGGGTCAAATCCGTCGAAGGCTTCGCGAATTGTATCGCGTTTTCTAAGGATCGTGATCCAGGCCAGACCGGCTTGCATACCGTCCAGAACCAGCTTTTCCCAAAGTGCGCGGGAATCGTATTCCGGCACGCCCCATTCGGTGTCGTGATACGCTGAATAGAGCGGATCGTGGTCTGGTGCCCAAGGGCAGCGCGCAATCGGTTCAAGCGTCATGGTTTCGCTTTAGACTGCGCTTGACCTGTTGGCGAGTAGGGGAATTCAGTCCGTGCCGATTGGAGGCGGGATTATTTGCACGATTGCGCCGATTACGGTTGGCGACACTTTGGCGGTCTCCAGACGGTCCATGCGGATCATTGCGAGAGCATTCAATCCAGCAATCGACGTGATCGTTCCCAAAGGTGTTTCGCCCGCCATCACGTTTTGGCCTTTGGACAAGTCGGGCGCATCAGCAGAGAGCGCGATTGTGCGTTTACGGATGGTGCCGCGTCGCTTCATGCGCGACAGGACTTCCTGACCAATAAAACAGCCCTTCTTCCAACCAATCCCACCATAAAGGTCGAGATTGACGTCGGTCGGGAAGACTTCTGCTTCGCCATAGTCGCGGCCAAAAGACGGAACGCCATTGCGAATTTCAAGTTCGGCCTGTGCTTGGCTTCCATCGGTGTCGGACTTTGCTTCGATGATGGACCGTGGTGGCAAATGCGAAGATCGTGGATCCGTCGCCCCTGCGCCGGCAACGGCGATCAGGGTATCCGATAGGGAAATGTTGGCATTTGCACGTAATCGATAAAGCGTAAGGCGTTTTACGAGGCTATCCGCAGCCTCGGCGAAGACATCTAGGTGTACGCCGGTTTCAGTGCCATGAATCAGAAAATCGCAAATAATTTTGCCCTGCGGCGTCAAAAGAGCACCTGCGTGTATCGTTCCCGGTACACACAACTTCATATCTGTCGTGATGACACGTTGGAGAAAATCGTGTGTATCCGGACCTGTGATCGTTATCACCGCGCGGCCGGATAGATGGGAAATCGGATTGCTCATGGAAGCCATATGGC
>Ga0316204_10008249_pt1 | contig 14610 bp, 10 predicted proteins | sample 6monrhotite_MG_2_FD_205661 | JGI IMG/M metagenome (GOLD analysis project Ga0316204, IMG submission 205661) | Microbial mat bacterial communities from mineral coupon in-situ incubated in ocean water Damariscotta River, Maine, United States -... | ecosystem: Environmental > Aquatic > Marine >...
GTATTCCGCGATCACCTTCAATGCGCACCGTATTCATTTCGATCTGCCGTATGCGCAAACGGTCGAACACTATCCGGGGTTGGTGGTGCATGGGCCTCTGCAGGCCAATTTGCTGATGGCCCAAGCCACCAAATGGAAAACCCGTCGACCTGACAGCTTTCGCTTTCGCGGTGTCCATCCGATGTTTCACGATTGCGACATTCAGCTTCGCGCACAGCAAACCAAAACAAACGGGCTTGAAATGGCAACCGTTGCGGGGGCTGGCCATGTCGGCATGACCGCCCACGCCGAATGGAGGGACTAGCATGTCTGGCATTTTAAACGGTTTACGCGTGGTTGAAGGGTCAGCGTTTGTGGCAGTCCCACTGGCAGGCATGACGCTTGCGCAAATGGGCGCCGACGTCATCCGCTTTGATCGCCTGCAAGGAGGGCTGGACGCGGGGCGTTGGCCGCTAGCGCCAACGGGTAAAAGCCTGTTTTGGGCGGGACTGAACAAAGGCAAACGATCCATCGCCGTTGACATGAGCCACCCGGAAGGGCGCGACGTGATCACCCGGACAATCACCGCCCCCGGTGATGACGCGGGCGTTTTCCTCACCAACTTGCGTGTCAAAGGGTGGATGGATTATGAAACGCTCAGCAAGCATCGTGAAGACTTGATAATGACGACCCTGCTTGGGGATCGCCATGGCCGTCCCCAAGTTGACTACACCGTTAATCCAGCCTTGGGTATTCCAGACATCACCGGCCCCGAGGGTTTTGATGGACCCGTTGCCAATGCCTTGCCAGCTTGGGATTTGATGGCTGGCCACATGTGTGTGTCGTCTGTTCTTGCGGCCGAACGGCATCGTCTGCGCAAAGGCGTCGGGCAAGAGGTCGTGCTGAGTCTCAAGGATGTCGCGGCTGCAACGCTCGGGCATTTGGGCATGATCGGAGACGCGCTTTTGAACGACCAACCACGCACAAAATCTGGGAACGCGCTCTACGGGGCCTATGGGCAAGATTTTGTCTGTTCGGACGGTCGCCGGATTATGGTGATCGGTCTGACCGCCCGCCAGTGGTCGGGATTGATCAGCGTGACTGGGTGTCAAACGCAGGTCGAAGACTTGGCGCGACGGTCAGGAAAAGACCTAAGCGATGAAGGCGTGCGCTGGGAATTGCGGGACAAAATAACCGAGGTTCTGGCCCCTTGGTTCTTAGCGCGCCCATCAAACGTCGTGGCAGAGCTGTTTGATCAGGCGAAACTGACGTGGTCCGAATTTCGCACTGTTAAAGAAGCCGTCGCGACTGACCCAGACCTAAGCTGCGACAATCCGATGTTCACCGAGATGGTTCAAAACGGCCTTGGAAAGTTCCCTGTTCCGGGCCACGCGGCAAGCTTTTCGGATATTGAACGAAGTGCGCCCCGCGGCGCCCCAACGCTTGGCGAAAACACAGAAGCGATCCTGTCTGACGTCACAGGGCTGGACGACACAGAAATTGCGCGCCTGTTCGATAACGGTATCGTTGCAAGCTCACATGGCTCAAAGCTATACTTTGCGGCGTAGCGCTGGTGGGCGCTAGGCGCCGGCCAGTTCGGTCAGTATGGTTGAAAGCACGTCAAGGATCATATCGACGTCGTCAGCGTCAATTGTCAGCGGTGGTCTGATTTTCAGGATGTTGTCATTAGGGCCTTCGCTGCCCAACAGAATGCGGTGATCGCGCATTCGGTTTTTAATATATGCGCAGATAGCTGTGGCCTCGGACCCGTCATCGTTGACAAGCTCGACGCCAACGAACAGCCCCATCCCGCGGACGTCTCCAATGGTGGAAAAACGGGTCGCTAGCGCTTTGAGGCCGGCGATCAACCGATCCCCCATGTGCTTTGCATTGGCCTGAAGGCCTTCGTCGTCGACGATGTTCAAAACCTCATTGGCGATGCGACAAGACAGGGTCGATCCGCCAAAGGTCGAGAAAAACTCAATCCCGTTGGCAAAGCTGTCCGCGATTTCCTTGGTCGTCACGACGACGCCAACAGGGTGTCCATTCCCGATGGGTTTGCCAAGGACAACGATATCGGGCACGACGCCTTGTTGTTCAAAGGCAAAATAGTGATCACCAAGCCGCCCTAAACCTGTTTGCACTTCGTCAGCGATACAGACGCCACCAGCGGCACGGATTTTGGCATAGACGACGGCAAGGTAGCCTTTGGGTGGAATGATTTGTCCACCAACCGAGGGGAATGTTTCGGCAATAAACCCCGCCACCCCATGCGTCGAGCGTCGAAGGGCTGCAATCGCCGGATCCACGAGGTCCGCGTATTTTTCGGCGCGATTGGGATCGTCGCGCATATAGCGCCCTCGGTAGTCGTCGGCGACGTCTACCAATTCGACCCAATCCGGTTTGCCCACACCATTGGGTTTGTTGAATTTGTAGGCCGAGATGTCCACAGCCCCTGTCGAATTCCCGTGATACCCGTGATCGGGTGTCACCATGCCCTTGGCATTTGTGTGCGCCCGCGCAAGTCGCAACGCCAATTCGTTCGCCTCGGTGCCTGAATTCACGAAGAAACAGACTTCAAACGCGCTGGGCAGTTTGGACAATAGTTTTTCAGCAAATTCCGTTTGCGCCGGATGCAGGTAGCGCGTGTTTGAGTTTAGTCTTTTCAGTTGGTCTGCAGCGACGGCCTGTATGCGCGGATGTGCGTGCCCGACGTGAGGGACATTGTTGTACGCATCAAGGTAGGGGCGGCCCCATTCATCAAACAGGTGGTGTTTCCAACCCCGCATCAACATGACGGGGTCGTCATAGGTCAGGCTTAGGTTGTTGCCAAAATACGTGCGTCTTTTTGCCAGAACGTCGGACTTTTCGACAGGGCTGTAGCGCACCTTCGCATCCGGTAGATTTAGAAGTGCTGCAGGGTTCGGGCATATGGCAGACCACAGATTCATCTCATCTGGGTCACCAACGCCGGGCCAGTCGGTTTCGATCCCATCCGTGGTCAAAGCGAGCTGGAAATGCACATGCGGCGCCCATCCACCGTTCTGCAAGGCGTCCCCAAGGCGGCAGAATGGTTGACCTTTTTCTACAGCGTCGCCGGGCCTTAAAATGCCCAGAAATTCAGGGTTCAAGTGCCCATATAGCGTGTAGAGCGGATCATTATCGGGCGTCGTGTGTTTCAGGATAATCACACCGCCATAGTCCAGATGACCAGTGCGATATTCGGCCACAAACACCTCGCCTGCCATAGGGGCGTGAAGTGTGGTGCCAGCGGGCGCAAAGGCATCGACGGCCAAATGAACGGTTCTGCGGTCGCTGGCTTTCCACGGGCCATTTCGAAACGCCGGTTCGGCGTAGATGAGACGGGGCTCAAAGTAGTATCCGAGCCATGTCCGCCCGTTATCCTCATATTCTTCGCCCACGCGCGCGGCCTCAGCTAGGGGCATATCGAACGGGTTTTGGGGCCAAGTGCTGTTTTCCACAGACAGCGATCCCAGCGGGGCATCGCTTAGGTCTTCGCCTAGAAGTGGCGCGAAATGTCCACGTTCGGTGTTCAACCAAGACAGAATGCGGTCCGCGCCATTGACAACGGGCAGGCCACAGGCCGTGCGCAGTCTTGCCGACATCAGGTTCGCGTTTAGGTCGTGCGTTTCAAGAAACCGCCACGCGGGGGCTTGGGAAACGACGACATAGGGATCGTCGGGGTTGTTGATGCTTTCTAGGGTGGAATTCACCACGCTGACGGCCAATCGAGCACGCAACAGCGGCCAGACAAGGTCGATTTCTAGCGGTGTAAGGGGGCAGTTTTTGTGAAAGCCAGCGACCAATGACGCCAAAGCGGTCTCAGGCTTTGGGTGGTCCAGGACGATGTAGGCCGCCGCAATGGCCAGATCGCAAATCGCAGGGGCGCGGCACATATCGCCGAAATCGATCAGACCGGATACTTTTGGCGCGCCAAGCTGTCCATGCACCAAAACGTTGTAGTCGTTGGCATCGTTGTGAATGACCTGAAAAGGTAGGGTTTGCAGCTTTGGTTTGGCTTCGGCAAATTCGGCGACGATTTGGTCAATGATAGTCCTTCTTCGGGGATCACCAATTGCGTCCGTTCTCTCGGCGATCCAGTCGGTTTGCACGAGGTTCCATTTGAAATCACGCTCCAGTTCTGGGTGCTCGAAACTACGCAAGGCAGTCGTGACCCGCCCCACAACCGAACCGAGTTCACGGATCAATGCGTCGGTCTTTGGCGCGGCCTTCGCATAGCACGTGCCTGCCAGTTTTTCGATGACCCAAACCAGACGCCCCACGCCGGTTTCGTCTTTCACATAGCAATAGGGCTTACCTGTCTGTGTTGAAATCACCCGCGGGCAGGGGATGGACGGGTCACTGTCTAAGACATGATTTATCGCTTGGATTTGCGCATCGACCAACCATTCCTGACAGTCAGGGCGCATGACTTTGACGATGTAGCCAGACCCGTCTGTGTCGTCGGCGCGAAAGTTCAGGTCATATTCGCCGTCCAACCGAACGAGCTTTGCGGATATAGCCCAGTGCGTGCTGAGTGCTTGCGACCAGTGATCCATGAGGTCTCTCCCGTTTAAACAAAACACCAGCGCGCAATATCGTGCGGCCAGTAGTTTCTGAAACCTGCCATAGTTTCAAGAGTGCTTGTAAGAAGGACAGTAAGCAGACTGCAAGGCCTTAGATTAGGGGGTCATAGGCCCATTGTAAAAGTGCTTGACGTTGCCTTGGTCGGCAAAAGGGATTTCCTGCTGCACAGTTCGCCCGAATTTGGCCCGCATGGCGCCTGAATGCGCGCCAGCGTTTGATTTGGATGGCGTCAAGATCGGGAAGTCTGCGCCCCATATAGTAGCGGCAATACCATTGAAACCACCCACGAGGATCGGGTACGTAAATCCAACCTTTTCGTCGCCATTCTGCCAAAGGTTGGCGACTTTTTATCGCAAAGTAATTTAACGATTGATTTGGCACGTCAGAGAGCCTTGCCTTCAAGAACCAGTGCTCGGGAAACTCAGACCTACAATCGTTGAGATACTTGCCTTCAAAAACGCCCATCGACAGCATTTCCGAGGGGGAAAGATAGGGGGCGAACAGAGATGTCTTAGCCGCAGCATAAGGGGCTTCCAGGGTATAGGTGTACCCGCTTTGCATGCGATCATCGACCCTTACAAGGGTTCCTGTTGTGGGCTTCATTACAGGATAAAGTCGAAGGTCTTGTTCAACGGCAATTCGCGCGCACGGATACCTGTCAGGTCAAATAGGGCATTCGCAAGCGCAGGTGCCGCTGGCGGGGTGCCCGGTTCGCCGATACCGCCGATGAAGCGGTTGTTTTGCAAGATATGGACGTCAAACGTGGGCGTGGTGTGCATACGCAAGGCGTCATAGTCGGGAAAGTTAAACTGTTCGACTTCGCCGTCTGCAAACGTGATTTCACCCATGACGGCGGCTGATAACCCGTAGGTCGCCCCGCCAAACAGTTGGGCTTGGACAATCGACGGATCAAGCGCAATTCCAGGGTCTGCAGCGATCCAGCATTTGGTGATTTTGATGCCATCGTCGGTGTCTTGAACCTCGATCGCTTCGGCGACGGGTGTTCCGAATGAATAGGTGAATGCCACCCCGCGTCCAACGCCGTCGGGCGTTGATCCGGTCCAGCCCGACGTCTCTTTTATGGCTTCAAGAACTTTGGCCGATGGCTCATGTTCGCGGCGCAATAGCTCAAGCCGAAACTCAAGCGGGTCGCGCCCTGCGGCGTGGGCCATTTCGTCCATGAAGCTATCGAAGACAAACCCGTTGATCGACGACCCAACCGAGCGCCAATAGCCCGTCGGGACGCCGAGGTCTGCCAGATAGCCACGAATGCGATAGTTCGGGATGCCGTAGGGTTGATCAAAGCTGCCAGAGACGTTTTCCCTATCCGCCCCGCCAAAATCGAGAAGCGATTTGCTGACGACTTGGCCGTCAAGCATCACCGCTTGGCCGTCTTTTATGACGCCCCTAAATCGCGCGAGGGCGGCGGGGCGATAGCTGTCGTGGCGCATGTCTTCTTCACGGCTCCACATGGTTTTAATCGCAACGCCGGGCATCGCTTTGGCAACGCGGGCGGCAACTGTCGAAAAATCGGTGTCGCTGCGTCGGCCAAAACCACCGCCGAGATAGGGCACGAACAGATCGACGCTTTCTTTGGGCAGGCCAACGGCGTCAGCGGCGGCGTCTCGGGCCATGAGGGGGGCTTGGCTGCCCACCCAGATTGTCATCGCGCTTTGCGTATAAAGTGCGGTGGCATTCATCGGCTCCATGGTCGAATGCGCCAAAAACGGCAGCTTGTAGTCAGCCGTTATGCGCGTGCCTTCAAATACTTGTTCAACATCGCCTTCATCCCGAGGTGTGGCGTTTGCTTCATTGGCAAACCCATCTTCCAGCGCAGCAAAAAACCCGTCGGTGGTTTCAGGGTAATTAGCCGCTTCCCACGTGACGTCTATTGCGTCCGCGGCCTGCATTGCCAACCACGTGTTACCGGCAATGACCGCAACGCCGTCACCCAAGTCAACAATACGCTCAACACCGGCCATGTTTTCAGCAGCCGAGGCATCAAAGCGCACCATGCCAGACCGCTTAGGGTTCATGCGGACGGTCGCAAACTTCATACCTGGAACGTGAATATCAGCGCCAAATTCGGCGGTGCCAGTCACTTTGGCAAGCATATCAATTCGAGGCTGCGACTTGCCCAACAATCGCCATTCGGTCGCGATGCGCAATTCAACTTCGCGCGGTTCCAGCTTGGCGGCCTCCTCTGCCAGTTCGGTGTATTTCGCCTCGCGGCCATCGGGGGCGGTGACCAAACCGGCTTTTGTTGTCAAGTCAGCGGCGTTAAGACCCCAGCGGTCAGCAGCGGCTTGTTTGAAGACTTCGCGGGTTGAGGCACCGACTTGGCGCATACGCTCAAATCCGTCCTTCATTGAGGTCGAGCCGCCGGTCACTTGAATGCCAATCAGTTTGCCCGCTTCACCGACGTAGCCGCGCAGATTTTCCTGAAATCCGGTGACCTTGTAGTCAAGAAACGGCAGGGCAAGTCCGATCAAAGCCGAATTGAAGTAAGCCGCAGCAGGGGGGCCGTGCAGGACGTTGACTTGATCCAGTTCGACGTCCAGTTCTTCGGCAATCATCGCCGCCCACGTCGTGTGAACGCCTTGGCCCATTTCGGATTTAGGCGCGATGAGAGTGATACCGTCTTCGTTCACGAATACAAACGGGTTCAACACATGACTCGAGGCGTCCGACAACAGCGGATTTTCCGGGTCTTGTCGGTATTTGTAGACCCCAAAGGCGACGCCTCCGACAATTGCGGCGGATCCAACAAGAAACGTGCGACGGGCGATTTTTTTCAACTTGGACATGATTTAGGCTTTCATTCGTTCGGCGGCGTCGTGGATCGCGGCGCGAATACGCGGATAGGTTCCGCAGCGACAAAGATTGCCCTGCATGGCTTCGTCGATGTCTGCATCGCTTGGGTCAGGTGTATTTGCCAGCAATTCGGCCGCTTGCATGATTTGCCCGGATTGGCAGTACCCGCATTGTGCCACTTGATTGTCTAGCCACGCTTGTTGCAAGACCGATAGGTTGTCGGGCTGCCCCAAACCTTCGATCGTTGAGACCTTGCCCCAGACGTCACCAAGTTGGACCTGACAGGACCGAACCGCCTCGCCGTCGATGTGTACGGTGCACGCGCCACACGCGGCCACGCCGCACCCGAACTTGGTGCCGGTCAATCCAAATTCGTCACGCAGAACCCAAAGCAGGGGAACGTCGGCTGGTAGACTCGTTTGATGGTCCACTCCGTTTACGGAAATTGTGTAAGTCATGACGGTCCTTTGGATTGCTATGCTAAGACAGGTACGCACAGATTTTGTGTTTAGATCAATCGTTTTAAGCGAAATGCAAACCGGACATCGGGATACGTTGGCCTAAAGCACTGAAAACATAAGGTTATGGCCCTGAATTTTCAATAGACGCGGTCCAGAAATGGTGGATATGGACACGCCGAGAGATCGAAAAGCGGGTCGGCCCATACAAGCATTTTCGAAAATTAATATACCATTGATATATGTTCAATCGAATGCTAAGAATTGTGGAGTTTCCCAAATACAGGGCCTGAAAGATGACTGTCGTTCCCATTACCTCGCCCGACTTGAACTCCGCGGAAGTGTCGTGGTTCTCGGCTTTGTGTTCGGATGACTATCAGTTTTTAGGGGTGCCAGATGGCGATCTTCGCTCAAGCTGGGCGCATTGCAGCGCCATCGTCAAAAAGGCTGAAGCCAACGGGTTTCGCAACATTTTGTGTCCGTCGTCGTATCAGGTCGGGCAGGACACGCTTAGCTTTGTGGCGGGATGTGCGCCGATAACGTCTGAGATCAACTTGTTGGCGGCGGTGCGCTGTGGCGAGGTGCAGCCGATAATGCTTGCCCGCACCATCGCAACGCTGGACCATATGTTGGAAGGACGGTTGACGGTCAATATTATCAGCTCAGACTTTCCCGGCCAGAAAGAAGACAGCAGCTATAGGTACAAACGATCTCGCGAAGTGATTGAGGTTTTGAAGCAGGCATGGACGCAAGACACCTTTGATCATCAAGGTGACATCTACCAATTTTCAAATCTAACGACCGACCCCGCGAAGCCTTATCAAACCGGCGGCCCGATGCTCTATTTTGGGGGGTATTCCCCCGACGCGCTTGAGCTATGTGGCGAGCATTGTGATGTGTATTTGATGTGGCCCGAAAAGAAAGACGCGTTGGCTGAACGTATGAAGGCGGTGCATGCACAGGCTGAGACGTTCGGACGGACCTTGGACTATGGACTGCGCGTCCACGTCATTGTGCGCGACACCGAAGCCGAGGCCAAGGAATACGCCGACTACATCGTATCCAAGCTGGACGACGATTACGGCCGGATGATCCGCGAGCGGGCACTGGATTCCACGTCTCTCGGGGTTTCGCATCAGGCGCAAAATCGCGAGTTGGCGGATACATTTGGCTACATCGAACCCAATCTTTGGACCGGGGTGGGGCGTGCGCGATCAGGATGCGGAGCGGCTTTGGTTGGATCAGCCGATCAGGTTCTCAGCCGAATTGAAGACTACAAAGACATGGGCATGCGCGCTTTCATATTCTCGGGCTATCCCCACTTGGACGAGGCCGATCACTTTGGTCGTTTGGTCATGCCGCATTTGGATACGTGTTCATTGCCTAAGGAATACGGGCGTGTGCCGTCAGGCACCCCACAAACACCTCTAGCGAATGGAGTTCGTCGATAATGGAACGTGTTGTTCTCGGTGAAGGAATAGATTTTAGCCGCATCGTCTATGGCATGTGGCGCATCAAGGATGACGCAGATACGTCCGCTGCCCATGTGCAGTCGAAAATTGAGACCTGTTTGGACCAAGGAATAACAACCTTTGATCAAGCCGACATTTACGGCGACTACGGCGCAGAAGATGTCTTGGGCAAAGCGCTGAAAGGCGCGCCGCAGCTGCGCGGTCAAATGCAGATCGTTACCAAATGCGATATCGTGGCACCTATTGGGCGATATGCCAGCAAGCGTGTGAAACACTACGATACCTCGGCGGAGCATATCCAAAGCTCGGTTGATATGTCGCTTGGTGCGATGGCGACTGACTATATAGATCTGCTGCTTGTGCATCGCCCTGACCCTTTCATGGATGCAGCCGAAACCGGCGCCGCCTTGGATGCTTTGGTCACGTCGGGCAAAGTGCGCGCGATCGGAGTGTCAAACTTTCGTCCATGGGATTGGAGCCTTCTGCAATCGCGCATGTCGTCGCCCTTAGTGACCAACCAGATCGAATTTAGCCTTGGCGCGAACGACAGTTTGACGAATGGTGATCTGGCGTTTCATCAGCAGCACCGGATCAAGCCGATGGCGTGGTCTCCTCTTGGGGGGGGTGATCTTATGCGTCAAACGGATGCTCTCGCCACGACGATGGATCGCATTGCCGACGATTTGGGCACAGATCGTGCTGGCGTGGCCATTGCGTGGATACTGGCGCATCCGGTTGGGTTTATGCCTGTCATGGGGACAAACAATCTGGATCGTATTCGCGCGCTGGGGGCTGCAGCAGATATTAAAATCGACCGCGAAACATGGTTTGAGCTGCTGGAAGCCGCAAATGGCTGCGAGGTTGCGTAATGCCTGATGGCGGTTCTCACGAAACCTACGCGGATCACTTTGTCCCAGGCCTTGGCACCCAAGCCGAATTCCGGCGTGCCTTGGGCCAGTTTGCAACGGGTGTCACCATCGTAACAGCCGAGGGTCCGGATGGTCCGGTTGGCATGACCGCCAACAGCTTTTCGTCGGTATCATTAAGCCCGCCATTGGTCCTGTGGTGTCCTGCAAAGGGGTCGAACAGGTATTCGATTTTTGCGCAAGCGGCTAAATTTTCCATTCACATACTTGGCGAAAACCAAGCAAAATTGGCGCGCGATTTCGCAAGGCGCGGGGACGCCTTCAAGGGCTTGGACCTTGACGTCGATTTAAATGGTGTAACGGTGTTTCGCGATTGTCTTGCCCGATTTGATTGCAGCCAATTCGCCCTTCACGACGCAGGCGATCATGCAATTGTCGTGGGGCATGTCGACCAGGTTTACAAAGCCGGCGGAAGCGGGCTTGTTTTTGCGGAAGGGCGCTTTGGCGGCTTTAGAGATAGGACACAAGAAAGTCAGAGGGGTGCCGACGCAGGTCACTGATTTGGAATGTGATCGCTAACCGCCACTGGTTGACCGGTCCGTCATTGCGGTGTTAGCAATTCAGTAGTGATCAGGGCAATTGTGCCCTCAAAGTACAATAAACATCAAATTCATCAAAGAAGACTCAAAATTCTGGGAGGAAAATATGTCTTATAAATCCAAACTTCTAGGTGCTGTAGTATTTGCAACATCAAGTGCAATCGGAGGCGCTGCTTTCGCTGGCAGCCACGCCGACGTTTGTAATACACCGTCTGCACTGGGCGATCTTGGAAACTTTGAAGGTGAAGTCGTCACCATCATGGGGTCCATGGAAGGCAAAGACGAAGAAATGCTGACTGGCACCGTGAGCTGCTTTGAAAAAGCGACGGGCGCTGTGGTCAAGTATTCTGGCTCTCGCGATTTCGCGGCCCTTATCGTGGCTGACCTTCGTTCAAACAACGCGCCAAACATCGCGATTTTCCCACAGCCGGGTCTTGCCGGTGACATGGCGAAAGAAGGTCATTTGACCCCACTCGGTCAGGACTCTGCTGACTGGATGGCCGAAAACTACGGTGCTGGTTCGTCATGGGCCGCCCTTGGAACCTACGCTGATGCGAACGGCAAAGAAGACTTCTACGGCTTCGCGTTCAAAATGGATCTGAAATCTCTGGTTTGGTATTCACCTGAGCAGTTTGAAGACAACGGCTATGAAATTCCATCAACCATGGAAGGTCTGATCGAACTGTCTGACCAAATGGTTGCAGACGGAAATACACCCTGGTGTATCGGTGTTGAATCTGGCAATGCGACTGGCTGGACAGCGACGGACTGGATGGAAGACTTGATGCTGCGCACAACGTCTCCTGAGAACTATGACCGTTGGGTTTCAAACGATCTTCCGTTTAACAGCCCGGAAGTTCTGAACGCTATGGAAGTCTATGGCCAGTTCTCACGCAATGACGACTATGTCGCCGGTGGCGCATCTTCAGTTGCGACGACATTCTTTGGTGACGCGCCTAAAGGCCTGTTCTCATCGCCTGCGTCGTGCATGATGCACCGTCAAGCATCGTTCATCCCTGCATTCTTCCCGAAAAAGGGTGAAGAAGTAGCGAACGGCGAAGCAGACTTCTTCTACTTCCCACCCTACGCTGCGGCTGAACTGGGCAACCCGGTTCTTGGTGCTGGCACACTTTGGACAATGACCAAAGACAGCCCAGCAACACGTGCATTCTTTGAATTCATGAAAGAAGCATCCGCACACGAAGCTTGGATGCAGCAGGGTACATTCCTGACCGCACACAAGGGCGCGGATTTGTCTGCATATGCAACACCAGCACTGCGTAAGCAGGGTGAGATCTTGTCAAACGCGACAACATTCCGCTTCGACGCTTCTGACCTGATGCCAGGTGCAATCGGTGCCGGTGCGTTCTGGTCTGAAATGACAGCCTTTGCAAACGGTCAAGACGCTAAGACGACGGGTGACAACATCCAAGCGGCTTGGGACGCAATCAAGTAAGCTTAAGAAACCTTAAGCAACACGAAGGAGCGCAGAGTCACTTTGCGCTCCTTTCCTTCTAAGAATTCCCATCCATTCTGTCCTCTGCCAGGGAAGTCGATATGCGCTCTTTGAAGCCGATCATTGCCAGCAATGGCCTAGCAATATTCCTAACCGTAGTTGTTTTGCTGCCGACTACGGCGGTGTTCGCATATCTGGTGACGTCACCGCTCGACGCTTGGATGGCAAACTTTGGCACATGGCTGCACGAGTATTTTGAGTGGTCGTTTTCAACTTTTGATACACAAGAGCGCTTTGCCAAGATTGGCTTTGCGATCCGGTCGATCTTTATCGCCGTCGGGGTGTCATTTCTTTATTTCTGGATATCCAACTGGCTGAACATGGGGCTGGCGCGCTACACGGCGAGAAATTCCATCGGTCGCCAATCTTCGATCGTTGAGGCCATTCAGCCTTGGATTTTCGTCGGGCCCGCGTTGGTGCTGTTGCTGCTATTCCTACTGGTTCCCGCCCTTTCGACATTTAGTCTTTCCTTCCAAGAAGCAGACGGCACCCCGACCGTGCGCAACTACGCCTTTATTTGGGATCGCGCGGCCCTCGGGTATGAACAATTTCGCTATGCGATGCGCAACAGTTTGATGTGGCTGATCCTCGTGCCATCGGTTTGCATTTCACTTGGGCTTTTGATTGCGGTTCTCGCGGATTCCGTCCGCTGGGGTGTCGTGGCGAAAACCTTTATCTTCGTGCCGCTGGCCATTTCCTTTGTCGGTGCTGCTGTCATTTGGCGCAACATTTTCGCCGGCGGCGGTATCCAGCCTCAAGAAGCCATAAACGGCCTGACGCCGTCGTATCAAATTGGATTGATGAAAGCGCTGTTGGGGCATACGGCGGCTTACAATGAACCGCTCTATAGTCTCCAATTCTGGGGTAACTTCTTTTTGATGTGGATTTTGGTTTGGGTTCAAACTGGCTTTGCGATGGTGATCTTTTCGGCGGCACTTCGTGGCGTCCCAGAGGACACGATTGAGGCCGCGACGATTGACGGTGCCAATCCGTTTCAGATGTTTTTCAGGATCCAATTGCCGCAAATCTATTCAACGGTTTTGGTTGTTTGGACGACGCTCGTTATTTTGGTCCTGAAAGTCTTCGACATTCCCTACGCGCTGTCTGCCAACGACGACGACAAGCTGTTGCTTGCGACGATGATGGAGAACGCGCGCAATAACTGGTCCGTGGGCGGCGACAACGTCGATAACCTATTCGCATCCATCGCTGTGATGCTGATGCTGACTGTGGTTCCAAACATGGTTTTCAACGCGTGGCGCATCCGCCGCGAGCAAAAAGAATTAGGGCATTGAGGGTAAGCATATGATGATCACGCGATCACTGCGGCACGTTGTTTTGGCCCTCATTGTCTTCATTTGGGTTGTGCCCTTTGTGGCCTTGGTCACGACGTCAATCCGTTCGGAAACGGCCTCAAAAACCTCGGGGTTTTGGAAGGCCTTCACACCGACTGAGCTTGGACATCGGTTTGGCACGCACGATGCCAGCGACGACGCATTTGTCGTGATGGAAGGCAACGTTTTTGATCGACTTAACCAAGGTAAAGATAGCTATCAAATAACGGGCGAAATTGAATCGATCTTCTTCAAGGGCCGCATTCCTGACCCCGAAAACCCGGACGAAACGATCATGTTGCGCCGCCTTGTGCCTGCGGGAGAAGTGATGGACGTGCGCGGGGGCGACTTTGTTTTTCAGGAAAACGGAGACTTCACCTGGACCTTCCCCGAAGCAACCGCGCCCAAACCAAAGAACCTAGATGTGTTCGTGATGCAGGACCCCGTGTTCGGGGCGGACGCCTATATCGAAGTTTTGTTTGACAATAAAAACGTCCCGAACGCGTTGATATCGTCGTTTATCGTAACGATCCCGGCAACGATTATCCCGATCACTATTGCGGCCTTTGCGGCTTATGCTTTTGCGTGGATGCGCTTTCCCGGGCGCGATTGGCTGTTCGTCATTGTCGTGTCGCTGATGGTCGTCCCGACGCAGCTTGCCTTTTTGCCGGTGTTGCAGGGTTTCAGCGGGATCGCCTCGTGGGCGACGCAGCTCAATTCGTGGCTGACCGATTGCGAGGCCACCAAAACCTGTCAGGTGGCGTCCAAGTCCTTTGCCAGTTTGTGGATCACGCATACGGCTTTCGGACTGCCTTTGGCGATTTATCTGCTGCGCAACTACATCGTTGGTTTGCCCAAAGAACTGCTAGAGAGCGCCCGTATTGACGGGGCCAACCACCTCCAGATATTCACGCGGTTGATTGTGCCGCTGTCGGTGCCGGCCCTCGCGTCTTTCAGCATTTTC
>Ga0316204_10008250_pt1 | contig 14607 bp, 11 predicted proteins | sample 6monrhotite_MG_2_FD_205661 | JGI IMG/M metagenome (GOLD analysis project Ga0316204, IMG submission 205661) | Microbial mat bacterial communities from mineral coupon in-situ incubated in ocean water Damariscotta River, Maine, United States -... | ecosystem: Environmental > Aquatic > Marine >...
ATATCATCATAGCCACCGATGATATGTATGAACACATCCTTTGGCAAAGCGATTCATTTATAAATATATTAAATGCCTGCCCTGACTTATACGACCGTACAATTGTACTCAATGGCGTATCTAAAGCCTACTCAATGACAGGATGGCGTATTGGCTATGCAGCCGGCCCAAAAACACTCATTCAGGCAATGAAAAAAATTCAGTCACAGAGCACATCAAACCCCACCTCAATATCGCAAGTAGCGGCACAAACCGCCTTAGAGGGCGACCAAAGCTGCATTAAGGGCATGCTTAAAGAATTCAAAATTCGCCACGACTTTGTTGTCGCCGAACTTAATACCATCAAAGGCATGAAGTGCATTCCATCACAGGGCACCTTTTATGCCTTCCCCTGCGTACAAGAAGTCATTAATAGCCTTGACGATGTCAATAACGATGTAGAACTTGCTGACAAGCTACTAAAAGAAGCCGAAGTGGCTCTAGTTCCGGGCTCTGCGTTTGGCGCTCCAGGCTACATGCGGTTATCCTACGCTACGAGTATGGAGCACTTAAAAGAAGCACTACGCCGTATAAAATCCATACTAGGAAGCCAAATAAAATAATAAAAATCACTGGAGAGCTCGATGAGTACAAAAAATCAAAGCGCGCACCCGTCAGCAATCACAAAACAATGCGGTTTTACACTCATCGAACTCATGGTGACTCTAAGTATCGCTGGCATCATTGCCACAATCGCTGTGCCCGCCATGGGGAAAATGATCTCCAACAACCGCCTTACCAACCAAACCAATGATTTAATTTCCTATATCAACCTCGCTCGTAACGAAGCAATTCGACGAGGCAAAACAGTCACGCTATGCAAAGCGAACTCGACAGGCAGCGCTTGCCTTTCTAGCGCCAACTGGAGTGACGGGTGGATACTGTTTGAAGACAACAATGACAATAGCCAACTAGACGCGGCCGCCCCGGAAAATGACACGCTCCTACGCAGAGAAGCTGGCACCGACCTGAGCATATCATTTACTGCCCCTGACTCGTCAGCCATAAACGCTCTAACATTTAACTCCAATGGCCGCCCTACCACCCAAACTGGCGACTTTAAGATATCTCATAGCTCCGACACTCGCACCATCGCCATAAGCCCAACGGGCCGGACCTCATCAACCAGCCCTTAATACAACATGTAGCCGCGGCTAGTAATATATACGTTTTACCTGATCAAATATTTATGCAATGATTATCCAGCTCCACGGATTAGGAGCCACAGCCATAAAATCTATCACCGTCACGCAAAGGATTGCTACGCCGATGATCATCAGTACGCACACACCTCAAAACCACCAAGGACTAACCCTTCTTGAGTTACTTGCCACCCTGGCAATAATTAGCATTATCGCCACAATCAGCATTCCATCACTTACAACCCTACACAGAAAACATGTACTCCACACTCATACTAACCAAATTGTATTTGATCTCTACCTCGCAAGAAGCGAAGCAATAAAAACCGCCACGGAAACCACCCTTTGCAAAAGCGGCGATCTACTCACATGTGATAACGACAGAGAATGGCATGAAGGATGGATTATCTTTAGCGATAACAACCAAAACAAACAGTTCGACAAGGATGAGTTATTAATCAGACAGCGAGCTGCCTCGCACTCAACAATAACAATCAAATATCGCGGATTTAGAGGACCCAACAGAATAAGCTACTCACCAACAGGCTACCCCGCCACATTTAACGGCAGCTTTACCATCAGCAACACAAGCAGGGAAAACAAAGTAATCATTAGTCGAGCAGGAAGAGTACGAACAACAAATGGCACATAATAAGGCATGCAAAATCAAAAAAGCCACGTATAGCTATACGTGGCTTTTAAGTCTAACGAGAAAAGCGAAACCTATGCTTCGCCTTCTTCGATGGCCTTCATACTTAAACGAATACGGCCTTGCTTATCAATCTCAAGCACTTTAACCTTAACTATTTCGCCTTCAGATAATTTATCTGACACTTTCTCAACTCGCTCGTTAGATATTTGAGAAATATGAACCAAACCATCTTTACCTGGCAAAATACTAACAAACGCACCAAAATCCATAATCTTAGAAACCTTACCTTCGTAGATTTTACCTACTTCGGCATCAGCAACTAACTCCATAATCCGACGCTTAGCCTCTTCACCAGCCGCCTTATCAATAGAAGCAATCTTGATAGAACCATCATCCTCAAGATCAATAGAAGTACCTGTTTCTTCAGTCAAAGTACGGATAGTTACACCACCCTTACCAATAACGTCACGAATACGATCAGGATTAATTTTGAATGTTGTGAAACGCGGCGCATACTCTGACAACTCAGAACGAGGCGTATCTATTACCTTAGCCATTTCACCAAGAATAAATAAACGACCACCCTCTGCTTGAGTCAATGCGGCGGACATGATTTCACGAGTAATACCCTGAATCTTAATATCCATCTGCAGTGCTGTAACACCATTCGTGGTACCCGCTACTTTGAAATCCATATCGCCAAGATGATCTTCATCACCCAAGATATCACTCAGTACAGCGTAACGATCACCATCCTTGATCAAACCCATTGCAATACCGGCAACAGGTGCTTTCAAAGGAACGCCGGCATCCATCATGGCCAAACTACTGCCGCAAACGGAAGCCATGGAGCTGGACCCATTAGATTCGGTAATCTCTGAAACAACACGGACAACGTAAGGATAGTCTTCCATGTCCGGCATAACTGCCTGAACACCGCGCTTAGCCAATCGACCATGACCAATTTCACGGCGCTTAGGGCTTCCGACCATGCCAGTCTCACCCACACAATAAGGAGGGAAGTTGTAGTGCAGCATGAAAGGATCTTTACGACTACCTTCGATAGCATCAATCAACTGCGCATCTTTACCCGTACCCAACGTAGCAACAACAATTGCCTGAGTCTCGCCACGAGTAAACAAGGCTGAGCCATGCGTACGAGGAAGAACACCAACGCGAACATCGATTGGGCGTACCGTTGACGTATCACGACCATCGATACGAGGTTGCTTATCAAGCACACGACTACGAACAACGCGCTTTTCTAGCGAACCTACCGCATCGGAGACATCACCAGCTTCCCACTGAGAATCTTCAGAACCAGCCAATGAGACTGAAACAGCTGAACGAATATCCGACAACGCAGAATAACGCTCCTGTTTATCACTGATCTGATAAGCTTCAGCAATTTGAGATTCTGCAGCTGCTGCAACCGCATCAGCCAAGGCCTGATCCTTCTCTGGTGCTGACCAATCCCATGCATCCACTTGAGCTTCAGCAACAAATTCTTGAATGGCGTTAATCACAACCTGCAATTGCTCATGACCATACATAACCGAATCGAGCATCACTTGCTCTGACAGCTCTTGCGCCTCTGATTCAACCATCAATACCGCATCAGCCGTTCCCGCTACAACCAAGTCTAGCTTGGAATCAGACAACTGCGAATAGGTTGGATTTAGAACAAATTCGTCATTGATATAGCCAACACGCGCAGCACCAATAGGCCCACTAAAAGGAACGCCAGAGAGAGAAACCGCAGCTGAAGCGCCAATCATCGCGGCGATATCCGGATCAATATCAACATCCAATGACATGACGGTCGCTACAACCTGAACTTCGTTCGTAAAACCCTTAGGAAACAAAGGACGCAATGGGCGATCGATTAATCGACAGGTCAAGGTCTCTTTTTCAGTAGGACGACCTTCACGCTTAAAAAAGCCACCAGGAATCTTACCAGCAGCATAAGTACGCTCCTGATAATTAACAGTCAAAGGAAAAAAATCACGCCCCTCAACTGCTTCTTTTTTAGCTACGCAGGTGACCAATACTGACGTATCACCCACACTACAAAGAACGGCTCCGCTAGCTTGACGTGCAATCTCGCCAGCTTCCAAAGTAACGGTTTGATTACCGTACTGAAACACCTTTTTAATGGCTGCCATTAACAATCCTTAAAGTTTTCTCAACGTTTCACGAACCGACCCCCTGGCCAACTCGCACTTTTACAACAAAAATATAGAGCCTAAAACGACAATAGGCCGTCGGGAATAAATCCTGACAGCCTATTGTTTAAATCCGCGCAAAAGGGGATTTAGCGACGCAAACCAAGACGTGAAATCAATTCACGGTAGCGGCTAACGTTTTTCTTTTTCAAATAATCAAGCAGTTTACGGCGCTGACTGACCATTCTCAACAAACCTTGGCGAGAGTGATGATCATGGATGTGCTCTTTAAAGTGCCCAGACAACTGCTCGATGCGAGCGCTCAATAGCGCTACCTGTACTTCCGGCGAACCGGTATCGCTCGACGATTGCTGAAAATCAGTAACGACTTTCTGCTTGTGCTCAGCGTTTAATGACATAACAACTCCCAAATAATAAATAAAGCAACGATACCGCGTAGCTATAAGCGGCGTATTCTACAACTGGTTCCCATCTATGACAAGCACAGAACAAGATAAATTCATAAAAACTATACCTACTTGCTTTCAGCGACTAATCTCTTTGGCGCAACCCGACCATCGTCCAAGATATAACCAATACCCAAAAACTCATCATCACCCTGATAGAGTGACACCATTCCCTGAGTCGGTGCTTTTGGCACCTGAACTGCCTGCCCTCGCACGATGTAATACGCCATATCTGCTGTAAGATTAACTTTATTCCAATCCGAAATGGCCGCATCAAGGGGCAGCATCGCAGCATCCAGTCCTGAAAAACTTTCAGCCTTAAGGAGCTCTAACTCACCCATCGTATGCGTATCAGACAAGGTAAAGGTGCCGGCTTTCGTTCTCCGCAAAACAGCAACGTGAGCCCCGCACCCCAACACTTCACCAATATCTTCCGCTAACGTCCGAATATACGTACCCTTAGAACACAAAACAGACAAATCTAAGGTATCTTCAGTACGCCCTCTAAGCACCAACTCGTAAATAGTGACAGGACGAGCTTCTCGCTCAACTTCTATTCCTTTTCTGGCTAGCTTATATAAGGGCTGCCCTTCTTTTTTCAAAGCGGAATACATCGGAGGTATTTGATAAATATCTCCCGTAAAACGCTCCAGAACTTCAGACAAATATTCGTCACTAACTTTAGGAACAGAGTGCTCAGCAAGAACATCACCTTCAATATCACCCGTGGACGTTTTTACACCCAACCTAATAGTGACATCATAGCCTTTGTCAGCATCTAACAAATAACCAGACAGCTTTGTTGCCTCGCCCAAACAGATAGGTAGAACACCAGTAGCAATAGGATCCAGACTGCCCGTATGACCCGCCTTATTGGCGCCCATTAAACGCTTTACTTGCTGAAGAACAGAATTGGAGGTAGCTCCTGCGGCCTTATCTAACAACAAAATACCATTAACATCACGACCACGCGCACGACGCCGACTCACAACCTCACCTCAAACTATTATTTCGATTCATTTGACGATGCAATCGCAGCATCAATAAGCGCACTCAAATTAGCACCATGCTGAACAGAAGCGTCATATAAAAACTGCAATTGAGGAACAGACCGCATAGTCAACGATTTTCGCAACTCACGCCTTAAAAATCCGGCGGCATTATTAAGCGCCTTAACCATCTCGTTAACATCACAATCATCATCCATGACTGTGACGTAAACCTTGGCGTAAGAATAGTCGCGACTAACATCAACACCCGAAACAGTCACCAAGCCCACACGCGGATCTTTAACTTCAAACTGAATCAATTGAGCAAGCTCTCGCTGAATCTGAGAGGCTACCCGTTGACTACGACTATATTCTTTCGCCATAACGCTTCTATCTACCTAATTTCCAATATTATCAATGAGTTAATCTAAAGTTTTGGCAACTTCAACAAGCTCATAGACTTCAACCTGATCGCCTGGCTGAATATCGTTATAGTCCTTAACACCGATACCACACTCTGTACCCGCATTAACGGTATTAACGTCATCCTTAAAGCGACGCAAAGACTCAAGTTCACCCTCGTAAATAACAACATTTTCGCGAAGCACACGGATTGGCAAGCTACGCTTGACCGCTCCCTCAAGCACCAAACAACCAGCAATTGCACCAATTTTTGGTGAGCGAAACACATCACGAACTTCTGCCAAACCAACGATCTGCTCTTTAATATCAGGCGACAACATTCCTGTTAATGCAGACTTCACTTCATCAATTACATGATAAATAACACCATAATAATGAATATCTACGTTATTTTCTTGGATTAGGCGTCTTGCAGAAGCATCAGCACGAACATTAAAACCGATCATAATGGCTTCAGAGGCCATTGCTAGATTCACATCGGACTCTGTAATGCCACCCACGCCGCTGGCAACAATTTTAACCTTAACTTCATCATTCGATAACTTGACCAGAGAGTCACGCAACGCTTCAACACTACCTTGAACATCGGCCTTAACCACTAGGTTAAGCACACCCACATTACCTTCACTCATTTGAGAGAAAATACTGTCTAGCTTGGCAGCCTGCTGAGTCGCCAACTTAACATCTCGGAACTTACCTTGACGGAACAAGGCAATTTCGCGTGCTTTACGCTCTTCCGCAACCACAACGGCAGAGTCACCCGCATCAGGCGTACCTGACAAACCTAGAACCTGGACAGGAATCGATGGACCAGCTTCAATAACGGGCTTACCATTTTCATCAAACATGGCACGCACTCGACCATACTCTTTGCCAACTAATAAAATATCGCCTTTGCGAAGTGTTCCGCTTTGAACAAGAACGGTAGACACCGCACCACGCCCCTTCTCTAGGCTAGATTCAACAACAGTTCCTTGCGCAGACTCATTCTCAACCGCCTTAAGCTCTAATACTTCAGCTTGAAGTAAAACAGAATCCAACAACTCATCAATACCCGTTCCTGCCTTGGCAGAAACATGAGCAAAAATGGTATCACCACCCCAATCCTCTGGAATAACTTCGTGACCAGTCAACTCCTGCTTAACACGATCAGGGTCAGCCTCAGGCTTATCAACCTTATTCACGGCAACAATCAGTGGCACACCTGCAGCCTTTGCGTGCTGAATAGCTTCAATCGTCTGCGGCATCACCCCATCATCGGCAGCAACCACCAGAATCACAATATCCGTAACACCTGCGCCACGTGCACGCATCGCGGTAAAGGCCGCGTGTCCTGGTGTATCTAAAAAGGTCACCATGCCCCGCTCTGTTTCAACATGGTATGCACCGATATGCTGGGTAATTCCACCAGCCTCACCAGAAGCAACCTTGGTACGGCGAATATAATCAAGTAACGACGTCTTACCGTGATCAACGTGGCCCATGATCGTAACTACAGGTGCTCGAGTAACGGCATCACTCTTGTCACCGGTATTAGCAAGCAATACCGTCTCAATGTCATCTTCACGCACCAATACAACCGTATGCCCCATTTCTTCAACGACAATGGTTGCCGTTTCTTGATCAAGCACTTGGTTAATAGTCGCCATTGTGCCCATCTGCATCATAACCTTGATGACTTCTGCAGCCTTAACCGACATTTTCTGAGCTAACTCAGAAACGGTAATTGTTTCAGGAATGGAAACTTCGTGAACAATCGGTGCGACAGGCTTTTGGAAAGCGTGCTGCGAACTTGAAGCCACAACAACACGACTAGCTCGACCACCACCTTTCTTCTTACGACGACCACTACGATCACCGGCAACATGCAACTCAGCACGCCCACCACCTTTCTTACCACCCTTTTTACCGAAATCATTGTCGTTCCGAGTTTTATTGGGGGTACGCTTTTTACCCTTTTTATCTTTAGCGCTAGCATCAGCAACAGGCTGACTAGGGGTTGGAGCAACGGAAGGCTTAGGCACTGGCGGCGGAGCCGCTGCTGCTGCACTTTTTTCTGCCGCCGCTGAAGCAATCATGGCATCAGCCGCCATCATTGCTTCATTTTCAGCTTGCTGAATAGCAATTCGAGCCGCATTTTCAGCCGCCGACATGGCCGCTATTTCAGCAGCCTTACGGGCGGCCTCTTCATCAACCTTGCGCTGCTCTTCTTGAGCCTGCGCACGAGCCAACTCTTCTGCAGCGATACGCGCCTGCTCTTCGGGCGACAAGACCACAGGCTCAGGCATCTCGACCTCAGCCACCATGGGTGCGGCATCTGAATCGCTTACATCACCATCCGACGCACGCTTAACGTAAGTGCGACGCTTACGAACTTCAACGCTAACCGTTTTTGCCTTTGAACCTTGACCGGTTTTAAGCTCACTGACCGTTTTACGCTTAAGCGTAATCTTTTTCGGGGAAGCCTCGTCAGAAGCCTTACTTTCAGACTCACCTTTACGCAAATGCTTAAGTAACTGCATTTTATCGCCATCACTGATGGCAGCATCAGCACCTGCCGCAGGCAAGCCTGCCTCTCCCAATTGAACCAAAAGACGCTCAACCGGAATACCTATCGCTTCCGCTAATTGCTTTACTGTAACTTCTGACATTACTTTAACCCCCTTACGACCCGCTTAATTTAGCCTTACTGCTCTACTCAGCAAACCAAGGAGCACGGGCTGTCATTATCAATTCACTCGCACGCGCGTCATCCAAGCCTTCGATATCACTAATCTCGTCAACAGACTGCTCGGCGAGATCTTCCATTGTAATTACTCCGCGCGCTGCTAGAACACTAGCTAACTCAGGATCCATACCATCCATTTCAAGTAAATCCTGAGCGGGCACTACGTCATTCAAATGCTCTTCAGTTGCAATCGCACGAGTTAATAAAACATCACTCGCTCGACTACGAAGCTCTTCAACCATACCTTCGTCGAATTCTTCTATTTGCAACATTTCATCAAGCGGGACATAAGCCACTTCTTCGATGCTAGCAAAACCTTCCTGAACCAAAATAGATGCAACCTCTTCATCAACATCCAACTGATTCATAAATACATTTAGAACCTCAGCAGACTCTTCATCACTCTTCTGCTCAGCTTCATTTTCGGTCATTACATTCAATTCCCAGCCAGTCAACTCGCTGGCTAGTCGAATATTTTGGCCGCCACGACCAATGGCCTGTGAAAGATTTTCCTCTGCAACAGCAACATCCATTGTGTGACGATCTTCATCCATCACAATAGACACAACTTCGGCTGGCGACATTGCGTTAATAACAAATTGTGCAGAATTATCATCCCACAAAATAATATCAACTCGCTCACCAGCTAGTTCATTCGATACCGTTTGAACTCGTGAACCACGCATACCAACGCAAGCACCTACAGGATCGATACGTTGATCATTAGTTTTAACCGCAATCTTTGCTCGAACACCGGCATCACGTGCAGCAGCCTTAATTTCGATTAAGCCTTCGCCCGCTTCTGGCACTTCTAGCTTAAATAATTCAATCAATAGTTCGGGCGCAGTACGACTAATAAAAAGCTGTGGCCCTCTCGGTTCTGAGCGAACATCTTTAAGGTACCCACGAACTCGATCACCAGCGCGCATTGCTTCACGAGGAATCATATCTTCACGGCGAATAACCGCCTCAACATTGTTTCCCATGTCTAACAAGACGTTGCCGCGATCCATTCGCTTAACAACACCCATTACCAACTCACCAATGCGGTCTATATAACGATCAACTACTTGAGCCCGCTCAGCTTCACGCACCTTCTGAACGATAACTTGCTTGGCAGTTTGGGCAGAAATACGCCCAAAATCGACTGCCTCCATCGGCTCTTCAAGATAACTACCAACATCAAGAGCGGCGTCCTTTTCTTGTGCGTCCGCCAGATATATTTCACGATCTGGTGATTCAAGTTCCGCATCATCATCAAGAACTACCCAACGACGAAACGCTTCATAATCGCCATTACTACGATTAATACTCACCCTTACGTCTACATCTTCTTCATATCGTTTTTTTGTTGCTGTAGCCAACGCAGCTTCAATAGCCCCAAAGATGATCTCTTTAGATACACCTTTTTCGTTAGATACTGCATCAACAACTAACAAGATTTCTTTGCTCATAGCACGCCTCTATCATACCGCTGCTTTGTCAGCGTATTTAGCCCCGACGACAAAAATCTCCAGCATTCAACGAATTTAAAACTCAGGAACTAAGCGCGCCTGTTCAATTTCATCAAATGCAATTTCAAATTCTTCCCCATCCACCTCGATAGTGACCATACCATCGCCGACAGACTTCAATTCACCCGTAAACTTTTTGCGCCCATCTTTATATGTATCCAAGCGCAACTGAGCTTTACTTCCAACATGTTTCTCATAATGCTCAGGCGTAAACAAAGGACGATCCAAGCCAGGTGAAGACACCTCCAAAGCATACTGCCCAGGCAGCGGATCTTCGACATCAAGCACACTACTTACCTGACGACTAACTTTTTCACAGTCTGCTACACCAACGCCATGAGGTTTATCAATATAAATCCGCAAAACTGAATTTTTGCCCTGAGCAACATATTCAATGCCGACGCACTCATACCCCAAACCCGTCACAACAGGCTCAATCAAACTTTGTACTTTTACTGACGCTTGTCGCACCATTTACCACCAAACAAAAAATGGGCCAATGGCCCACTTTAATTAACCAACCAACCCTCGACAGAACCAAATATCGAGACTTTCCAGTAGCAAAAAAGCCCCGTAAACGGGGCTTTTTTTATTATTCTTTAAAGGTATTACACTTCCTGGCGGGAGCTAATGACTATATTTCACTGCTAAACTCTAGCTAATCAGACCACCGACACCGATTACGTCACTGCCTAAGCCAGACAGGAAAGGATATTCGATGCGGTGCGCAGTATAACAGGACTCACCTCCATTTCACAATGGGGGCGTAATAAAAATGCCCCCGCAGCATAGCGTTGACTTGGATTGCATTTGCAAGCTAGGCCAAACCTATTAGTAAAAATACCTTTAGCATCCCCCTCACCAAACGCATTAAACAATAGATTAGATCATGGGGGATATTTCTACCGACAAAAGCAGCCCCAGACACTATAATGCTGCATTATTTAGCTAACAGGGTTAAAAATGAGCAACACACTCACACCAACACAAGTCCAAACATTCAACCAGCTCAGTGCTGATGAACGCTACGATGCTTTCATTAAGGCTGTTACTGAAGGCGGCCCGGTCTGGAGTCTATCCAGCGACGAAGGCTGGGCGATCATATCAGACGAAGATACTGAATACCTACCCGTATGGCCGAACTCAGAACTAGCTAACACATGGGCCACCGATGGCTACGCTGACTGCGCACCAAAAGCGATTGAAAAAATAGACTGGATAGAAAAGTGGTTGCCCGGCATGATCGAGGATGGCTTACAAATTGCCGTGTGCCCTGATATCGAGGGTGAGGGTATCGTGATTTCGGCAGAAGAAGTTTTTGAAACACTAGAGCCTATGCACAAATAAAATAGCCACCGAAGATGTTGAGCCACTCCTTAGTCTCGGGGTGACTCAAACCCAAAACTAATCAAGCTTAAACCTACCCATTGCCGATTGCAATTTTGATGATAGTTGGTTAATTTGATCAGCGGCCGCATCGGTTTCTTGTGTATTATCGAGCGTCCGCTCGGCTTCATCATTGATTTTGATAATACTTCGATTCATTTCTTCAGCAACAGTACTTTGCTCCTCAGAGGCTGCAGCTATCTGAACATTCATCGAGTTAATTTCTGCAACAGACAAGGTAATCGCTTCTAAAGAATCACTCGCCGCTTTCGCCCCATCGACACTGCTGCTAGCCTTATCATAGCCTTGCTGCATTGCTAAGACAGCCTCAGAGGCACTCCCCTTTAAGCGTCCCAACATGGAGCTTATTTTAACGGTCGACTCTTGGGTGCGCGCCGCCAAAGTTCGAACCTCATCAGCAACCACTGCAAACCCTCGACCTTGGTCACCTGCACGAGCCGCCTCAATCGCGGCATTTAATGCAAGCAAATTAGTTTGTTCTGCGATATCACTGATAACACTCACGATATCATCAACACCTTCTGTATCTTCTCCTAGGCGATTGATTGTTTCCGAGGCCTTGCCAATTTCATCGGCTAGCTCACGAATCCTGCTCATATTGACTTCGACAACCACCTTACCCTCGCTGGCTCTCTGGTCGGCATTACCCGCAGAAATCGCAGCATCACTAGCATTTTGAGCAACCTCCTGAACTGTCGCACTCATCTCATTCATCGCAGTCGCCACTTGCGCGGTTTCGCTCTGCTGAGCAGCCATGACGGCATTAGTATTACTTGAGGTCTCCGATAGCTGATGTGAGGCTGCCCCTAACTCCCGAGTGGCCTCGTTAACATTACTGACAACATCGCTCAGACCATGACTCATCTCATTAATCGCTTCGTTTAATTCACCCAATTCATCTTTACTGGTAATAATTAAATCGGGTTGACTCAAGTCGCCACTCGCTATTTTTTTCGCTCTATCACCCACAATTTTAAGTGAGGTACTTATCGCCCGCCCAAACAACACAGAAACAACCAAGCCGATAACAATAGCCAGCAGACTAACGATAACCGCCATTTGCGTCAGGTTATCCGTCCGAGACTGTAATTCGGATACATCAAGGGCAGCCAAGCTTTCTTGTGAGCCACGCATCTCTTCCAACAACACCATAATAGCGCTGGCCTTCGGTGCCGCCTTTGTTCCCAACCAATAATTAGCTAGATTCCATTGCTCACTTGCTCGAGAATCGAACATTTGAATGGGTAGTGGCGCAAAAGCCTGGCGACCCCGATTATAATCAGCCCAGGCCTTAGCTTGAATCGGAGAAAACAATGACCTGTATGTATTTAATTCCGCTAGCCTGACTTGATTAAGCTGCCACTTAGCCTCAAAACCATCTCGAAACTGAACATCACCAGACAATAAATAAGCACGAATATTGGCTAATCCAACGGCAAACGAGCCGCGACTATCGGCCATAAGCTTGAGCATATGCTTGCGATCAACTGTCGCCTCTAAACGCCCCTCTTCATCAATCATCGCAGTAATTGCCGCCAATATCTGTTGCGCCCGAGGGGCTGCCTCAGTCAATAAAACTTTAAATGAAGGGATGTTTTCATCGGTATGGGCAATGGCCTCCACTTCTTGCTGAGCAATACGAAAATCTTCGACTAACACCTTCATTTTTTTCAAGCGTTCAACATTTTCAGGGGCTGTCCAGCTTTTTGAAAAGTGATCAAACTCGGCTAATGCAGCATCAATTTCTACCCAGCCTCGCGCTCGCTCTGCCTTAAAAAGCTCTGCCTTAACTGAATCACCACCTAAAATCATATAGCCACGTAAACCTGCCAGGGATAAATGCATACCATCAGTCATTCGCATTCCGGCCATAACAGTCGGCTGGCGAAGGCTAATTACGCTATCCTGCGTAGTCCGCACTTTTTGAATTTGATAAAACGTGTTGACGGCCCCAAGCACAACAACCAACAGTACAAGTCCGAACCCCAAAAACAACTTATTCTTAATCGTCCATGCCATGACGTTGCCTCATCATTGATATACCCAACAAAACCGAACGCTGATCCATATCATTGATCGACCTACAACAGAGAAACCTGAGCCATTTGTGAAATTAGTTTATAAAGATAATTTTGGTTCCCTCAACTATAGCTATGTGCCTTCTAAGTGCGACAACAACTGTAATCTCAGCGCTTTTGGTAATCCGTTGATGCTCAATGTATCGTTTTCCATATCGTAATTAATGCGGCTATGAAGGTGGTAGGTAGAGAAGGTAATAGACAAATCCTTATCTCGGCCAGAAAATTTCACATAGCGCTTTAAACTGCGCCGATCAATCATAAGACCTTCATTCTCACCAGGATGAAAATTACGAACTTGCTCCACAAAGCGATCACGATCAACACCCTCTAACTCCCTCGACAAAGCCTCAAGGTTAATCCGTTCATCTTTTTCATCCTGAGCCAAGCAATATTCAACTACCTGAGCTCGACACTCCTGAGCTTGCTCACTTGGCAAGTCCTTGGCAAAGGCATCAACTCCATCAAGAAAGCTCTTGGTATTTTCTTCCTTATTCACACCATTACTGAACCCAGAAATACTTTCTAAAACATCAGCTAGCACAGGCTTAGCGCGAGGACAAAGCAAGGTCAGGTAAGCATAGTTTTTATGAGCTTGCCATTCTGCGATATCGACCTTAATACCCGCAAGAGACGGCCCAGTATCAATGGTGTAACTGCGCTGAACATCCAAGGTATCGCTGATTGCCAGGGATTCGTTCTGATTGACGATAAAGAGGTAAAACACATGGTGGTGCTCACCGCTGTTTTCTACAAAAAATAAAAAATGAGCATTTATTTCCATACCCGCATCATTGACGGCCTGCTCGACTCCTTGCATTAGCTGGGTGCTCAATTCAGTAAAATCCTTTTCCTCGACTAAAAAGGAGGTCAATACCGGGGCTAGCAAAGATGCGGAAGACTCGGACTCATTCGCGCCAAAACTGCCATGCTGACGGTTTAGTCGCGCTAAGAAACTACTTTTTAACTTATCTAACAGCGCCTCCTTATGCTCATCAATCGC
>Ga0316204_10008251_pt1 | contig 14606 bp, 9 predicted proteins | sample 6monrhotite_MG_2_FD_205661 | JGI IMG/M metagenome (GOLD analysis project Ga0316204, IMG submission 205661) | Microbial mat bacterial communities from mineral coupon in-situ incubated in ocean water Damariscotta River, Maine, United States -... | ecosystem: Environmental > Aquatic > Marine >...
TTGGTGTCGCGCAATCGGTCCAGGGCGCGCCGGTCGGCCTTGGTCGGGCGGCCGGCACCACTGTCTCGTGAGCCTGCTGCTGGTGACGTCTTTTCGTCGTTTTTTGATCTGGGCGTCGGCGGCTCCAGATCTTCATACAGGGTTGCCGCTTCGCTGGCCGGGCCTCGGCGTTGGCCCAGCGCGATCACCTTGATCACCCTGACCTCGCGTTCCTTGGGAAACGTCAGTACATCACCCACCATCAGGGTCGCATGGGACTTGCCGATCAATTCATCGTTCAGGCGCAATCTATTGGTCGCGCACAACTTTCGGGCCAGGGTTCGACTTTTGAAAAACCGGGCGTACCACAGCCATTTGTCGATGCGCTGTGTGGCCCTGGTCATGCCTTGACCATCATTTTCTAAAGGCCAGTTCTTTTAATTTGGCAAAAGGAGAATCCGGGTCGTACGCGGGACTTTTCGGACGCGACTGTGGTGTGGTCTTTTTGCCTGGACCGGCGACGACCTTTTTGCGTTTTGCAGGGTGCGGGCGTTTTTTAGCTTTCCAGGCCGGGATGAAGCGAGGGGGCGCACTTTTGTCATCATCGTTGGTGACCGGCACCTGTGCAAACCCCAGGTCCTTTAAAATACCTGTCATTTCCTCGACGCCACATCCGGCCAGGGACAAAAGGTCAGGATCTATGGCAAACGGTTCCGTGCGAGCCAGCGACCAGGCGCGCGCCGCCAGTCGTTCCAGCATATCAACGCGCACGGAAAGCTGACCCGCCGTGCGGTATCCCAAGGCATTCAGGAAATCCACAGGAAGCCCTGCAAGCGGCAAGGACACCCGGCCCGGCGGCGGAAATTGCAAGGTGTCGTCGGCACCGTTCCAAAGCGCCCATAATATACCGCGCAGGTGAACCGCCGGGGCCTTCAACAAACGCGGCATGAAGACACTTTCGCGACCGATCAGGATGCCCAGTTGTTTCAAGGCCTGCCGCTCGTCGCGCCCAAGGGCACCGACCTGATCCTTGACGCTTGTTCTTGGCAGGGTCCCCAATCCCTCGCAGACCTGAAAGGCGATGCCTTTTGATGCACCCGAAAGGTCGGCTTTTTGGATCTCGTTCAGCGCCCCCAGTTTGTCGCCCAAATGGGCGTTCCACCAGCGAACGAGTCGTTGATGCAATCGATCCTGACCATCCTTTGGCAGATGTTCATCGTGCAGCGCCAGGACCTGGGGGGCCAGGATATCACTGCCCTTGACCAACGTGCCAATGGCGTCACCGCGCCACATGAAGGCCCGGGTGTCGCTTAGGGTAATCGTGCTGTCGGGGGCGGCTTCCAGCCATTCCATGCGGCGCAGGGTTTCTGCTCCGACGACCCGCCGGGCGGCTGCGGCGAGGGATTTCTGGGCGGCGATCATGTCTGCTCCGGTTTCAGACGTTTCGGCGATAAACCGGAATCCCGACAACTGGCCAATAACATGACCTTCGACGCTGACCCGGTTGTCCACATCGACGGCGGCAGTTATTTCGCCGGGTGTTTTTAGGTGTTTCACCAGAACCGACGTGCGCTTGTCGACAAACCGCTGGGTCAGGCGCTCGTGCAGAGCATCGGATAATTTATCTTCGATCACGCGTGTTTTCTCCTGCCAGGCGACGGGGTCATCCAGCCAGTTGTCTTCTATTTTGGTGCCACGATTGGCGATATAGGTCCAGGTGCGAATATTGGCCAGGCGTCCGGTCAGGGTTTCAATATCGCCGTCATCGCGATCAACCCGCCCAACCTGACCGGCGACCCAGTCGGATGGCAGTTTCCTGGCCTCGCCATTGGCCATCAACATTGTGTAGATGCGGCTTAACATTTCCGCATGGCCATCGCTCATGACCTTGCGAAAATCCGGAATCTGGCAAACGTCCCAAAGCAGGGAGACGGCCTTGGGGTTGCAGGCCAAGGCGGCAACGTCATTGTCCAGGGCCAGCACTGACAAGGCCGCTTCATCCGATGCGCCGGTCGCCCGCACCAGCCCTTCTTTGTCTGGCGGCAACGCGAGGGATTTTTGCAAGGCCTCAAGGTCTCTCAGGTCTGGCTCGGGATTGCGCCAGTAGATCAGCTTCAAGGTCCTGAAGTTATGGTTTTCGATGCGTTCGACATATTCCGGGCTGATGGGGGTGACCCCGGTCGTGATGCCAAATGTGCCATCGTTCATATGCCGTCCGGCGCGCCCGGCAATCTGTGCCAGTTCCGGGGCCCACAAGGGACGTTGGCCGCGTCCGTCAAACTTGTGCGTAGCGGCGAAGGCGACATGATTGACATCCATGTTCAGGCCCATGCCGATGGCGTCTGTGGCGACCAGGTGGTCGACTTCGCCCGCCTGGTACATGGCGACCTGGGCATTGCGGGTGCGTGGGCTTAAGGCGCCCATGACAACGGCGGCCCCACCCCGGTGGCGACGCACCCGTTCGGCAATGGCGTAGACGTCGCCTGCAGAAAAGGCGACGACGACACTTTGCGGTGGCAGTTTGGTGATCTTGCGCTCGCCGGTGTAGCTCAGGGTTGAAAACCGGGGTCGGGAAACAAATTCGACCCCCGGTACCAACAGGCGGATCAGCGGACGGATCGTATCAGCACCCATGAACATGGTTTCGCTGCTGCCGCGGGCGTGCAGCAAGCGGTCGGTGAAAACATGGCCGCGCTCGGAATCGGCACAGACCTGGATTTCGTCAACGCCAAGGAATTCCACGGTTCGGTCGACGGGCATGGATTCCACCGTGCACAGGAAGTACCGGGCACCGGGGGGGACGATTTTTTCTTCGCCGGTGATCAGTGCGACATTGCCGGCACCCTTCAACGCGACCGCCCGGTCGTAATTTTCACGTGCCAGCAGGCGCAAGGGAAAGCCGATCATGCCCGAACGATGGGCCAGCATTCGCTCCATGGCGAAGTGGGTCTTGCCGGTATTGGTGGGGCCAAGAACGGCAGTTACTTTGGGTTTCGTGGAATTCATCATGCGCTCTAACCGTGATTGGCAAGCCTAGGCGAAGAGGCCCTTCCGGGGCAAGTCCTGCAATGGGCGTGGCCGTAAAATAGCAGCGTTACGAAATTTATTTTTCCAAGTGTGATGATCGTCACATCTGATGCCATCCCGCAATGTCATTTTGATCCCGGAACAAAAAACCGGCCGATGTGCTGAATGAGGAGGTCTTATGATTATTGTTAAACAAACCAGAAAGGTGATTGTGAAATGAAGAATTCATCAGATCAGATCGTAAACCTTATCGAGCGCCTCGGTCGGTTGACCAGGGGTGCGCAGCACGCTGAAGGTCTTAAACCGGCGCAATGGGAGGCTCTTCGCTTCCTGTCCCGCGCCAATCGGGCGTCCCGCAACCCGGGCGCCCTGGCGGATTTCCTTTCGTCGACCCGGGGGACGGTATCGCAAACCCTGATCACGCTGGAAAAGAAGGGATTGATTGTCCGTTCCGTCAACCCCGGCGATGGCCGGGGCAAAAACCTTGAACTGACAGACCGTGGCCATGCCACGGTTGCCCGCGATCCGTTGGCGGTGATCGAAACCGCCGTCACCAAAGCGACAAATTTTAACGCCAATGCCGAAGACGGGTCGCTGGCCAGCGGCCTGAAAAGCGTGCTCAACGCGGTCGTTTCACAAAATGGCGCGCCCTCGTTCGGAGAATGCGATGGGTGCGTTCATTTTCAGGTCAACGGCGCGATTGACGACGATCTGGGACCGCACCGGTGCCTGTTGTTGGGAACCTCGATTTCCGAGGCCGAGCAAAACCAGATTTGCCGAGCCCACCAAGCCAGCACCGCCGCCTGATCGCCGCCGCCCGGTCCTGATTCCCAATACAGCCCCAATCGGACCAAAGCCTGGCACGTAGAGCGCTGTTTCAGCCTCGGTGCGCGGTTTTGCGTTCAGTATAATCCTTGAGCCGACGGGTCATGGTCGAAAAGGCGTCCCTCAGGGCGATATTGATGTCGTGGTGGTCGGCTTTTTGGGCCCCGGAACTAACCGCAAGGCGGTCGCCGGGAACGTTGATATTGATCGAAATATTGTAAGGAGCGCCGCTGCTTTGGTGGTTGTGCGGGGATTCAACGGCAACCCGGCAATCGGTGATGTGGTCGTTTAAGCGTTCCAGCTTTTTTATTTCTTCCCTGATCCTTGTTTCGACAGCATCGGAATGATCCATTCCATGAAAAACGACTTGCGGCTGTGTTCGCATGTGAGCCTCCTTGTCTTTCAAACGCTCTAGGGCTTGCAACTTTGGCCCTATGGATTAGATATGGGGTGAAACGATGGTCGATGCATTGATGTCGGACATGTTTTGTCAGAAAAATTCAGAAATTCAGCACCGTAAAAAAGGACTCACGAAATCGTCATGGCCCAGGAAAAGTTCGCCTTTCAGGCAGAAGTCAGCACCCTTCTCGATATCGTCGCCAAATCACTTTACAGCCAGAAGGAAATCTTTCTGCGCGAATTGGCTTCCAACGCATCAGATGCGTGCGACAAGTTGCGCTATCAGTCGCTGACCAATGCGGACCTGATCGAAGCCGACAACGATTTCAAAATCACAATCAGCGTCGATAAAAAGGCCAAGACCCTGTCGATCGCGGACAATGGCATCGGCATGAACCGCGATGACCTGGTGGAAACGCTGGGCACCATCGCCAAGTCCGGTACCCAGGCCTTCTTAAATCAGGTCAGTGGCGACGAAAACGCCGATTTGGCGCTGATTGGACAATTCGGTGTTGGGTTTTATTCAGCCTTCATGGTCGCCGACCGGGTCGATGTATTGACCCGGAAAGCCGGTGAAAAGGAAGCCTGGCTCTGGAGTTCCGATGGTCGTGGCGAATTCACCATCGATTCTGCTGAACGCGACACCTGTGGCGCGACGATCATCCTGCACCTGAACAAGGGTGAAAAGGAATTCATGGAACAGCCGCGCCTGGCCCATATCATCAAGGAACATTCCGACCACATCGGCGTGCCTATTGTGTACGTGGACGGTGACACTGAAGAGACACTCAATTCAGCCTCGGCCTTGTGGACGCTACAGCAAAAAGACATAACGCCTGAACAATACAGTGAATTCTACCATCACGTCGGTCACGCCTTTGATGAACCGTGGTTGACCATTCACAACCGGGTTGAAGGCGTGGTCAGCTACACCAACTTGCTGTTCATTCCGTCCATGCCGCCGTTCGATCTGTTCACGCCCGAACGCAAGGGCAACGTCAAGCTGTACGTTAACCGGGTATATATCACCAGCGATTGCGATGGGCTGTTGCCGCCCTATCTGCGGTTCCTGCGCGGCGTCGTTGATTCCGAAGACCTGCCGCTGAATATCAGCCGTGAAATGTTCCAGCACGATCCCCGCCTGACCAAGATCAAATCCGGCCTTACCAAGCGTGTGCTGAACGAATTGAAGAAAAAAGCTGACAAGAAGCCCGAAGAATACGCCACTTTCTGGGACGGCTTCGGTGCCGTGTTGAAAGAAGGCCTGTATGAAGACACGGACAACCGGGAAAAACTTTTGGCCGTTGCCCGCTTTAAAAGCACGGCTTCGGATCAGTTGCGCAGCCTGGATGAAGTCGTCGCCGACATGAAAGAAGGCCAGGAAGATATTTTTTACATCACCGGCGAATCACTTGAAACGGTGGCTCACAGCCCGCAGTTGGAAGGCTTCCGGGCGCGCGGTATCGAAGTGCTGCTGATGACCGACCCGGTCGATGAATTCTGGCTTCCGGCGATTAATTCGTACCAGGACAAGCCGTTCAAATCGGTAACCAGGGGCGGCGCTGACCTGGATAAAATCAAGGGCGAAGATGACGCCGCCGAGAAGAAGAAAGACCAGGAACCAACCGCCGAAATCAATGATTTGATCGCAGCCCTTAAAATCTCGCTGGGCGATACGGTCAAGGATGTTGCCGTTTCCGAACGCCTGACGGATAGCCCGGTGTGTCTGGTATCCGGTGAGGGCGACATGGACATTCATCTCGAACGCATGCTCAAGCAGCACAAGCAGCTTGATACGGCGACGGCCCGGATTATGGAAATCAACGCCGATCACCCGTTGATCCAGAAAATGGCCGGTGCCGTCAAGGCGGGCAAAAGCGGTTCGGACCTGATTGATGATGCGGCCTTCCTGTTGCTTGATCAGGCCCGCATCCTGGAAGGTGAAGCGATTCCCAGCCCGGTGGAATTCGCCCGCCGCTTAAGTTCTATGATGGAAAAAGGGATCGTCTGAACCTCTTGATCAGTCGCCCGTCGATGGCGGCAAGTCCCAGGAAGATCAAGGCCATGCCCATCAGGGCGTGACCGTTCAGGCTTTCGCCCAAAATCAGAATGCCCAGAATCAGGGCGCTGATGGGGATCAGGAAGGTGGTTAGGGACAAGTTGGTCGCCCCGGCTTTGGCCAGGATGTGGAAAAAGATCAGATATGCAACGCAGGTGCTGAGCAGGGCGATGGCCAGAACGGCGCCCAGTACGTCGGGCCCCGGAATGACATTCAAAGGCCCGTCAATGATCAGCATCAGCGGCAGCATCATCACGCTGGAACAGATCAGCATCCCCGTGGCTGCGACCGATGTCGGGTGGTGGCTTAAGCGGCGCCCGAAAATACCGGCAAAGCCATAGGATGTGGCGGCGCCTAAAATGGCGATCTTGCCCCAGACCTGACCATCCAGGCCATCGATTATGCCGGGCCCGATCAGCACTGCGACGCCGGTAATCCCCAAAAGAATGCCGAACCCCTTGTTCAGGGAAAGTTTTTCATCCGATGTTAAAACATGGGCCAACGCAACGGTGAACATGGGCGTCGTGGCGTTGAGGACAGATGCCAGCCCGCTGTCGATATGGGACTGGCCCCAGACGATCAGGGAAAATGGAATCATGTTATTGAGAACGCCCATAACCATGAACTGGCCCCAGCTGACGCGGTCCCATGGCATTTTGTTTTTGCTTAAATAGACAAAACAGAACAGCACCACAGCGGCAATGGAAACGCGCCCAAAAACAATGGTAAAGGGGGCGAGTTCGCGCAGTGCGACTTCCGCAAAAAAGAACGATCCACCCCACAGGATCGACAGCACAACCAGCAGGAACCATTCCCGGCCCGCCATGGTCGGGCCGCTCATAGTGATCCTTCTAACGTCAGTAATTTACGCTTTCTATCCATCCCACCCGCATAACCCGCCAGCGTGCCGTTTTTGGCAATCACCCGGTGGCAGGGGATGATGATGGAAATGGGGTTTTGTCCGTTGGCACTACCGACGGCGCGCACCGCACGGGGCGATGAAGCGCGCCGGGCAAGGTCGGAATAACTGATGGTTTCACCGTACGGGATTTCGCCAAGTACCTTCCAGACGGCGTTCTGGAAGGGCGTCCCGTCGGTGTCCAGGAGCAACCCGTCAAAGGTTGTGCGCGCATTGCCGCCGGTAAAATAGTCGCCCATGCGGTCCCGGATGGCTTGCGGGTTTTTACGTTGCGCCCTGTCAAACGATGCAAAACGTCGTTTTAACAGTGCCTCTGAACGGTCCTGGCAGTCACGAAAATCAAGCAGGCAAATGGCCCCGCTTTCCATGGCCACCGCGGTCATGTCGCCCAGTGGTGTTGTGATTGTATCAAAATAGAGCTTCATTTTTTTAACCCTTTTGCATCGTCATTCCACAGGTGCAGGGCGGCATAGGACCGCCACGGTCGCCAGTCTTCGGCCCGACGTTCAAGATCCCGGGCGGTCAGGTTTTCGCCGCGTCCATTGATGGCGCGCAGCAAGGCGATATCGCCAACGGGAAACGCATCCGGGTCCCCCAAGACCCGCATGGCGATGTACTGGGCCGTCCACGGACCGATACCGGGCACGGAACACAACATGTCTTGTGCGGCCTGCAGGCCATCGGCCATGCCCAGGTCGATGCGACCTTGGGTGAAGGCCGTGGCCATCTGGCGCACGGTTTCGGCCCGCCGGGTCGTCAGCCCGATGCGCGCGATATCGGCATCAATCAGCGCGTCGGGTTCGGGAAACAGAAATTTAAGGGTGTCGTCCTGGCCCAGGTTCAGGGGGGTGCCAAACGTTTCAACCAGCCGCCTGGCGAATGTGGTTGCGGCGCTGACGCTGATTTGCTGACCTAAAATGGCGCGCACGGAAATTTCAAAAGCGTTCCACGCCCCCGGCACGCGCAGACCGGGCCGGGTTTTCACAAGGCTCGCCAGGGTCGCATCGGCACCCAGTTCAGTGTCGACGGCGGTGCTGTCGCAATCCAGATCAAACAGCCTGCGGGTGATTTCGATGGCACGTTGCAGATGGCTCAGGTCGACCAGTTCGAAGGTGGCCGCGAGGTAGTTTTTTTCAAGGCAGGGTTTGACGTCAATTGTTCCCGGTTTGCCGCCCAGCAAGACGCTGCGGCGATACCCTTGCGCAGACACTTCCTCGACGCCGGGAATGGCGCGGACCCGCAAAAAATTGATTAACGAATGCCAGTCATAAGGCGGTCGGTAAAACAGTTTAAGCGTAAGGGACGACTGCTTGCCAGATGTTGTCACGGTTTGGTCCGCTTGTTTCTTCAGTTCCCGCCTTAAATCTCTTGGCGGGCGATCATATACTTTGACGAAGGCATCGTTAAAACGACGGATGCTTTGAAAGCCCGATATCAGTGCAATTTCGGTTAAGGGCAGGCCGCTTTCGCTGATCAATTTTTTTGCGAATAACAGCCGCCGGGTTTGGGCAACGGTTTTAGGCCCAACCCCTACGTGATCCAGAAACAACCGCCGCAGGTGGCGCTCGCCAATCCCCAACCGCCTTGAAAGATCATCGACGGATCCAACATCAAGCGCACTCTCGCCGATTAACCGCATGGCCCGGCTTACCGTGCTGCCAACCCCTTTCCAGGCGGGGCTGCCCGGGGCCGCTTCGGGGCGGCATCTCAGGCAGGGGCGAAAGCCGGCGGCCATGGCGGCGGCGGCAGAGGGCACGAAACGACAGTTCGACTGTTTTGGCGGGCTTGCCGGGCACACCGGGCGACAGAAGATACCGGTGGTGACGACGGCAGTAAAAAACCGCCCGTCAAAACGTGCATCACGGCTTCTAACGGCCCGGTAACAGGTGTCAGGGTGCATATCCATGTTTGCAGTATAGCCAGCCTGTGCAAAAAGACTGGCCATTTTCGGACATCAATGCAAGATAGCTTTAAAGCCTCAGTCGACCGTGAAAACAGCCGCGCCAAGGATCGCGCCGGTCGTCGTCGATTGCACCAGAACGGCGCCTTTTTTGGCGTCACTACCGCCGTAAGAAACCGCTATTTGGCTCGCTTCGCCCTGCCAGTTGGCGATCAGTTGTAAATCGCGAACGACATTCCGGTTGCGGATTTTTTTGCCGCGATTTTCGCCTCGCCGGACGGCGGTGATGTGCTCATCATCATACATCACTACGAACACGTTTGCGTTGACGGATTCTCCTGTGGCGGGCAGGGACAGCTTAGCTCCCCCGTTGCCGGGGACAATCGTCAGGTCGATCTGCGGCAAGGACTGGGCCGCCTTGATCGCCCGCTTTACTTCCGAACGGTTGGAACCGACAACCTGGTGCACTCCTTGAATCACCATCTGCGGGGTATAGACGTTGCGGGCTTCGAAATACCGGGCGAAGTCGTTCTGCCGCTGTGAATAGGCGGCGCTGGAATAGGGATCTTCCCAGCCCAGATAGTTCCAGTAATCCACATGAAATGACAGCGGCAACAGGCCTTTTTTATCGGCAAGTTCGGCCAGGTACGCATCGGCAGGCGGGCACGATGAACACCCCTGGGATGTGTACAGCTCAACCACGGTTAACGGTTTTTCGGCAGCCAATACAGCACCGCTGGACGTTGCCAACATAAGGGCGGTGACAAGGGAGAGAGAAATTTTCATGATCAAGTGATACCCCAAAGCCCCCTCACATACCAATCACATGGCGGTGAGGGGGGATGAGGGGGCCGTTTTTACTTGTTCAGGTTTCTTAATACGTAATGCAAAATGCCGCCGGCCTTGACGTATTCGATTTCGTCCAGGGTATCGATGCGGCAGGTCAGGGCGATCTGGTCTTGTGTGCCATCTGACCGGTGCACGGTCAGTTCCACGTCCATACCCGGCGTGATGCCGCCGGAAATACCGCTTAGATCGAAGCTTTCCGAACCGTCCAGTTTCAGGGATTTGCGGGTTGCGCCGTCCTTGAACTGCAAGGGCAACACACCCATGCCAACCAGGTTCGAGCGATGGATGCGCTCGAAGCTTTCGACGATGACTGCCTTGACGCCCAACAGCCGAGTGCCCTTGGCGGCCCAGTCACGGGATGATCCGGTGCCGTATTCCTTGCCGCCGAAAACCACCAGCGGCACGCCATCATCGGCATATTGCATGGCTGCGTCATAGATGCTCAGGGTGTCGCCTGAATCCACGTGTTTGGTTACGCCGCCTTCGGTGCCGGGGGCCATTTCGTTCTTGATGCGGATGTTAGCAAAGGTGCCGCGCATCATCACCTGATGATTGCCGCGCCGTGACCCATAGGAATTGAAGTCCTGCGGCCGTACTTGATGTTCCAGCAGGTAATTCCCGGCCGGTCCGTCCTTGGCGATGCCACCGGCAGGCGAGATATGGTCGGTGGTGACCGAATCGCCCAAAATGGCCAAGGCACGTGCGCCGCTGATGTCGGTTATTTCGGCGGGGGCCCCGCTCAGACCTTCAAAGAACGGCGGATGCTGGATGTAGGTCGAACCCGGCTGCCAGTTGTAGGTTTCCCCCTCGACAATTTTAATGTCTTTCCAGGCCTGCGGCCCTTCGGACACATTGGCATAGCGCCTGGAGAACATTTCAGGCGTCAGGGCGGCATCGATGGTTTCGCGGATCTCGGTATTGCTGGGCCAGATATCTTTCAAATACACCGGGTTCCCGTCCGCATCCTTGCCCAGGGGCTCGGTCGCCAGGTCGCGGGTCATGGAGCCTGCCAGCGCATAGGCGACAACCAGTGGCGGCGAGGCCAGGTAGTTGGCCTTCACATGCGGGCTGATGCGGCCTTCGAAATTGCGGTTGCCCGACAGCACCGCTGTGGCGACCAGGTCGCCTTCGGTGATGGCGGCGGCGATGGGTTCGGCCAGGGGGCCTGAATTGCCGATGCAGGTGGTGCAACCGAAGCCCGCGATATTAAAACCAAGCGCGTTCAAGTGTTCCTGTAGCCCCGCCGCTTCCAGATAATCGGCAACAACCTGGGATCCCGGTGCCAGCGATGTCTTGACCCAGGGCTTTGACTGAAGACCAAGTTTGTTGGCGTTCCTGGCCAGCAGCCCCGCGGCAACCAGCACCGACGGGTTGGAGGTGTTGGTGCAACTGGTGATGGCGGCGATGACGACGTCGCCGTCGCGCAGGTCATGGTCGGCACCGGCCATGGGGTTGGAACGCGGTGCATCGACACCGGCCATGTCTTTCAAGGTGCTGGCAAACGCGGAGCTGGAATTTTTGAGATCAATACGGTCCTGCGGCCGCTTCGGTCCTGAAATGGCGGGTTCAATTGTGCTGATGTCCAGTTCCAGCATGTCGGTGAAGACAGGGTCGGGGGTCGAGCTGTCCCGCCACATGCCCTGGGCCTTGGCATAGGCTTCAACCAGGGCAACGCGAGAGGCGTCGCGCGAGGTGAATTCAAGATAGCGGACGGTTTCGGCATCGATGGGGAAAAAGCCGCAAGTGGCGCCGTATTCCGGGGCCATGTTGGCAATGGTGGCGCGGTCGGGCAACGACAAATAATCAAGCCCGGGGCCGAAGAATTCGACGAACTTGCCAACCACGCCTTTGGCGCGCAACATTTCGACAATCCGCAGCACCAGATCCGTGGCGGTAATACCCTCGCTCATTTTGCCACTTAACTTCATACCGATAACTTCCGGAATCAGCATGGAAACGGGCTGGCCGAGCATGGCGGCTTCCGCTTCGATGCCACCCACACCCCAGCCCAGAACGGCCAGGCCATTGACCATGGTGGTATGGCTATCGGTGCCGACCAGGGTGTCTGGGTAAGCGACAATGTGGCCTTTGTCGCTTTTCACAGGGGACGTCCACACGACCTGGGCCAGATGTTCCACATTGACCTGATGGCAAATGCCGGTGCCCGGCGGCACAACGCGGAAGTTATCAAATGCCGTTTGGCCCCAACGCAGAAATTCATAACGTTCCTGATTGCGCTCGAATTCCATGGCCTCGTTTTTCTGTTCGGCGTCGGGCGTCCCGAAAAAATCGATCATTACCGAATGGTCGATAACCAGATCAACCGGTGTCAGCGGATTGATCTTTTGCGGGTCGCCGCCCATTTCCACCATGGCGTCGCGCATGGCGGCCAAATCGACAACGGCGGGCACGCCGGTGAAATCCTGCATCAAAACACGGGCCGGCCTGTAGGCAATTTCATTGTCGGATCGTTTGTGGGTCAACCAGTCGGCCATCGCCTTGACGTCATCGACTGTAACGCTGCGGCCGTCTTCCCAACGCAGCAGGTTCTCGGCAAGGACTTTCAACGAGAACGGCAGCTTGGAAAAATCACCAACACCAGCCTCTTTGGCGGCATCAAGGCTGTAATAGCCATAGGACGAACCGGCGGCATCAAGGGTCCGGTAGGTGTTCAGGGTGTCGTGTCCAAAGCTGGTCATGGTCGTTCCTTAAAAAAGCTGATTTCGGCATCTATCACTATTTGATGGGCCGATGTTTCTATGTCCATGGGTTTTTGCATATTTTAAATATCAGGGCACTATCTTATCGATACTTTCCCGGAAGGTAAAAAGCCTTGTTCATAATATTCCTTAATTCTCTTTTAGTCTGGTTATTTGAAGTGGAGTGTGGCAAATCTCTTTTGGCTTGAACTTTGATATCCATCGCGAGAACCCGAAAAATCGGGCAGCGACGTGATACAGGCATTCTGGGAGGATGCATTACCATGGCTACAGACGCGCCCGACGCACCGGTGCAAAGCGGCCCTGATCTGGATACTTTTCCAAAATTGCTGGAACGAAACGCGAGAATTCGCGGTGATCGCCCGGCTATTCGTGAAAAAGATTACGGCATCTGGCAAACGTCGACCTGGAAACAGGCGGAAGATCATATCCGCGCCATGGCGTGCGGCCTGGCATCCCTGGGGTTCGAGCGCGGCGATCATATGGCGATCATCGGTGAAAACCGGCCTCAACTGTATTGGGCCATGGTCGCGGCGCAGTATGATGGCGGCATCCCGGTGCCCATGTATCAGGATTCGGTCGCCGAAGAGATGCAGTACATTCTGGAGCACGCCGACGCCCGTTTTGCCCTGGTCGAGGATCAGGAGCAGGTCGACAAGCTGTTGGAAATCAAGGACCGGTGTCCCAAGCTTGAACACATCATCTACAAGGACACGCGCGGTTTGGCGGATTACGACCTGCCGTTCCTGATATCTCTGGATGACGTTTTGACAAAAGGCCGGGCCTATGATGCGGCGCATCCAGGCTTTGCCGAAGCCAAAGTCGCCGAAGGCAAGGGTTCGGACCTGGCGATCATGCTTTATACGTCGGGCACCACAGGCAAGCCCAAGGGCGTTATGCTGTCCCACGATAATCTGATCATTTCGGCCCGTAACGGGGCCACGGACGACAAACTGCGTGAAGACGAAAATGTTCTGGCCTACCTGCCCATGGCATGGGTCGGGGATAACCTGTTTTCCCTGTGCCAGTCTTATGTTACCGGATTTTGCGTCAACTGCCCGGAATCCAGCGAGACGGTGCTGACTGACCTGCGTGAAATCGGCCCCACCTACTTTTTCGCACCCCCCCGGATTTTTGAGAATATCCTCACCACCGTGATGATCCGCATGGAAGACGCCGCCCCGTTCAAGCGGAAAATGTTCCATTACTTCTTGGGTCTCGCCAAGCGGGTCGGTACTCGCATTCTTGATGGCAAACCCGTATCGCTGACAGACCGGCTGCTTTACGCGCTGGGCGATATTCTGGTTTATGGCCCGCTGAAAAATGTTCTGGGCTTTTCCAGGGTGCGTCTGGCCTATACCGCTGGCGAAGCCATTGGCCCCGATATTTTCGATTTTTACCGGGCGTTGGGCATGAACATCAAGCAGCTCTATGGCTCGACCGAGGCTTCCGTGCTGATCACGTCCCAACCCGATGGAGAGGTCAAGGCTGACACTGTTGGCAAACCCTACACCGGCGTTGAAATCAGGATCGAAGACAACGGCGAAGTCATGTTCAAAAGCCCCGGTGTTTTTGTCGGCTACTACAAAAGCGACGAAGCGACGGCGGAAACCAAGACCGCCGAGGGCTGGGTTCATACCGGTGATGCCGGATTCTTCGACGCCGATGGGCATTTGAAAATCATCGATCGGGCAAAGGATGTGGGCAAGCTCAACGACGGCTCGATGTTTGCGCCCAAGTATCTTGAAAACAAGCTCAAGTTTTTCCCGTATATCAAGGAAGCCGTGGCGTTTGGCGACGGGCGCGATCATGTGGCCACGTTTATTAATATCGACCTGGAAGCCGTTGGCAACTGGGCCGAACGACGCAATATCGCCTATGCCGGCTATACCGACCTGGCCGGCCAAAGCGTCGTTTACGACCTGATTT
>Ga0316204_10008252_pt1 | contig 14602 bp, 12 predicted proteins | sample 6monrhotite_MG_2_FD_205661 | JGI IMG/M metagenome (GOLD analysis project Ga0316204, IMG submission 205661) | Microbial mat bacterial communities from mineral coupon in-situ incubated in ocean water Damariscotta River, Maine, United States -... | ecosystem: Environmental > Aquatic > Marine >...
GCTCGCTTACGGTGTATTACTGGGTTGGTTTGTTCAGCTTTATCCTTCAAGAAAATGGCAGCTTGTCTGGGTAGTGGTTTTTTGCCTGCTGGGCATTGTTATGGAGTTTGCACAGGGCTGGGGTGGAGAGCGAACGTTTGATATTGCCGACATGCTGGCTAATGGTGGCGGTATATTGTTGGCATGGTGGTTGAGTAACAAGTGGTTGGTTGGCAGTTTATTACGTGTCGACCATGCATTGTCTCGAATGTTGGAATGAAAGATAGTGTTGATTGGGGCCAATTTTGTTCTGTCACTGATGCAGTGATGGTAGCTGTGTATGTTGGGCGGTAGAACAACACAGGACGTCAAAGCTGAGACCAATGTCTAGGGGGAGTTGATCTCTGAATTCCGGTCTGCGCCGGAATGACGGTATTCGCAACGGGCTGCGGGGAATCAGGCCCACAGAGACTAAATGTTATTTAAAAAATGCTGAAACAGCTCAGAGTCTTGCTGCTTGAGTTGGGCACGCAAGGTTATGGCATTATCGCTCCCATGCTCTGCGTGAGACTGCATACGTTCATGTTGTAGTTGGTACAGGGTGGCATAGCTAATAGGGCACTTTATTTCGGGTATTGAGTCGGGTTCCGGCAGTTGCCTGACTAGGCTCGGTTTTGTTATAAGCAGCCAAGCAGGGAAAGACTGCCCCGGTAGTTCCGGGTCCAGTTCCAGGAAGTTTATCCATTGTTGACGCAGCTCGTGGTCGTTACTGGATTCGAGGGCGTCACATTGTTCCGGGAATTGCCAACATAGCTTGAACCAGCTTAGCAGGGCTGCGGGTTTCTGGTGTAGATACTCGCTGGCCTGGGCGTGACGCAGCAACAACACAGGGTCGCTACGCCAATGAGACTCCCCTTCCACCGCATGACGAACAGCTTCCCAGTCCATTGACTGACTTGCCGTGTAGCTGAGATGCAGCATGGGCGTAGCGGCTTGATAAGTCTGGTTTTGCAGGGCGCTAGACAAACGCCGCCATAACGGAATCAGCAGGTTGCGGCTGTTTTTTCCCATCAGGCTTTCCGCCAGGGGAATCAATGTGTGTTGTAACCTTTGCATTTCATCGGTGGCATCGTTAACGGGGGTGTCGAGACCTTCCGCAGCTTCCACCAGACGTTCCAGTTCACCCAAACGCACATGGTCAGGTGCGGTGTCATAAAGTTGCTCCAACAAACGCCGCGCTTCTACCGGGTTGCGATCGATCAATGCCTGGGTAATGCCGTTAAACAAATTGGTGGCCGGAGCATCGGTGAACAAGTCCATCTGTGGTTGGTCTTCAGGTTTGTGGTAACGCTGATGGAAACATTGGTCCAGAGCGTTGTTTTGACTGAAACGTAAACGTTGTGTGCTGTCGTTACACCAGGAATGATAGGTAAGTGTTTCTGCCTGCCAGCCCCGACGTTGCAGATAGTCGGCAGCTTGCGTCAATTGCTGTTTAATATGTTCATGGTCGCCAAACAACGTCTCGTCGAGACAGTCGAGCTCGCCATTGCGCCAAGCTTCGTAGTCAGCATAGAGCAGGCGTCCTTCCTGTAGCAAAAATTCCAGCGGTAGATATTCACCTTGCTCTAGCAAGAGTTGATCGACCTGATGTTCGATGTTTTGGGTCATTGTGCTGTGCTAGTCCTCGTTATTCAGCGGCTGAAAAAGCGTTTCCAGATCCAGCTCATTCCACTGGGGTTCATTTTGGCCGTCACCTTGATACAGCCCATCGGCCAGAGCCTGCTTGCGTTGCTGCATGGCCTGAATTTTTTCTTCCAGGGTACCTTCGCAAATGAGTTTGTAAACAAACACTGTCTGTTGCTGGCCGATGCGGTGAGCGCGGTCGGTGGCTTGGCGCTCTACGGCGGGATTCCACCAGGGGTCGTAGTGGATGACAGTGTCAGCAGTAGTGAGGTTGAGACCCACGCCACCAGCTTTGAGGCTGATGAGAAACAGCGGCACCTTACCATCCTGAAATTTTTTTACCGGGGTCTCCCGGTCGCGCGTCTGGCCGGTAAGTTTTACATAGTCGATGTTGGCCTTTTTGAGTTCGTCCCCGATCAGGCCCAGCATGGTGGTGAATTGGGAAAAGACCAGAATGCGTCGGCCTTCTTCGACCATCTCCGGCAGCAGTTCCATGAGCATTTCCAGCTTGGCACTTTTGTTGACATCCTTCGCCTTGTCAATTTTCACCAGACGTGGGTCGCAACACACCTGTCGCAGTTTTAACAGAGCGTCGAGCACCACAATGTGACTGCTCCTCAGCCCCTGGCGTTCGATTTCCTCGCGCACTCGGCGATGCATGGCCAGACGCACGGTTTCGTAGAGTTCTCGTTGCTTGCCCTCCAGCATCACCGTCTGGGTGATCTCTGTTTTGGGTGGCAGTTCCGTGGCCACTTGTTGTTTGGTGCGGCGTAACAAAAAGGGGCGAATACGGCGGCTGAGTCGTTCTGCCGCGGTTTCGTTGCCATGTTTTTCGATGGGGGAGCGGAAGAAACGATGGAATTGTTTGTTGTTTCCCAACAGGCCGGGCAATAAAAAATCGAATAGAGACCATAACTCACCCAGATGGTTTTCCATAGGGGTGCCGGTGAGACACAGACGGTGACGGGCATCGATGTCCCGTGCTACGCGACCTGCCTGTGCCTTGGGGTTTTTGATCACCTGAGCTTCGTCCAGAATTAACAGGTGATATTTGTGTGCCAACAATATGTCTTTGTCGCGTGCCAGCAGGGGATAGGTGGTGATGACCAGATCATGATCAGTAATGGTCGGAAAGTGACATTTGCGTTGAGGGCCATGTAAAACCAGTACCTTGAGTTGCGGTGCAAAGCGTTCAGCCTCGTGACGCCAGTTGAACATCAAACTGGTGGGGGCAATCACCAGGCTGGGACGGTCAGCGCGTCCCGCTTCCTTTTCCAGCAACAGGTGAGCCAGAGCCTGTACGGTCTTGCCCAAACCCATGTCATCGGCAAGAACACCAGCCAGTTGGTATTCACGCAGGAATTGCAACCAGTTCAGCCCCTGTTGTTGATAAGGGCGCAGCGTCGCAGTCAATCCTGTGGGCACCGTCACCTCGGGAATGCCGTCCAGATCACGTAGACGCTGGGCCAGTTGCTGTGCATCATCATCGCCCAGCCATTGCAGGCGAGGACCATCTTCGTCTTGGTCCAGTGTGCTGAGCTGCGCCAATTGTATACGGCTGAGGCGCAGGTTCTGGTCGTTGCCCAGCTCAACACCGTGATAGATCTCCAGCAAGGTTTCCAGTAACGGCAGGATTCTTGCGGCGGGCAGGCGCAACAGACGTCCCTGATTTTTTTCGCCCTCTTTTTCACTCCCGCCATCAATGCCAAAGGGAATAATAAAATGCTGGGTGGCGATCTCTTTCGCATCGGGCAGGCCATGGGGAAAGTGGCTGAGAAAGTCCAGTAAAATGGGCAGTAGATCCACGCGCTGGTCATCCACCTCCACGCCTAACGCGATGTCGAACCAATCCTCTTGCTTCTGTTTTTTGATATCACAGGTCCAGAGACTGGCCTCGGCCAACCGATAGCGGAAATCGTCGTATTCGATACGCCAGCCCTGAGTGCGCAGGGCGGGGAGGTCTTCCACCTGGAAATCCAGCCAAGCCTCGACATCGTTCTCCCTGAATTCAGGTTCGAGGGAAAAGCAATCTCCGTCGATACTGGTGTCCTGTTCATCAATTTCTTCAAAGCCCAGTTTGCGCAACTGTTTCACTGCTGCCTGTTCCGCTTTTTTGTCGCGCTGTATGTGGATGAACCGACCGTCTCTGATATATGTGGGAGGATCGTGACGGTTTATTTCCATGCCGTCATAAATAAAGCTGAGACAGGCCATGTCACTGAACTCATCCCACTCGTCGAACAGGGTTTCTTCTTCAGTCATCAAGCGTAAACAAGGCACGGGTGTGACTCGTGGCGCGGTTTCAATTTCCAGCACTTGCAGGGGGGGGATGGTTGCGTCCGGCCAGGTTTTGAGTAATGTCTTGTTGACTCTGGCGGCCTGTTCCGGTGGCACCGGAGGCATCCTCACCAACTCATGGATGAGATCCATGGGCAAATCGTTATTCAAGGGGCCGCACTCGTCCGTATCACTGTCAAAATACCAGGGAGTGGACAAGGGCAACAGGGCATCGGCCTCGGGAGTGATGCGCTCCTCTCCCTGTTGATAAGCGAAATCATCCATCATCCAGTGAAATTCAAGTGTACGTGCCGCCCCCAGACTGAGAGGAGTACCCCATTCAATCCCCCCAAAATAGCCGCGCCCGGTGGCAAGAATATGCTCCAGTATCTGTACGGATTGCGGCCCGGCAAGCCGGAAAACTCCTGTATCAGATGTGCTCGGTAGTTGACTTAGAGAATCAATCAGTGCCAGATCAGCGGGCTCCAGAAATCGTGGTGGGGTGCGGTTAAGCGTGCGGCCAGAATCAAAGGGAAGGGAGCTGGAATAACCGCCATGCTTTAATCGTCGTGCCACGACGGTCTCTATCTGTAAAGCGTCTTCATCGAATTGCAGGAGGTAGAGTAGAGCCTGCCGGGTACTTGCTGGTTTGGTCTTTGCTTGTTTGAGTGCCTTGTCGGGAGACTTCTTGATGGGCAGGTAAACCGATTCGTCGGAAGGTTCTGCTATCACAGGCTCCTTGTCGCTGGCCAGCGCCTGTCGATCATCCAGTGCCTGTATCAACACAGCAACCACATGTTCACAGTTTTGTTTTTTTGTACAACTGCATTCACCATCGATGGTGAGGGTATTGTTCTCACTGCTGGTGCGCACATACACCCGTAACGGGTGCTTGCTGGTTTGCGGAATAACGGCAGTGATCAGTTCACCGCCACGCTGAATATTGGGCGCTGTTATCCGGTTGTCAGTGAATAATTGCCAGCCCTTGGCGAAACATCCTGAAGAGAAATGGGTTGTTAAGTCTGTCAGGGAAAATATCATGTATGTATTGTAACTCGGAATATCGCTAAATTTATGAGCCTGGAATTTTAGTTTTAGCCTGCCCAGAGTTAATTTGCCTACGCTAATTCACTAAAAATGTAATTAGTGAATGTTAAACTAAAGTTGTTGGCACTGAATTATCTGTGGTATATGTCTGCACGCGGAAATCCATAACTGGAATATGGTGTTTATTTCGAATGAAAGCCATTGATTTTTTGGGGAGTTAGCGCTTATGAGAATGGTGACGATTATTGCTATATTGTTCTACAGTGTGAATATTCACGCTGCTGGCATGTGGCATTTTGGGCTAAATGTAAAAGATGTAACGGCGCAGAACAAGGCAAACCAAACTGCATTCCGTGTCATGGAGGAAATTAATAATCCGGCTGGCTGTCCAAATACTGACTATTATGGCATTCGTTCAGATGCAGGCCCACAATTCGCAATGTCTATTTTGTTAACGGCTTACACTAGCGGCAAAAAAGTCGATGTGTACGTTGTTGACAATCAATGCGACGCATTTGGTAGGCCAAGCGTCACTGATGTGCGTATTAGAAATTAATAAAAATAAATTTGGAAGACTCTAATCATATCTGTTTCAGTTTACTCGTTGCAAAGTGAAAAATTAGTATAGGACACCCATGCTTCCAACCCTGCTCGTTATTCTGGTTTATCTCGTAGGCCCCATCGCCATTCTGGTATGGGCAGTAAAACGTTATCGTCATGGTGTTAAACCGGCATTTGGTGAAGTGCTCGTGGTGATATTTGCGGTGTTTCTTATGGCATTGTTTGCCTTTACCTCTGTCTGGAATACGTCTGACGATGATGATCAGGAAGTTGCGCAAATTGTGCAAGAGCTTACACAACGTTATGATTTCCCCGTCAAAGCCCGGTTCGCAGATCGACCGGCAGTGGAAGGGTTTGCAAAACCTCGTCGTTTGGCCGTCCGCGTTTATGGCGTCATTGCGAGTGAGGAGCAGGCCAAAGTAGTGCGGGTGCTGGAAAAACTGCGCAAGCAAATCGCCTCCAAACCCATCGTGGTGTACTTTATTCGTGCGGAGGTGTGGGAAGAAAGCGCAGATGGCTCTCGGCAGCCTCAGCGGGATCAAGAGGAGTTGCTGCGTCAAGTACGGATTGAATAGGATGGCGGGCTTGTTGATAACGCATTGCGTTTTACCTCCATTGAGCGTGAGCCCTCAATCTGTTACTCTGCATTCCCTTCTGATGTTCCCTTACACTGGGGAGTCTCTGATCAAGTCATGAATAGAAATTTTGAGCCCATGATTTAATCAGCGGTTCCTGGCCACATTCCTGGGTTGTTAATGACCAAATTTGTATTTGTAACCGGCGGTGTTGTTTCCTCTTTGGGGAAGGGCATTGCTTCCGCTTCGTTGGCTGCCATTCTTGAATCGCGCGGCCTTAAAGTGTCACTGATGAAGCTGGACCCGTATATCAACGTAGACCCCGGCACCATGAGTCCTTTCCAGCACGGTGAAGTGTTTGTCACCGAAGATGGTGCCGAAACCGATCTTGATCTGGGTCACTACGAGCGTTTTGTGCGTACCACCATGGGCCAACGCAACAATTATACCTCGGGGCGTATTTATTCTGATGTGATCAGCAAGGAACGTCGAGGCGATTACCTAGGTGGTACGGTGCAGGTTATTCCGCATATCACCGACGAGATTAAGCGCCGCGTCATGGAATGTGCCGAAGGGCTGGACGTACTGATGGTGGAAATCGGCGGCACTGTAGGTGATATTGAATCTCTGCCATTTCTCGAAGCCATTCGTCAGGTCGGCATTGAACAGGGCCACGACAATTCTTTGTTTATGCACCTGACCCTGCTGCCGTTTATTCCCACCGCTGGAGAACTGAAAACCAAGCCCACCCAACACTCGGTGAAAGAATTACGTTCTATCGGTATCCAACCGGACGTGCTCATCTGCCGTGCGGATCGCCCGGTGCCGGACGACGAACGCCGCAAAATTGCCTTGTTTACCAATGTCGAAGCGCGCGCGGTTATTTCTGCTGTGGATGCCGACAGCATTTACCAGATTCCCGTGTTGCTGCACGAGCAACACCTTGATCAGATCGTGGTGGATAAACTGCGCATCGAAGCCCCGCTGGCAGATCTCTCTGAATGGCAGGCGGTCACGGATGCCTTGTTTGACCCCAATGGCGAAGTCACTGTTGCCATGGTGGGCAAGTATATGGATCTTACCGAGGCCTACAAATCCCTTTCCGAAGCATTGATCCACGCGGGCCTGCATACCCGTACCAAAGTGAAGATTCGCTACATCGACTCGGAAGACATCGAAACCGATGGCCTGGATTGTCTTGAAGGGGTTGCTGCCATTCTAGTGCCTGGTGGTTTTGGCGAGCGAGGTGTGGAAGGCAAGATCAGTGCGGTTAAATATGCCCGCGAAAATGGCGTGCCCTACCTCGGTATCTGCCTGGGTATGCAGGTCGCGGTGATCGAATATGCCCGCCACATGGCCGGACTCGACGGGGCGCACAGTACTGAATTCAAAGCGGATGCACAGCATCCCGTTATCGGACTGATCACCGAATGGACCACGGCAGAAGGAGACGTGGAGCAACGCAATGAAGACTCTGACCTTGGCGGCACCATGCGCCTGGGTGGTCAGCAATGTCACCTCATGGACGGCTCCAAGTCACGTGAGCTGTATGGCAAGGAATTCATTGTTGAACGCCATCGTCACCGCTACGAATTTAATAACAGCTATCTAGATATCTTGCAGGGAGCGGGTCTCGCCATCGTCGGGCGCTCTGCCGATGATAGTCTGGTGGAAATGGTGGAAATCCCCGAACACCCATGGTTTGTAGCTTGTCAGTTTCATCCGGAATTCACTTCCACGCCGCGTGATGGTCATCCATTGTTCAGCGGCTTTATCAGTGCTGCGCGCGCCAGGGCTGGTCTCTAAGTCATGAGCATGAAACTCTGTGGTTTTAATGTTGGGTTGAATCAACCGCTGTTTGTCATTGCGGGCCCTTGTGTCATCGAATCCGAGCAACTGGCCTTGGACACGGCGGCTGCGCTGAAAGAGATGACCAGCAAACTGGGAATACCGTTTATCTACAAATCCTCCTTTGACAAAGCTAATCGCTCATCGACGTCGAGTTATCGTGGCCCAGGTATCGAAGAAGGGCTGCGTATCTTGCAAAAGGTCAAAGACGACATTGGTGTGCCAGTGCTTACCGATGTACATGAAGATACTCCGCTGGACGAAGTGGCCAGTGTGGTAGATGTATTGCAGACCCCCGCATTTCTTTGTCGGCAAACCAACTTTATCCAGAATGTAGCGCGCACCGGCCTGCCTGTGAATATTAAAAAAGGTCAGTTTCTTGCGCCATGGGACATGAAAAACGTAACAGACAAAGCGCGTGAAGCAGGCAACGACAACATTATGGTCTGCGAACGTGGTGTCTCCTTTGGTTATAATACATTGATCTCGGATATGCGCGGTCTGGTGGAAATGCGTAACACGGGTTGTCCAGTGGTCTTTGACGCCACCCACTCTGTGCAACAGCCCGGAGGGCAGGGCACAACGTCTGGAGGTCAGCGTCAGTTTGTACCGGTATTGGCACGTTCAGCGGTAGCGGCGGGTGTCTCCGGCCTGTTTATGGAGACGCACCCTAATCCGGATCAGGCGCTCAGTGATGGTCCTAATGCCTGGCCATTGGGAGAGATGGAAGGACTGCTGGAAATGCTTAAAGCATTGGATAATGTCGTGAAGGCGCGGGGTTTTGGGCATGATCCTATATAGCGTAATAGCGCATCGTTTTTTCGAGTGCGCGTGAGGCTGAAGCATTTGTGCAAGATAGCAAATTCTGGATTCCGGCCTTCGCCGGAATGACGAAGTTTATGCGTTTTTCTTTAATCCGTCATTCCGGCGAAGGCCGGAATCCAGTGTCGATGGCAAGGAGCCATAATGGAGCGCCAGCCCTGTGTGTACGTCTTGGCGAATAAGCGCAACGGGACTTTGTACACCGGTGTGACATCAAATTTGGTAAAACGTATTTGGGAACATAAAAATAATGTCGTGGAAGGCTTCACCCAAAAGTATGGTGTCCACACTCTGGTCTGGTATGAAATGCACGAAACAATGGATATTGCTATTCAGCGTGAAAAAAACATTAAAAACTGGAAGCGGGCTTGGAAATTAAAAATGATTGAGAAAATAAATCCACAATGGCGAGATTTATATCCTGAACTATTTTGATAAAATCAGAAATGATTGAATAAAAACGACTGGATAAATATTTTCCGTCACTCCGGCCTGACTCCAGAGAAGTTAGCGAGTCACTGGATTCCGGCCTTCGCCGGAATGACGGACTATTCAAATAATATCAACAACGAAATACCTGGAGCTTGAATGAGCGCAAAAATCACCAATATACACGCCCGCGAAATTATTGATTCCCGCGGCAACCCCACCGTCGAAGCTGACGTTATTTTGGAATCCGGCAACATGGGGCGTGCCGCAGTGCCATCCGGTGCCTCCACCGGCTCCCGCGAAGCCATTGAGCTGCGCGACGGCGACAAATCCCGCTACCTGGGCAAAGGTGTGCTCAAGGCCGTGGCCAACATCAACGGCGAAATTCGTAATGCCCTGCTGGGTAAAGACGCCAGCGATCAAACTGCCATCGACCAACTGATGATCGACCTCGATGGCACCGAAAACAAAGACCGCCTTGGTGCTAATGCACTGTTGGCCATATCCATGGCCACGGCCAAAGCCGCCGCCAGTGAAGCGGGTGTTTCATTATATCGTTACTTCGGTGGTGACGGCGCGACAACGTTGCCAGTGCCAATGATGAACATCATCAATGGTGGTTCACATGCCGACAACAGCGTGGATTTGCAGGAATTCATGATTCAACCCGTAGGCGCCGCGAATATTTCTGAAGCTATTCGTTGCGGTGCCGAAATATTTCATGCGCTGAAAAAAGTATTGAGTGATCGCGGCCTGAATACCGCAGTGGGTGATGAAGGGGGATTTGCCCCGGACCTGCCTTCCAACGAAGCCGCTATTGAAGTTATTATCGAAGCTATTGAAGCGGCGGGTTACACACCGGGCAAAGACGTATTCATCGCCATCGATGCCGCAGCCTCCGAGTTTTACAAAAACGGAAAATACGAATTGACTTCAGAAGGCAGATCATTGACGGCCGCCGAATTTGTGGACGTACTGGCCAGCTGGGTGGACAAATATCCCATCCTCTCCATCGAAGACGGATTGGATGAAAGCGACTGGGAAGGCTGGGCTGTGTTGACGGAAAAACTGGGTGACAAAATCCAGTTAGTCGGTGATGATCTGTTTGTGACCAATACCAAGATTCTCAAGCGTGGTATTGACAATAACATTGCCAACTCCATCCTCATCAAAGTCAACCAGATAGGCACGCTGACGGAAACCTTCGCCGCCATCGACATGGCTAAAGCCGCCGGTTACACCTCGGTAATGTCGCATCGTTCTGGTGAAACCGAAGATGCAACGATTGCCGACCTTGCCGTGGCGACAGGCACGGGACAGATCAAAACCGGTTCCCTGTCGCGTTCTGACCGCGTTGCCAAATACAACCAGTTGCTACGCATTGCCGAAGAACTGGGCGACAAAGCAACGTATCCTGGCATGGCAGCTTTCAAACGTGCCTAAATTGCAACCTAGATCCTGCAAGTGCTCGCACTTACTTAGCGCAAGCACGACCACTTGCAGGATCTAGGTGCAAATGAAGTAAAAAGATGAAAATTATCATCGCCGCCCTTGCCATCCTGTTTGTGTTGTTACAGTTTAAACTCTGGCTTGGTGAGGGTGGCATGAAGGATGTGTGGGCACTGGACGCGGCCATTACCACGCAAGCCGAAAAAAATGCGAAGCTCAAAGAACGTAATCAAACACTTTCTGCCGAAGTGGATGATCTCAAACAAGGGCTTGAAGCCATCGAAGAACGTGCCCGCTATGATCTGGGTATGATCAAAGAAGGTGAAACCTTTTATCAGGTTGTTGACTGAACTTGACTTTGCCGACTATAAGCAATCCTTCTCCCCCGGCACCCGATTACTGGGCCATCATACCTGCCGCAGGTGTGGGCGCGCGCATGGCATCCGACCGGCCTAAACAATACCTGTCACTTGCCGGGCGCACTGTCATCGAACACAGTCTGAATGCGATGTTGAGCCATCCTGCGATCAATGGCGTGGTATTGGCCATTGCCTCTGATGATGGATATTGGGCGGAGCTGGACTATCAGCATAAAAAATCGGTGTTACTTGCATCAGGCGGGGTTGAACGCTGCCATTCGGTATTGAATGCGCTTGATGCGTTGCAGGGGACCGCCAACGAAACCGATTGGGTACTGGTGCATGATGCCGCACGGCCCTGCTTGCGTCAGGATGATGTCAGTCAGCTCATTGAATGCTGCAAACATCATCCAGTGGGAGGTATTCTCGCGGTGCCAGTGAAAGATACTATCAAGCAATCCTCAGATTCCGGTGAAACCAATACCATTTCTGCGACAGTTGATCGCTCTTTATTATGGCATGCACAAACCCCACAAATGTTTCGCTTGGGTGTGTTGCGTGATGCACTGAAACAGGCTCTGGCCGCAGGCGTGGTGATAACCGATGAAGCCTCTGCCCTGGAATGGAATGGTCAAATGCCCATACTGGTCGAAGGGCATGGAGACAACATTAAAATTACCCGTCCGGAAGATTTGCCTCTGGCGGAATTTTATTTTTCGCAATCACGGTCGACAAGTAGCTGATAACATTTGTTGCCTAGCCGGGTATTTTTATCACAATGTAATGGCATGGGAGGCGATATGCGTTGGTGTTTACTATTAATAGCCCTGTATGCCCCACAGGGTTTTGCGGAAACCTTTCTGTGGCGCATCAGCAGTGGCGCAAATGAATTATTTATTGGCGGCACCGTCCACGTACTCAGTAAAACGGATTATCCATTGCCTGCTGCATTTGATGCCGCTTATAAAAAATCCTCCAAACTGGTTTTTGAGACCGATATGGACGCCAGCCAGAACCCTGCCTTTGCGCAAGCCATGTTGCAGCGGATGATGTTTCTGGATGAACAAACATTGAAAGGTGCGCTACGGCCTGATGTTTACGCGCAGCTCGAAAAATTCAGCACCGCACGTGGCATTCCCCTGGTAATGTTGGAAAAAATGCGTCCAGCTATGGCGGTAGTAACGCTGACATTTATGGAATTACAGCGCTTGGGTATGGCCGATGAAGGCGTGGATAATTATTACTCTCAGCGCGCTAAAACAGATAAAAAAGGGCTGGGGTATTTGGAAAGTAATGAGCAGCAGCTGGACTTTATTACCAACATGGGCAAAGGACGCGAAAACGATTTTGTGTTGTACAGCCTGAAAGATCTGCAAAATATTGAAGACGTCATGCAGAATCTCAAATCAGCCTGGCGCAATGGTAATCCGGACAAAATGGCAGCACTATCTCTGGTCTCAATGCGCCAGGATTTCCCCAAAATCTACCAACAGCTATTGGTAGAGCGTAATCAAAACTGGCTTCCCCATATTGAATCGATGCTGAATGATCCGGGCACAGAGATGGTCCTGGTGGGCGCACTACACTTGGTGGGCGAAGACGGTGTTTTGCACGCTTTGCGTGAAAAAGGATATCGTATCGAGCAATGGTAAAGAATGGGTATAACCTAGATCCTGCAAGTGTATGCACGATCACTTGCAGGATCTAGGTATAAAAAATAAAGGAATAACCATGCACCAGGAAACATTGGCTTTGCAATGGCGGCGCACCAAAATCATCGCCACATTGGGCCCGGCTTCTGATTCCCCTCTGATGATCAATCAGTTACTGGAAGCGGGCGTGAATGTGGTGCGTTTGAATATGTCGCATGGCGATCACGATGGTCACCGTTTGTTATTCAAACGTGTGCGTGATGCCGCAAAACGCCAAAACCGCAACATCGCAATTTTGATGGATTTATGCGGCCCCAAAATTCGGGTCGGAAAATTCAAGGCTGGGCAGATTATATTAACGGATGGCCAGCAGGTGACGGTGGTATGCCGAAACACCCTTGGTGACGATAACCTGATTCCCTCCCAGTATCGCAACCTGTACAAAGACACAAAAAAAGGCGAGCGTATTCTGCTGGATGACGGCAATCTGGAGTTGCGCGTGTTGTCGATCAAAGATACGGAAGTCAATTGTCGTGTAATCCATGGCGGCATACTGAAAGATCACAAAGGCATGAATCTGCCTGACTCTGATTTATCCACCGCCGCCTTTACCGCCAAAGATAAAAAAGATGCGTTATTGGCTATGGAGCTGGGCGCTGATTTTGTGGCATTGAGTTTTGTGCGCAATGCAAAAGATATCACGCGGTTGACGCGCTACATGACACAGCATGGCAAAGCTATTCCGGTGATCAGCAAAATCGAGCGTCCGGAGGCAGTGGAAAATATCGATGAAATCCTTGTTGAATCCTACGGCATCATGGTGGCGCGGGGTGATCTGGGTATCGAGCTGCCAGCCGAACAGGTGCCGATGATTCAACGTGATCTTATCAAACGCGCACGTCGCGCCTATGTGCCAGTGATTGTTGCCACGCAAATGTTGGAATCAATGATCACGCATTCGCGTCCCACCCGTGCTGAAGTGGGGGATGTGGCCAGCGCCGCCCATTCCAGTGCAGATGCCGTCATGCTTTCAGGAGAAACCGCCAGTGGCAAGTATCCCATTGAAGCGGTGCAGACCATGGTTAAAATTGTGCGCGAGATTGAACGCCACCAATGGCATGATGGACGCTACGGAAGCCAAGTGTTTGCAGATCGCCGCAAATCGGGCTTTTCCAATCGGGAAGCGGTAGCCCATGCAGCACTGGAGCTTGCGCGGGATTTAAAATTGCAGGCGATTATTGTCCCCACTCTCTCTGGCATCACAGCACAGGTGTTGGCCGCACATCGTGCTACGGCGTCCATGGTGGGTGTATGCACCCGGGAATTGATTTGTCGCCGCCTGTCACTGCACTGGGGCGTTATCCCCATACATTTGGTGACACCGGATCAACAGGATTGGCGGGATATGTGTCATCGCATTGAAGCACAATGCGACCTGATCCGGCCTGGGCATACTGTACTGGTGGTGTCTGGCTTTAATGACAATGCAGCATTGAATGAGCCTGTGTTGAAAATGATGCAGCTTTGAGCGCGTTGTTGGGTGGGACTGCAAAAGGAGGTCCACTCTTCCTCATGCTTGCCTGGTTTTTCCAAATCTCAAACGCCACGGGTATAAAATGTCTTCAATCCCTGTGAGTCTGATTCTCAGATTGAAAAACTTCGATAAGGTCAGATATTTTTTTTAAGACCAACATGTAGGATTTTTTTCCAAGATGTTCTGCGAGTAAATGATCAATCGACACGAGAGTCTCAAATCCTTTTTGCAGCGTAAAGGGACCGGAAGTTTTCATAAACACTCGTTTGGAGCGATTATCTTCCGGGTCTGTCTCCATGAACAGGATTTTCATACGAACCATCTCCTGCACAAGTTTACTCACCAATTGTTTAGAAACCCCCTTGCGCCTGGCGATCTCTGAAATAC
>Ga0316204_10008253_pt1 | contig 14602 bp, 15 predicted proteins | sample 6monrhotite_MG_2_FD_205661 | JGI IMG/M metagenome (GOLD analysis project Ga0316204, IMG submission 205661) | Microbial mat bacterial communities from mineral coupon in-situ incubated in ocean water Damariscotta River, Maine, United States -... | ecosystem: Environmental > Aquatic > Marine >...
CAATCGCCTGCACGACATCCGCAATCTGTTGCCAGCTATATTCCCGTCCTTCGGAATCGATCTCTGTTCGGCCCGGCTCCAGCGCCATGATTGCACGCAGTTTTTCGGTCATCAACGCCATCAGAGTGACAACCCGCCACTTGCCTCGATTACCTGCCCGGTTACCCAACGCGCGTCTTCCCCGAGCAGCATCATGACGGCGCCTGCGATATCTTCCGGCTCGCCGAGTCTGCCCATTGGGGTATGCTTGGCGGTCGCCTCGTCCCAGCCGGGCTTTTCGCGGAGCGCAGTGATAAAGTCGGTCGCCACTGCACCGGGTGCGATGCAGTTACACGTAATCTGTTGTTTGGCGACCGCTAGAGCGGTGGAAAAGGTGAGGCTCTGGATCGCACGCTTGGTCATCGCATAACCGGCAGCGAAAGGCTGGCCGACCTTGCCGGACATGGAGCCGATGTTGACGATCCGCCCGCCATCGCGCAACCGCGACAATGCCGCCTGGGTGACAAAATGGGGCCCCTTCACATTGACATCAAACAGCTCGTCGAACAGATCCTCGTCTGCACCTTTCAGCGATCCGTCGCGTCCACTGCGTCCGACTCCGGCATTGTTGATCAGGATATCAAGATTGGGTGCACCGCCAAAATTGGCGTCGCAGGCCGCGAACATCTTTTCGATATCTGCAAGCGACGACACGTCTGCCTGCACGATGAAGGCCCGCCCACCGCTCGAATTAATGTCGTCGGCCAGCTTCTGTGCGGCTGATTCGCTACCGGCGTAGTTGATTGCGACATGGGCCTTGGCCGCAGCGAGTCGCTTCACGATCGCAGCGCCGATACCGCGCGATCCCCCAGTAACCAATGCTGTTTTTCCGTTGAGCAACGCTACTCTCCTCATTGTTATTCGCGACGACATAATTGACCTAGTTATATAACTCGTGCAAGACTTATATCGAAATTGGTTGAGGAGAGTGGAGTCGATGGCCGACGAAGTACTGAGTGTGCGCACTGATTCCCTGCGTGTCATAACGTTGAACCGACCGGCGCGGCATAATGCGATGGACGATGCGATGTCGGAGCTGTTCCAGCAGCTTTTGGGCGAGGCCCTGGAGGAAAGCGAAAGCTGTGCGATATTGATCCGCGCCAACGGCAAGTCTTTCTGTTCCGGCAGGGATACCAGTGTGCTGGGCCATCGAGCGCGCGATGAAAGCGATTTCCATTTTGTGCGCCGTCACCAGGAAGGGCGGCTGCGCATGCAGGAATCGACCAAGCCGATTATCGCGGAACTAAAGGGGGGTGCCATCGGCGGCGGTTGCGAACTCGCGCTCGCCGCAGATATCCGGATCAGCGATACGTCACTGAAGATGGCGCTGCCCGAAATAAATTATGGGGTGTTACCGGACACGGGCGGCACGCAGATGATGACGGCGCTCATCGGACCGTCGCGGACCAAATATATGGTGATGTCCGGGGAACGAATCGATGCGGCGACAGCGCTGGAATGGGGAGCGGTCGATTTCGTGGTTGCCCCCGAAGAACTGGAAACAAGTGCACTGAAGATAGCTCAGGACATTGCCGCCAAACCGCCTCTGAATCTGGCTATGGCAAAGGAAATGATAAACCTGATGCACGGCGCAACCATCCGCACGGGCACCCGCGCCGAGCTCTATGCGCAAAGCTATCTGTTCAAGACCGAAGATTATCAGGAAGCCCGCGCCGCGCTCCGCGAAAAGCGCGCGCCGCAATATAAAGGCAAGTAATATGGCGCTGCCCTCCCCGCCTCCACTTGGTGCAAAAGCGCTACCCGATAACAGCTATGACGGACAGGTGGTCGCTGTAACCGGCGGTGGCACAGGTCTGGGAAAGGGCATGGCGATCGAATTTGCCCGGCTTGGCGCAAAAATCGCTGTGTTAAGCCGCAAGCCGGACCATCTCGCGGCGGGCCTGGCCGCGATGCGGGAAATTGGCGGAGAAGCGGTCGCGGTTGCCTGTGATGTTCGCGATCCCGAAGCAATAGCTGCGGCGTTTGACGAGATCGAGGAGAAGCTCGGCCCGGTCGATGTCCTGATAAACAATGCCGCGGGGAATTTCCCGGCGCCGGCCGAGGAAATGACACCCAATGGCTTTCGGACGGTGGTCGATATCGTGCTCAACGGCACCTATAATTGCAGCCGCGAATTCGCGATCCGGCGGCTTGCGGCCAATCTTCCGGGCGCTATCTTGAACATCGGCGCGACCTACAGTTGGACCGGTGGTCCCGGCACCGCACATTCGGCAGCAGCCAAGGCCGGCGTCACCAACCTGACCCAGAGTCTTGCGGTCGAATGGGCTCCGGATGGCATCCGGGTCAACTGCATCGCGCCGGGGCGGTTCCCACACGACGATTTGCCGGACCACATGACCAGGCACCGTGTCGGTGAACGCGGCGACACTACTATTCCGGGAATGCGCGTCGGCGAAGTACGGGAACTCGGGTGGGCCGCGACCTTTTTATGCTCGCCTTATGCCAGCTACATCACTGGCCACACATTGGTTGTCGATGCCGCAAACTGGTTACGGCGCAGCCTGGTCATGCCGGAGTTCGTGCCGATTCGCGAACAGTTCGGCGAGCGTGCGCGCGCGGCTGGCACGGCGCAGACAGCAATCGCCAAAACACGGGGAGACAAGGCATGAACGACATACCCCTCGTCCTGCGCGAGGATGCTGACGGCATCTGCACGCTGACACTCAACCGTCCCGAAAAGCGCAATGCGGTCAATCGCCAATTGTTTCGCGAGTTTCGCGCGCATGTTCGGGATATTGAAAAAGACGGTGCGGCAATTGGCGTGCTGGTCATTACCGGCGCTGGCGGACATTTCTGTGCCGGCCACGACCTGAAACAGGCCCCGCATGCGGATGCCCTCGGCTGGCTGCGTCAGGAAATGCTGACACTGGAACGGCTGACCAAGCTCAGCCAACCAGTGATCGCCAAGGTGCAGGGCAGTTGCTATACGGGCGGTCTCGAATTTGCCCTATCGGCAGATTTGATCGTCTGCGGCGGAAGCGCCAAGTTCGCTGATACCCACGGCAAATGGGGACTGGTGCCGGGCTGGGGACTTTCACAACGCCTCCCGCGACGGATCGGACAGGCCAAGGCGCTGGAAATGATGCTGACCTGCCAAACCTATACCGGTGCCGAAGCGGCAGCGATGGGCCTTGCCAACTATTGCGTCGCCGATGAAGCGATCGACGCCAAGGTTGCCGAGCTGGCGAATCTGATGCTTGACAACAGCCGCCACAGCAATGCCGAGAACAAGCGGCTGGTCTATGATACCGACGGCATGCCGCTTGAAAGCGGGCTTAGTCATGAGCTGATGCGCAACGCCGGATTCGACCCAACAATGCGCAGGAAGGGCGAAGCCATCGGCGGAGGAAAGACAGGCTGATGGATATTGGTTTTTCAGACGAGGAAACCCGTTTTCGCGCAGAGTGTCGTGACTGGCTCCATAGCAATATCCCAGGCGAGAAACGTCCGCTCGATGCCGTCGATGCGATCGCCTTTGACAAAGATTGGCAGCGCCGCCTGTTCGACGCGGGCTGGGCAGGAATCAACTGGCCGTCCGAATATGGTGGTCGCGGCCTTTCACTGGTCGAGCAGGTGATATGGCTGGAAGAATATGCCAAGGCGCAGGCTCCATGGATCGGCGCCAATTTTGTCGGCATCAATCACGGCGGTCCGACCCTGATCCTCAACGCCAGCGAAGAACAGAAATCCTTTCACTTGCCCCGGATCCTCAGCGGCGAGGCAATCTGGTGTCAGGGCTTTTCGGAGCCGGGAGCGGGCTCGGATCTGGCGGGAATAAAGACAAGTGGGCGGATTGAGGGTGAAGAGATCGTTATCAACGGATCAAAAATCTGGACCAGCTTCGCCCATGTCGCCGACTGGCAGGAGCTGGTTCTCCGCACCGAATCCGGATCGAAACGTCACGCCGGCCTGAGCTGGGTGATCTGCGACATGCACACGCCAGGCATCACGGTTCGTCCGATCCGAAAGATGTCCGGCCAGACCGAATTCGCAGAAGTTTTTTACGACGACGTTCGCATTCCCCTGGACAATGTCGTGGGAGGTCTGGGAAATGGCTGGAAGGTGGCCATGTCGACACTCAGTTTCGAGCGGGGCACCGGGTTTATCGCCGACCAGGTCAAGCAAAGCGAGGAGATCGCCGAGCTGATCGCCAAGGCGCGCGCAAGCGGACGGATCGAGGATGATCGTATCGCCGATCGACTGGCCCAGATGCGGGCAGAGGTCGCAGCGCTGCGGGCGATGACCTATCGCAACATATCCGAAGTCGTGCGGACCGGTCAGCCCGGACCCGAAGCGTCGGTTATCCGGCTGTTTACCGCCGAACTCGGCCAGCGGCTGGAACGGATGGCGGTCGAACTCATGGGCGAAGACGTCCTCGATTTTGCCTATGGGGACGACAACGCCGTACATGACTATTTGCGCGGCTTTGCTTCGACGATTGCCGGTGGCACGGCGCAGATTCAGCGCGACATAATCGGCGAGCGTCTGCTCGGACTGCCAAAATCGAGATGACCCGATGGACTTGACCCCCGACACCGACCAGATCGCTCTGCAAACCGCGACCGGAGACTGGTGCCGAACCAACATGCCCCTGAATGGCGCTCGGGACCGGCCTGTCGGACTGTGGCGCGATCTGGAATCGATGGGATGGACCGAAATGACCGCGCCCGGGATGGATATCGATCATGCGACAGAGGCGCTGGTGTTTGCAGAACTGGGCCGCTACCTCGCGCCTGTCGCGCTTTTGTCCAGCGCTGTGGCTACGCGATGGGCGAATCCCGCCCCCAAGACGGCGCTGGCGCTGGCGGCTGGGAATGGTATCCGTATATTTGATGGCGAGGGCGCAACGGAAGCGCTGGGACTGTTTGGTAAATTTCCAGGCCTGATCAAGCTGGGCAATGATGCCGAGATGAAACCATCGCTTGATCTTTCGACCGGATTGATCCGACTGACCACAAGCCCGACGGTCAATGCGATCGACCATCCCCACGCTGCCCTCCATCTGCAGCTGCTGTCTGCGGCCTTTGCGGTGGGTTGTGCAGATGCAGCGTGCGAGATGGCAGCGGATTATGCCAAGCTCCGCCAGCAATTCGAACGGCCGATCGGCTGGTTTCAGGCGCTCAAACATATCTGTTCGGATATGGCCGTCCGTGCCGCCGTTGCCCGTTCGCAGCTATATTTTGCCGCCTGTGCGCTCGACGCCAGCGAAGCCGATGCAGCATTTCATGTCGCAGCGGCCAAGCGGCTTGCCGATCAGGCGGCGCTCGAAAACGGCCGTGCGAATATCCAGGTCCACGGCGGTATCGGCATGACCGATGAAGCCGTACCTCATTTGTGCCTGAAGCGTGCCCACCTGCTGCAATTCATCGCGCCGGTTGAAAACCGCATGTTGCTTGGAGATGTCGCATGAACCTGCCAACCGTCGGTCGATCAGTCGTCGACAATGGCCTGAAATTCGCGCTCCAACCACGCGCGCAGACTAGGTTCCACCCCGCCGACGAACGGCGGAAGCGGCAACTGGTCTCGATAGGTGAAGAAGCCCGTCGAGATAATCATAAAGCGTGCGGCACGTACTTCTGCTTCCTCTCCCCCAAACCAGTCCCGGAACGGCTCGAAGACACGGTCGTACAGCAGACGAAGCGCGATCGCGCTGGCGTTGCTGTCGGAAACGGCGCCCAGAAGAATCGGCAACGGATTGGTCCGGCCGGTCGGAGAGAGCGTGAAATTCTCGACAACCTGGCGGCCAAAATTGGCGCGTGTCAGTTCGGTGACAAGTCGCGCATCCAGCGCCTTCTCAAGCGCCGCTTCAAACAATTTCAGCTTCCCGCCAAAATAGCGGCTGACCAGCGACTGATTGACTCCAGCGCGCTCGGTAATGTCGCGTACGCCCGTTTCGGCAAACCCTTTCTCGGCGAAGATATGCTGCGCGGCGAGCAGAATTTCTTCGCGCGTGCGCGCCGCATCCCGGAGCTTCTCATCGGTTGCTGTCGCCATCTTCACTTCCCCTTGACTCGCTATGTAAACGTGTGTTTACTTAATTGCAATAGGAGAGGCTTATGACCGAGTCGCAGGCGCGTTCGCCCGTTTTTGAATTTGACTATATTTCAGACAAAGCGCTGCTCGCGGATTGCCACGCTCGCTATTGGGAACTGAAGGAAACCGCTCCGCCGGTGTTCTGGACCAACGCCCATGGCGGCCACTGGATGTGCAATACCGCTGCCTCCGTGACTCAGGTCGTGCGGCATCCGGAAATCTTTTCCAGCCGCTTTCTGTCGATCCCGCCCAATCCGGATCAGCCGAAAATGATTCCCGAATCGCTCGATCCACCCGAGCATCGGCCCTATCGCCAACTATTGCGACCGTTCTTCGAATCCAAGGCGATCGAGCCGCTCGAGGCTCGCGTCGTCGAATGGACCGATGAGTTGCTAGGCGAAGCCCAAAGCAGAGGTGAATGCGAATTCGTCTCCAGTATTGCCTCTCGTCTTCCGGTCGCCGTGTTCATGGAACTGTTCGGATTTCCGATGGAGAAATTCGACGAGTTTCGGAATCTTGTGACCAGCTATTTCAGTGTCCGCTCATCGCCGGAGGAGCGCACCGGTTTGGCACAGAAAATCATGGGGCATCTGGGGCAGCTGATCCAGCAGCGCATGGTTGAACCGCAAGACGACATGATCTCCAAGATCATTGCTTCCGAAATCGACGGACGGAAACTCACTTTCGAGGAGCTGATGTCGATCGGCTTCCTGATGTTTCTTGCGGGCCTTGATACGGTGACCAATGCAATGAGCTTCGGCATGCGGCACCTCGCGCAAGACGAAAAGCTGCGCCAGCGCGTGATCGATGACCCCGCTGTCATCCCCAACATGGTCGAGGAGTTGTTGAGGCGCTACGCCTTCGTCGCAACGCCTCGCTACATTGTCCAGGATACCGAGCTCGAGGGGGTGAGGTTGAAAGCGGGTGACTGCATTCTCGCGCCATTGCCACTGATCGGCTGGGATGAAAAACTGAACGAGGATCCCGCCACCGTATCGGTGGAGCGCCAGTTCTATCGTCACGCCGCTTTCGGCTCCGGCATCCACACTTGCCTCGGCCTGCATCTCGCGCGGATGGAACTGATCGTCTTCTATCGGACCTGGTTCAGCCGCATCGGGCATTTCCGGCAAGTGGAAAAAGGCGACGAGACCTGCCGGGCTGGCAGCGTCATGGCGCTCGAACATCTGCATCTGGCATGGGATTGAGAAATATGGATCAGGCATTGCACATGATCATGGTCCCGGCGGCAGACCTGGCGATCCTGCGCAAATTCTATCTTGAGGGTCTCGGCTGGGAAAGCTGGGGTCCCGATATGCCGGGATCGTTCATGCTGCGCGCCGGTACCGCTGTAATCGTATTCGTACCACGCGATTATCTGGCCGCCGAGAGCGGCGTCGACCTGTCGGCGACCCCGCGAGCGATCAATGCGATTTTCGTCAAAAGCCAGTCCGACGTCGATCAACAGTTTGCCGATGCCATTGCCGCCGGAGCCACGGAGACCAGTCCGGTCCGCGATCGCGATGGCGGCCTCTATTCAGGCTATTTTGCCGATCCCGAGGGCAATGGCTGGGAAATCGTTTGGAGCCCCGTGATGCGGCCGGGCGCTGATGGCGAGCTGGTTCTCGCTGCGCCGCGCAACAACTGATTGCAATATCGAGAAAAGGATCATCAACATGGCTAGCAAGGCACCCGAAGTCCACCTGCATCTGGGCAATGAACAACGATCGAATGGAACCGGCGGCACACACGCGCACCTCCACCCGGTTACACAAAAGGTACAGGCGGACATCCCTCTCGCCGGATCAAAGGAAGTGGAGGAAGCTGTCGCAAAAGCGGAAGCCGTCCGCGAAGAATGGCGGCGCACAACACCCGAGGCGAAGCGCGATATATTGAATCGGCTCGCCGACCTGCTCGAAAACAACAGGGCGAAATTCGCGGAAATGGCAGCGCTCGATGGTGGCACCACCCTGATGGTCGGCGAGCGCGGCGTTGACACGGCGGTTGGCTGGACGCGCTATTATGCCGGCTGGTGCGACAAGCTGACCGGAGAGTTGATGAGTACCTTCGACACGCGCGGCGAATTTTCTTATTCCGTGCCCGAGCCGATTGGCATCGTTGGCATCATCATCACCTGGAACGGGCCATTGATCTCGCTGGCGATGAAGGTTTGCGCCGCGCTGGCCGCCGGCAATTGCGTGATCTGCAAGCCGGCCGAAATCACGCCCTTCGCGCCCGAACTGTTCGCCCAATTGTGTCAGCAGGCCGGATTGCCTGACGGTGTCCTGTCGATCCTGCCCGGCACTGCGGAATGCGGGGATGCGATCGTGCGTCACAAGAAAATACGCAAGATAAGCTTCACCGGCGGACCGATTACCGCCCGCAAGATCCTCGCCGCCTGCGCCGAGGAGATCAAGCCGTCGGTAATGGAGCTTGGCGGCAAGTCGGCCAGCCTGGTGTTCCCGGATTGCGACATCCAGGCTGCAGCCGAACGCGCAGTGTTCTGGACCGTCGGCTGTCTTTCCGGCCAGGGCTGCGCCCTGCCCACCCGGCAACTCGTCCACGCTGACATCTACGACGACTTCGTGGCGAGACTGAAAGCGATAATCGGCCAGTTCAAGGTCGGCGACCCGATGGATCCGACCGTCATGGTCGGCCCGGTGATCAACAAGGCCGCCGTCGACCGGATTTCCGGGATGTTCGAGCGCGCCAAGGCGGACAATGCCGCAACCTTCCTGCTTGGAGGCAATCGCTGTGGCGGCGAACTGGCCGACGGCAATTTCATTGAACCGACCCTGATCGTCGATGCCGATCCCGACCATGAAATCAGCCAGGTGGAAATATTCGGACCTGCGGTTGTGGTGATCAAGTTTCACGACGAGGACGAGGCCGTCGCCATAGCCAACAACAGCGAATACGGCCTCGCCGCCTATATCCAGTCGAACGACCTGCAGCGCGTCCACCGTTTGTCGGAACGGCTCAATGCAGGGGGCGTTTACAACAATGGCGGTTTCCAGATCAATCCGCACACGCCTTTCGGCGGAGTCGGAATTTCCGGATTCGGCAAGGAAGGCGGCAAGGCCGGGATCGACGAATTCCTGCACTACAAGACCGTAACGATCGGTGTTGGCGCCCCGATATTCCCCAAATAAGGACAGCTTCATGGCAGATTTCAACAATGACAGTTTTCGCCTCGACGGCAAGGTAGCGATCGTCACAGGCGCTGGCGGAAGGGGCAACAGCATCGGTCGTGCCTACGCCGTGGCGCTGGCCAATGCAGGCGCGAAGGTGGTGGTCGCCGACCTCAATGGCGAAGGGGCCAAGACGGTAGCCGAGGAGATTGTAGCCGGCGGAGGCGAGGCCGTGTCGGTACAGGTTGACATTACCGACACCGCCTCGGTCAAAGCCATGGCCGACGAGGCAAAAAAAGCTTTCGGCGGAATCGACATCCTCGTCAACAACGCTGCGTTGATGGTCGAAATTGTCGACAAGCCCCTGGTGCAAACCGACAGAGAACGTTTTGACAAGGGTATTGGCGTCAATCTCTGGGGCGCGATCAATTGCGCGCAGGTGGTCGCACCCTTTATGACCGAGCGCGGCGGCGGGGCGATAGTCAATCAGGTGTCGGCGGGTGCCTTTCCGGCACAGACTTTTTACGGAGTGACCAAGGTCGCGCTGCTCGGTGCCACCACCACATTGGCAACCGAGCTCGGCGGACAGGGCATAAGGGTCAATGCGATCGGACCGGGAATGACCAAGACCGACGCCGGTCTCGCCCTGACTCCCGATGACAGTCCGCTGGTGCAATTTGTCGAATCCAGGACCCCAATCCAGGGACGGGACACCCCCGATGCCCTATGCGGCGCGTTGCTACTGCTGGTGTCGGACGCAGGTCGCTGGATGACGGGGCAAGTCTTGAACGTGGACGGTGGCTGGGTCATGCGCAATTAGGTTGCGGGCGAAATCCGCTTTGTAACCGCCGCGCTGAACGCGTCGGCAAAACAACTCGGGCAACTGAAACACTGATCAACCCGCCATCCCCAAAATTTGAGGCAAGCGCAACTCCTGGAGCCAACGGGTCGGCGTTTAGCTCAGCAAATATGCTTCCATCTTTTCCAGTTTGTCTGGTGTGACCAACAAAACATCCTCGGCATAGGCGTCAATCGACCCATGTCTTTCGACAATGGCCGAAAAGGCATTGTCGAGATAATGCGCTTCCACCGACATCAGGGTGCGGATCGCATCATCTTCAATTTGCTCGCCATAATTGCGCCTGATAACGACCGCGCCAGCCGCTATCCGCCGTTCCAGATTGCCCGCGATGTTGGTCAGCAGATAATCGGCTCGAATGTCATCGTCATGCACTCCGAGCAACTTGTGCAACAATCCAACTGCCAATCCGGTACGGTCCTTGCCTGCCAGACAGTGGATCAGGCTTGCTCCCTCGCGCGCGGCGAGCGCCTCAAAATAGAGCCGCAACGTTGCCACCAGATTGGGCCTATATGGCATTGATGTATAGAGACGAGCCATCGCCTGTCTGGCCTGCTCCGCGGTGCGAACAGCCTCCGCGGCTTCGAGATGGGGAGCGGTCCCGTGGCGATCAGCGGTTTCCCCCGGCGCGAACAATATCTGCGCTTGAAAATCTTCCGGTCGCGCGCAGGGATAGTTGACCCGTTCGCTGTCACCGCGCAAGTCTATCACGGTTTTCAGTTTCAGGGCGGACACCATTGCCAAGTCGTCCCGCGTGGCGTCAAGATGTTGGCCGGAACGGTAGAGAAACCCCGTCCGGAATTGTGCGCCATCGCGCGCCGTATAGCCGCCATAGTCGCGAAAATTGTGGATACCCTCCATCGGCAGGATACGCTCTGCGGTCACAGACTTTTCCTCAACTCGTGTTTCAGCACCTTCCCCGAGGCATTGCGCGGCAATTCATCGACGATGCTCAGCAGCTCAGGCGTTTTCTGTTTGGCGATGCCCGCCGAAAAGAAATGACTTCGAATTTCGTCCAGCGTAATCGCGGCACCGGGTGCCGGCACGATGCATGCCCGCACAATCTCGCCCATTCGCTGATCCGGAGCGGCTACAACCGCTGCATCGGCAACTGCGGGAAGCGTGAGCAGGATCGCTTCAACCTCCTTCGAGGAAATATTCTCGCCACCGCGGATGATGATATCTTTCTTGCGGTCGGTGATCAGCAGAAAACCCTCGGAATCCAGGCGGCCGATGTCGCCACTGCGATACCAGCCGCCGGGAAGAAAGGCCGCTTCGTTCAGCGCCGGGTCGAGATAACCCATGAAAAGTTCCGGCCCGCGGGTGCATATTTCGCCTTCCTCGCCGGATGGGACATCCTTGCCATCGTCATCGACGAAGCGGATTTCGGATCCCACAATGGCCCGGCCTTCGGTGTGCAGCTGCTTGTCGAGCGGATCGTCGATCACGCCCGAGGTTACGGTCGGATGCTCGCTGGAACCATAGCAATGATATACCGCCAGCCGCTGGCGCTGGCAGGCCTCGATCAGCGACGGTGGTACCGGCGCGGCACCAACCAGATATTGCCGCAATGAAGAAAGGTCATGGCCGTTGGCTTCTGCGGCCGCCATCATTCCAGAGAGATGAAAGGGCGTTCCCGACGAACTTGTCACGCGATGGCGCTCGACCAGTTCGGCAGCCAGCGCAGCATCCCACTGGTCCATCAACACCAGCGGTGATCCCTGACAAAGATAGCGATACATCGACAGCGCGCCTGCGACATGACCTGGCGGCCAGGGCGAGATGACCGCGTCGTCATCTGATCCGCCACGCATGACGCGCATTGTCTCGAGTTCGGCGAGCAACCCGCGCGCCGAATGCATGACGCCTTTGGGATCGGCCGTGGTACCCGAGGTAAACACCAGCAATGCAAGCTCTTCGGGATCGACAGAAACAGCTTTGGAAACCGGCCCGTCCGCCTCGAGCGCGTCAAATTCCGGACCTGTAACAATGTGGCGCTCGAGCTTCGGACATTGACCGCAATCAGCGACAATCTTCGAATAATTGACGCCGCGAAAGCTATCCGGCGTAAAAAGCCATCTGGCACCGGACTGGCGCAGGATAAATTCAAGCTCCCTGGCACCATAGATGGTCACGACGGGCATCATGACGGCCCCTGCATGGGCGGCTGCGACTGCCACCACCAGCCATTCGCGCCAGTTGGGCAGCATGCACCCGACAATATCGCGTGGCGCGATGCCCGCTTCGATCATCCGCGTTCCCATTCGCTGTCCGGCAGCAACGACTTCCGTCAGGGTGGTCGTGCACGGCCGGGCGTCGGATGCTACGACGAGTTGGGCTTCTGGCCGTTCGCGGGCCGCCATGGTCATCGCATCGATAAACGTAGTGCTCATGCCGGCAATGAATCGACAATCCGTTCGCCTTCGCCGCGAGCGGCCCAGGTTTCGTTGGCGTTGCGCAAATGAAGCCGCCAGTGTTCCACGGCTTCCTCAACCTCCCCGTTGTCGATCAGGTGGATCAACTTGGCGTATGACTTGAAACCCGCCCGGATGCTTTTCTGTCGCTCTTCCGTCGATCTTGGGTGACGGCGCTGATAGTCATTCTGATGGGTGCGGGCTAGATTGAGCAGCATGCGGTTCATGAAACTGAGCGTTTTGTTGCCGGTCGCTTCAACCAGCACCTGGTGAAAATTAGCAATATTATCGATGAACTCGTCATATTTCTCTTCTGTGAGCATGTCGCCGAGTTCCTTGAGAACCCGCTTCACTTCGGCCATGCCCTCTGTCTGGCCCTTTGCCGTTGCCAGCCAGCGAACCACGGTCGGCTCGATGGCCAATCTTGCGGCATAGAGATCGGCGATTGTGGTCGCCTGTGATTCCAGCAGATAACCCGCATAACGCGACACGAGCTCGGCAGAGGGACGATGGACACGCGCACCATTGCGGGAACCGCGCACCACGCTTATCAATTTCTCTGCTTCCAGAATGCGGAACGCTTCGCGCAAGGTCGGGCGCGAAATTCCGAGCGTTACCATCAATGTGCCTTCCGGTGGCAGCGAATCACCCTCATTTAATTCGCCACGAATGATTTGCTCGCGGATCTGGTCAGCAACAAGTTCAGAAGTTTTCGGAACCCGGATTCGTCCATTATCACTTTCGCGCTGCAATTTTTTTCACCCTTTTGCTGAAATCCGTCAACTTGTTATTTGTTGTTGCGGCTCATTACGACACCGAAGACCAATCCGCAATCCGTACGTCAAACTCCGATTCAAATGCCAAAGGACAATCCTTCGTTGAGCGTCCATTTTCCGTTGCGTCCACGGACCCAACCCGATGCTGCCGCTGTCCCACCATCGACCGGCAAGAGGACACCGGTGATGTAGCTGGCCATCGCGCCCGCCAGGAACACTGCCGCATCTCCGCATTCCATGTCGATGCCTTCACGCCCCAGGGGAATAAGCCGATTCATTGCATCAACTTGCTCGTCGCTATGCCGAATCCAGGTCGCCGGATCGACCGGACCGCTACGATTGCCCTGGTTTCCGGGTGTGACCGTATGATCCGGAGCGATGCAATTTACCCGGATGCCGTGCTCCGACAGTTCAACCGCCATCGACTTGGTAAAGCTCAGCATTCCGGCCTTGCATGCAGCATAGACCGCAAAATTGGGCGCTGCCCGAACCGCTTCGATACTGGCGACATTGATGATCGAACCGCCGCCACCGCCATCGACCATATGCCTGGCCGCGGTTTGCGTGGCGACCAGCATTGACATCAGGTTGATATCGATATGCTTGCGCATGCTGCGCTCGCTCTGTTCAAGGAACGGACGCGCGGCCACCCCGCCAGCATTGTTGACCAGAATATCGAGTCGTCCGAAAGCGTCGGCAGTCTGGGTGATGGCGGCGTTGAGGACGCTGGCATCCATCACGTCGCCCGTGATCGGCAGCGCGCTTTGTCCGGATTCCCTCACCCGTTCTGCGGCCTCCGATGCCCGCTCCGCAACTATGTCGAAAATCGCAACATCGGCTCCCGCTTCCGCAAGCCGGATGGCTATGGCGCGACCGATACCACCACCGCCGCCGGTTACAAATGCGGCCTGCCCGTCAAGGCGGATCCGTTCAGTCATCTGGCCCTACTCCCATCACAGCGCCAGTGACATAGGCCGCATAGTCACTGACCAGATAGGCGGCGAGATTGCCCAGTGTCTCGCCCCTTTCGTGCGTCAGTATACTGTTCACGCGAATGCCATCGCGCGCCCACTCGACCCCCAGAGTCTTCGTGAGATTGCCCAGTGCCCCGGCAGCGGCAGCATGGTCAGCACCGCGTGTCTGCTCCGGCGCACCGACATAGAGAATGACTCCCCCCTGGCCGCGCACGCGACATTGGTCGGCAAATTCCTTTGCTCCGAGGAAACGGCGATCGAGTCCGGCATTCAGGCTGGCGCGCCATGCACCAAAAGTCAGTTCATGAGCGGGCGTGATTCCGGGAGGCTGCGTCACATGTATCCAGATATCGGAATC
>Ga0316204_10008254_pt1 | contig 14599 bp, 12 predicted proteins | sample 6monrhotite_MG_2_FD_205661 | JGI IMG/M metagenome (GOLD analysis project Ga0316204, IMG submission 205661) | Microbial mat bacterial communities from mineral coupon in-situ incubated in ocean water Damariscotta River, Maine, United States -... | ecosystem: Environmental > Aquatic > Marine >...
CAGTTATTCTTTTATGGCTACTTTCTATTAGTTATTCTAATGGAGAAGACATTGATCTGTATATTGGTGACGTTGCTCAACGTACTGGTAATCGACCGCAAGTTTTAATTATTTTTGATAATTCTGGTAGTATGAATACTTCGCAATTGGTTAAAGAGCCCTACAATCCAAATAAGACTTATCCTGCTGTAGGAGGTTTTAATTCTTTATCTGATAAGTTTATTTATTTTACCAAAGGTGCCGGCGTTGATAATTCTGTTTTAGTGCCTGATAGTCCTAGTGAACAACGGAGATTTCTGGATAGCATAAATAGCTGTGCGACGGCAAGAGAGCGTTTAGCCAGTGTGGGTTTTTATACAGGGCACATGCGCGAGTATACTTTCCAAGGTAATTCAGGTAGTTGGCAAGAAATTCCTGGCAATAACGGCGCTAATATCAAAACCATTGATTGTGAAGATGATGTTAAACAAGTCCCTCCTAATCCTGACGTCAATGCAGGCGTACTGCAAAATAATGGCTCAATAACACAGTTACCTAATGGTTATCCAATTGACGGGTTAGGTAGTAAACAAAGTCCTATTTATTATACCAATACGGTCGGTAATTCAAATGTAATTTGGTCTGGAGAAGTGGTTACTTTATATACCGATAATTATTTGCGGTGGAGTCACAGTAATAGTATTAGTAATGTTTATCGTACTCGTTTGGATATTGCTAAAGATACGGTAACCGATTTAATTGAATCTGCTCCCTCAATAGATTTTGGATTGCAAATATTTAATATTAACGCTTTTAATGAAAATCAAAGAGATGGCGGTAGGGTGGTTTTTGGTATTCAAGAAATGACTACGACCGCACGACAAAATTTAGTTAATATTATTGATTTAGAATTAGATGGTGAAACCAATACGCCATTGTGTGAAACATTATATGAAGCAAGGCGTTATTTTGGTGGTTTAAGTGTTGATTTTGGTGATAATGATTCAAAGCCCAATCATTACTCTTACAAGCCTAATACTCCACCCCGAGATACATCTATTGAAACGGCTAAAGTATATAAAACACCTTATTCAAGTTGTTCAAATGAAGTGTTTGTTATTTTAATTACTGACGGTACTCCCACTTTAGATAATGCGGCAGATAATTATATAAAAGCGTTACCTGGCGTAGGAGGACCATTTGTTGTTAATGGTAGAAATAACTATTTGCCAGCCCTTGCTGGATGGATGAAAAATAACGATCTCAATGCTAATTTAGCGGGTGTTCAAACCTCGACATTATTCACTATTGGTTTTGGTCAAGATGCTATTAATGGCGCTGCGCCTATTTTACTTGATGCAGCAACAAAAGGCGGTGGTCAATATTATCCAGCTAAAGATCCCAGTAGTTTGTTAAGTTCTTTACAGTCTGCGCTATCGTTAATTTCTCGCGTAAATGCGACGTTTACGGCACCATCGGTCGCAACCAATAATTTCGATCGCACGCAAACATTAGATTCAGTATATTATGCGATGTTTTTACCTGATAGAGGACCTCGATGGCAGGGTAATGTTAAAAAATTAAAAGTTGATGGTGGAACTCAAAAAGATCGTACCGGGGCTGATGCTATTGATAATGATGGTAATATTGCAGATACCGCGAAAACATTTTGGTCGAATGCAGCTAAACCCGATGGCAATGAAGTTGCTGAAGGTGGAGTGGCTGAAATGCTGCGCAGCAAAACCAATCGCATTCTTTATAGTGATTTAGGAAGTTCAGGAGCAATAAAAACCTTTAACCAAAATAATATAGAGACATCTTTTGGCAGTGCGGCAAATTTAGCTTTTGAAATGGGTATACCTGAAACTGAAATTGCAACTTATTTAGATTGGGCAAAAGGTATTGATGTTGATGATGCTGACGGTGACACGCTAATAACTGATGTTCGGCCTGATGTGTTTGGTGACCCTCTTCATTCAAAGCCTTTAGTGGTTAATTACGGCGGTAGTAGCTCTAATCCTGATATTCGCATAGTAGTAGGTACGAATTCAGGCGTATTGCATATGTTTCATGATAAAGGCGATACTGTAGACGAATCTTGGGCTTTCATGCCAAAAGAATTTTTTAAAAATATTAAAAAGTTACGCGACAATTTTACATCAACGAGTAAAATTTATGGTATCGATGGTTCCGCGACGCTTTATACCTTTGATAAAAACGGCGATGGTTCAATTGTAAGTGCTGATGGCGATAAAGCTTGGATATTTTTTGGTTTGAGGCGTGGAGGAAATAGCTATTATGGTTTAGATATTTCTATTCCTGATACTCCTAAATTACTTTGGCATATAAATAGTAACAGCACAGGGTTTGGTGAATTAGGGCAAACATGGTCGAAACCTAAAATTGCTTTTTCAGAGTTAAATATAGTTAATGGTGTTGCTGAACCCGTGTTGTTATTTGGTGGTGGCTACGCTACTTCAAAAGATGGTGCAGGTGTTGGTAGTGCCGACAGTGTTGGCCGTGCGGTATATATGGTAGATGCTAAAACCGGCACACTAAAATGGAGCCTTTCTCCTGCAACCGGCAGTGGTACAAACACCTATTTTTCAGGTACAGACAGTATTCCGTCTTCTATTGGAGTGTTAGATAGTAATGGTGATGGTTTAACTGATCGTGTCTATGCTGGAGATACTGGCGGAAATGTGTGGCGAATTGATATGCCGGGTAATAGCCCAGGAAGTTCTACTGAGCCTTGGACAGTATTTAAATTGGCTGAATTGGGTGGCACAACCGAGGCAACTGACAGACGCTTTTTTAGTGAGCCATCTATTGTTCGTACAATTATAAGTGATACAAAGTCTACATCGACAACCGTTAACGGCGTAACAACGACATTGGTTACTCGACAAGAACGTCCTTATGATGCAGTGCTAATTGGTAGCGGCGATCGTTCAACACCACTTGCGACTAATACAAACGATAAGTTTTTCATGATTAAAGATGAAAATATCGCGACAAAATCTTATACCGGAAATGCTAATGCCACTATCCCAACAAAAATTTTAGCAACTGATTTATACGATTATACCAATGATCCTTTTGGTCAAACATTAACTTCTCAAGCAAGGGATGCATTAGAAATTGCGGTCAGTAGCAAATCTGGCTGGTATATTGATTTAACTGGTAGTGGTGAAAAAAGTACAGCGGCAGCTATTGCTATCGACGGATTTGCTTATTTTACCTCTTTCCAACCGGCTAATGGTTCAGCTAATAGTTGTCAGGTTGATCCAGTATCTGGTTTTTTATATGCAGTAGATTTAGCTTTAGGTACAAAATTATGGATAAATAATGTACAAGAAACTAACACTAAAATATTAACGACAACAGGTACTATTGAAACACCTCAATTAATTATTACAGATCCTAAAGTGGCAAGCGATCCTTCATGTACATCAAACTGTAATAAAGCGTTATCTGAAATTAGAATTTTAGCGGGTAAAATAATTATTCCATTAGGAATAACGATAGATACATGGCGAACATATATGTATATAACGGAGTAATTTATGATTTTAACAAAGAGAGTTGGATTTTTTAAAAATTCTGCTGAAGCATTTTTTCAGAATAAAAAATGTAAAAAGAAACTATATGGCTTTACGCTGATTGAGTTGATGATCACGGTGGCAATTGTCGGAATTATATCATCAATTGCCTATCCTTCTTATGTTGCTTCTGTTGCTCGCAGCGATCGAACTGAAGCACAACGTGAATTAGCGCGATTAGCAAATTTAGAAGAGCAATATTTTAGTGATAATCGTAAGTATACGACTGATATGACTAAATTAACATTGCCAACCAGCGCATTAACTGAGTCTGGTAATTATAAAATAACAGCAACGATTACAGCATCGACATTTAAATTAACAGCCACTGCACAAGGCAGCCAAGCTAGCAATGATTCTAATTGTCTTACCTTAGCAATTGATGAAACAGGCAAGAAAACAGGCGCAAGTACCACCTGTTGGGAGAAATAAAGTGATCATTCCATTAAAAAATGCACAGATAGCCATAGTATTATCAACCGTGTTTTGTTCGTTTTTAATTCAAGCAGCACCTGAGAAAAGTCAAGGTTCTAAAGTTGAATTAAAGTGTTTTGTAGAACTTTATGGCGGTAAAGAAACAATACATTTTGCAGGTGTGAGTCCTCAAAATGTGGAAGGATTTGCACAGCAATTGCAAGGCAAAAGGGTTTTAACATCAATAGCCAAAGGGAAGCATAAAATTTATAAAGTTAATGAATGTGTAGGTTTAAGCGAAAAGTTCAGTACAGACCGAGCTCGACAAGTTGATGAAGGTACTGTTAGGTAATTTCAAAGTTAGATAAATTCAAAAAAAGTAATAAATTAAATATTTTTGATTATTGATAATTTAAGCTTTGAATTATTTTGATTCAAAGCTTTTTTATAACTAAAAATTAATGGTAATTATTAAGTACAAGTAATTTCATTACCGCTTCGATCTTCATCTTTATCATCATTATCAATATCTGAAGTGCTATAAATACGACCAGAGCTAGAAATAATAATTCCGCGCGAATACGTGGCATCTTCAATTGGGCAATAACTAAAAGGCGTGTTTGATATCGCGCTAGTCATTAGGCCAGTAGCAGCATAAGTTACATTGTTTTTACCATATTGAAGTTTATCATTACTTTTTATCGCCGCTTTAACTTTGACGATTCGTTCGTTCAATAATGGTTCAAAAACACCATTACTATTTGCATCGGTAAAGGCTGATAACTCATTTTGCCAATTTGCGGTACAGATATTAGAGGTTAACGGGCAGACAGTAACGCTAACGCCATCATTAACTGAAACATTACGAGCAGTAAGTAATAAACGGTTTAATTCGGAAATTTCATTATCAACACGCATGCGCACGGTAAAACTATTTAAATTTGGCAAAGCAACCATCATAAGTATGGCAACAACGGCAATAGCAACCATTAATTCGACTAGCGTGAAACCATTTTTTTTAGTAAAAATTTTAAGAGTCGACATAATACTACCTACAACATAAAAATATTATTGTAACTAGTTATACCATTTTGCTTGTTCGACAGCTAGCGACACTTCAATTCTTTACCGTTTCTGTCTTCGTCTTTATCATCGTTATCAATATCAGATGAAACGTATAAGCGGCCAGAAGTGGCGACACGTATTCCACGGTTATTTTCTGGATGGTGATTAGGGCAATATCTAAAGGTGCCATTACTTCCCCATCCAGCTAAACGACCTGTAGGCGCATAAATCACACCATTTCTACCAATGCCATAATGAAGCTTGTCACTCAACTTTATTGGTGCTTTTATTTGTATTACTTTTTCATTAAGAGCAGTATCTAATTTTTTATTCGCATTAGTATCAATAAAAACGCTTAATTCTTTATCCCAATTACTGTCACACTTAAGAGCATTATCTAAGTGGCATAAAGTGACGGTTTGACGTGAATTAATCGCTAAATTTCTGCTAATAAACAATAATCGGTAAAGTTGAGAAATTTCGTTATCGACTCTCATTTTTATAATAAATGTCGAAAAGTTTGGAATGGCGATACCCGTTAATATACCAAGAATACTGATAGAGGCCATTAATTCGATTAAAGTAAAACCAATGGTTTTATGTGCTGAAAATTTGCTAGAGGAGTGAGTTTTGTTAAATAAGTTAAGCATAAAAAATTCCATTTTTAAGTTTCTAGATAAATCCATTTATCTAGTTATAGATGGTTTTTTGTACTTTTCCAGTTTATTTACAATGATCATATTTAATGTAAATGATTAATCATAAATAGTTGGTATTGGTTGACGCTTATGCTCCGTTCTCTGATATATAGCTATGATTTTATCATTAATGATTTTATCCGATTGTTTTCCTTCCAAAAAGTCATCAAGTTGATCATAAGTGATACCAAGAGCAATTTCATCTTCCTTGCCTGGATCTAATTCTTCAAGATCTGCCGTAGGTGCTTTGTCAATAAGTTGCGTTGGTGCGCCTAATGTTTTGGCTAGTAAACGAACTTGTCGTTTTGATAAGCCAAATAAAGGTGCCAAATCACAGGCACCGTCGCCCCATTTAGTAAAAAAACCAGTAATGTTTTCTGCACTATGATCTGTGCCTAAAACCAAACCTCCTAAAATACCAGCAATATGATATTGCATTATCATTCTTGTTCGTGCTTTAACATTTCCTTTAGAAAAGTCTAAACGGTTATCATCTGGTTTTAATAAATTTGCAGTGTTTAGTGCTCTTAGGGTTTCTTGGTGAATACCCTCCGCACCATTCATTATATTGGTGGTAAGTTGTTTAGCAGGCTTTATAAAGTCGATGGCAAGTTGCGCGTCTTCTTCATCAGCTTGCACATCGTAAGGTAAACGAACAGCTATAAATTGATACTCGAGAGGGCTACCTTGATTGAGTTGATCTATCGCTAACTGAGCGAGTTTACCACAGGTAGAAGAATCAACACCGCCACTAATACCAAGTACTAAATTTTTCAAACCAGATTTCAACAGCTGATTTTTGATAAAATCGGTGCGACGGGTTATTTCAAATTGCACATCAATTTCGGGTAAAACTTTCATTTCATTTATTATTTGTTGGCGCATTAAAGTAATTCTTATTCATTGGTGAGAATAGCGACAAGTTTACCAAATTAATAAAAAGCTTTCATATTGATTTGCTCTTTCATGGAATTTTATATTGAGGAGATGTTATTATTAAAACTATTACATATTTGTGCATGAGGATAAAAAATGAAAAAGATAGAGGCAATTATAAAGCCGTTTAAAATGGATGACGTGCGCGAAGCCTTAAGTGAAATTGGCATAACCGGTATGACAGTATCGGAGGTAAAAGGCTTTGGTAGACAAAAAGGTCATACCGAATTGTATCGCGGTGCTGAATATATGGTTGATTTTCTCCCCAAAGTAAAATTAGAAATAGTTATCGCATCAAGAGATGTTGATCGTTGCATAGAGGCTATTTTATCTACTGCACAAACAGGAAAAATTGGCGATGGGAAAATATTTGTTACCGATATTGCTCGCGTAATAAGAATTCGTACAGGTGAAGAAAATGAAGAGGCTATTTAGTTTCGTTAAAAGTGTATGAGTAATAAAACCGATTAAATTATTGATTTAATCGGCTTTTTTTAATGGAACGAATGGTTTATTTTATTAAAGCATTATTGGGGAAATTTGCCGCAAGTACTTGTTTGGCATTTAATTTTAAATCGTCTAGATCTAACTTATCGTAACATTTGATCATTATTTCTAGCGCTTGTTCTACTTCTTCACTCGTTGCATAATATTTCACGATATATCGGCCTCTATTTGCCGCCGCCGCAAATGCATCGCGTTTAAAATAAAATTTAGCTACCGATAATTCATATTTCGCTAACCTTGATTTTATTTGAATCATACGTTTACTTGCGTCTGCTGCATATTTACTTTGAGGAAATAGATCGACTATTTTCTTAAAGTCATCGAATGCTTCATGCGCCGAAGAGGGATCTCGATCAGAGCGATCAATGCCAACTAGATCTTGAAAAAGATTCTCTTCAGTAGACTGATGAATTAGTCCACGCATATAGTAAACATAATCAATATCTTGATGATTTGGGTTTAAACGCAAAAAGCGTTCGGCTAAAGCGACTCCTTGAGCAGAATCACCACTTTTATAATAGGCATATATCAAATCAAGCTGTACTTGATGAGAAATAGGTCCAAATGGAAAACGTGAATCAATGGCTGATAATATTTGAATTGCTTTTTGATATAAGCCGTGCTCAAGTGCCTCGCGAGCATCACTATATAAAGACTGAGCAGAATTATCTGGTACCTTGTCGATATCCTCACTTGATGAACAGCCAGCTAAGGCAAAAACTAAGCTGAGTAAAAGTATTTTAATTGTTATTTTTTCCATAGATTTGAGCATCACAACATTGTTTGAATTATAATAAAAAGCGACCGATTAAGCTTAAATAAAATATTTATTAAGATAATTAGTATCCAACCTGAGTACAAAACGCTAAAATAGCTGGCTCTATTCTAACCCAGCTCTTTGCAAAGTGTAAATTAATTGAGTGTTTAATGTCTGAAATTATTCAACATGAAGAAATTGTTCCACAAACTTGTTTAGGTAAACGCTTAGACCAAGCTTTAGCGCAAATGTTTCCTGATTATTCGAGATCGCGTATAAAAGATTGGATCATCGCCGGACAAGTTGCTATAAACGGTGATGTTATTACCAAAGCTAGAGAAAAAATGTTTGGCGGGGAAAGCGTGTCTATTAACGCAACCGTTGAAGCCGACGTCCGATTTGAAGCGCAAGACTTACCGTTAAATATCGTTTATGAAGATGATGATATCTTAGTCATTAATAAACCTGCAGGTTTTGTTGTTCATCCCGGCGCTGGCAATCCAGACGGAACAGTTTTGAATGCGCTATTGCATTATTGTCCATCACTTGATGTTGTGCCGCGCGCAGGTATTGTGCATCGTTTAGATAAAGACACGACCGGATTAATGGTTGTAGCTAAAACTATTGCAGCGCAAACTAATTTAGTGGACTCATTGCAACGCCGAGAAATTACTCGTGAGTATGAAGCCGTTGCAAACGGTATTATGACCGCGGGCGGTTTGGTTGACGAACCTATTGGACGTCATCCGACAAAAAGAACACATATGGCGGTTACTATTTCTGGTCGGCCATCTGTTACTCATTATCGCGTTTTGGAAAAATATCGCTTACATACCCGCATTCGTTTACGCTTAGAAACAGGACGAACCCATCAAATACGTGTTCATATGTCACATATTACCCATCCTTTAGTTGGCGACCCTGTTTATGGTGGCCGTCCGCGCCCACCTAAAAATTCAACACCAGAATTATTAGCTTTTTTAAGATCATTTAAGCGTCAAGCATTGCATGCCGCTATGTTATCTTTATACCACCCGATTACAGGTGAATTAATGACATGGCATGCTGATCTTCCTGATGATTTTGTTGAATTAGTTGATTGTTTAAAGGCAGACCATCAACTTAATGGTAGCGAAAGTTATTAAGCTAAACCAAAAGGCACTTAATATCGCACAATGGCCTGTAAAAAACGTACAGGCCATCAGTACCACACGTCTATATCCATTTATTTCTAATCCCAAAAATCAACTAACTTTAAATTCTTCAGGTAAGGCATTCGAACACTTTAATTTAGGCGACCATGTGGGAGATGATCCAGCGGCTGTTGAACAAAACCGCTCTGTTTTGCTTAAATTGTTACCTGAAAACACAAAAATTCAATGGTTAAAACAAGTGCATGGTTGTCATGTGAAAGTTGTAAATGAATATACCTCAAATGTGATTGAAGCCGATGCTGTGATCACCTCGGCAAAACAACTTGCTTTAAGTATTATGACGGCCGATTGCTTACCTATTTTTTTGGCGGATAAAAATGGCGAAAAAATAGCTGCTATTCATGGCGGCTGGAAGCCTTTATCATTAAATATTATTGCTAACACTATTCAGAAAATGTCACTCTTGCCTGAGCGGTTGTATGCTTGGCTGGGACCATGTATTAGTGAACGCTCTTTTGAAGTGGGAGCTGAAGTTAAAATGGCTTTTATTCAACAATCCACCGATTTTGAACAAGCATTTGTAGCGATTACTAAGCCTGAAAATACCTCAGAAAATCAAAAAAAATATTTAGCTAATTTACACATCATTGCTTCTATTCAGCTTCATCAGTGTGGCGTTAATGATATATCGTCGTTATCTCATTGCACGTATAATCAATCTGAGCAGTATTATTCTTATCGAAAAGACAAGATAACCGGACGCATGGCTTCGCTAATTTGCCGAATATAAATATTTTCATTAAAAAGTTGTTCTAGCGCAATTATTTTTGCTTTCTTGTCTTGAAATGTTTACAGCTAACCCCTATTAATTGTAATGAGAAGAAATTAATGCGCCTGATCTCGATTTAGAGAATCAGGTTAGTAAGACCAGTAATATGGCCATTTTAGGAGAATATTTTCATGCGTTTAGAACGATTAACTCAAGCTTTTCAATCTGCTATTTCTGATGCACAATCTTTAGCATTAGGAAAAGATCATCAATTTATAGAACCTGTACATCTAATTTTAGCTTTGCTCAAGCAAGAGCCTAGCAGTGTTATTCCTTTATTAAAAAGTGCGGGTATTAATGACGGCGCTTTACGTAATCAATGTGATATTTTACTAAATTCTTTAGCGCGCGTTGAAGGTAACTCTGGTGAGGTGCAACTGTCATCAGCGTTAGGCAATTTATTTAACCTTTGTGATAAATTTGCCCAAAAATTAGGTGATAAATATATATCATCTGATGTGTTTTTATTAGCACTTTTAGCTGATAAGGGAGAAGTGGGCAAAATTTTTAAAAGTTTGGGAGCTACTGAAGCTCGTATCAATCAAGCAATTGATCATATTCGCGGTGGACAAAACATTGAAGAACAAAATGCAGAAGATATGCGCCAAGCATTAGATAAATACACCATTGATTTAACTGAAAGAGCTGAGCAAGGAAAATTAGATCCTGTAATTGGCCGTGATGATGAAATTCGCCGAACTATCCAAGTATTGCAAAGACGGACTAAAAATAATCCCGTTCTTATTGGTGAGCCAGGCGTTGGTAAAACAGCTATTGTTGAAGGTTTGGCGCAGCGTATCATTAATGGTGAAGTCCCTGAAGGGTTAAAAAAGAAACGTGTTTTGTCGCTTGATATGGGCTCACTAGTCGCTGGAGCTAAGTATCGGGGTGAGTTTGAAGAGCGTTTAAAAGCTGTTTTAAGTGATCTTGCCAAAGAAGAAGGGCAAGTGATTCTTTTTATTGATGAATTACACACTATGGTTGGTGCGGGCAAAACTGATGGCGCGATGGATGCAGGCAATATGCTTAAACCTGCATTGGCTCGTGGGGATTTGCATTGCGTTGGTGCTACAACCTTAGATGAATATCGTCAATATATTGAGAAAGACGCGGCACTCGAGCGTCGTTTTCAAAAAGTCCAAGTCGATGAACCCAGTGTTGAAGATACGATTGCAATATTGCGAGGCTTAAAAGAACGTTATGAATTGCACCACAGTGTTGATATAACCGATCCTGCCATTGTCGCTGCTGCAACTTTATCGTATCGCTACATTAGTGATCGTCAATTACCTGATAAAGCAATAGATTTAATTGATGAAGCAGCCTCTAGTATTCGTTTACAAATTGATTCTAAGCCAGAAGAACTAGATAAATTAGAACGTCGCTTAATTCAATTGAAATTAGAAGAAAAAGCATTAGAAAAAGACTCTGATGACGCTTCAATTAAACGCTTAAAAATTATTTCGGAGCAAATCTCAACTTTTCAACACGATTATGATGAATTAGAAGAAGTGTGGAAAACTGAAAAAGCGGCCCTTCATGGCACTCAAAGTATTAAAGAAGATTTAGAGCTAGCGCGTCTTGATCTTGAATCTGCACGTCGTGCAGGCGATTTAAATAAAATGTCTGAATTACAGTATGGAAAAATTCCAGAGTTGGAAAAACAACTTGATCTTGCTAGTCAAGCCGAAATGCAAGAAATGACTTTGTTGCGCAATAAGGTTACCGATGTTGAAATAGCTGATGTACTAAGTCGTTCTACCGGCATACCTGTATCAAAAATGCTAGAAGAAGAACGCGACAAGCTTATTGAAATGGAGTCGTACATACACAAACGTGTTATTGGTCAAACTGAAGCGGTTAAATCAGTATCAGATGCTATTCGTCGTTCACGCGCGGGGCTTTCAGATCCTGATCAGCCAATAGGTTCATTTTTATTTTTAGGACCAACAGGTGTAGGAAAAACAGAGCTAACTAAAGCGTTGGCTAATTTTATGTTTGATAGTGAAGACGCATTGATACGTATTGATATGTCGGAGTTTATGGAAAAACATTCTGTTGCCCGCTTAGTTGGCGCACCTCCAGGTTATGTTGGGTATGAAGAGGGCGGATATTTAACAGAAGCGGTTCGCCGTAAACCTTATTCTGTTGTATTGCTTGATGAAATTGAAAAAGCACATCCTGATGTTTTTAACATTTTATTACAAGTACTTGATGATGGGCGTTTAACAGACGGCCAAGGTAGAACAGTTAACTTTAAAAATACTGTAATTATTATGACCTCAAATATTGGCTCAGAAATAATTCAAACTTTACCTGATGATAGCCAATACCAAGATATGAAAACTAAAGTTATGGCTGAGGTTGGACTCCACTTTAAGCCAGAATTTATCAATAGAATAGATGACACTGTTGTTTTTCATTCACTACTGTCTAAAGACATTAAAAAGATAGCAGCAATCCGAATTGAAATATTGAGGAAACGCCTAGTAGAACGAGATATCGAATTAGATATAAGTGACAATGCCTTAACATATATTGCCGCCGCTGGATTTGATCCTTTATTTGGTGCAAGACCATTAAAAAGGGTAATTCAAAATGAAATTGAAAATTTGCTAGCGCAGCAGTTACTCTCTGGTGAATATCAAGCGGGTGATACAATTCATTTGGATGAGAGCAATGGACAGCTTATTCTTAGTTAAAAATTATTGATCGCTACAATAAAGATCAACTTGTTTTTTATTTAAGACAAGTTGATCATTTTTTTGTTTGTCGCTTAACACCTTCGATTCCCCAGATTCAGTTTTATATTGGATAACATCAAAGCTTTCTAAAGTGCTTAGATTTGTCTGGGCGGTAAGGCATTTTTCTTTATTGATATCATTTTCACTAATGCTTAATTTTTTAGTTTGAATTTTTTTGTCTTTAGTTAAAGTTTTTTGCTTATGTTGAGTTGTTTTCGAAATAGTTAATTCAGTGTAATTATCATGCTCAGGTTGATTTTGACTAAAATGGACAACGTTCTTTTCATCAACCCAACGATATATCGTAACGTCTGTAGCTTTCGCAACGAAAGTAAAACTTAAAAGAGCCAAAAAAGTTAAGCCTGATTTCATATTATTATCCAAATTAAAGCATATAAAAATAAATTACATCGTGAGGTTGATCCTTTAACGTACTGACTAACTGTATATCATGGAGAGGTTATATTTCAACTTTTAACCGTATATTTGTCTAGTTATTGATTAATTTAGGTATAAAAACACGTGGTTATATTCATCTATATTATGATAACTTGTATCAATCTAAAGAATATTATCTTACAAGTAACACTATGAAAGAAGCTAAAGATTCAGAAAATTCGAAGAATAGAGGTATCTACCTTTTACCTAACCTATTAACTACCGCTGGACTTTTTTCTGGTTTTTATGCCGTGGTTTCATCAATGAATGGGCACTTTACGAGCGCCGCTATTGCTATATTTGTCGCGATGATTTTTGATGGACTTGATGGAAGAGTTGCCCGTATGACGAATACACAAAGTGAATTTGGTGCGGAATATGACAGCATGGCTGATATGGTTTCGTTTGGTATTGCTCCAGGTCTGGTTGCTTATAACTGGGCATTATCTGATTTAGGCAAGTTTGGGTGGTTAGCCGCTTTCGTTTTTGTGGCATGTGCCGCGCTTCGTTTAGCTCGCTTTAATACCCAAGTAGGCATTGCCGATAAACGATTTTTCCAAGGTTTAGCAAGTCCTGCTGCTGCAGGAGTTATTGCGAGTCTTGTATGGGTGGGGACAACATATAACCTAAATGGACATGATTTTGGTTTACTTATGGGGCCCATCACCATTTTAAGCGGGTTACTAATGGTAAGTAATTTTCGTTATAACAGCTTTAAAGAAGTAGATTGGAAAGGAAAGGTTAATTTTCTAGTTGTTTTAATAATAGTACTAATCTTTGTCGTAGTCGCTTCAAGTCCGGCAGAACTATTAGCTTTGATCTTTATTTTATATGCATGTTCGGGGCCTTTTACAACCTTTAAAACGGTTAAAGAATTAAAATTAGAGCATGTCATTGGTGATGATAAAGATGCCGATTTCGATAGTAATAGTAATAAAAGCGTAAAGCAGGAAACATCCTCAAAAGAATAAACAATAAATCTAAATGGAAGCTTTTAATTTAAATGCTTTCTTATCCATCAATTGTTTTCTATGTAGATATAAACGACAAAGTGGTGATGATTTAATCGAACGAACATTTATTTCATAAAAAATACAAATAAAGTGCTTTTTACGCTTGACGCGAGAATTAAAATGTCTAAAATGCGCATCCAGATTCAGAGGGCAACCCAAGAGTCTGTTTTGATAAGTTAACCAAGGTTATTAAGGTAACAATGATTAACGTTAACGTTTTAAAATGAGTGTTTGGATTTTTGTTAAAAACTTCAAACTTAACTTGAAAAAGCTCAAATAAAACGTTGACATCGAAACTCGGAGGCGTATGATACGCATCCTCGCTTAACGGCAACAACGGTAAGCGATTTGATTCAAACGAATGCGATTTGAATCATGCTTTTTAACAGAAACCTGTTTAAAGCGTTCTTTAACAATTAGTTATCATGCAATTTGTGTGAACATTCACTTAATGTTGATTTTA
>Ga0316204_10008257_pt1 | contig 14596 bp, 15 predicted proteins | sample 6monrhotite_MG_2_FD_205661 | JGI IMG/M metagenome (GOLD analysis project Ga0316204, IMG submission 205661) | Microbial mat bacterial communities from mineral coupon in-situ incubated in ocean water Damariscotta River, Maine, United States -... | ecosystem: Environmental > Aquatic > Marine >...
AAATCCGCGATACGGATACGTCGCTGCTGCCGGAGATTTCCATCACGGGGGATGCAACAACTGAAAGCTTTAGTCATTACCTGCGCTTTACAGTGTCCCTTTCAGAAGCGAGTTCGGATGTAGTTACCGTTGACTATGAATTCGGCCTTGGGACAGCAAGCAGTTCGGATATTGATTTTTCACTCTCGCGCGATGGCATCGGAACATTGACCTTTGCACCGGGGCAGACGACCAGGAGCCTCTTTTTCGAAGCTGACAGCGATTCCCTCCAAGAGCGCGACGAGTCTGTTTTTCTCACCCTCACCGATCCAGTAAACGCAGTATTCGGTGCAAACGTATCGAAATTGGCCGCCGGAGGGTTCATACTTGATAACGATAGCATTGGGGCGACCAGAGCCCTCTTTGCGCCGCAGTCGTCATTTGTCGAACCAAGTACGTCCACCGAGGTTGTCGCGGTTGATGCGACATTGTCCGAGGGGTCTGGCCTGCCGCTCACATTCACGGTTAATGCACAAACCGGAACAGCGATTGAAGGTGTTGATTTCAGGCTGATCAGCGATACGATCACTTTCGAGCCATATCAGACCAGAGTGCCGATCTTCCTTGAAATCCTCGGCGACACGGTCAACGAAAATCTTGAGTTCATTGAGCTTGTCCTGAACCCAGCACCTGGAACGACATTTTTTGGCACAATCCCTGTCGTACGGGTTGAAATCGAAAACGCTTCTCCAGATTTGATTGTCTCGAATATCGATGTGCTGGAAACAGAAGCAATTGACGGCGAAAATATTACATTGTCCGTTATCGTGTCCAACATTGGAAACGCACCGGCAGAAAATGCTACGGTTGGTATCTATCTTTCGACGAATGCAGCAATCAATGGGCAGGATCAATTACTGACGACATTGAATGTTGGTCAAACACTTGCACCTAATGCTTCGGTTACCTTGACGACTTCGGCTACGCTACCCGCAGATCTAGATGCGGGGAATTATTTCGTCGGTGTCATAGCCGATCCCCAGAATGCCATTGATGAGACCAACGAAAGCAATAACGTATCGCTGCCTGATGGCTTGGTGGTGCGAAATGCCTTTGCTGACCTGACCGTCTCCAATTTGGAGGTGCCGAACGTTTCCATTGAAGATGGCGGTAGTGGGACGCTATCATTTACTGTGACCAATAACGGCGCTGCTCTGGCGAGCAACCCCAACATAGGTATCTATTTGTCAGCAGATGCAACTATTGGCACGCAAGATCAATTGCTTGCTCTTGCTGCGGTCGGACAAGACCTGGCGGCCGGGGCGTCCACGGTTGTAGCCACACCATTTACCGTCCCGACCGGCCAGATCGCGGGGAGCTATTATATTGGGGCGATAGCTGACCCAGCCGACAATGTTGACGAAAGTGATGAAACTAATAATGTGTCCGAATCCGTGGGTTTCACAGTTCGAAATACCTTTCCTGATTTCCAGATCTCCGACTTTAACCTCACCCCCTTAGCGCTCGATGATGGTCAGAGTGGGCAGTTATCTCTTACCGTTTCAAACACCGGCGATGCATCCGTTGTTGGTGGAAGCGTTGCGGTTTATCTGTCCACAGATAGTTCCATCACGACGCAGGATATGTTGCTTGGGCTGGTCTCATTCCAAAATACGCTTGGTCCGAACAGATCAACATTTTTGTTGGATCAGATCACCGTCCCCCTGGGTTTAACTACCGGTACCTATTTCATTGGTGCTATTGCAGACCCGTTTGATGCAACAGACGAAGTTAGCGAAGCCAACAACACATCAAATGTTGATACCCTCTATGTAAATGGGGAGGCGGCTGATCCTTCGGTAAGCCTTTTTGGCGGGCCTTTGGGCGATTTCCTTGCCGGAAAGTCGAACAATGACTTCCTCTATGGATTTGGGGGGAATGACATCCTGAAGGGCGGCCGGGGCAACGATCTGCTTGACGGTGGCGAGGGTGTAGATACGGCGATCTTTGAAGGGGAGCAGGCCGGGTATACCCTGACGCTCAGCCCGACACAGACAACCCTCACGGACCGGCGCGCAGGTGGCGAGGGCACCGACAGGCTGGTCTCCATTGAATTCCTCGATTTCGGGACCGAGGTGCCGCTGTTTCAGGGCAGCCCGATGAACCTCGACATTTTCGACGGGCCAACCGGGCTTTCGGCAGAAGAATTCGGTGCAATCATCGAGCTTTACATTGCTTACTTCAACCGCGCACCGGACGCTTTGGGTCTGTACTACTGGGGCACGGAATTCAGCAACGGGTTCACGCTGTTCCAGATGGCGACAAGCTTTTTTGCGCAGCCCGAGACTCGCGCAACATACGCCAGCGTCTTGGACAATAAGTTCAATCTCGACATCACAGACCCTGTGAAAGTCGGGGGTTTCGTGACCGCCGTTTACGCCAATGTGCTGGGCCGTTTGCCGGACACGCCGGGGTTTAATTACTGGACGGGTGAGCTTGAGGACAACCCCGGCGTGACGCCGGCATTGTTTATCCTGTCGGTCATTGGCGGCGCAAAATTCCCGTCCGACCCGACGCCGCAAACGGCCGCCGATCAGGCCTATCTGGCGACCAAATCCGATCTTGGGGCGTATTTTGCGGTGATAAAAGGCATGTCCGACCTCACCGACGCGGCGGCAGCGATGGCGGTGTTTGACGGCACAGAGCCAAGCGTGGCCGCGACCATCGCGACCATTGACGGGCAATACGCGGATGCACTGGACCCCGATACAGGCGACTTCCTGATGCCATTGGTGGGGGTGATCGACGATCCCTTCTTAGTATGAACGCCTAAACCCTTTGCAAGCGGTGCCTTGACCCCACTTTCCGGCCCGGCCGCCAATTTGCGAGTCCTTGTTCAGGTGTAAATTTGTTTAGAGGGCTCCATGGGAGATCGTAAGAGCTATCCCCGAAATCACCGAACGGATTGAATTCAAGGACGGGATCAAGCAATTTCAAAACGCCGCCTGATCACGCCGTCACCAACTTTCGGGCATAGCTCACCGGCACCGCGCCTATCGCAGGTATCACCTCGCGTTCCGGTAGGTGGCCATGGCGGACCAACCCTGCGCAGCCATCCTCGGTCCGGTCGCCAGAATGGGCGTCCAGCAAAACCGAAAGTTCGGCCTCAACCGCCTGCTGGATGAGATAACGCGCACCAGATCGCAGAATGTCAGTTAATGGATCAGGTGGAAATCCAGATGGATCGATCAAAGTTGTAATGGGAGGCTCCGTCATGTGGCATATCCCTTTCTCTTCGAGAATTGACGGCGTCTTGAACACCGCCCTGATTTGCCGCCCCTCAGGGGGCCATCACCAACTTTTAGCTATAACCAGGGGCGCGCGCCCGACCCTACCCCATGCAGTCACGGCAACGCGGGATGGCTGGATCAGCGGCAATGCGCGCGGGCGCGATGGCCTCGCCGCAATCGGTGCAATAGCCGTAATCGCCCTCGCCGATCCGCTTCAGCGCGGCATGGATGCGTTGGCGTTCGACGGCCCGGCGGCGGGCTTGGGCCTGTGCCATTGCCTGATTTTGCAGGGCATCCATCCGCGACAGACGGCCCACGGCCTGCTGATCAAGCGTAACGGTCTTTTGCCCCGCCTGCCCCGCCGCATCTTCAGCGTCGAGGGCGGCAAGGCGCGCGTGCAGGGCATGTGTCGGGTCCATCGACCAAGCCTAGCGCGGTGTAGCTGTCAAAGGAATGGGGTACTTGGGGCGCGCGGCGTTGCGGCCAAGGGCAGCGCCCGATCCGGGGTAGGCGTGAAGCGCCCGTCCGCCTTGCCCCCGCTAGGCGGGGCCGTTCAAAACCCCCTCGAACTCCCGCCATTCCCCTTTGCTCATGCCAGAGGTTTCCTGCGTAACTTCCTCACCCTTCACCATCCGGCGAATACACTCAATGGCGGTGGCGCTCAAATTCTCCCCCCCCAGGCGATAATCCTCGAACGCGCCGTAGGCGGCGGGCACCCAGTCGGCGACCACTTTGCAAATCGCATCCGCGTAAACCCTAATTTCATACTGTGCGTGTTTATCTGCCCGCAGGCGCAGAAAATGAAACAGGTTATGGAGGTCCACTTTCCAGTACCATTGGGTATAGATATTTGCAGGCAGGTTCATGCGGGCCAGCTCACGGGCTAGGCCGTCCTGGCCGTCCTGGCTGATCATCGCTTCGTAGTTGTCATAGGCGCGGGTTGAATCGGTTTTCAGGATGTCGAGAACGCGGGCGGCTTCTTCGCCTTCGAGCACCCCACCCCGGCCCTGATTGTTCACCACCGATTGCGCGTTCACATGTTCGGGCGCGGGGATGTAGAATTCGCGGTCAAGGATCGAATACCGGGCGGAGTATTCGTTGACGTTGGCGGTACGGTGGCGGATCCACTGGCGTGCGACAAAAACGGGCAGTTTGACGTGCAGCTTGATCTCGCACATCTCAAACGGGGTCGAATGCCAGTGGCGCATCAGGTAGCGAATGAGCCCTTCGTCGTTCTGCACCGATTTGGTGCCTTTGCCATAGGAAACGCGGGCGGCCTGACAGATGGCGGAATCGTCGCCCATATAGTCGATGACGCGGATAAACCCGTGGTCCAGCACGTCATAGGCCTTGTACAGATGCGCCTCCATCCCCGGAACCGTGGCGCGCAGGGTGGGTGTGCTTTGAGCACGCAGGTCGTCAATTTCGGCTTGTTGGTCAGGCGAGAGCGGCATGGGGCGCAGTCCTTCATAAAGGCTTGGATTCGGGGATTACTATATCTGGGGACTGGCCGCTTCGGAACAGCGATATGCGGTATTGTTTTTTGACCACCATGGCCAACTAAATGCGCGCATGACGAGCAGCATCGTTGACAGGATTGACCTTGATTTGGGAGGGTTACGGCAAAACAAAAGAGCTGAAGGCAGGCAATCATGAATATCAACGCAACAGGGCTTTTGCTCTGCACGTTTCTTGTGGGGTGTGGCGGGACTGCGCCGTTTGGCGATACCAACGCCACCACCGACGACACCATCGCAAGTGATCGTGAATTGCCGCCCGGCACCACATCACCACAGCCCAGCACGACGATTTTCCGCAAGGAAGCGGAGAGCGAAACAGGCAACGGTTTTGCCCAGGGCGTGAGCTACAACGCGACGGATGACACGTTTTCCGTTGATAACCTGCCCTTTGACGGCGGGTCCGACACGCCCTATGTGCGCGGCACCGCCGTCAGCAGTTTTGGCGATTACGGGGTCTACGAGGCGGTTGCGCAATATCCCGACAGCCAGAACGGTCAGGCGATCAACCAGTTCCGCCACCGCGCGATCTATGGCGTCAGCACCAGCGGGGAAACCGAATTTGCCATCGTGCGCACCGGCGCCTACGTCGACTACGGCTTTGGCGGATTTGTCTACGAACGCAATGGCCGGGTTGTGCTGCCGACAACGGGACAGGCGGTGTTCACGGGGCGCGGCGCGGGATTGCGGGACTTCCAGGGCAGTGGCGGGTTGGAATACACCACGTCGGATGTGGAAATTGCCATTGATTTTGACGACTTCAACGATTCAACCGGGCGCTACGAGGGGGCTGTGGATGGCACCATGCGCAACCGCCGAATTTTTGATCTGAACGGACAGGAAATCACCAACGACGTGATTGCGCGCATCAATGCCTCCGAGGACGCCTCTCTGACGGCGATCCCGACCGCGGTGTTCTCGATTTCGGTCAATGCGCTGGACCCCAATGGGGAAATCACCGGCGACGTCACATCCCGTCTGGTCAAGAACAGCGGCGAAGCCGTGCCCTATGAGACCGGCAAATACTACGGGATCGTGTCCGGCGACACCGCCGATGAGATTGTCGGCATTGTCGTGCTGGAGACCTCTCGCGATCCGTCCGTGTCGATGGCACGCGATACAACCGGGTTCACCATTTACCGTCAACCGTAAATGTCGCGATCAAAGACCATGCGTCAGGCGGTTCTGGCCGCAGTGCTTGGTGTCGCAGCCGCCTGCCCGGCCCTGTCTGAGGTCACGCTGTCAGCGGACAGTTTACGCAAGGCGGCGTCCATCTCCTTGCAGCAAGGAGATGTCGTGCGGGCGCAGGCCTATGCCGAGGCGCTTTTGGAACGCGATCCCAAGGACCTGACCGCGCATCTGATCCGGGCGCGGGCCTTGCGCGATCAAGGCAAGGTCACCCCGGCAAGGGAGGCGGCGCGGCACGCCTGGGCGCTGGCCGAAACGGACGCCCAGAGATATTCCGCAGCCCTGATTACCGCCCAGGTGCTGTCAAGCATGGGCAAACGCACCCGCGCGCAATTCTGGCTGCGCCGCGCGGTACAGCTTGCGCCCGACACCAGGCTTGAAGCCCGCGCCAAGCGTGATTTCCGCTATGTCCGGGCGCGCAATCCCTGGTCAACGCAGATGTCATTTGTGCTGGCCCCGAATTCCAACATCAATAACGGCAGCGCGCAGGAACGGTCCTATCTGAACTATGCCGTCACCGAAGCCCTGTTTGGCGAGCCGGTGGAATATGGGCTTTCGGGCAGTGCACAGGCCCTGAGCGGGTTGGAATGGGGCGGCACCCTGCACGCGCGCTACCGATTTGCGGAGACACCGACATCTGCGCAAGACCTGAAATTCGGTTTGTCCTATCGCAGTTTCATTCTGTCCAGCGGGGCAAGAAATCAGGCCCCCGGTCTGAGCGGATCGGATTTTTCCTTTGGCACGGTGTCATTCGGTTATGGCCATCGAACGCGCAATTTCCAGCGCAAAGGCGAATTGCTGAGCGATCTGGAAGTCGGGCAAAGCTGGTACGGCGGTGCGCGTTACGCCTCCTATCTGCGCGGGTCGATGCGCCAGACATATCGCACTTCCGCCCGGCGTCAGCTCAGCTTTGGCGTCAATGCCGAACGGTTGTTGGGCCAGGCGACCCCGGATGTCGACACCATTGCATTTTCGACCAGCCTGACCGAGCGGTTCAGTTCCGGCAACATCGGGTATGTAGGTCTAGCCTTTGAGACCACGCATTCAGTGAACGCCGGATCCGAATATGGCGAAATCGAGCTGCGCAGCGGATATGTGCTGGGCAAGCCGGTGCTGGGGGCTGCGTTGCAGATTGGCCTTGGGACGGCATGGCGGGATTACGATGTCTCCCCGCATGCGCGGGGCGGACGGCAGGACACGCGCATATTTGCGGACCTGACGGCGACATTTACCGATTTCGACTATTATGGCTTCAACCCTTCGGTCACGATCACTGCGTCGCGCACCAACAGCAACATCGGCCTGTTTGACACACGGCGGCTGGGTGTGAGCCTGGGGATCAAGTCCGCGTTCTGAGACAATTGGACCGGGAGGCCCCGGATCAAGTCCGGGGCGTCTTTGCGCTTTGGCAAGGCGGTGCTGCGTTTGCATTGGCCTGCGGATTTGAGTTTTTCTGGAAAGGTGAAGGTGGGGCGCGGTGGCGGCATGCAAGCGGATCGCCTGTGGTTGGGGGGGCGTCATTTTGGCGTGAGCCACTGGTATCCGGTTCGCAGCGTGTTAGGTTCTGCGTCAAAGAAATGAAAAGGATCGACAAATGCCCATCAAATTTCTGCACACAATGGTACGTGTCAAAGACCTTGAGGCATCCATTGCGTTCTACAAGCTGCTTGGGCTGATTGAGCGGCGCCGCAACGAGTACGAGGCCGGGCGGTTTTCGCTTATTTTCATGTGCCCACCGGGCATGGAGGACGGCCATGCCGATATTGAGTTGACCTATAACTGGGATGGAGATGACGCGTTGCCCTCAGACAGCAGGCATTTTGGTCATTTGGCCTATTCCGTTGAAAACATTTACGAAACCTGTCAGATCTTGATGGATCACGGGGTCACGATCAACAGGCCGCCACGGGATGGCCGGATGGCATTTGTGCGCTCGCCCGACAATATCTCCATCGAATTGCTGCAACAGGGAGAGGCAATGGCGCCGCAGGAACCCTGGGCCAGCATGGAAAACACCGGCAATTGGTAGGGTGATGATCCGGCTCCTGTCTGTGCTGATGATGATTTTTGGATCACAGGCCATTGCGGCGGAGTGCCGGCTGGCCTTGCTGTTGGGGCTGGATATTTCGAGTTCGGTTGATCCGGCCGAGGACCGGCTGCAACGGGGCGGCACGGTGGCCGCGCTGACCGCCCCGGAGGTGCAAGCCGCGTTTTTTTCGGCAGATCAGCCGGTCGCACTTGCGGTTTTTGAGTGGTCAGGTCGCTACAATCAGCGGGTGATTGTCGATTGGACCTTGATTTCCGGTCCGGCGGCCCTTGCTGGGGCGGCAGAACAGGTAGCCGCGAGCAGGCGCAGCTATGCCGAATTTGCCACGGCAATGGGCGAAGCGCTTGATTTTAGTGGCGACATGATGGCGCGCGCACCGCGCTGTCTGCGCCAGACCATCGACATTGCAGGGGACGGTGAAAACAATGAAGGCCACGGGCCGCAGGTGTCGTACCAGGCGGCCGGTTTCAACAAGATTTCCGTGAACGGGCTGGTGGTGGCCAATGCCGCTGATTTCCAGACCGAGGAACGGCTGACCCGGTTTTACCGCGAAGAGGTGTTGCGGGGGCCGGGCGCCTTTTTGGTCATTGCCGACGGTTTTGACGATTATGAGCGCTCGATGCGGTTGAAACTGGTGCGCGAACTGGCACCGGCGGCCATTGGTGCGCTGCCCGGTGTCATCGAGCGGACCGCCGGATGAGGTGGCTGGCTCTGATTTTGATGCTGCCCTCAGGGGCGCTCGCGGAGTGCCGCCTTGCGTTGCTTTTGGCGTTGGATGTGTCCAGCTCCGTGGACGCGCGGGAAGACACGCTGCAACGTGGGGGTGTTGTGGCGGCGCTGACCGCGCCCGAGGTGGTCCAGGCGTTTTTTGCCACCGATCAGGATGTTGCGCTGGCGGTCTACGAATGGTCGGGACGCTACAATCAGGACGTTATTCTTGAATGGACAGTGATTTCGTCACGCGCCGATCTGGTACAGGCGGCGGAGGTGGTTGCCGGGTCGACACGCGGCGAGACCGAATTTCCCACCGCAATGGGACATGCGCTGGGATTTGGAGCCGGGATGATGACGCGCGCGCCGGCGTGCCTGCGCCAGACGATTGATATTGCCGGGGATGGGGAGAACAACGAAGGGTTCGGGCCGGAACAGGCTTACCGGGAATTCCCTTTTGGGGGCGTCACGGTGAACGGTCTGGTGGTCAATGCTGCCGATTTCGAGGGCGAAGTCGGGCTGATTGCATTTTACACCGGACAGGTGCGCTTTGGGCCGGGGGCCTTTGTCGAAATTGCCGATGGGTTTGAGGATTACGAACGGGCGATGCGGCGCAAGCTGGAGCGTGAGTTGACCCCCCCCGTCATCGGAACCCTCTCTGTCGCGCCGGACCCGAAAGGATGATCCGGGCGGCGGTTCTGGCGGCGTTGATCTGGCTGCACGGCGCCGCAGTGGGGGCAGAATGCAGGCAAGCGCTGGCGCTTGGGCTGGATGTGTCCGGCTCTGTCGATGCGCGTGAATACAGGTTGCAACTGGGCGGGCTTGCCAATGCGCTGGGCACACCCTTGGTGCGCGAAAAACTGCTGGCGATGCCGGCGGCACCGGTGCGTATCCTGATCTATGAATGGAGCGGGCCAGCCGATCAGGCGGTTCTGGTGCCCTGGACAGCGATTGCTGACAATGCGGACATCGACAGCGTTGCGGAAACCCTGCGCCAGACTTTGCGGCGCGACGCCACTCCCGGCACGGCGCTAGGGGTTGCGATGACTGCCGGTGCCCGTCATCTGGCGGCGCAGGCTGGATGCTGGAAACGGACGCTCGACATCTCAGGCGACGGAAAGTCAAATCTTGGGCCCCGCCCCCGAATCGTCAAAGCACAATTGGCCGGGCGTGGCATCACCATCAACGCCTTGGTCATTGGCGTGGACGATCCCAATCTGGGCGACATCCGGCAAGCAGAAATTGCCGAGTTGTCGTCCTATTTTGCGGCAGAGGTGATCCTGGGGCCGGATGCGTTTGTGCAGACGGCCCTTGGATTTGCCGACTATGAACGCGCGATGGCACAAAAGCTGCTGCGCGAGTTGGAGGGGTTGGTGTTATCCCGGCTGGAGCCGCAGATGTCATCGGGCAGATCATCCGGTCAGTAGATATACCTGATCTGGTCCGTCCAATACCGCTCCACCCTTTTGAGCGAGGTGGTGATCTGTGAAATCCCGTCGTGGCCCAGAACACCCTTGTCCTCAAGCCCATCGGCGTGGCGGGCAAACAGATCTGCGACCACATCCCGAATGTGCCGCCCTTTTTCCGTCAGGCGTACACGAACCGAGCGGCGGTCGATCTCGCACCGCTGATGGTGCATGTATCCCATTTCAACCAGCTTCTTGAGGTTGTAGCTGACATTGCTGCCCTGATAATATCCGCGGCTTTTCAATTCGCCTGCGGTCACTTCGTTGTTGCCGATATTAAACAGCAGCAGCGCCTGCACCGCGTTGATTTCGAGCACGCCAACACGTTCAAATTCGTCCTTGATAACATCAAGCAACAAGCGGTGCAGGCGTTCAACCAGCGACAGCGCCTCAAGATAGCCGACCATGAAACCCTTCTGTTGGGCAACAGAGGTGATGGGGTCTTGGATGCTCATATAGGTTCTCCGACTCAATGGGTTGGAGAGGAAACTGGGCAAAAAAGCAGAATATTTCGTTAAGGCAGATGCGCCCGGAAGGTCCGGGCGATCAGACCTGTCCGACCCGCTGGGCCGCCACGAGGGATTGAATGTCGGCCATCATCGCGGCATAGGGCGACGGCGCGGCACCCTGCCCTGTCACCCATTGATAGAGATCATGGTCGTTTTCATTCAGCATCCGGTCATACAGCGCCAGATCATCGTCGGTCATATCGCCAAGCCGGGCATCCGCATAGGCCGACAGGATCAGATCCATTTCCTTGATGCCCCGCCGCATCGACCGCATGGCCAGACGTTTGACCTTGTGTTCGCGGATTTCAGACATTTTCCGGGGTCTCGATCATGCGGCGCAACCGCTTTTCCAACCGTCCGATGTCTTCGGCCTTTTTCTGCATGTCAGCCCGCAGGATACGCAGTTCGGTCAGGACACCGGCAAGATCACTTTGGCTTGTTTCCGTCTCATCGGGGGCGTCAATGCCATCGCCCTCGCCGGTAATCAGCCAGCGCATCGAGACATTCAACAGGCCCGACAACATCGACAACCGATTGGCGCGGGGTTCGGACAAGTCGTCCTCCCAGGCCCGCATCGTCTTGATCCGCACACCCAGCCGTTTGGCCAGTTGCCCCTGTGTCATGCCTGCGGTTTCACGCGCTGCCGCGATCCGATCTCCGAATGTTGCCGCGTCAGGTCCATACCAGTCTGTTTCTGCGTCCATGCGATGCGTCCTTTTGCCAGCTTTGGATCAATGCGCTTGATCGGTGCGGAGCGGCCCCCTAAGAGGGTGCGCGAACTCAATGCCATATCGAGGTCTCCATGGAACTGCTTTCAGCGACACTTTCCCGCGTCAAACCGTCCCCGACAATTGCTGTTACCACCAAGGCGGCAGAGCTTAAAGCCGCTGGCCGCGATATTATCGGGCTGGGGGCCGGAGAGCCGGATTTCGACACACCACAGAACATCAAGGATGCCGCCGTTGCGGCAATTGCGGCGGGCAAGACGAAATACACCGCCGTCGACGGCATTCCGGAGCTGAAACAGGCGATCTGTGCCAAGTTCAGGCGCGACAACGGGCTGGAGTATACCCCGGCGCAGGTCAGTGTCGGCACCGGCGGCAAGCAGATCCTCTATAATGCGCTGATGGCCACAATGAACCCCGGCGAAGAAGTGGTGATCCCCGCTCCCTATTGGGTCAGCTATCCCGATATGGTGCTGCTTGCGGGGGGCACACCGGTCATCGCACCGGCGACGCTGGAGGACGATTTCAAATTGTCGCCAGAGGCGCTTGAGGCGGCGATCACGCCACAAACCAAGTGGTTCATCTTCAACTCACCGTCGAATCCGACCGGCGCCGGGTACAGCCACACCGAGCTGAAGGCCCTGACCGACGTGTTGATGCGCCACCCCCATGTCTGGGTAATGACCGACGACATGTATGAACACCTGGCCTATGACGGCTTTGCCTTCTGCACCCCGGCACAGGTCGAACCGGGCCTGTACGACCGGACCCTGACGGTCAATGGCGTGTCCAAGGCCTATGCAATGACCGGCTGGCGCATTGGCTATGCCGCAGGCCCCGAAAAGCTGATCGGCGCGATGCGCAAGATCCAGTCACAATCAACCTCAAACCCCTGCACCATCAGCCAATGGGCCGCCGTCGAGGCGCTGAATGGCACGCAGGGCTATATCGCCACAAACAACGAGATGTTCGCCCGGCGGCGTAATCTGGTGGTCTCGATGCTCAATGAGATCGACGGGCTGACCTGTCCGATGCCCGAAGGCGCGTTTTATGTCTATCCGTCGATTGCCGGGCTGATTGGCAAGACTTCCGCAGCCGGGACGCTTATCGCTGACGACGAAGCCTTTGCCACTGCCCTGCTGGAAGAAACCGGTGTTGCGGTGGTCTTTGGCGCGGCCTTTGGCCTATCGCCGAACTTCCGGGTCAGCTACGCTACCTCCGACGCCGCGCTGAAAGAAGCCTGCACGCGCATTCAGGATTTCTGTGCGGGACTGAGTTAACGGAGGACGAGACATGGCCGCCGATCTGCCCGACTATTATTTCCGGGTCCGCGAAAACGGCGCGGCGGTGTTCCGCGTGGACACCGAAAACCGCCAGCGCCGGGTCGAGATGGACCAGATTGCCGTGGTGAACATCCGCAATGGTGAGATCAAGCCGCAGGGGGACCGCAGGCTTTCGCAGGAGGATCTGGCGGCGATAAATGCCTGGATCACCGAACGCCATGCAGTGCTGGCCCATCGCGACATCGACGACATCCACCGTGCAGTGGACTACATGAACCTGACCACCCAATGGGCACAATCACGCGCAACCGATGACCAGCTTGACGCTGTCACGGACAAATTGCTGCTGGCGATGCATGACCTGCGCAGCACCCTGGTCCGCAAGAAAGCGGATCGGCTGACCAAGGACTGAACCTTGGTTTTGGAGAGCCCGGCAAGCATCTGACGGGATGCGAAGACGCCCGTCAGGGCCGATGAGCGCCCGCTTCGACACGTTTGATCGTCACCCCCCAGAACCGAGCATTCAGCAGGACCGCCGCCACGCCCAGCCCAATCACCAGCCCGGCCCAGACGCCGATGCCCTCATATCCCAGCATAAAGCCCAGCACATAGGAAAACGGTATCCCCACCACCCAATAGCTGAACCCCGCCATCCACATCGGAATGTTGGTGTCCTGAACCCCGCGCAACAATCCAAGCGCGACCGCCTGCGCCCCATCGACCAGTTGAAACAGCGCCGCCATCACCAGCAACCCCACGCCAATTGCCAGTATCTCCGCCTTTGCAGGCTCGTTTTCCTGCATGAAGGCCATAATCAGCGGCTCGGGCCAGCCGACAAATCCGATGATGGTGATCGCGGCAAAGACCACCGACATCACCGTGACCATCACAGCACCACGTGCCATATGCCCCGGATCGCGGCGCCCGTGGGCATTGCCGGCCCGGATCGTGGCCACATTGCTCAGCCCCAGATGCACCATGAAGGTAATCGAGGCCAATTGCACCGCGATGCCGTGGGCCGCCAGCGGCAAGGTGCCCAGCCATCCCATCATGATGGCCGAGGCCGCAAAAAGCCCAACCTCGCTGAGCGCGGTCAGTCCGATGGGCCAGCCCAGCACAAAGACCCGCCTGAGCATCTGGGTGTCGACCCGCCAGAACCGCACGAACAACTGGTGGTGCGGCACCACCACCAGAATGTACAGCACCACACCAATCAGCGACACCGCCTGGGTTGTCACCGAGGCGACAGCCGCACCAAGAATGCCAAGTTCAGGCGCACCCCAGTTGCCAAAAATGAATGCATAATTGGCCAACGCATTGATGACCGCCGCGATCACAGTGATCCAAAGTACAACCTGCGCGCGTTCCAGCGCCGCCAGATAGGATTTCAGCACCATCACCAGCAAGGCCGGCACCACGCCCCATCCAGCCACCCTCAGATAGCGCGCGGCGTTGGCCGATACGGTCTCACTCTGCCCCAGCATCTGTAGGATCGGCTCTGACCAGATCATCATCGGCAGCGCCACACAGGCCGATCCGATCGACAGCCACAGCCCCATGCGGGTTGCGCGCCGGATGCCCACTTCGTCACCCTCGGCCGCAAAGGATGCCACCATCGGCATCACCGCCCAGGCAAAGCCGGACCCGAACAGGAACAGCACAAAGAAATACGTCCCCGCCAGCGTCACCGCCGCGAGGGCCTCAATGGAGTACCACCCCAGCATGACCGTATCGGTCACGCCAATCGCCACCTGACCAAGGTGACCGCCGGCAAGCGGCAGGCCCAGAGCCAGGATGGCGCGTGTATGGCCGCGATATGACATGACCTTTTGCATGCCCCAGCCTTACGCCGGGCAGGTCGTCAGGGAAAGAGCCCCGTGC
>Ga0316204_10008258_pt1 | contig 14596 bp, 12 predicted proteins | sample 6monrhotite_MG_2_FD_205661 | JGI IMG/M metagenome (GOLD analysis project Ga0316204, IMG submission 205661) | Microbial mat bacterial communities from mineral coupon in-situ incubated in ocean water Damariscotta River, Maine, United States -... | ecosystem: Environmental > Aquatic > Marine >...
TAACCTCAGAAGCAAGGCGAACTGGTTTGGCCTTCATATCACGGGTATCATAAATTTCTATCAGATAATCCCCATTCAGGCTTTGCCCGCGTATCATACCGAGCATTTTACCATTTGGGGAAACAGACACTTGCTGCACGGCGGGGCGCATGGCAAAAGCATCAATTGGCAAGGTTTCTGCCATCACAGGTATGGTGAAGGCAGACAGACAGAGCAAACAGGATAACCAGAGTTTAGACATAAAGGGCTTCATTTTATACTCTCCGTCTCATCAGCTGATGCTAAATGAGGATATATGTAAGATGTTTAGGAAAAGGGCCCCAAAAACAATTAATACTGAAAATTGGGACCCTTAAGAAGATTTTATAATAGCCTATTCTCTAAAATTAGAAGGTCTTGCTAACAGAGAATTGGAAGGTACGGCCAAATACGTCATAACCCACACCAACCGGGAAGTTACGAACCGCAAACACATCCGTACCATCAACGGCCGTTGGCATTGTGTCAAAGACGTTGTTGACCCCCATGATAACACGCATACCTTCCATATATTCACTTGGTGTCCAGGTAATAGAGACGTTATGAACATCATAGTTATTGGTTGTCGCCGTTGGACGACACAGGCTGCCTGGACATGTGTTATGTGCGGTGAAGAAAGTACGTGCGCGTTCTTGCAATGTACTACCTTGGATCCAGCGAGTCTGCCAGTTGAGTCCAAAGTCATCATATCTTAGGCGCAGCAAACCAGTAGCCCGCCATTTAGGATGGCTTGGATCACCAGCCGCGTCATAAACCGTATCAATCTGTGTGATTTGTTCAATACTGTTTGTTGCCCGAATATCAAGTGTCACACCAAGTGTTTTAGCGTTAACCTCAATTTCATTTTCATACAATATATTGAAGTCATAACCCTTATAGGTAATCAGTCCAATATTCAGGAACCTGTCGTTTATAAGGGTAAGAATGCCATCATCATCACGTGTGATCTGATCACAGAAATAACCCACCCCCTGGACGTCAGCGAGTTGGTTGTTGAAACAACGGTTAACCGTAAACTGTGCACCGGGCTCGGCAATACTGTCGGTGATTCTGATATCACTGTAAGTTACGGAGAAAGACAGGTTAAAATCTTCAGACCATGGCTGTTCGAAAACGAAGCCGTAGGTAAAGGTCCGGGAAGTTTCCTCTGACAGAGACTGATTACCGCCCTTGGCAGATTCAACACTATAGATGTCCCGCGTTGTCGTCTGCAGGTTATGTGTCAAAGCATCAATACCATTGGCCGCACAGGCCTCAATAATGCGGTCGATGGAGCCATTGGTAACACGATCATCCTCCGATGCATCATAGATACTAAGGCCGCCTCCCGGGCCACCGGATTGACGGGCATTCACGGGAACCTGACAGGGGTCAGATATATTTGGGAAACCTGTCTGCGAACGCAGGAAGTTCTCACGGGCGTTTGGTGCCCGGTAAGCCGTACCATACGTACCGCGGAAGGTTAACCAGTCCGTTGGACGATAGATCCCCTTAACAGCATAGGTCCATGCCCCATCATACAGGCTATGTTTGGTATAACGTACTGAACCTGTGACGGTCAGTTCTTCCATCAACTTCTTGCCCCTGACCAGTTGCAGTTCGGTTTCCGCAAAGAACTCATTGAGGTTGGAACCCGCCGGACAGGATGACGTGACTTCACCCGGCACTAAGCCGGCGCAATCGTTATTGCCAGCACCCTGATCAGAGGCAAAGTAGGATAATAGTCCTAAACTTGCCACATCATTGCCGAAGGAGTCGATGGAATCCCTACGATGTTCATAACCAATAACCAATGGTACACTCATGTCGTTCCATGGCAGATTAAACAGATCACCATTAGCCACGGCAGAGATCACGGTCTGCTTAACTTCTGTATTCAGAATATTGTCAACAAACAGATATCCTGCCTCCTCTGCTGAAAATTCACCTGCACCAGGCTGGTATATATTTGGTGCAAACATATTCACCGGCACGCAGGCCATTGTTTCACCGGTCCGCGGATCGGTAAAATCAGGACAAGAAAGGTTACCACCACCATCAAGTGTCGTCGTCGTCAGGGAATGAATCAAACGCTCATTATGAACACCCTGCAGGGTGTTTGTACCTTTTGATCGACTGTAGGAACCATATATATCATACTGCCAGTCTTTGTCGCCGAGTGCCGGGATATCACCCCTGATACCACCAATGACCCGAAATTGATTCACACTGAATTTAGACAAATCCCGGTCCCCTTGAATGGAGATAATCGGAATAGCAGTAAAAATCTGATTAGCGGGGAAACCGGATAAGAAAATATTCTGACATTCTGCGCCGCCCGGCACATTAAAGTTACAAGGATTGGTTGGGTTTCCGAAGGGCACATCTGGGAAGAACTGTCCTCTGCCAGGCACATGGTTTTGACCTGAACGTTTGGCGAACAGCGCTTCACCATAAATTATGCTATTACTGGAATTTTCCAGATTAAACTCACCGTTTGCAAAGACAGACCAACGTTTTTGGTTCGTGACGAAGTCACCTTCACGTACAAGCTGTGATCTGTTCTTATTGTAATAGGGATCATTGATGTCAACATCGGACAAGCCATCACCATCGGCATCGATAAAGACACTATCTGCCGGTGTCGCACAGCCACCACCCGGTATAGGTTCCGGACAGGGGCCAAGATATGGATTATATATAAAACCGTCATTATTTTCATCAAAAGGCGTTGCGGAGCCAAGATAAAATACGCCCCAGGACGGTAATACAGTTTCTGAAAAGTTAGGCACACCGATATTGGTTGAACCCGGTGAGTACCAGACATTACCGAGATAGCTTCCTTCAAGGAAGACACGGTTTGTCGTATCCAAGTCACATTTGGTTGCTGTTGTGCCGGGGGCAAGGTCTAAACGACCATTATTAACCGGGGAACCATCTTCAAATTCATAGAGAACTTCATCACATTCCCGTGTAATACGGTTATGCTTATATTTTACAGCTTTACGGTCATAATATTCCGCGGCAACGTTGATGAAACCCCTATCGAAAGTTTTACCCCACATGCCACCGACGTTATATGTCTTGCCGCCGCCTGATTCAGGGGCGCTGAAATTCACATCGACATTAAAACCTTCAAAGTCTTTGCGCAGGATAATATTGGCCACACCAGCAATCGCATCAGAACCATAAACCGTTGATGCACCATCAAGCAGGGCCTCTACGCGGTCAACCATAATACTTGGGATGAGGTTAAGGTCCGGGGCCACCGGCGCACCGCCAATACCCGCAGGTGCGACACGGCGGCCATTGATCAGAACCAAAGTACGTCCGGCGCCAATACCACGAAAATCGGCTGTCGCCGCCCCTGGGCCGTTATCAAGAACAAAACCACCCATGGTATTATCCACCTGAATACCATTGGTCACCGTACTCTGACGCAACATGTCCGCTGTATCAAAAATACCCATTTCACGGGAAAGGTCACCGGAAATAACCTGAATTGGAGAGGCACTGTTAAATTCACCGCGACGAATACGGGAACCGGTAACAACAACCTCCTCAAATCCCTCAATATCATCTTCGTCTTCATCTTCCTTAGAGGCGAGAATATTTTCCTGATAATCCGCTTCGCTATTATAGGAAATCTTTTTAAAACCGGCTTTTTTAACAACGGCATACGTACCATCATCATTCAATTGCAGTCCAAGACCTGATCCGATCAGAAGTTGTTCTAGGGCTTCGTGCGGCGTATAGCTCCCGACCAGTTCAGTAACATATTTGCCTTTGGCAATATCACCGCCGACAAGGATTGTAACACCAGTCTGGCGCGACAGATCCAAAATGGCTGTATTAAGGGCTTGCGCTTTTATGACAACATTGTTGGCATATTCTTCTGCGGATGCAGATGCCGGCGTTGCAAGCGACAGAGCGATAACTGATGATGTTCCGATAAGAGCCATACGGCTTGCGCTAATGGTCTTCGAATACACGCGTTTGAGTGTATTTAAATTGGTATTATTCATGATATCCTCCAAAAAAATAATTGTTATATTTTAGCGTTGAAACCTAATTTCTCTTGCAGATTATTATTCCGCTTAAATGGTTTTCATTGACATGACGAATACCGCTTCAAAAATCTTTCACATTTTTAGAAGTTTTTTTGGAAGGTCATATATTTAAGGGAATATCTTTAGGCACAAAGACATGAGCAGTTTTTTTATTCACGATCAGTTTTTGTTGAACCGTCTTTGCCTTCAATTATGACTCTGCCGTAGCGCTGCGATACATTGGCCACACCGGTCTGCTCCAGACCTGTTAACAGCCTATCGGTCTGATCAAAAGCAAGAGAAATCGTGATGGGATAGTTGGCAAGAGAAGGGTCATTTAGGATAATTTTATTATGCCGATACCGATTGACCTCGTTAATCACACGGGTAAGCGGGGTGTTGATATATTCAAGGCGACCTTGCCTCCAGGAGATATCTGTTTCCTCATTAAACGGTTTTACCTTGCCAATATCGCCATCAAGCGTCGCGAAGAGCTGATCACCCGCTTTCAAGCGTTTGGGAGATACAATATTCTTGTCTTCAGTGACCTCCACCAGCCCCTCCACGACAGAGACACGCACATCTTCTCCGCCCTTCTGAATATCAAATTTTGTACCGACGACACGGACATTTGTTTTGCCTATCTTAACCACAAAGGCGCGGGATTTATCTGAAGCCACATCAAAATATGCCTGGCCCGCGACTAATTCAGCACGCCGGCTTTCCTCTGAAAAATAAACATCTAGCGCTGATTTACCCGCTAATGTAATTTTTGTGCCGTCCGGCAACTCTATAGTTTTTAAATCACCCATGGCCGTTTCATAACGGCTTTTTGGTGCCGTTTCAGGGACTGTCACTTGCCAAAGCAAAACCGCCGCCAATAGACACGCCGCCATTCCTCCCAACACTCTCCGCGAAATTAACCGGGATAAAATGGGACTTTCGGCCTGTTTAATCGCAAAATCTTTATTGCTATAACGCTGTATATCTTTTTCCAAATCCGGGTCACTTGCCGCAACATAATCCATATCGCGCCACCATTGCTGGAGCGCACCATAAGCCTGCGCATTTTTTTTGTCAGCGGCGAGCCATGTTTCGAAGTTTTGACGATCCTCTGCTGTTCCTTTGCCAGATTGAAAATACTCTGCCCAATCTATGGCCTGCGATTGCGCGTCGGTCATATTCTTTACACCAGAGAAACTTAAAATATTTTGATCTGATCCGGGCATTATATTATTCGCCTTTTCCATCTTCATTCTGATGGGCTTTATTAAATACAATTGTCATCGCAACTTTCAAATAGCGGGAAATTGATGCGGGGCTTAATTCGGTCGCGCAACTGATTTCATCGTAAGTCTGTCCCAAAATACGGTGACGCAATACCACTTCCCTATGTATCGGACTCATATTTTTCAGGTCATTCAAAATAGCTTTAAAATCTTCCCTTGCACTATAGACGCGCTCAGGCGTTATTTCTTCCACGGCCACACCATTTAAATTAAGTAATTGATCAATATATTTGTCAGAAACGGCACGTTTGCGAATTCTATCAATAAAAATACGGCCTGCAATGGTAAAAAGAAAACCACGTGGATTACGAATATCGACCAATCCGTCCAACCCTGAAATTCTTTCAAAAGTGGCTTGAGCCACATCCTCCGGGTCTGGAGGCCCGTTACCATACCGCTGATGTAAAAAACCACATAGGGCATCAAAATGGTTTCGGTAGAAGTTATCCAGTATTTTCCGGTTCTTCATTTCAGTATTTATCTGAGGAGTTGACGTCTTGATAACTTTCTGCGGTACTGTTTTCTTAACAGCAGCCATCGCGAGAAAATCATTTTCTGCCACACTGATATATTTTTCAGACATTTTACGCCTCACACAACTGATTCTGATGACTAATAATATTGAACTTAGATAAAGTCAGCACGATCTTATTGCCTTATATAATGATAAGAAAGCAATAATTGACTATCGAGTCAATTGTTAATTAATTATAATATGTTAATTAGTCTCATAAAAAATAATCTTACGCGTTTGGCTTTCTTTAGATTATAAAAGAACCTATATTGAATGAAACATAAAGTAGAAAAGTTAAAATAGGGACGAATATACGTGACAAGAGGGTTGCTCTATCTTCCTTTCCTTCTCTTGGTATTCTTTAGCCATTCTGTGGTTTTTGGTCAAGCATCGTCCGATCAAACAGACTGGACAGAAAAGAAACTCGGAAAGATCATCATGCGGGCGGACAGAGCGGCCAGAAAAAGACAATGGTCGCGTGCCATTAGACATGGCGAACATATGCTGCAAGGCTTGAAAGTTCTTAACCAGCCAAGTGATGCCAGATATATCAAGCTCCTTAAAAATATCAATAAATACTACGATCAGGCAAACCAGCTCCATAAGGTCGCGCCACGGGTAAAAAGGGCCTATGACCTGTCACGGGAGCATCTGGGCATAGCTGATGATGCGACTGTCGTGAGCCGCCGGCTCTATTATAAACTTCTCACGTCTCACAAGGACTATAAAGGGGCGATTCCTCTTGTGCTGGAAAGCACCTCTATTTTGGGAGAAAGTGAAGAAGACCTATATAAGCTGCACCGTTATTTACAACAGCTTTATTCGCTTTACGGCATTACGGGGCAACTCAAAAAGGAAGAAAAGACGCTCCTGAAATTGCTTAAGTTAAACAAGCGCTTGTTTGGTGATGATCTTAACGACAATCTCAATATAATTCTGAATTTGGCCAAAAACTACTGCCTGCAGAGAAAAGCGCCGCAATTTAATCAGCTCATGGCGTCTTATAATTTAAAATATGAATGTTGATGATAGTTTTATACCGTATTTTTAAAACCACTTTATAGATCATAAATATATATAAAAAACAAATGATAGCTTCCCATGACGACAGATAATCATTCAAATCAAGCGCTCACCACTTTCTTGGGTCAAGCACAGCAGATGTCCCAATCTGGCCAAGGCCGCGAGGCATATATGCGGGCGATGGAATGGCTCGCCAAATACCCGAATGATTTTTCTTTGTTGTTGTTTATGGCGAGAACCGCTATGTCGCTTGGGCAATATAAAGCTGCAGCGGTTCACTTTTCTCACCTATATGAACAAAAACCGGATCATATTGAGTTGCTGCTTGAATATGCTATCTCTTTGGCCCACTCCGGCCGGTTTCTTGATACCAAAGTCATTCTGGATCGGGCGGTGGAAATCTCTGATGCTGATGAAAAAACGCTGGAGACCGCAGGGACCTTTTATAGTCTTTGTAATTTTCATAAAAAAGCCAGTGTCTGTTTTAAACGGGCCTTGGAGCTTAACATCGATAGCCCGTCCCTCAATTATAACCTTGGCACTTGTCTAAGATATTTGGGGGATATTGAAGGCGCTGAAAAGTTATTTAACAGAGCGCGTGAACTCAACCCCAACAATGCTGAGGTCGCTTATTTGTTGTCTGGACTGCGCCGTCAAACCCCACAGTCAAATCATCTTAAATCCATAAAATCCTCGATCAAAAAGTTGCAAAACGACGCCTCTTCTGAAGCAATATTATATTATGCGCTAGCCAAAGAATACGAAGATATGGAAGAATGGGAGAAATCATTTGAAGCTCTGAATAAGGGGGCCGCAGCCCGGCGCAGCACGTTAAAATACGACGTTCGCCAGAATATCAATGTGTTAAAACGGACGGCTATGCTTCAAACGAAAGAATATCTCGCCAGCCCCACAAGGGCATGTGATCTAAAAGGCCCTATATTTATTTTGGGCATGCCCCGTACCGGCAGTACTTTGGTCGATACCATCGTCAGCTCTCACAGGGAAGTTTTCTCGGCCGGTGAATTGATTGATTTTCCCAATCAACTAAAAATACAGATGGGCCACGTAGCGGCACAGAACCCAGCCCTCGCGCGCGACAAATTGGCGTCAGCTTTAAAATTGGATTTTCGAAAGCTTGGTCAAGGCTATCTGGAAAGTGTAAAAGACAGAATTGGTCAACTTGAGAATTTTACCGACAAATTGCCGCTTAATTTCCAATATTGCGGTTTGATCAAACGGGCTTTGCCCAAGGCCCGCATTATTCATGTCCACCGGGATCCGATGGACAGCTGCTATTCCATCTATAAAGCATTATTTCGCACACCTTATCCTCATTCTTATAATTTAAAAGAACTGGCGGAATATTACGTGGCCTATTACCAGCTGATGCAACATTGGCGTGCGGCAATGCCAGGCCAAATCCTTGATGTCAAATATGAAGACGTCGTGGCGGATCATGAGTATCAAAGTCGGCGAATGATTGACTGGTGTGGTCTGGACTGGGACCCCGCCTGCCTAGACTATAGAACAACAAAAAAAGCCATAACCACGTTAAGCTCTTCTCAGGTGCGCAGTAAGATCTATACTTCATCGATTGGCAAATGGCGTCATTTTGAAAAACAAATGGAGCCTGTTCGGCAATATCTTGAAAAATCAGGCATAACCTATCAATAATATCCATAGAATAAAGATGTCAGAAACCTCATTCTATCAGTCACAAAAATATGCCCTGCTTTGCCCCCTTACTTGCGCACTCCGGCGTGAAATTCACCCATCAAACACACCCACCGCATCCAAGCCATCCTGATATATCGACAGTTTAAAGTAAATGGCAGATATCAGAAAATCCGGAATTTAAGGCAATCCCCTTAATTCGGTTACTGTCACCGTAATTCCTCAATGGGGTCAATCAATGGGTCAGCGTAAATTGATTTTCATTTCTGACATAATTTATGCTAACATTTTGAATAGAAATGAGGAAACTGATGGGACTGTTCGAACGCTATCTTACATTATGGGTGGGTCTATGTATATTTGTCGGTGTCGTACTTGGAAACCTCTTTCCCGCCGCGTTCCAGATCATTGCCCGTCTGGAATATGCGCACGTCAATTTTGTGGTGGCCTTGTTCATCTGGATCATGATCTATCCCATGATGGTACAGATCGATTTTTCTGCCATCAAGGATGTGGGTAAAAAGCCCAAAGGCCTCGTTCTAACCCTTGTGGTAAATTGGTTAATCAAGCCCTTTACCATGGCGGCTTTGGGATGGCTGTTCTTTAAAGTTATCTTCGCCGATTTGGTTGACCCTCAATCTGCCACCGAATATATCGCAGGCATGATATTGCTCGGTGTCGCGCCTTGTACGGCTATGGTGTTTGTCTGGAGCCAACTCACTAAAGGCGATCCCAATTACACACTCGTTCAGGTGTCAGTGAACGACATCATCATGGTATTTGCATTTGCACCGCTCGCGGCGTTCCTGCTCGGCGTAAGCGATATTGACGTGCCGTGGGAAACACTATTGTTATCGGTTGGTTTGTATGTACTTCTTCCCCTTCTTGCCGGTGCCCTCTCCCGTCACCGATTAGAAGCTAATGGCGACGATTACCGCGTTGCGGCCTTCGTCAAGATACTCAAACCATGGTCTGTGATCGGCCTGTTGGCAACCGTCATTCTGCTGTTCGGATTTCAGGCTGAGAAAATTATCGATCAGCCGCAAACGATCCTGCTCATAGCCATACCGTTATTGATCCAGACCTACGGCATCTTTGCCATTACCTATGGTGCCGCGAAAGCAATACATCTTCCACACAATATTGCTGCACCTGCCTGTCTGATAGGAACGTCCAATTTTTTCGAGCTGGCGGTTGCTGTCGCCATATCGTTATTTGGACTGAATTCAGGGGCCGCATTGGCAACGGTTGTCGGCGTTCTGGTAGAAGTCCCCGTGATGTTATCACTGGTTGCGATTGTTAATCGTACTGATCACTGGTTTAAGGCTGAAAAAGACCGCCCAAAAGAATTGAGGTGACCGCCTTCTTTTTATGAGTGTTATTTGCGCTTACAGGGGCCATTTTTATGATTACACTTTTAATTACGGTGATAATTACAGTAATTACAATGACAGTAACCGAATTAAGCTATTATTTAGAGAACTTATTTTTTCGACCTCGCTTCTGAACCTGAAGTAATTACAAATTACGGTTACTGTCACTGATTGATCTTGAACGACTGATCAAATTATTTTATATTCATAGGGGAAGATTGCCAGGGGTCAAACACCGCATGTCCAGAGCCAAGATATTTGATGAAGAAGACGCGACAGAGCGCGCCATGACACTATTTTGGATGACAGGATATGAACCCACTTCCATGTCAAATCTCACCGCCCATATGGGGATCAACAAGGGAAGCTTGTACCATACGTTTGGAAGCAAGGAGGACTTGTTCAAACGAGCCTTGCTTAAATATGATGTAGAGCATCGATGCGCTACGCTTGCCCGAATGAGTGAGATAACCGATCCTGTCGTGTCAATTGATACGTTGTTCTCTCTTCTCGTAAAGCAAAGCCTTGAAGATTTGGACAAAAAAGGTTGTATGCTGGTTAATACAGCCATGGAGTTGCCCCGCCATAACGAAGACGTTCGAAAAATTGTTGTGGCCGGTATGGATGATTTTAAGGTTTTTTTCCGCCAACAGCTAACATTTGCTAAGAAACAAAAATCTCTTTCCGAGAGTATTGATATCGACCAGACAGCAAAAGGTCTTTTGGCATTGGTCGTGGGGTTGCGCGTTATGGCGCGAGGCGTTTATTCCGAGTCTGATCTCCATGCGATCAGATCTCAAGCAATGCAGCTCATCGGGAAATAGTTAAAAAGGGAATGCGAAAGAACTTGACCGATCGGTTTAATTCACTTATATCAAATTAAACCGATCGTTCAAATATATTATGAAAGATACTCGCATGACCACGTTTTCCCTACACACAGTCCAATCCGCACCCGATGCTGCAAAACCAATGTTAGAACAGGCCGAAAAGGAATATGGATTCCTACCAAACCTCTACCGCAACATGTCGGAAGCACCGGAGCTGTTGGAAAGTTACCGAACTTTGTCGGGCATCTTTGGCAATACCAGTTTCACTGAGACCGAACGCCAAGTCATCTTGTTGACGAACAATCGATTGAATGGCTGTGAATACTGTATGGCAGCACACACCACCATTTCCCAAGGGGCTGGCGTTCCTGATCCAATCATTGAGGCATTGAGAAATGGGCATTCAATTGCAGACGTAAAACTCGAAGCGCTGCGGAAATTCGCAGCAGTAATCAATGAAACACGAGGTTACCCCACTGCAGACGACATTTCAGGATTTCTTGCTGCAGGATACACAAAGCAAAATGTGTTAGAAGTACTCGTTGGAACGAGCCTAAAAGTGCTATCCAATTACACCAATCATATAACACATACTCCTCTGGACGAAGCCTTTGTCTCAAACACATGGACTGCATCTGACGTGGATTAAAGACCATACATTTTGACACCATCCCCTCCTATGATCAAATCTGTGGGAGGGGAGATGCTTTCTTGGTCATTCTGAACAGACATAGCAGCGTACAATTGAAAAACACCATTGCGTCAAGCTGTATCGATCAAGAATCTTAGAAATCTCATGGTATTACGGTGACAGGTATTACGGTGACGTATTACGGTGACAGTAACCGAATTAAACGGTGATACAGAAATAAAAATATCCAGATGGTCTGTAAGCCGGGTTCTGTCCCCTGATCTGCCTGGGGCAAGTCAGATGGATGGTCATTCATCTAGGGACGTTGTTGCCAACGCCCTCATGCAATCTACCCGAACGACACTCCGGAAGAAGAGCTGCCCTCTTGCGAGGACTGACGTTCCTATTCGATTTTGCACCCGGTGGGGTTTACCCTGCCCCCGCTGTTACCAGCGGGGCGGTGCGCTCTTACCGCACCCTTTCACCCTTACCTATATGCCGATCAAAGCCCTATGGACAAGACCGTATATAGGCGGTTTGCTTTCTGTGGCACTTTCCCTGAAGTCACCTTCGCCGGCCATTAACCGGCACCGTTCTTCTGTGGTGCCCGGACTTTCCTCTCCTGCGTTTAACCGCAGCAGCGACCATCCGACCATCTGGATAAGGCAAAATAATCTAATTATGGGATAGAAAACAGTAAAAACGGAATATTTTTTTGCGATGCGTTATTTTTCTTCTGGTACACCTTCGAGACCTGCGGATAATTCCCCAAGCGCTTTGCGCACAACATCGACCGGGTCGCAAAATTTTAAACCGATGAATTCCCCGGCGCACCAGACAACTCTGCTGTTCAACGTAACCTTATTTTTAATCTTAACTTTCGTTTCAGCACCCCGCGCTAAAGGCAACGGCAGCTTGAGGCGCAATCCACCCAGAGAAATATCATAGAGCATGGCCCGGAATTCATAATTCACCACATATAAGGTAGCCGGCCAAACGACCGTCCGCCTTTTTGTGCTTCGCATACATTTCAAGCCCTGCTTGATGCTGCTGATTTTTTCCGTATCTACTACTTTAGGCGAAACTGACATAAACGCTCCCTAGTGCCAAAAACACGCTATGAAAAAAAATTTTACGCCAAACATATTGATAAAGCTTTAATGTTGACGATAATTGTTCATAAAAGTAAACCGCATCTTGCCTTCCGGGCAAAACTCAGGCACATTGCCAAAAATTAACCTGATTTTTTTAACAATATACCCCTTGCTCACTGGATATAAAAATGACCGGAAATATTCTTAGAACACTGCTGCTCACCGGATTGATGACGGGTTTCATGGCGGGATGCTCCGGCGATGATGAACATATCTTCGAACATGGCCCCGCCGGGCCAAACACAGAAAAAGCCCTGGATAGCCTGCCCGAAGGCCTACAACCGGATAGGACAAAAGCCAGCCACACCAGCGAGACATTGGAGCCAAAAGAATAACCGCTGGCCTCCAAAAGAAAGCAAGTAAGTTTTTTAGGTTGCGTTTTTCATGGTCAGCAAATTTTCCAGAATTGAACAACATTGCCCATCAATGACCCCGCTGATATCTGCTGGCCGAAAATGCCTTTGAAAGGCAATGATCGCAGCTTTCATGCCCTCACCTGCCCCTATATCATAGCCATATTGCGCTAGCCTTTGGCGAAAAACATCCTCATCACATTTGTCCGCCTGACTTTTGCCCGCCTGACTTATGACAACCGCCAAAGGCCACACGCCAATACCGGCTTCAGCCATTCTTTGCCAGTCGAACAGTTCGCCCGGATCACTTTTCCGGGCCGGCGCGATATCTGAGTGACCGAGTATATACCAAGGCCTGATATCATGGCGCGACAAAATGCCCCGGCACAGCGTGATCAATGCCGTCATTTGAGCTTCAGGAAAAGGCCGATAATCTCCTTTGTATCCCGGACTGTCATGGCCCGGATTAACCAGCTCGATACCAATGGAAAGACCGTTTATGTCCTGATCATCCCCCCATGCGGACACCCCGGCATGCCAGGCGCGCCTACTCTCTGGCACGAGGACGAATATCCGGCCATCTTCCTCGATCATATAATGAGCGCTGACTTTTGACGCCTTGTCACATAGCCTTTTCAGGGCCGCTTGTCCCGTGGCCATGCCGGTATAATGCAGGATCAAATATTTGATCCTGACGCCGTCCGGGCGATCATTGAAATTGGGCGATGGCTGCATGATCATCGTGAAAATTTCCTAAGGTCAGACCTACTTCATACCGCGTTCTTTTTCAATACGGTCAAAGGCCACATTGATCACCGACAGCTTTTCATTGGCCCGTTCGATAAATTCGGGCGGCAGGCCTTGTGAGGCCAAAATATCCGGGTGATGCTCCTTGATTAATTTACGGTAAGCGGATTTGATCTCCTTATCCGTTGCGCTGCGGGTAACGCCGAGTATGGTATAGGGGTCGCCCTTATCCGGCCCCAGATTTTCGGCCTTGATCCGGTCAAATTCAGCATCCGTAAAGCCAAAGATTGCCGATACCTGCTCAAGAAAGCCCAATTCCGCCGGATGGATCACGCCATCGGCCCGGGCAATATGAAATAATATACCCAGTAATTCTTCCAGCATAGCGGGCTTGTCATGGAATAATTTTGCCAGCTGCTGGGCATACGGTTCGAACCCGGTGGCTTCTTTCCGGGCCAAATTAAATACATGAGCGACATTCTTCATCTCGCCTTCCGGTACTTGAAAAGCCTGTTTGAAAGCGTTGATTTCTTCCCGGCTGACATGACCATCGACCTTGGCCATTTTGGCGCTCAAGGCAATAACCCCGATGGTGAAGGTAACCTGATCGGTCTCTAAGCCGCTGCTCTCCCCCATTTTTTTACCAATATAATGGCCCGCCAAAGCCCCGATGATTGCCCCAATCGGCCCCCCCAGAATAGCACCCCCGGCAGCACCGCCAATTATCGAAGACCATATGGACATAACGCAATTTCCTTTACCTGAACCGGCATACTCTATATCACTTATGATACGCAAAGATAGGAAAAATATTATGAGGCATTCATATGACTTCAAAAATCTCGCCGCCCTATTATGCCGTGATTTTCACCAGTGTTCGTACGGATAACGATCAGGGATATGACAGGGCGGCAGAACATATGATGACACTGGCCAGA